>ENA-OQAN01000002-OQAN01000002.1-human-gut-metagenome-genome-assembly--contig:-NODE-2-length-150220-cov-4.096580_pt1 | contig 150220 bp, 185 predicted proteins | sample MGYA00242735_ERZ504527 | MGnify/ENA primary metagenome ERZ504527 (study PRJEB26092, sample SAMD00036230) | human gut metagenome | host: Homo sapiens | study: EMG produced TPA metagenomics assembly of... | reverse complement strand
ATCAGGTACGGAATGCTGCCTATCTGAATCACCGGTATGGAAAGAACTGGGCTGTACGCTACCTGCGCAGCTCCATGCCGTGCTGGGCTATATAGTCATAGCGTTGGCCACAATACCCTTTAAGGATGTATATACCCTGGATGATGTGGCCAAATTCTGGAAGGCTTATCGGGACGGTATTCTGGAAAAGCTGGGGAAATTATAAAGCCTGCATGTCATTCAGCCGTTTATAATAGCCATTTTTGGCTAAAAGTTCCTCGTGTTTGCCGCTTTCCACGATTCTTCCCTCATAAAGTACGTAAATCTGGTCTGCATTCTTGATGGTAGATAACCGGTGGGCGATGGCAATGGTGGTACGTGTCTTCATGAGACGTTCCAGTGCTTCCTGTACCAGACGTTCGCTTTCTGTGTCAAGAGCAGAAGTAGCTTCATCAAGAATCAGGATTGCCGGATTCTTCAGAATGGCCCGTGCGATGGAGATACGCTGGCGTTGTCCTCCGGATAAGCGGCAGCCGCGGTCTCCGATGTTGGTATCGTATCCTTGTTCCGACTCCATGATGAATTCATGGGCATTGGCAATTTTTGCAGCTTCAATCACTTGTTCTTTCGTCGCGTTTTCTACGCCGAATGTGATGTTGTTGTAGAAACTGTCATTGAACAGAATTGCTTCCTGATTGACATAGCCGATCAGTGAACGCAGGTCGCTGATGGAAACATCCTTGATGTTGATTCCATCAATCAGAATCTCTCCTTCTTGTACATCATGGAATCTCGGCAATAGATCAACCAGGGTAGATTTACCCGAACCGCTTTGGCCGACCAGAGCAATGGTTTCTCCTTCTGGATGCGAAGGTTGATATCATTGAGGACCTGTGTTTGTCCGTTGTAGCTGAAAGAAATATGGTTGAACCGGATTTCTTCGTTGAGTGCTGAAAGATGTGTAGGGTTTGCTTTTTCCACAATCGGATTGGGCGCTTTCAGGATTTTATCTACACGTTCCATGGAGGCCAGACCACGCGGAATCATGTAGCTTGCTTTTGAGAAATCTTTCAGCGGGTTGATGATGCTGTACAGGATTACCATGTAGTAGATAAAAGTGGAAGCATCAATGGAAGAATTGTTTCCAAGAATCAGAGAGCCTCCGAACCAGAGGACGAATACAATCAGTACGGTGCCCAGAAACTCACTCATGGGATGTGCAAGAGCCTGACGGATGGAGACACGGCTTGTTGCATCACGATATTCATTGCTGCATTTATTGAATCGGCTGATCATTTTTTCTTCAGCCGTAAATGCCTTGATGACACGCAGTCCTCCCAGTGTCTCTTCCAGCTGAGACATGGTTTCTCCCCATTTTTCCTGAGCTTCGAGTGACTGTCTTTTCAGTTTGCGGCCGATCTTTCCCATAAGCCAGCCCATAGTTGGCAGAACCAGAATGGTAAATACCGTAAGCTGCCAGCTGATGATCATCAGTGTGCAAAGTAGGATATGATCAGAATAGGGTTTTTGAGCAACATATCCAATGAACTGGTAATGGAGTTTTCAATTTCTGCTACGTCACCGCTCATACGTGCAATGATGTCTCCTTTTCGTTCTTCCGAAAAGAATCCTAAAGGCAGATAGCTCACCTTAGAATAAACCATAGTACGGATATCACGTACGATACCGGTACGCAGAGGACCATGACAGCTGTGGAACCGAAATAGCACGCTGTTTTCAGGAAGGTCATCCCAGCCAGGAATAGCCCGAGGAACAATAATGTTGTAGAGGGCCCGAATGCATCGATCAGCTGGTTAACGTAATAATAGAAATTATTGATAGCTGTTTCTTTCAGGGAGTCAACAGACCATTCCCAGTCCATATACTGATAGACTTTTTCCTGTGCGTTGGTTTTAAACAGAATATTCAGGATTGGAATCAGCAGAGAAAAGGAAAATACATTAAAGACAGCTGAAAGGATGTTCAGCACGACAGCCCAGCAGACGTATTTCTTGTAGGGCGAAACAAATCGCCGCATGAGTTGGAAGAATTCTTTCATAATCAAGGAATGTAACTACTTGTATGCTGCAAAGATAGTGTAAAATACCTTAGCTCCGCTATTCAGTCTGTAAAAATTACGGCGGGTTCGTGGCAGGATGTCATATTTTTTGTAGTTTTGTCCTTTGTTATAATCCGATAGACTGAATGAATATTTTATACCGCATACTATTCGCTTTTTTTATATTTGTTGTCTCTGCTTCCGCTGAGGCTTTTGTATTTATTGTCTGATATTCTGTTTTTCCCTTTGTTCTATGTTGTGAAATATCGTCGGAAGGTTGTGGAAAACACTGGCAGAATGCTTCCCGGAAAAGACAGTTCGGGAAAGACTGGCTGTCGAACGGCAGTTCTATCATTTCTTCTGTGATTATGTGATGGAAGTAATTAAGATGTTTTCCATTTCACAGGAAGAGATGAAGCGGCGTATGGAATTTACGAATCTTGATGAGGTGCGTGCTGATCTGGAACGGGAAGACAAGAAGTTCTGTTTTCTTTATTTGGGACATTACTGTAATTGGGAATATATAGCTTCATTAAGCAGCTGGATACCGGATATGCACGGAGGACAGATTTACCATCGTATTTATAATAAGGCATTTGATGAACTCTTCTTGCGGTTGCGTGGACAATTTGGCGGAGAGTCCATTCTGATGAAGGATACCCTTCGCCGGATTCTGACCCTGCGGAAACAGGAAAAGAAAGTTATGATCGGATTTATTGCTGACCAGTTGCCTAAATTGGAAAACATGAATCACTGGACGCATTTCCTGAATCATGAAACTTCTTTTTTTATCGGGGCAGAACGGATTGCCAAACAGGTGGATGCTGCTCTTTATTACGTGGATGTAGAGCGTGTGAAACGTGGATATTATCGGGCTCACTTTCCGTTGATGACTCTTCATCCGAAAGAATATGCTGATTATGACCTGACCGACTGGTATGCCCGTCTGCTCGAAGAAAGCATCCGTCGTCGGCCTGCCTACTGGCTTTGGACGCATAAGCGTTGGAAGCGTACCAAAGAACAGTGGCTGGAATGGAAGCAAAGCAACGCTTAGGCTGACTCTGAATTTTTGCCGGCTGCAGCCGGTTTGTCCGGTCAGGGGATGCAGGGAATAAAAGGCTTCCAGAAATTCATGCGGCTTTTGTGCATAAATCCATGGCATCCCATGGGTAATTCCTTATGATTGAGAGTATAGCATACTCGCGGTTTCAGGTCGAATGCAAATTGAATGGCAGTTTGAACATCGGGATAATGAAACTCCTTCGGAATCAGTGCCCAGAAGATATCTTCGTTATGCATGGAGTCTGTCCGGGCGTGAAGTCTGCGATTTCCCTGGCATATTTTCTGCATGCCTGAATAAAGGAATCTACCTTTCGAAGGCACAATCCGCCGTTCCCGATTTTGTCATACATCTGCATGCGGGAAATCTTTTCAGGAGAAGAAAACAACCATTTCTTTAGCTGAATAAACTGTTTCATCGGGAAATGTCTGTATCTGGGACGTGTAGGCCAGGGGGCAGCAATCAGATCGTAACCTTTTTGGCACCAGGCTGACAGATCATCACGGAAGATCCAGGCATCTGTATGGCAAATCAGAATATATTCACAATCCGAAAACAGCTGATAGAAAGCTTCCGACATCATCATCTCATTATATCCGGCAATACCTCTTTTTGTGCCTAGCCAGTCGGTAGAAACACTGATTGTTTCAGCTTGTGGGTAAGCTTGTTCATATGAGGAAATGTTCAGTCCTTCAGGTTTGAGAAAAACTACAGGATAGTTTGATAGCTTTTCCATATTATTGGCCAGGGCAGCTTTCTCCCAGTCTTCAGTGTTTCTTTATAGAACGGTATGATAATTTTTACGGAGTATTTCATCTTTCTGTTTTTGTTAAGTTTCTTTGTTTAGGCAGTAGAATTCGTTTGTGTTTGAAAAGGTGTTTTTTGCATTCATTTTTGCAAAGATATAAGATATTCATATAAAAGCGCTATCTTTGTCTGGAAACATTTCATTAATAGATTACCGTTTATTATATGTCTGATCATCTATCTATAAATTACGGAGTGGGAAACCGGTGAAGTTTCTCAACTTCTTGCAGAAGTTTATTGGTCTGGCCATACCGGATGCGTATTATCGTTCCCGTCGTAAAAGCATGCTGGAAGCTGCACGGAAACGACCGGATTATGAGTATCTCAAGCAGCGGGTGGATTATTATATGCGGATCACTTCCCCGTGGACTATTTCGATGGAAGATAAGCTGACTCGTGACCGGAGTTGGATTCATTATACGGGAGCTCTTGGAGATTACCGCCGTAAGATGTTTCATACTGCTTATTATTTTGATCAGCATGATGTAACCCGTTGGTTTCCTCCTCGGTTGCGTTGGAATTTCTGTCCGGGGGATGTTTATTTTACCCCCAAGGAACCAACTATTGTAAAGAGCCGTTTGCTTTCGGAAGATAATACGAACTCGGTGGTGTTAAAACTGGATAAGTTGCGCCATTTCATGTATGTATATGATACGAAGCCGTTCCGCGAGAAGAAAGATTGTGCTATATTTCGGGGGAAGATCCGTCAGAGCCGCCTTCGTACAGCCTTTTTGCAACGTTTCTTTGGTCATCCGATGTGTGACTGCGGTGTGGTAGGGCGGAATGAAGGATGCCCTGAGGAGTGGATGACAGATAAGAAAACCATTCGGGAACATTTGGATTACAAGTTTATCATAGCTTTGGAAGGAAATGATGTGGCTTCGAATTTGAAATGGGTCATGTCATCTAATTCTCTGGCAGTCATGACCAGGCCAACTTGTGAAACCTGGTTTATGGAAGGACAGTTAATACCTGATTATCATTATGTGGAAGTGAAAGAAGATTTTTCTGACTTTGAGGACAAACTTAAATATTACATTGCTCATCCGGAGAAAGCAGAGGAGATTATAGCACATGCGCATGAGTATGTATCTCAGTTCAGGGATAACAAGCGTGAGGAACTTCTTCAATTAATGGTAATGCAGCGCTATTTTGAAACCAGCGGGCAGTTGTAAATTTATAAATCCTATAAGTTATGAAGCAGATTGCTGATGAAATCTCATTGATTATTACAACCTATAATTACACCTGTTTTTTAGAGATCGTATTGAAGAGTGTGATGAAACAGCAGGTTTTTCCTTTAGAAGTTATAGTCGCAGATGATGGCTCCGGGACTCCAACCCGTGAATTGATTGAGCGTTATCAGAAGGTTTTTCCTGTGCCGCTGATTCATTCGTGGATTCCTGATGAAGGTTTCCGGGTCTCAAAAGCACGTAATGTAGCAGCAGCTCGTGCCAGGGGAATTTATCTGGTTATGATTGATGGTGATATGGTGCTTGGACGTCATTTTATTGAGGATCATCGTACCCTGATGAAGCGGGGATACTTTACGACCGGAAGTCGTGCACGTCTGATGAAGAAAGGAACAGAGCGGATCTGTAAGAAACTTTCCCCAGATATCACTTTTTGGACACCAGGACTGCGCCGTCGTCTTGTGATGCTAAGGCTGCCATTTTTACACCGTTTTATCAAGGGAAACAGTGGATTAAAACGTGCCAGAAGCTGTAATATGGGAGTGTGGAAAGATGATTATATTCGGGTGAATGGATTCGAAGAAAACTTTGTTGGCTGGGGATTTGAAGACTGGGAATTCTTTCAACGGCTTTATAATTGTGGACTGGTGCGCCAGAATGCCAAACTGATGGCTCCGGCTGTTCATCTTTATCATCCGGTAAAGAATGCTGATCGTGCACCTTTGAATGAACAGATGTTGAAAAATACGGCTGCTACGGGGAAACAACGGCAGAGAAAGGAGTGGATCAGTATCTGGATCTGTCGTGTAACCCATAATCTTTGTAGATACTTATGATGAAGAAACAAGATAAATACGCGTGGCTGTTGGCCATTCTTTGTGTGGCTTCCCTGTTCCTTTTTCTTGGAGAAGCCTTGTTTAATACTCGGGGAGAACCTCGGGAAGCAGTAGTTGCTCTGTCGATGCTGCAGGATGGTAATTGGGTTTTACCTGTCAATAACGGAGTAGATATGGCTTATAAGCCACCTTTGTTTCACTGGTGTATCGCTTTGTTTTCTACAATTGCCGGGGGAGTGTCGGAATATACTTCCCGCATGCCGTCAGCTGTTTCACTGGCTTTGATGGTATTGGCTGGCTATGGCTTTTATGCTCGTCGGCGGGGTGGTGAACTTGCTTTTCTGATGGGACTTATTACATTGACTAATTTTGAGGTTCATCGGGCAGGAACAAATTGTCGGGTAGATATGTTGCTGGCAGCCTTGATGGTGATGGCTCTTTACCAGTTATACCGGTGGGGAGAAAAGGGGCTGAAAGGAGTTCCCTGGCTTGGAATACTTTGTCTGAGCGGAGCTTTCCTAACCAAAGGTCCGGTAGGAATGGCTTTGCCTTGTCTTGTTACAGCTGTATTCCTATGGATCAGAGGTATGCATTTCGGCCGGATTTTTCTTTCTTTCCTAGGGATAGGGCTGGGATCATGCGTATTGCCGTTGGTATGGTATGTAGCAGCTTATCGGCAGGGAGGAGAAGAGTTCCTGCAGCTGGTACTGGAAGAAAATGTACTTCGTCTGCTTGGCAAGATGAGTTATTCTTCTCATGAAAATCCTGCCTACTATAATGTGATTACCGTTGTAGCCGGTTATGCTCCTTATACCTTGTTGGTGCTTTTGTCTCTTTTCTTTCTGAAGTATCACAAGGTGTCCGGTAAACTGTCCGGATGGTGGAACCGCTTCCGTACGTACATTCGTGAGATGGATGATGTCCGTCTATTTTCGTTGCTTAGTATTGTTTTGATTTTTGTGTTCTACTGCATCCCTAAAAGCAAACGTAGTGTGTATCTGCTGCCGATCTATCCTTTCCTTGCTTACTTCCTGGCAGAGTATTTGCTCTACCTGAACCGAAACCGTACACAAGTGGTCAAGATTTTTCGGAAGTGTAATGGCCGGGCTGTCATCTTTTGTTATTACTTGTCTTTTTTTGCACTTCGGGATGGGATGGGTTCCTGACACCATTTTTTTTCAGGACGTCATGCGGCACAGAATGTAGCGTTTCTGCATGCACTGGAAGAGTTGCCGCTAGGTTTGGTGTCCTGGGTATTGCTGGCGGCAATGATTGCAGCTATAGGCTGGTTCTTCTCTTCGTTGAAGAAAGATGTTTCTGCGTCTGGCTTACCCTATTCTGTTATTGGGTTATCTTTACGGTGTTTCTGGGACTTGATGGACTTTTCCAGCCTGCTGTTCTGAATGTGAAATCCGATAAGCCTGTGGCAGAACGTATTGCGGGTATTGTTCCTGAAGGAAAAATTTATTCCTATCGAACAGATATTACTCCAGGCAACCGAATGCATCCTTTTACGATTAATTTCTATTTAGGAGATCGTGTGATGCCATTCGATGTCTTTGAGCCGGAAAAAGGATTTCTGATTGTAGGTAATTCAGAGATCGAAGACTTTGAACGGACTTATCCCGATTATCAGGTAGAAGAGATTTTTGACAGTGGTCACCGCAGTTGTGATGATCATAAAATCCTTCATTTCTATCGGTTCTGGAAACATGGTGAGTGAACGGAAACAACTGGGAGGACAGGCGTTGCGTTTTGCTCTTGTAGGGGTAATCGCAACACTTCTGCATTATGGAATTTATTATTTCCTGCAGCGGGTGATAAATGTCAATATAGCCTATACGATCGGATATGTATTGTCGTTTCTGGTGAACTTCTATCTGACAGCTTATTTCACTTTCCATTCAGCTCCATCGTGGAAGAAGCTGACAGGAATGGGAGGAGCGCATGCAGTAAACTATTTGCTTCATCTGGTTTTGCTGAATCTGTTTCTCTGGTTGGGGGTTCGGGGAAGAATGGGCTCCGTTCCCTGTGTTTGCCATTGCGGTGCCGGTTAATTTCCTGCTGGTACGTTGGGTGTTTAAGGAAAAGAAAAAAGGAGATATGCTATGAAACTGGTAATTGTAGTACCTTGTTATAATGAAGAAGAAGTGTTGTCTGAAACCACTTCCCGTTTGTCTGCTGTGATTCAGCGCATGGTAGAGGAAGGCAGGATCACAGAAGGGCAGATCTTGTATGTAGATGATGGAAGCCGGGACAAGACCTGGAGTCTTGGTAGAAAGTCTCTCAACTGCTTATGCTTGTGTATCCGGACTCAAGCTGGCTCATAATGTCGGTCATCAGCAAGCTCTGTGGGCCGGCTTGGAATGGGCTGCTGTGCATGCCGATGCTGCTGTTTCTATCGATGCAGATTTGCAGGATGATGTCGAAGCTATTCCCTTGATGGTAGATTATTTCAATAAGGGTATTGATATTGTTTTCGGAGTCAGGAAGGAGCGTAAGACTGATACCTTCTTCAAAAAGCATACGGCACAGGCCTTTTACCGGCTGATACGTGGCTTAGGAGGAGATATCGTTTACAATCATGCTGATTTCCGGCTGATGAGCAAACGTACGTTGCAGGCACTGGTCTCTTTCCCGGAACGTAACTTGTTCTTGCGGGGAATGGTTTCCTCATTGGGATATCCTTCTGCCATTGTTTATTATAACCGTAGTCCTCGCTTTGCGGGTGAGTCAAAATATCCTTTCAGTAAGATGCTCAGTTTTGCACTTGATGGGATTACTTCTTTTTCGGTACGTCCGTTGCGCTACATTACTTATCTTGGCCTTGTGTTTATACTGATAGCTCTTTTGGCTATTGTATATGGAATCTGCTCGTTTGTAGAAGGTACGGCAATTCCGGGATGGACTTCTTTGCTGGTTTCCTTGTGGTTTATTGGCGGAGCCATTTTGTTGGCCTGTGGAATAATTGGCGAATATGTGGGTAAGATCTATAAGGAGGTGAAACGGCGTCCTCGTTATTTTGTGGAAAAGACTATTCTTCCGAAAGAGAAAAACTGAAATGTCAGCGTATTTCTCTTTCTGTCGGATATAGAAGAGGGAATATGACTCAAATATAAAAAAAGAAACAGCTTCACAATACATCGTGAAGCTGTTTCTTTTTATTTAGGATATACAGTGTGTTATGCGTTCTTGTTGGCACGCTTACGTTCTGTTTCATCCAGAATCACTTTACGCATACGCATGCTCTTCGGAGTAACTTCTACGTATTCATCTTCTTTGATGTATTCCAGAGCTTCCTCCAATGAGAAGATAACCGGCGGGATGATGCGGGCTTTATCATCAGAACCGGAAGCACGCATGTTGGTCAGTTTCTTTGATTTGGTTACGTTGATCACCAGGTCATTTTCGTGAACATGCTCACCAACTACCTGTCCGGCATACACTTCGTCCTGCGGATAGATAAAGAATTTACCGCGATCCTGCAGTTTGTCGATGGCATAGGCAAAAGCTGTTCCGCTTTCCATTGCAATCATGGAGCCGTTGGTACGGCGAGGAATTTCTCCCTTATACGGTTGATATTCCTTGAAGCGGTGAGCCATGATAGCTTCTCCCTGAGACGCAGTCAGAACATTTGTACGCAGACCGATGATACCGCGTGACGGCATGTCGAATTCAATGTTTACACGGTCACCCTGAGTTTCCATGGATACCATTTCACCTTTACGGCGGGTTACCATATCGATCATCTTGCTGGCAACTCTTCCGGAACACTGATGGTCAGTTCTTCGATCGGTTCACATTTGACACCGTCAATTTCCTTAAAGATAACCTGAGGCTGGCCTACCTGAAGTTCATAGCCTTCACGACGCATGGTTTCAATCAATACAGACAAATGAAGCACACCACGTCCGGAAACAATCCATTTTCCATCTTCATTTTCAGTCTTGCGAACGCGCAGAGCCAGGTTCTTGTCCAACTCTTTCATCAAGCGGTCGTGAATGTGACGTGAAGTCACATACTTTCCTTCTTTTCCGAAGAACGGAGAGTCGTTGATGGTGAACAGCATGCTCATGGTCGGTTCATCAATAGCAATCGGTGGCAGCGGTTCCGGGTTTTCAAAGTCGCAGATGGTATCACCGATTTCGAAACCATCGATACCTATAATGGCACAGATATCACCGGAAGAAACCGATTCTACTTTCTTGCGTCCCAATCCTTCAAATGTATGTACTTCCTTGATCTTTGATTTAACCAGCGTTCCGTCACGTTTTGCCAGAGTGATGTTCATGCCTTCACTGATAGTTCCGCGATGTACACGGCCTACGGCAATACGTCCGGTATAAGATGAATAGTCAAGTGAGGTGATCAGCATCTGCGGAGTACCTTCCAGTTGCTTCGGAGCCGGGATGTATTTCACGATGGCATCCAGCAGCGGAGTGATGGTACCGGTCGGAGTTTTCCAGTCTTCACCCATCCAGTTATTCTTGGCAGAACCATACAGTACCGGGAAATCCAACTGATCTTCTGTCGCATTGAGGCTGAACATCAGGTCGAACACCATTTCATAGACTTCTTCCGGACGGCAGTTCGGCTTATCAACCTTGTTGACTACTACAATCGGTTTCAATCCGATTTGAAGTGCTTTCTGGAGTACGAAACGGGTCTGTGGCATTGGACCTTCAAAAGCATCAACCAACAGGATACATCCGTCAGCCATGTTGAGGACGCGCTCTACTTCTCCACCGAAGTCAGCATGCCCCGGAGTATCGATGATATTGATTTTAGTACCATTGTAATTGATGGAGACATTTTTTGAAAGAATGGTTATACCTCTTTCACGCTCCAGATCGTTGTTATCCAGAACCAATTCGCCATTGGTCTGATCGTTGCGGAACAGGTGTCCCGCCAGCATCATCTTGTCCACGAGGGTTGTTTTACCGTGGTCAACGTGGGCAATGATAGCAATGTTTCTAATATCTTGCATACTATACCTATATATTTGGACGCAAAGGTACGATTTTTCCTCTTGATTTTTCATGCGGAACAAATGGTTTTTTCAAGTTTTATTATAAGCTTGTTCCGGGGTTTTGCTTTTTCAGGCTACCTGAGCCAGGTAGCCCGTTTCCACAGATATTCCAGCGGACCGTGGTCGTGATGCTTCATCCACCAGTCACAGCATTTCCATTGCAGGAAGAAAAGAACGATTCCTGTCAGGCAGCTGGCCGTGATGGTGAGATGGCTGTGCAGTCCCAGTCCCCAGTGGTAAAAGAGGAAAGATCCGATGATACTCTGGGTGATGTAGTTGGTCAGACTCATTTTGCCGTATGGAATGATTTTTCGCAGCAGAGACTGCATACGGGTACGGTAATACATGAACAGGACACCGGATACAAGCATCAGCATGAAAGCAAAATTGGCAAGTGAACTGATGATCAGTGAGAGGGGAACGAGAATGGAGCGGTTTTCAATGAACTGAGGAAGCAGATTATTGATTCCATAAAGCGGGAAAAAGGCTATGATGCACCAGCACAGATCTTATTCCATACGGGTAGTGCTTCCTGGAGGAACAGACGGCGGCGTCCGGCAAGCATGCCCAGCAGGAAGAGAGCTGCAGTCTGGAAGACACGTCCGTGATCCCAGGCCCATGCCAGGCTGGCTAATTGTCCTTCCCAAAGGTTGGTGCGCAAAGTTTCCAGAAAAGTTCCGTTCATCTGTGACTGGTAGGTCGTCATCCAGAGTTCACGGGTTGGAATCGTCAGCGGTGTATAGGTGGGATCGAAAGTTGCCCGTAAGGTGTAATAGAGGGGGAGAGGCTGGATCAGCAACAGACAGGCCAGTATCAGGACGGTCTTGTCGGATAAGCGGCAGGTCGGAACCAGAATGAAGCCTACCAAAGAATAGAGAACCAGTACCTCTGCCGTAAAGAATGAAGCATTCAGGTTGCCGAACAGGAACAGCAGAACCAGGCGCCAGCAGAAGCGTAGACGGAAATCTTTGCCTTTCATTTGCTGATTGTTGTCTTGGATGAAAAAGCTGAATCCGAATAACAGAGCGAATACAGCATAGGCTTTTCCTCCGAACATGAAGAACAGTCCGTCCCAGATTGCTTTGTCCGTGAAGTTCAGCCAGGCACTTTGTGCAGAGGTGTCCGGATAAGATCCGAAATTGAAATGTTCGATGGAATGCAGGACAATGATACCCATTACGGCCAGTCCTCTTAATACGTCAGCTACGTCAATGCGTGCGTTTTTCCTTGTTGTTGGTTGATCCATAGTAATGCTTCTGTGTATCTGTTGGTTATTAGTTTAAAATTTGGCTGCGAAGTTAGGAACTATTTCGATTCGTTCCAAATCTCACAGAAGCCTTTTAAATCCTTCCTTTCGGATGAACATTCAGCGAAGTAATTGATTAAATTTGTTGCCCGTTTTTAAAACAAAGGAAGAATGAACGAAGAACAACTCAAGCAAAAAGTGCAGGGATGGATCGTGTTTATTTCGTCCCTGATTCTGATAGGTAAGTTTGCTGCCTATTGGCTGACCAATTCAGTCGGCATTCTGACCGACGCCATGGAGAGTATTGTGAATGTACTTGCAGGGGCTGTCAGTCTGTACAGTCTCCGTTGGTCTGCACAGCCCAAGGACAAAAGTCATCCGTTCGGTCATGGAAAGATGGAGCAGATTTCGGCTTCAGTGGAAGGTATCCTGATTACGTTTGCCGGTGTTCTGATTGTTTATGAAGGTGTACTTCATCTGTTTTTTCCGGCAGGTATCCAGAAGTTGGATATCGGTATTTACATTGTGGCTTTTTCCGGACTTCTCAATTATCTGATGGGATGGTACAGTGTACATATCGGCAAGCGTTATAATTCCATGGCACTGATAGCAGGAGGAAAGCATCTGCAGTCGGATACTTACTCCACAATTGGTCTGGTGGCCGGTTTGCTGGTTCTGTATTTTACAGGAATTGCCTGGATTGACAGTGCCCTTGCTTTCCTTTTCGGTGGAATCATAATCGTGACGGGAGTATCTATTCTGCGGAAGACCATTGCCAATTTATTGGATAAGGCTGATGAGGCCTTGTTGGAAGACATGGCTTCTGAGCTGAATGCCAAACGGTCACCTGACTGGATTGATATTCATAATGCAAAGGTAATCAAGTATGGTAACTATCTGTATATGGATTGTGATCTGACGCTTCCCTGGTTTTATACCATTGAAAAAGGACATGACGAAGGAGCTCATCTCCGGCAGATTCTGGAAAAGAAGTATGCTGACCGGATTCAGTTGACAATTCATCTGGACCCCTGTACGGTTTTCGAACAGTCCAAGTGCCGTAGCTGTATCTGTAAAGACTGCAAGACACGTAAGGCAGCCTTTGAGCAGGCTGAACCGATTACACTGGCAACTTTTGTGGAACATGCCGATGAAGTTGACCGTTGATCTTTTATTCGGGAAACTTACAAAAAAAGTCTGAAAAGGATTGTCATTTAAAAGATTATACCTATCTTTGCAACCGCAAATCAAATTTATCTATTTTAAAAAGTCAAAATTATGTATTTAGACGCAGCTAAAAAACAAGAAATCTTTGGAAAGTACGGAAAGTCTAACACTGATACTGGCTCACCTGAAGCTCAGATTGCATTGTTTTCATACCGTATTTCTCACCTGACTGAGCACATGAAGCTCAACAGAAAAGATTATAGCACTGAAAGAGCCCTGACTACACTGGTAGGTAAGCGTCGTGCGTTGCTGAACTACCTGAAAGAACGTGATATCGAAAGATATCGTTCTATCGTTAAGGAACTGGGTCTGCGTAAGTAATTCTTTACTTGCTGCAAACGAACAAAATTCCGGGCCGTTTCCATTATACTGGAGACGGCCCGGATTTTTTATGCAGTTATCATTATAATAAGATATTGTTCTGATTTCTCTGATATTCTCCGGGAGTAATGCCATAGTATTTCTTGAAGGTCTTGCAAAAGTGTGCGTTGTCGGTAAAGCCCAGTTCAAAGGCAATCTCCTTTATGGTTACTCCGTTGTCTTTCAGTAATTGCAGTGCGGAATTCATCCTGAGCAGGATGATGTAGTTGGTGGGGGTGACTTTAAATGTCTGCTTGAATATTTTATGAAAATAATTGGGGGATACATTGCACATGCATGCCAGTTCCTTTAAATGGATGGTGTCTTTGTAGTTTGCGTGCATGTAGCGCATGGCCGGTTCCAGTCTGTAGATTTTGGTAGATGTGGCAGTGATATCGCAGTCCTTCGTCAGCCTTGTTATTACGGTCTGTATCAGAGCCTGTACATGCATGATTGACAAGACATACTCCCAGGATGAGATTTTGGTACTGTTCAGCAGCATATCGATATGCTGTTCCAGGCCGATGAGTGAGATGCCGTTAGTCTCGATTTCTACAACGGCTGGCAGATCCAGCAGTCCTTGATAAATCATCAGGTCCTTGGGAAGAAAGTGAATCCAGTGAGTGGAGAATGATTCTTTACAATACTGTTTACTCAGTTTGCTTCCGTTGATAAAATACATTTTCCCTTTTTCCAGTGTAAAATCATCCTGATCGCTGCATACGTGTACATTTCCCTCTGTGAGCTGGTATAACTTGAAACAGTTGTCTATTTCTGTATGCCGCTTGTTCCATGATTTGTTTCCGGCATGAAATCCGCCGGCGAGCAGTTCGTATGTCTGATTTAAGTATATCATATGCTTTTTTTGTGATAAAGGAGAAGATTTTACAATAATAGTTCATTTTTTTACAAAGGCAAAATGTTGTAAGCGGTTATTTTTGCAGATACTATGAGTGAATACACCGGACTCTTACAGGCTGGGATACGGAAACAGGCCTAAGAAGGTCGGATAAGAAACAACAAAAGATAATAAAAATGAGAACCAGAAAATTATTTCTTGCAGCACTTTTACTGATGGCTGGCCGTGCTGGTGCCCAGGTCGCAGCTCCGGCTCCGGTTTATCCGTTGCCCAGTCCTGAACATATGGAATGGCAGCGCCTGGAACAATATGCCATGATCTGCTTTGGAATGAGTACTTTTAATGATCTGGAGTGGGGATATGGGGATACACCTCTTGAGCGTTTTGCTCCCATTGGAGGAGAGATTGATGCAGAGCAGTGGGTGGAAGTATGTAAAAAATCCGGAATGAAGGGATTGCTTATTGTTGCCAAACATCATGACGGATTCTGTCTGTGGCCTTCTAAATACACAGATTACAGTGTAAAAAATACTTTGTGGCGCCAGGGCAAAGGTGATTTGCTGGATGATATTCATAAAGCCTGTCAGAAGCATGGTATGAAGTTTGCACTTTATCTTTCTCCCTGGGACCGTCATCACGCTCAGTATGGAAAGAAAGAGTATGTAGAATATTTTCATAAACAGATCCGTGAACTGATGGAGCGCTATCCTGATACGTTTGAATATTGGTTTGACGGTGCTAATGGAGGAGACGGATATTATGGAGGAGCCCGTGAGAACCGGACGATTCCCAATCTTGAAGAATACTACAATTATCCCAATGCCGTGAGAACCATCAAAGGTATTGCTCCGAAAGCAATGATATTCGGTGGAACATGCGGTGATATCCGCTGGATCGGTAATGAGGAAGGCTGGCTGATGAGACCAACTGGGCTATGATGCCGGGACTTGATGATCCGAACGCTGCAAGTGTATCTCCGACCACAGGCTGTGAAACAGGTTCAATGTGGATGCCGGGTGAGGTTGATGTATCCGTTCGTCCCGGATGGTATTATCATGCTGCTGAAGACAATAAGGTGAAGTCGGTAGCCCAGCTGGTGGATATCTATTACCAGAGTGTGGGACGTAATGCCAATCTCCTTCTGAGTTTCTGCCCTGACCGTCACGGGCGTATTCATCCGATTGATTCAGTCGGACCATTGAATGGTGGAAGACGATTCAGCGTGAGTTGAAGGACAATATACTGGTTCATGCCAAGGTTACGGCCGATCAGGTGCGCGGGCAGGGGTTTGAAGCTTCCCGTGTCAGTGACGGACGTTCCGATACCTATTGGGCAACGCCTGATGGTGTGTCTGCCGGAGTACTTACGTTTACGTTTGATACACCTCAGAAAGTGAATCGTCTGTTGCTGCAGGAGTATATCGAACTCGGACAGCGTGTTGCTTCCTTCAAAGTAGAATATCAGACATCTGACGGGACATTTGTTCCTCTGCCACTTACAGAGAAGACAACAACCATCGGTTACAAGCGGATTCTTCGTTTCAATACGGTCGAAACCCGTGCTCTCCGTGTAAACTTTGAGCGGGCCAAGGGACCTTTGTGTATTGCCAATGTAGAAGCATTTCTTGCACCCAATCTGATGGTAGAACCGGCTATCCGCCGCGATGCAGACGACCGTATCGTGCTTACAGCCAATGACCGTGAGAGTGAGATCTATTATACTACCAATGGTTCGGTTCCGCAAGTGGGCAAGAACAGATATACGAAGCCTTTTGTGTTTAACAAGCGGGGTGAGATCAAGCAATAGCCTATGACAAGAACTTTAAGAAACAGAGTGAGGTTGCTACTCAGAAATTTGATCTTCCTATGCGTCGTTTCCGTCTGCTGGGTACTGACAGCCGTAATCTTTTTGATGGCGATCCTCATACGGCAGACTGGTTTACTACGGGCTCTGCTACGATTGACATGGGAGAGAAACACACCCTGACGGGAATCACTTATCTGCCTGAACAGAACCGTTGGACCTCCGGATATATTCACCGTTATGAAGTGTGGGCGGGAGAAACAGAGGCATCCCAAAAGAAGGTAGCCGAAGGTGAATTCTCAAATATCAAGAATTCTCCTACATTGCGGGAAGTCCGTTTTGCTCCCGTCAAGGCCCGTTTCATAACTCTCAAGGCCATTCAGATTGTAGATGATGTGAAACGGTTTAATATTGGTGAATTCTCGGTAATCAGTAAATAGAAAGTCATATAAGGGGAAAGTGACATCGTGAGAGAAAGAACAAAACTATCCATTTAAAATAGTGAATCAGAAGTAATTTTTTATTCATTTGAATTATGAAGAATATATTTTTATCAGGCTTTATCGGCTTATTATTATTTAGTGCTTGCCAGCAAAAGAAGGAACAGGGAGAATGGAAACTTGTCTGGGAAGAGAACTTTAATGAACAGAAATTAGATACGACAATCTGGTCAATGATTCCACGTGGTGGAGGCTGGGCTACTTACATGGCATCATATCCAGAACTGTATCAGTTTACGGATACGACAATTCGCTTAATGGCGGTGCGTAATACAGAGCATCCGGAAGACACTGCAACTTATCTTACAGGCGGTATATGGAGCAGATACAAAAAAGAATTTAAGTTTGGTAGAATAGAAATAAGAGCGAAATTGCAGAGTGCCCAGGGGTATTGGCCGGCCATTTGGATGTGTCCGGATCCCATACCTTATCCTTATGGCGGAGAAATAGACATTATGGAGCATTTGAATCATGATGACTTTGTTTATCAGACTTCTCATACGCATTATACCATCAATTTGCAGCGCATGATCCTCCTAAATATGCAACAGCTCCGATTAATAAGGATGATTATAATATTTATGCGGTAGAAATGTATCCGGATAGTCTGGTTTATTTTACCAATGGAAAACGTTCTATCTGTTATCCTAAAGTTAATAACGGAAAAGATGGGCAGTTCCCTTTTGCCTATGATCCTTTCCACCTTCGTATGGATTCGCAGTTAGGGGGAAGCTGGGTTGGTCCTATTGATTCTACCCAATTGCCTGTATATATGGAAATAGACTGGGTAAGGTACTATGTGAAAGAGTAGCAGACCAGTTTAAAGGTTATTTTTAATCTGAAGATATTTATGATATTGGATATGGACATTATCAGACGATTCGGATTTATTGGGGCGGCATGCTTCTTCATGGCTTGTAGTCATCAGAATGCTCAAAAGACAGCCGATGAACCGATACAGGCTTTTTGTATCGATTTTAACTGGAGCGGTAAAGGCTATGCAGGGCTTTCATTACCTGAGGACTATTCTCAGGCAGATCCTAAGGAACATTTTGAATGGTACAAGGCTCATGGTGTGAATACGATTCAGAGTTTTTGTGTCAGTCATAATGGTTATGCATGGTATGACAGTGACATTGTCCCTAAGGTTCCGGGGCTGCGGTCGAATTTCTTGAAGGATCTGGTGGATATGGGACATCGTGAAGGAATGAAAGTGATGGGGTATTTTTCACCGGGCACCAATGTCCGTTGGATGAAGGAGCATCCTGATGAAGTTTATGATAATCAGACAATGTTTCATATTGTATATACATCTGAGTATCTGACATACTTGGGCAATGTCATTTATGAAGCTGTCAGCAAAACCGGGATAGATGGTTTTATGATTGATGCTTTATTCACAGCACCGCGGGATTCTGCTGAAGCAATGAAATGGATGCCCTGCGAGCGCCAGATCTATGAAGAACTGTTTGGTGAACCGTTCCCGGGAAAGGAACATATCACGGAAGAACAGGTGCTGGAGTATAAGCGCAGGTCGACAGAACGATGCTGGGATACAATTTACCAGTCGGCCAAGAGAGCGAATCCGGATTGTATCGTATGGCTTACCTGCCATGATCTGACTCATCCTCAGATTCGTCCCGGCAGCAGAATCTTCAAGCAGGCAGACTGGCTGATGAGTGAAAATTCGGATGCGAAATATCTTAAAATCATACAGGATGCCATTGGACCACATACACAGTTAATTCAGTGTATTTCCGGATGGGCCAGCATGATGCCAAGTCACTTCTGGATCAGAATGATGGAATCAAGCGAGGCTGGTATGGTTTTGCCTGGCCGATTCAGCTACGACCTTACCATATACCCTCGAGAGTGCACAGGGAGATCCCCGCTTCAGGCAGAATGCATGAATATTGAGGAAATGACGAAGTTTTATAAAGGCAACAAGTAATATGATCAGACAGGGACATTCAGTGAATATCTGACGGACAGATTGGCTGAATGTCCCTGAAAAGTAAAACAGTCAGGCTGACTGAACTTAAGCTTCCGCAGCAGGATAGGTCAGGTTTTCTTCGCTGGCCTGCTCCAGAACTTCATGCAGATATTTGGCAGCTTCCCAGCGTGCCATAGGCAGATTCATCAGCAAATAATTTCCGCAGTCGCTAGAGTGGCTCCGGGAACTTCGCCTTCGTATCCGGCAATGAAGCTGAAAGTTTCCTTCATCAGCGGCAGAATGTCGCGTGAAGTCAGATCTCCTTTTACCACCAGATAATTTCCGGTAAGGCATCCCATCGGTCCCCAGTAGATGATCTTGTCGGCCCATACGGATGATTGCGCAGGAAAGTGGCAGCCAGATGCTCCATGGTATGAATGGCCGATGGGCTCAGGGCCGGTTCGCGGTTGGGCTCTTTCATGCGGATATCGAATGTAGTGACTGTCTCTGTTCCTACCTGATCCTGGCGTGACACGTAAATGCCTCGCAGCAGGTGGATATGGTCAATGGTAAAGCTTGGTATCTTTTTCATATGGTCAGGAATGAAATAAAATGGAAGATTCTTGAATTAAAGTTTGTTTGGCAGAGCCTTGAGGAAAGCCTCCGTAACATGGAACGAGCGGTCAGCCATTTCTCCCCAGAAGTTCTTGTATTGTTCCAGATGCTTTTCTGCTCCCGGTGTATCACTGATGATACGGAAGCTGATGAAGGGAACTTCGTACAGATGGCATACCTGGCGATGGAAGCAGACTCCATATCAACAGCCAGTCCTTCCGGGAAATTCGCCTTGATGGTTTCCAGTTCCTGGCGGTCAGTGATGAACTTGTCACCGCTACAGATCAGTCCTCCGTGGATAGCTGTTTCCGTATCCAGGCTGATTGCACACTGGTAGAGAGTCTCGTTGCCGGTAAAGTAGAGCGGAAGTCCCTGGATCTGTCCGTAGGCATTACCTTCGCCGCACCACACGTCGTGGTACACGATCCGGCTGCTTACTACTACATCCATCACGTTGAGACAGCTGTCAATGCCTCCAGCCACACCGGTGCTGATGATACAGTCGGGAGCAAAGTTGCGGATCATTTCCACTGCTCCGGCTGCTGCATTCACTTTTCCGATGCCGCACTGCATCAGATGATGGTATTGTTTTTGATGGTTCCTTCCGTATAGGTGAAAGGACCTTCCTTACGTTCCGTCGGGTTCTCGAGTTGGTTGGCCAGTTGTTTCTGTTCGGAAGACATGGCCGTAATGATTCCTATTTTCATGCTTATTAATCAATTTACTCCGCAAATTTACGACTTTTCAGGGAGTATTGTGTTATCTTTGTCGGCTGAAAACATGAATTAACTAATAAACTATCTGTTCATTATGAATCAGTTCAGGAAATTACTTCCCGACGTGGTGGCAATTCTTTTGTTTGCCGTCATCTCGTTTGCTTACTTTTTCCCGGCTGTAACCGAAGGGCGTATTCTGGCTCAGCATGATGCCGTTGCGGGAATCGGTGCCGGACACGAAATGCAGGAGTATCAGGAACGGACGGGCGAACGTACCCGCTGGACAAACTCCATTTTCGGCGGTATGCTACCTATCAGCTTGCTCCCAGTTATGACTCAACAGATTTGCTGGGGGGCATCATCAAGGCATATCATTTGTTCCTGCCTACTTATGTATGGTATGTATTTGTCATGTTACTGGGATTTTATATTCTGCTCCGGGCATTTGACTTCCGGGTGTGGATGGCCGCTCTGGGTGCTGTGCTCTGGCTTTCTCATCCTATTTCTTCATCATCATGCTGCCGGTCATATCTGGAAGCTGATGGCGCTGGCTTATATCCCGCCTACCATTGCCGGTATGGTGCTGGTTTATCGGGGACGTCTGCTGGCCGGAGCGGTTGTGACGGCTTTGTTCACTTCTTTCCAGATTGTAAGCCAACCATCCGCAGATGAGCTATTACTTCCTGTTTGTCATGCTGTTTATGGCAATAGCATATGGAGTGCAGGCGAAACGTGAAGGCCGGATACCGCAATTCCTGAAGGCTACGGCTGTATTGATCGTAGCCGGACTGACAGGAGTGTGCGTCAATCTGTCGAATCTTTATCATACTTACGAATACAGCAAGGAGTCCATGCGAGGCAAAAGCGAACTGGTGAAGGAAAATTCTGCTGACCAGACTGACAGCGGACTGGAACGCAGCTACATCACCCAGTGGAGCTATGGCATCGGTGAAACCTTCTCATTGCTCGTTCCGAACGTCAAGGGAGGTGCGTCGGTTCCTCTTTCGGAAAATGAGACTGGAATGAAAAAGGCCGATCCTCAATATATGGGACTCTACGGCCAGCTGGGACAATACTGGGGAGAACAGCCGGGCACTTCCGGACCGGTATATGTGGGAGCATTTGTCATGTTCCTTTTCCTGCTGGGAATTTTTATTGTCCGCGGTCCTATGAAGTGGGCTCTGGTGGCAGGTACGGTGTTCTCCATTCTGTTGTCATGGGGAAAGAACTTTATGGGGCTGACCGATTTCTTTATCGATTACGTACCGATGTACAGCAAGTTCCGTGCAGTTTCTTCCATTCTGGTAATTGCTGAATTCACAATCCCTTTACTGGCTGTCATGGCCTTGCGTGAGGTTATCAACCGTCCTCAGCTGTTGCGTGAACAGGCACGTGCCTTTTACATCAGTCTGGCACTGACTGCAGGTATTTCCCTGCTGTTTGCTCTGGCTCCGGGCTTCTTCTTCTCTTCCTTTGTTTCCAGCATGGAGATGAGTGCCCTTCAGAATGCCATTCCGGCCGAACAGCTTGCCCCGATTCTTGTCAATCTGGAGGAAGTACGTCAGGCTATTTTCACGGCCGATGCCTGGAGAAGTTTCTTCATTGTGCTGATTGGCGTAGCATTGTTGTGGGCCTATTGTGCCGGTAAGCTGAAAGCTGGTCTGCTGGTGGGGGCCCTGACTGTGCTCTGTCTGGCAGATATGTGGAGTGTCAACAAGCGCTATCTCTATGATGAACAGTTCGTGGCCAAAGGAACGGAAATGCAGCCGTTCAGTCAGCCGACCGCAACCGATAAGGAAATCTTGAAGGATACGACACTGGATTATCGGGTACTGAACCTGTCAGTCAATACCTTCAATGAAAACAATACGGCTTACTGGCATAAGAGCATCGGAGGATATCATGCCGCCAAGTTGCGCCGTTATCAGGAAATCATTGAGGAACATATCCAGGGTGAAATCACTTCACTGTTCAAGAAGTTCCCCGAAGCAGGAGCAGACATGACGAAGCTGGATGCCAATCTGACTCCGGTGCTGAACATGTTGAATACCCGTTATTTCATTTTCCCTTTGCAGGGAGGAGAAACGGTTCCGGTCTTCAATCCTTACGCATTGGCAATGCCTGGTTTGTGGATGAAGTGGAATATGTGGACAATGCCAACGGAGAAATAGATGCACTGCACCGTATCAATCCGCGAAATACGGCTGTGGTAGACCGGAAGTTTGCTGAAGTGCTGAAGCCAGTTGCTGCAACTGATAGCTTGAGACAGATCACTCTGAAGACCTATGAACCTAATGCTCTGACCTATGAAGTCAGTTCAGAGCAGGGCGGTCTGGTTGTCTTCTCTGAAATCTATTATCCGGGCTGGCGTTCCTATCTGGACGGAAAAGAAGTTTCACACGGACGTGCTGATTACGTTCTGCGTGCCATGAATGTCCCGGCAGGGAAACATACTGTTGAGTTCCGCTTTGATCCGAAGTCACTGCATGTGACGGAAGCCATTGCCTTTACGGCGCTGGCCGTACTGGTTCTGGGTGCGGTTCTGGCTATTGTGTGGAAATTGCGGAAGCGGAAATAGAAAGAACAACAAGATAACTTGTGCGATGAGGCTGTTTCAGATTGTTTTGGAACAGTCTCTGTTATTTTATAGTGAGGATAAGAATCTGGCCAATGAATGATTCGATGAAGAATAAGTGTAAGGACAATTTTGCAGTATTGTCTGGAAGAAACAACAGTTTCGACTGGAAGAAACTTCTGTTTCATGCTGCTGGAACTTTTGTTTCGACTAGAAGAAACTTTTTGTTTCGTGCTGGTGGAACTTTTGTTTCGACTAGAAGAAACTTTTGTTTCGTGCTGGTGGAACTTTTATTTCGACTAGAAGAAACTTTTGTTTTCTGCTGGTGGAACTTTTGTTTATTCCGCATGAAACAGATTCATTGACTGGATAAAGGGGAGAAAGTTGCAGGAACTTCCCTGTCAGAAGAGGGAAGTCCGATGGTGAGACATGCGTAGTTTGGCATGTCGCAGAGGTTTCAGTCGCTTGAGTGCCCTTGGAGTCCGACGGACATGTGAGTGCAGTTTCCGCCAGAATTTCTGGCTGAGCAGAAAGATCAGGAAGATGGTTCCAACAATACAGACCGCACCGAAAAGTTCTTTCAGGCTGGTCAGCAAAGTCTGCTGGCTTACTGTATCGTAGAGCTGCCGGAGGGAAACATCAGGAGCCCATTCTTTCACCTGGTCCATGTTCTGGCTTAACAGACCGATGTTTTCCTGTTCCATGTATTTCAGCCACCGGTTCAGGATGGCAGTACCCAACGGCGTTGCAATGCTGGTACGGATGAAGCTCAACACGCAGAGTCCCTGAAAGAAATGCTTGAACGGAACTGTCTTGGCTATATAGATAGTCAGTGAGATGTACAGCACTCCGTGTCCGATACCTTCAGAAAATTAGGGAAATACAGACTTTCGATGTTCAGGTTGGGATGAATCAGGAAATACATGTAATACTGATAAACCACGATCAGAATAATCCTACCGTGATCAGCAGTTTATATCCTTTGTGCAGAACGGCCTGGCGATAGAAGACAATGCCTGCACCCGCCAGAATTCCTGCAAAAGACACACCAGTTCAGTGAAACGGCGTTCAGCATGTCGTATTTCAGAATGGAGCGCATGAAAGTTTCCTGCAGGACGGATGAGGTGGTGAGAAACAGACACAGCATCAGAAACAGGAACAGGATAGTCGGGAAATGACGGTAGGTCAGTACCTGCGGATCAATATACGGGTGGCGCAATGTACACATCCGGTTGATGTTGATCAGTGTGGCCACGACGGCAGTTACCAGGCATCCGCGGATCAGCGGGCTGTCCAGCCAGTCGTAGTATTCTCCGTAAATGCAGACAAAGACAATGGCGAACAGAACGAGTGTCCACAGCAGGGCACCGGTCCAGTCTATTCCGTACAGGGGCATTTTCTTGGCCACGCGGAAGGGGCGTGTCAGGAAGAACACACAGAACCAGACCACAATCAGCAGACCGATGACCAGCCAGTGCATGTACTGCCAGTTGGCCAGTCACTCAGATGAGTGGCTACCAGTCCCGAGAGCTGGATGCTTTCGAGTACGATGATGTAGATCACTGGATAGAATACGGAGAAGTTTCCCGAAGGAGTTACGCTCAGACGGATGTTTGAAAAACATTCAAATGTGCCCCACATGCGGAAAAATCCCGAGACAAAACAGGTGGCTACCAGGACGGCAATGTTCTGTGACTGCATAGTGATCAGGTTGCAGACAATCAGAACCGGGCAGACCGTCAGAAAAATGCGTCGTGTCGTGAAGCGGAACTTGAGCCGGAACAGGATGGGGAAGATGACCGTCATGCCGATAAATGAAGCATATCCCGCCATCATGACGTCTTCTCTCAGACATCCCAAACCACTTGACATCTGGGTGGAAGTGGGCAGGAATACTCCTCCGTTGAACTGGAACACCATGGCGAAGAACAGGGACAGGAGGATACAGACCGGAGTCGGGATGAATTCCTTGAAATATAAAATTCTCGGACGTTGTTCAGACATACCTTATTTATATATTATAGCTTGACGTAACACTCTACATTCATACCGGCCCGCAGACGGTTCAGATTTTTCTGTTCGTTGTTGCCGGTAAATTCGATGCGGACAGGGATACGCTGTTCTACCTTGACGAAGTTTCCGGCTGAATTATCCTGAGGAATCAGTGAATAGAAAGATCCTGTGGCATCGGAGATGGAAACAATCCGTCCTTCATAAACGACATTGGGAATGGCGTCCACTTTCATTTCTACCAGCTGTCCCTGTTTCATGTCGGTGGTCTGTGTTTCCTTATAATTGGCAATCACCCATTTTTCCGTACCGTCTACCAGAGTGACCAGTGTCTGTCCCGACTGCACCAGTTCTCCTTCGTGGATATTCTTCCGGCCGGTTACTCCGTCGGCTGTGGCACAGATGACAGTGTATGAAAGGTTCAGCTTGGCCAGATTCAGTGCAGCCTCTGCCAGTTTGATGTCCGATTCATTCTGTTCCAGACGCTGGGTCTGCTCCTGTTTGACCAGTTCCGACGACTGTTTCTGCCGGAGCAACTGTTCATAGCGGGCCTTGGCTGCTGCATATTCCGTCTGCACCCGGTCGAATTGCTGGGGTGTCACCGCTTCTTCTTTCATCAGTCCCTCGTAACGTTTGTAGTCGGTTTCTGCATTTTCCAGACGGATCCGCTGCTCTTCGATGGCAGCTTCCGTCACGAAGATATTGTTCTGGGTGGTATTGATGGTGGTGTGCATGGCACTCTTGCCGGCCAGTGCATTCTGATAGTCTGCTTCTGCTTGGGCAACTTTCAGCAGATATTCCGTATTCTCAATGACTACCAGAGTATCTCCTTTCTTGACAGACTGGTATTCTTCGAAATAGATCTTCTTGATAAATCCTGTACGCGGGTATTGATGGGACTCAGGTGTTGCTTCACTTGCGCATTGTCTGTGTATTCTACATTTCCCAGATGAATGAATTTTCCACATACCCAGCTGATTCCTCCAACCAGAATCAGTGCGATGAAGAAGTTCGGGATGGCTCTTTTCTTGTTTTTTATCATAGACTTATCGTTTGTTTAGTTCTTGTTTGAAAAATCAGAGGTTTCCGGTCAGCTTCTTGAGCAGGTAATACTGATACAGGATTCCGATCTGGTAATTGGCCAGTTGCAGTTCCATGTCCAGCTGTGTATTGCTGGCATCCAGCATATCCGTAATCAGTGCGAGTCCGTTTACATATCGCTGCCGGACAATGTTAAAGTTTTCGTGAGCCAGCTGTACACTTTTTTTTCTGTGTGCACAGACGGATATACGCTTCATTCAGATTGACGTAAGCTTCATGGATGGAGTTGCCGGTTTCTTCCACGGCCAGTTTGCGTGCCTCTTCCATTTTCAGGGCAGACAACCGTGCCTGTTTCAGTTTCTTTCCGTTCTTGAACAGCGCATCCAGATTGTAGGAAATGCCAACTCCCGCATACCAGTAGCTGAAGTTGTTGTTCAAGGGAGGCACTTCGATCAGGATCGGTCCGTTGAGATCATTGGCGGCGTGCAGGCTGATGCGTGGCCGTTTCTCGGCACGGAGAAGTTCAATCCGGTTCTTTTCCTGCTCAATCTTACGTCGCCAGTCGGACTGATGGCGTCAGCGGTATCTCCCGGATCCATTCAGCTTCATCCCGCTTCTCTACTGTCAGCCGGAAAAGCTCCGTTGTATCAGGCTGGATGGCTACATCCGGTTCCAGTCCGATTGTAGTAGCCAGGCGGTGACTCAGCACGTCGATCTTGTCTTTGACAGAAGTCAGTTGCAGTTCCAGACTCTGCAACTGGAGCTCGTAGCGGGTAATGTCACTCTTCAGAGCTGTACCCTGACGGTAGGATGCCCGCATATCCTTGACGAGCAGCTGAGTCTGTGCGATGTTATTCTCGTACACCCGTTTCTGGTTGTTCAGCTGGAAAAGATCCAGATAATATCCGGTCAGCATGAAACGGATATCCTGCCGGTTCCGGACATACTCCAGTTCTGCTTCCTTCTGTTGCAGTTTGCTGCGGTTGATATTCCGGTTGATGGCCCCTCCGGCATAAATCACTTGCGAGGCTTTCAGCACGAATGTATTTCCGAAGTGCGGCATATCCGCATGTATGCCGTTTGAGAAGTTGCGGTCAGTCATGACCCCGTCGCCGATGTAATTCAGATCCAGCTGTGCCTGGATGGAAGGAAGCCGGGCATTCTTTGCGATTCTGACTCCCTGCTCAGCCTCCCTGATCGCCAGGTCATGCAGGCGAATGCTCTTGCTGTGTTGGTCAGCCAGTCGGAACATTTCGTCCAGGCTTAGCGTAAGGGCTGGGCCGGCAAATTTGAAAATAAAAGAACAATACAATTTACAACTAATAATCTCATACCTGTTTGTCTCTGCATACTAATCTCTATTGAATCGAAAACCTGTTTTCCCGCTTTCGGGAATTTCCGGTCTGCAGGCTGCATAAAGTCTGTCTGTGAATGCGGACGGAACAAAAAGGGTGTTATCCTTGTTCTGACTTTGCAAAGTTACGCTTTCTGTCTGGTACGGATTTTGCAGATTACGCAATAAGCTTACCATATTCTGCCAAACCGACACGGAAGAAGGTGAGTAAGGAAATATTTATTATCAACCTAAAGAACGTTTTTATATGCACAAGTCAGGACAAAAAGACTTCATGGTTTTCATGTCCTCGGTGATCATCCATCTGCGTAACATGGAGCGGATGGGCACCCTGCATGTCTACCAAAGCACCCAGAACCGGATAGCCGATTTCATGGGTGACCGTTCTCTTTCCTTCCTCAAATATAAAGTATATTGATAATCAGTTAGTTACTGTTATCAAGATACAAATGATATGCAAATGTAAGTATAAAACCATATAGAAAAAGTACAAATGGACATTACTTTGTATGATAACATCCTTTTCTACAGATTAAGGGTTAACACAATGTTATACTACTGATATTCAGCATATTGAAGCTGTTCTTCCTTGCATTCAACAAAGAGTGTTAAATTATATTAAATCCTACAGGGCAATTATGATTCGTGCAAAGATAATATTTTGCAGTCAAAGGAAGAAAGACTTCTTGAACCACTTCTATGGTTCTATACTTCTGTTTCTGACGTAAGCTGACCCGTACGGTTTTCGGGTTTTAGACGGACATATATACAGTTTACTTTAGGTTAGCATATATATAAGAGCTAACAAGGTAAACTAAAGTGTTTTTGTCCTGTAGATACTGCACTTTGTGGACTCTTTTCTCCTTTGACTGCAAAAACCTCTTATAGCCTTATCTCCACCTATAACGTCACTTCACACTGCTGTACCATGCAGTCTGCCATGTACCACCCCATCGGGCTTTGATAAGAATTGTGTTGCAAAGGTACCTGTCATGGCGTTCATCCTGCAAGGTCGGTGCCTGTGGTTTGTCCGTGAAATCTCCACGCTCTGATTGTGGCAGAGGTAGTATTTGACGGCAAAACCTTGCATTGATGAGCCATAACACCTTTTGGGGCAACATAATTCTTTAATCAATCCCGATGGTAGTTGGTTCTACATAAGGGAAGAAAATAAAAAATTTTATCTTATGGCTAACATTTGCGACACTCAGTACAAGGTGACAGGCTCACGCAAAGCCGTGGCAGACCTTTGGAACACACTCCAAGAGTTGGAGGTGAACAGTAATAATGTGTATCTGTATCTCTTGGCAGAACACTATGGCATTGACTACGAGAAGAAAGGCATCTCGGTGAGAGGACACATCTATTGGGCAGAGTATGAGGAGAACGTGGAAGACGATTATGCCTCTTGTCCTTTGACACCGAAAGTGCTTGGTCTTCATGCGACTTGTTCTTTGAGGAGGTGAACAAGGCACTTGGCGATGAACTTTCAATCAGTTGGCGAGAGGTTGAGCCAGGTTGCGACATCTTCTATACGCACGATGAGAACGACTTCTTCCCCGAAGAGTGCTACGTCACTGCATACGGAGAACTCTTTGAGGATTGTGAGGGTGCTTACTCCACCTTTGGTGATGCTATCAAGTTGTGGTGTGAGAAGACTGGTGTCTCACAGGACGGAAGAAGCGAACAGAAGATGATTGACTTCATCAATGAATACGAGTATGAGGCAGAGGACACGAATTTCTGCATCAATCCAATCACATTCGGCTAACAAGGAGGAACGGATATGGCAACGATAGACATGGAGCAGTTGGACGGCGTTGTAGGGTGTTTCTGCACCTTGCTTTATCCCCGAAGAGGTCAGACAGAGGGAACGATTGTCGAGGACTTGGGTTGTGAGGTCATTGTCCAGCTCATCAACGGCAAGGAAGTGACGGAGTACAAGGATGATGTTGTCATCTGTGAATAATCAGGAGAGAGTCTGTTGGCTATGTGGCTTGCAGACTCTTTCTTCCTTTGACTGCAAAAACTCTTTTAGGACAATCCTCCAATGAGGTTATGGCTGTTGTAACTGAAATACCTTGGGAGCAAGTTGTGCGGTTTGCTCACTTGCTCCAGTCCTGTTATAGAAGCGATGCTTCGACACCTGTATAGCGATACGTCGCCAAAGTCCCTTCGCCGTTTTAAGCGTCTCTGTACCTTGTTATAGGAATGGTCATTTCGCCTTTTGGTTTTACTCGTCTGTCTTTTGCGACTCTTCCTTGTCGGACACAGAACTTGGTCTTAGCATGATGACAGTGCTATCGCCAATCCTCTGATGTCTGTCCTCTTTTGGCTTGATGCTCTATTGCTAAGCTGACCCTTAGGCTTGTCGTTCATCGTGCATCAGTGTTCATGCTCCTCACTCTTCTGATGATACAGCTGTAAGGTCGGATTTCCCGCTTCGTTTCTCCAGGCATACAGCCATAGCAGTGCCCCTGTCTGTTGCATACGGATTGCCTCCTTGCTTACAACCTTTGTTCCATTGTTTGGCCCCGTCTTTTTCTGAATTGAGCTATTTGAAAGCCACTTATTTTTACCATGCAAAGGTAGCGTGATGCTGCGAAGGACTTCCTCCTTCTTGTGTGGCCGCTATCGCTGTGACCAATAAAATAGTGCGTAATCTTCCTTTTTCTCCCTTACCGCCAACGACAAAAAGAGTATTGCGAACGATTTTCATGGTGCTTCCCACATGGTGCCACATCCCTGCTTTTGAATGCATGTAAAAATTAAGTTTCACTTTTAAATTCAATTCAAAATGAAAAAGATCGAGAACAACTTCACAGTTTCAGGTTTCGTAGGTAAGGATGCAGAAATCCGTCAGTTCGCAAACGCCAGCGTAGCACGCTTCTCATTGGCAGTAGGCCGTCAGGAGAAGAACGGCGAGGAAACCAACCGCGTATCGGCTTTCATGAATATGGAGGCATGGCGCAAGAACGAGCACACCGAATCATTCGACAAGCTCACCAAGGCACGTTGCTCACCGTCGAGGGTTTCTTCAAGCCAGAGGAGTGGACAGACAAGGATGGCGTGAAGCACTCCAGAATCATCATGTTGCAACCAAGTTCTACGAGTGTCCCGACAAGGAGGAGACTCCTGCGGAAGAGCCGGCCAAGCCAGCAACCAAGAAAGGCAAGAAATAGCCTTTCCTCTCCATAACAAGGCGACCTCGGGTCGCTTTTGTTTTGCTCAGGGACATCAATCTGCTGTTATAGCGTGTGATAATCTTCTCTAATAACAACCATGTGCATTTATTAACCATAACGCAACGCCGTCTTCCTTTATTCTAACCACTTCGTCCCTCACCATTTGCGAAACGTCACCAAGATGGTTGCATACAGATATTCCCGCTGATGGCGACAAAGTCGCTATTAGCCAAGAAAGACAGTATGCCAAGGTCTGAACGCGAGAGGACTGCCATCTATGCCACAAGATGCCGAAGCCGAGGCTTCTGATAATTGTGTCCTTTACTGGCTATCCACTCGCCTTGATATTCAGACCGTCAATCTTGCGACAGCTTCACTACCCACCCACACCTGCTTTACTATTCTTCTTCTCTTTGACTGCAAAATATTTTCTGTTATAAGCGGTGGTTTCGTCCAAGTGCGTTGTATCGCTTCGCCCCACACCTTCAGAACGGCATTACTGTACGGACACCGCACGAATCCCATGTGACAGGCAGCCAACAATGTCACTATCAGAAACTGACACTTCTGATAACTGCCTTTATTGCTGTCTGGCTGTCCCATTATCGGGCTTCGGCAATGTCCGTGTAATGCCATTCTGCCCACCCATACCACCTTTACCACTAATCAACTGTTTTACAATTTCTCTTCTGCTATACAAGAGGCAGTTCTTGTCCACTCAGGCATATTGAATGTGGCAGACATGTCTGCTACGTCCAATCTGCCTCAGTGTCCTGCGGCAAGGACAAGGCACATTTGTCATGCTGACAGGAGTGCCCGATTTGTCCGTTGCGCAACTGTCTCTTCTTGCCTGATATACGTTACTATCTACTTCTAAATTATACTGCTTTGCCCCACGCCTTTGCGAAGCGTTACATGGTCTGTCGTCATACAGACATCCTTGGCTGATGGCAACACGTTGCTATTAGCCAAAGCTGACAGTATGCCGAAGTACCGACGCGAGAGAATTGTCTGTCCGTGCTACAAGCTATCAAGGCTGAAGCTTTGATGACTTGCATCCCGGTCAGCCAACACACTCGCTTTATGTCGGTACAGCAGACCTGCAAACACTTCACTGCCCACCCTTACTGTTTCAATCTTTCTTCTTACCTCTTTATATATAACACATCATTCCTCTTGCAGCCAATATCAATAATCTTCTTCCAATCAGCGCAGTGGTAGGCATATTTCCTGCAAAGTTAGCCGCGTCTGAGACAATCGTCAAATTCTGCTTGAGGTCTTGTGACTGTGAACAATCTTCCTTTTCCTCGGAAAAGAGTATTCTTCACACATAATTTGTCTTTATGTCTTTTCTTGCGGCTTGTGGGAGCAGAAAATATCCCTCCACAGGCTGAAAGGTCTCGAAAGGAGGGAAGAGAAAGAAACGGTTAAGCGAACGCAGAGGGAATTTATTCACTATGCTGAGCGTAAGTTTCTTCAACGTAGTTAAACAAGTCCAGCGACATGGGCGACAAACTTATTTGTATCACTAAAAATAGAAAGGCAATGAAGATTATCATCCTGCATGATGCTGACGCACGCATCGAGTATCTTGACGTAGCCGACCACCTTCTCGGCTCAGACATCGAGGAGTTCCTCACCAGACAGGGCTTCTCAGTGAACAACATCACATGGCTTGTCACATCGGCAGACCATATCCCAGTGGTTTACCACAAGTATGACATCGACTGCAAGACCGGCGAGGCAACCCACACCAAACGAGAGGCAGAACTGCAAGACCTCACTATCCACGGACAACTCCAGGCATTGCAGCACCGGGAGCAGGACGAGCTGAAAGCGGCTCTTCGCAAGTACGGCACGGAGGTGGACGGAGGCTTTGAGGTGCATTTCGAGGGAGAGCAGCCCATCGTGGCAGGTTATCTCTTTGACGAGCCTCGTGACATCGTCATAGACGCAGCACGTTTGGATGCCGACGGAAACTTGTCGCTTCTTGGAGAGGACAAGGAAGTGAGGGATGGACAATACGACATAGAGCCAAGCGACATATTTGGCGGTCAGTTGGACTATGTCACGTCGAGTATAGGTGCATGGATGAAGTAGGAGCATGTATGACCCAGTGCATCGTATATGACGAGACGACCAAGGAGAGCGAGACCTTTTGCTCATTGACCGCAGCCAAGAAGTGGATGCGAGAGCGCATCAAACAGAAGCATGAGGTAAGCGGACAGAAGTACAGAGTCTATTCCGACGGAGAGTTTGTTAATTGCGGCTCTATCAGTCTCACAGGCAGCAACAAGTCTTTTGTCGCCAATACAAGGCAGACGAAGAAAGGATATTAATAACAAGGTAACGGCAAGCCTAACCAACTTGCCACACATATATTGATATGGAAAAGCAAATATTGAGTTTTAATGACTTGCCATCAGCATTGTCATTAGTAATAAACAAGCTGGAGATTTTAGAAGAAAAGTTTTCCACACTAATGACTCAAATTCAGCCCGATAAGGGATTGGAATGGCTTAGTGTTTCCGAATTGAGTGAGTATCTCCCTACCCATCCAGTTGAACACACAATCTATTGTTGGACAAGCAATAAACAAATACCATTCCATAAGAAGGGGAAACGTATCATGTTCCTCAAATCTGAAATTGATGAGTGGATGCAAGATAACAAGAGTAGGTCACGAGCAGAAATTATGAATGAAGCAATAGCTTATGTTCAATCAACAAGAAAAGTCATTTAAATAACAAGGTAACGGCAAGTCTAACCAACTTGCCACTATAACATTTTCACATTATGATTTACACTCACACTATCGGACGCATCGGAGCAAAGGATTGCCGCGTCATCACAGGTACACACGGAACATTCATGGCTGTTGACATCGCAGTGGACGACTACAGTAAGGGCAAGCAAATCACCACTTGGGTAAGGGTGAAGAGCAGCAAGGAGAACCATATCCGTTTGGCTGAATACCTCACCAAGGGTCGTATGGTGCTTGTGGAAGGCACACTGACTTCTTCCATTTGGACAGACCGCAACGGAGAGAACCACATACAGCATAGCATCATAGCTGACTCCATCGCCTTTGTCAATGCAGGGAAGAAGGATGCAACCGACACACCTGCAACAAAGGCACGCAAGGCAGCCAAGGCAGAGGCGAGGCTCCCGTACCGCCAGCCGATGCACCGCAGGACAAGAGCGAAGACCTTCCTTCTGAGGGTAGTATCAACTGAGAGTAGTACGTACTAATCGTAGTAAATCCGCTTTTACTATGGTTAGTATGTACTATCAGTAGTAGAATAGTAAAGTAGTATTCACTAATAGTAGTATCATGTTATGACACAGATAATTGCAGTATTAAATCACAAGGGTGGTGTAGGGAAAAGTACGACCGCAGTAAGCCTTGCGGCAGCTCTGCAACTGAGTAAGAAGAACGTCTTGGCTATTGACATGGATGGACAAGCCAACCTCACGGAAGCCTTGGGATTGTCCATCGAGGAAGAACAGACAGTCTATGGCGCAATGTGTGGACAGTACACCTTGCCGTTGGTCAAGTTGCACAACGGCATCACCGTCTCACCCTCATGCCTTGACCTGTCTGCGGCTGAGTTAGAGCTTATCAGCGAGCCGGGACGGGAGCTTATCTTGAAGGGACTTATCACCAAAGCCATCGCCAAAGAGCATTTCGACTACATCATCATCGACTGTCCACCGTCATTGGGCTTGCTGACCTTGAATGCCCTCACCGCAGCCGACTACATCATCATCCCTGTTCAAGCGCAATACCTTGCCATGAGAGGTATGGCAAAGTTGATGGACATCATCCGCATCGTTCAGGAGCGGCTCAACTCCAACCTTAAAGTGGGCGGCATCGTCATCACCCAGTTCGATCGCCGCAAGACGTTGAACCGAAGCGTGAGGGAAATCGTCAATGACAGTTTTCACGAGAAGGTTTTCAAGACCGTCATCCGTGATAATGTGGCTTTGGCAGAAGCACCCATCAACGGCAAGACTATCTTTGAGTATAATCCCAAATCCAATGGTGCCAGTGATTATATGTCTTTGGCAAAAGAAGTGTTAAACTTAAAATAGCATAGCCATGAGCAAGAGCAGTATGTTGAAAGAGGGAATGAAAGGCGGTCTCAACGGACTCCTTTCTTCCACAAAGAAGCCGAGTAAGGAGCAGATAGTCACAGAAACTACACCAGCACCACCTGTGTCTGTTTCTGAGACTACCGAAGTGCCGGTGCATTGCAATTTCCTTATCAACAAGAGCATCCACACGAGGATGAAGTACCTCGCCATCAAGAAAGGGATGTCCTTGCGTGATATTGTCAATGAGGCAATGACAGAATACCTAAAGCGGCATGACACATGAGTGCCGCGCGGTATCATCGCCGAACAGACGATGATACCGCTATCTCTTCTATAAACAGACTTTACTATCCGTAGTATGGTAGTAAAAACTATTCGACTATTATACTATTCGTAGTCGATACTACTTTTAGAAAATACTATCCAACTCATTTTTAGGGCAATAGTTTTCTCTGCTTGTAGGACTGTCTCCATGCTGATAAAAGGCAATGTCGTTCCCTATTACAAGATTTTCTCTTTTTCCCTCATATCAACTATCGTCCTTCCCCATATACAGCTTCGCCCCACGCCATCCCGCCCGTTTCCTCTTTTACATAACAGATTTCTTTTCGCCTGCCTTGCCGCTGCGGATATTGTTTTGCAAAGGTAATGCTGGCGATTGTTCAAACACCAAATCGTCCATTGCATTTGACCGAAAAATCTTCCTCTGCGTGCAGAGCGTATTTTTCGCTCCCGATTTGCTTTTTGATCGCCATCACTCTTGGAAAGCAAAAAATATCCCTTGGGCAGGCAGGAAAAGCCTCCGAAATAAGGGAAGAAAAAACATAAGAGCAATGGCACACAAGAATGACTATCAAATCCAAAAGCAGTTAGACAAGCCTCAGACTTGGTTCTGCAAATACTATCCCGCACGCATCCGCAATGTGGGTGAGAAGGAGATTGCCGACAGACAATTAGTGTTTGACTTCAAGGACGGAAGAGCCTACGAGGAAGTGGCGCAGCGCACCGCAGAGAATATGCTGACACTCTACGGCAAGGGTTGCGTGAACATCGTCTTCGCCCCCGTTCCAGCATCCACAAGCGAGAGCAACGAACTCCGCTACAAGGCTTTCTGCCACAGGGTGTGTGAATTGACAGGAGCGGAAAACGGCTACGAGCACGTGAGGGTATGCGGAGAGCGTAAGACCATCCACGATAACCGCAAGAACGAGGATGAAGTCCGCAAGGCGAATGTCGTTGAGTTTGATGAGCCGTTCTTCGACAACAAAATGGTGTTGGTCTTTGACGATGTGATAACCAAGGGTCTCAGCTATGCCAAGTATGCCAACCAACTCGAAAGGCTCGGGGCATGTGTTATTGGCGGTATGTTCCTCGCACGCACACATTATAAAGTAAGGTAAAGTATGACAAAGTACGACAAGGCAGTGTCCGTATGCTTCAGCGGACACCGCAGCGTACCTTTCGCCAAGCGGAGGGAGTTGAAGCAATGTCTCAAATCGGAGATAGCCAAGGCGTATGCCGACGGCTACCGGTATTTCTATTGTGGCATGGCAATGGGATTTGACCTGCTGGCGGCAGAAGCCGCCCTTTCGTTGCAATGCGAGTTGAAGGACTTGCAGGTGATAGCCGTTGTGCCGTTCCGTGGTCAGTCTGACCGGTGGAGCAAGGAAGAGCAAGCCAAGTATGATGCCATCCTGCGCATCGTGGATGACGTGGTCGTATTGAGCGAGCAATACTACAATGGCTGCCTTCTGAGGCGCAACGACTATATGGTCAACCGCAGTTCACGTCTCATAGCCTACTTCGATGGCAATCCCAAGGGCGGCACGTTCTACACCGTCAGAGAAGCCAAGAGGCAGGGATTGGACATAGTGAATCTTCATAATAGTGTATAACCCATAAAACAGAAAATGCTTATGGACGATATTGTTGCAATCATCGTTTGCTACTTCGTGTTCGGAGCTTTGGGCAATGTGCTCAGAGCTTTGTTCGGCGGAGAGAGACGAAACGACTTCCGCCGTGACCGCTAAGCGTCTTTAAACCAAGATACGCTGACAGCCATACGTCTGCACCTTACCCCAAAAAGATGCAGCGGATAATTGTGTCCGTAGGCAAGGATATTCAGATTCCTCACCTTAACATTTTGATAAAAATAAAGATACTGCTGCCTATATTTCAAGACAGCAGTATAAACCTTACTCTGCAGGTGCCCATTTGCAACGCACAGGAGAGACGATTGCACCCTCTGCTTTCAGCTGCTTCATGGCTGCATCTACCTCTTTGCGGTCGAGACCGCTGAGTTCTGCGATTTTACCTGCGTTGAGAGGCTGACCAGCCTCTTTCATTGTTGCCAATACTTTTTCTTTTGCGTCCATTGTTTTGATGATTTGATGTTTTGTTTATAATCTTGTTATTAACTCTTGTATTTTGTCTTCCCTTATAATCTTCGGTTGTGCCTTACCTGCCAGAACGAGAATTTTCTTCCCGTTTCTGTAGATGTGCAGCTGTCTGCTTCGTACCACTGCTGTCAAGGTCTCATCATCCTGCATGGCTTGCCATATAGGATAATACACACCTTCTGGTTCAAACAACTTCTTCTGAAGGTGTGAGCACATGTTGGTTGTATCTATTGTCATATCGTTACGTCATATCATTAACATGATTCTGCCAGCTTCTTTTGTGAACATTTCAGGGAAACGGCAGATTGTTGCATACACCTGCTTGCTTGTCACAGGCTGACCGTCCTTTCTCAGGTGCAGCCTATGACGATTGATGCATCGGCAATCTGGTCGGTTGTCATGCCGCCATTTCGCTTTACCATCACATATACTATGGCTTCTTCTATCTTCATCCTTTATTCATCTGTTTTTCAATCCATGCCATCAATACGGCAACAGCATATTCCTGTTCTTCCTTGGTCAGTGCCCTGCCTGCTGAGATGTGATGCCACTTGAAGAAGCATCCCCGCAACAACAGCCAGTGGCATGTTGAGCCAGGAAAACAGGATGCCCACGCATGGGAGTCTGCTTGCCGTCGTTCGGTATGACAGCCGGAGCAAGTCTTTTTGCCACAAAGTCCTCTGCGTGTTTTCGTATCGTCGGCAATCCCTTTTCCATTACATACTCCCTGTCTTGCTTGGACAGATGGAACCGGCTGCGAAAATCAGACTTTGCCAATCTCTCAAAGAGATTCGTCAGGTCATACTCTTTCTTATCACCAGGAACGCTTTCTTGCGGCTCTTCCTCTTGGAACAACGATGGATATATGTATTTCTGTGACATCATTATCTGTTGCTTCTGATTTCTAATGTTATATCCATATATGACCGCTTGCCGTCTATATAGTCTGCATAGAGTATTTCTTCGCTTCTGCCTTTCAGAATATGGCACTTACCGCACAGCTCACAGTTGTGCAGACATCTCCATTCATTCAGAACGTAATCCAAACGTTCCTCTCGTGTAGATGATTCAATAGAGGGTGTGCTCATAATCAGTGTCTCCCACAGCGTGGTCAATCAGTGCCTGAAACTCTTCTTCCGTATAGTCTTCTTCCCAACCATACGTTACGTCCTTTATGCCCAAAGTAAACCCTAATGCCTCAGAATAGGATATGCCAATTTCAGCTGCAAGGTCTCTTGCCGCTTGAAAAATCTGCTCTTCTTTGCTTAAGGGCAGTTGTTTCGCTTTCTTATGTTTTTTCTTTGGTTTCCCCATTTGAGTATATTCGTTTAATAATCAGCGTTGATGGGCATCTTGAAATTCCTGTATTTCTTTCGGAGTTCCTCATTTTGCGCCTTCATTTCCTCATACATATCATTCAGTGCGTCAGGAAATCCCCATCCACAAGGGCTTGCCCAACGAAGGCATTGCTTGATTCGGGAATCATACTTGTCCCAAAGGTCATAAAGCACGATGTGGCGCAATGTCTTGTCGAAATTACTCTCAACAGAATCATAGAATTGCTCCCACATGTCTCCATAGTCATAAGTGAACTGACAGGCATTCTCCATATAGAACACCATCAATTCTGCGACTGAATCTTCCGAAGGCTTCAGTTTCTTGAAGTCGGACAATGCCTTGCGGCACACTGAGAAGCGTGTCTTTGGCTCTCTGTTTCTGCTCGGATAGAACTCTTCCCGTATGATGTGCTTATACTCTTCCAGCTTCTGGCCCTCATTCGGCTCTGCATAGAAGTCAAGATATTCCTTTGCCTCTTTCCGTGCAGAATAAAGTTCCAATACCATTTTTATTATTTCACTCTTGTCCATGGACATGAGGACAGACTTTAATTTAGATTTTGACATTTCTGCTCTTTTATCTTAAAAACGGGTCAATCGTTGCCAGCAACTCTGATTTCTGCATCACACCGCTCGTCCTCCACAACACTTCGCCGCGTCTGAACAGCATCAATGTGGGCACAGACTGTATGCCATACTGACTTGCAGTCACCCCATACTTGTCCACATCTACCTTGATGATGCGGATTCTGTCACCCAACACTTCCTTCACCTGCTCAAGGATGGGGTGCATCATCTTGCATGGCTGGCACCAGGTGGCGAAGAAATCGACCAAGACAAGTTGGTCACTTGATATAACGTCTTTGAATGTTTCCATTACGATTTTCTGTAAAATTATGCTATTTTCTTTCCTGTTATCTTACAATACTGCCCTGCAAATGTTAAAATCGAGAAGAATTCAATGAAAAACCTTCGTTATTTCAAAGAATATTCGTACCTTTGCAGCGCTCATCTATAGATAGAAGGAGTTTCGAGACCCGGTTGCCTTTGATGCAATTCGGGTCTTGCGTTTTATAGTGGTGTCTGCAATCTCTTTTTCATCTTCTTTTCCAAAGCCTTTAGTCCATACTCTTTGTTAAGATGGTATGCTGTCAACAGATAGAATCCGTTGCTACGTTGTTGTTCCAAGACAATAACATACTTTTCCACTTTATCATAGATGTATGTTTTCTTGACCTTACGCTTTTTGCCGTCCCTCTCTTCTATGGTAAATACATCCAGATTGTCTGGTGTCAATTCTCTCACATGGTGATTTATCCAATGAAGCCTTTGTGAACGAGCCATCTCGAATACTCGCTTTGGATAAGTCGTACCGTCTTCGTTCTCAACCATGATTTCTTCACAGGTAAGATGCTTGAACAATCTTGCCATGTCAATCTCGCCATCTGTCTTTATAGGATAGATGCGCCACCCTCTGAATGAGAATTGACAGTTATCTTCTATATCACGCTTGAATATTGCATGAAGATCATGCTCTCTTTCTCGTTCACTGAGATATGCCAGTTCCAGCAGCTCAGGGTATTTCTTGATAATATTCAAACTGCTCATTGGCTATTTCAGTGCGATAAAAAACAAATTAAACTTCTTTCTAAATTTGGGAGTTGTGGTGTTGAGACTGATATTACTGTGTTTTTTTATCTTTTCAATCAGCTTCATTTTGGCTCTCACCCTTCCTTCAACTTCTCCCTTTTCATATCTAAGGTTGTAGTTGATGGCTCCCATTAGAACATCTGCCAATTGGATGAAGACACTTTCGTGTGAACGTATAAACTGAAACCTGCCAATGGAAGAGTTGTATTCCATTATTTTTCTGAGCCTCTCCAGCTTATCGCTACTGCATGTGTCCTTGATATCCATATATATGTTATATGTATAATCCATGTCCATCTTGTGATGCAGCAATTGGTAGTACATGCGAAAGTAGAAATCATTAAACGTATAGTCTTCTCGTTTCTCGTCAATCTGACTCTTGTCAACAACCACAGCCCTAAATTCCATGTCATTCATAAAGAACCAGTCTATAAGCTCTGCATAGACTTTATACGTGGCCTCGTGGACATTTGTCCATTTCAGCTCATCACTATAGCCGTGCTTCTTCTTAATATCTTTTATGGCATCTTTTGCCATGCGGATTTGTGTGTATGCTATACTTGTACATCCCAAAAGCATGTAGGGATGACCGTCATGCACCATGTGGGTGCTTTCATCACAGTAGATGTTGAATGTCTTATTCATTGTATCTGTTTTTTGTTTATTCTTTATTCCTTTTCTTCAGCGGTCCACTATGAGGTCCACGGTTCAGCGTCACACCATGCTTGTTGAGTATGCGGAACACGGAACTTCGGCTTGTGAAGCCGCTGATGGCAAAGATGTCATCTATGCTGTGCCCCTCGTTGTACATGTTCACGATATTCTTCTCACGCTCCAGTTTCGACAGTGCCCTTTCCGACTTCTTGGGCGGCCGGATATTCTGTTGCAGATGGATGATGTGTGCCGATGCCTTGCGCAGCACGGCACACTCCTCAGAGAGTGACCCGAACATACGGATGACCTGTGAGGCTTGGTGTCGGGGAAAAGTTCGTCAAACGTATCGATGCGGTCTTGGATGGAGATGATGCGAACCACCTTCACACGGCAGTATTCTATGAATGTAGCCAGTTCACGGGTGCCACGCAGTGCGTTACTGAACCTCGACACCACCAGCTCGTCGCCGCGCTCCAGACTCGATATGAGCTGCTTCCACATCGGGCGCAGCCTCTCGTGTTCGGACAGTTCCTCTATCACCTGAACACAGCCGTATTGCTGCATCCAAGCCTTGTCTTCTGCATACTCTTCGCCATTGGTGGCGATAAAGATGTAACCTACTTTTGCCATACTGTTGTACGCTATTAAATGAAATCAAGTGCAAAGGTACACTATTTTTCCGAGAAACAATCATACTTGAACGAAAAATCATACTTAAACACGATAATTTGCCATTTTCTTTTCACTTGATTTCATTGAAAATCATACTCGCAAGTATGATACACAAATAAGATTAAACTTACTGTCATTCTTGCAAATATATCGCTGAAACGCATTAACTTTGCACCGTCAATTTCAAAATCAGACTCAAAATAATGACAACAATGAAATATGAAACCCAACTTTTCGGAGGACAAACCAACCTCCATTGCATGAAGCAAATATTGCATAATGCAAAATCAAACTCGCATGGCTGTATCAGACTTGCCATTTGTATTGCCACTGCGTTTGCCGTAGTCATGCTGACAGCATGTTCAGACGGAAACGGCACGAAGTCGTTCCATTCGAGCGATGAAGCCATCAGAGAGTATCATGGCTTTCTGACCACTCTTCGACAGAACGGCAAGGTCTCAATTCAGACATTAGTTAAGATTGTCAACGAATGGCGCGTGTTGGACGATTCCGTGACATCGTGCATCTCACGTGACACTGTCAGGAAAGCCCACTCATACCCGTTCACGGTATATCATGAGTTGAACGACTCCATCCACATCGAGCTGTGCCGTATGGCGATGTCTAAGCAACGCACCTTTCACGACCTGCTCTATCTCAGAGAACAGACCTCTTCCCATGTTGGTGATGAGGAACTACAGCAAGCCGTGAAGGAAGCACAGCCATTCTTCGCTTCCTTGGATAGCCTGCCTATATATAATAAAGGTGGTAAACAGGCGGTACTGAAGCGTTACCTGCTGTTCCTGCAAAATCCGCCAAGCAAGGCATTCACGGCAAGGAAGACCTGCTCGCTTTCATCAAGGAAGAGCATTTGTATTTCAAATCCTTCCTGCAATACCTGCCGGATTTTGCTGACGATGACATCGGTGACATCAGACGAAACACCGAACACTGCTGTCGGGAGATACTCCGTGCCGCCGACCGCAAGGATTTGTCCCACAAGGATGCAATGATATACCTCTCCATGCGCACCAACCACCGTCTGCTGCGCAACGCACAAGCGGCTATCGAGGATCTGAATAGTGGCAGGGTAAAGGACGAGCACACCATGCACGCCTACCTCCTGATGATGATGCAGCCGTTCATGACGATGGATGACCTTTCCGTGAGCGTGCTCTCCGACAAGGACAAGGCAGACCTCTACAAAATAGCCGATGCGCTCCCCAAGGAGATGGACGGTCTGGCCAAGAAACTGCACCTCGACAAGCAACGCCTGTCGGATATGCCCATGCTCATGATGAAGATTTATGTCACAAGATTATAAACACCCCAAACAGAGAATACGATTATGTTAGAACAGTTTTGCGATGATTTCCTTGCCGTCGTGCCTTTGCAGTTGCCAGAACTGCTGGACAAGCGCAAGATGGAGAAGCCTGTCAAGTATGACGATTACGTGCTTCTTACTTTCCAGTTGAACACCCCTTTCACGATAGAGGAGGTGATGGATATGCTCGAAGACGAGATGGAAATGATAATCCTCTATCACCACATTCCAAGCCGTCATACGGAGTTCGGACACAGCTGCTGTGCCTATTCCAACCCTTCTTTCGGACGGATGTTCAAGGTCAACGGCTCCACAGATGAGCGTGGCATGGTCAGCCAGATAAAAGTGACCATCTATGACTCGCTGGAGCACATGTCGGCAGATGTATGCCTCGACTCAGTCTGCATTGCAAGAACGGGTTCTTCAAATACATGAAGCCCAAGGAGGAAGTCCTGCTCGACTTCATTTGAAAGTTACATTTGCCAGATGACAGTCCTGTTCTACCGCAACAACGCTCCATTCTGTTGTCCACAACAAAGGCCAAAGTCATGCCACAAGCTCCCGACCATCTGATGAAGGAAACGCTTTACATGAAGATTATCCATCTTCTCGACCGTCACCGCACATGGCTGGAGATTGAGAGCATCGCCACTGTCCGCAACCACACGATAGTCAGGAACGGCAGAATGACCGACATCCTCAGCCGTGTGCTTGTGGTCAAGGCCATCCACCATCATTTCCCCTACACGAGAGGGCAAGTGTGGCAGATAGCCGAGTACGACTTGGAACAGGCTATCAAGAGCCTTCGGACAACCGACGGAGCTTTCCGTCAGAGAATAATCAAGGGAGAACTGACACTGGAGGATGTGGAGCGTATCATATCCACTGCCACACACGGTGTCGTCCAGCCCGACCTGAGTCCACTTCCATTATTCACATGCTATACATATTATGACAAGTAAGATACTGTTTCTCATCCTGATGTCAGCGTTCTTCTTTGTGACGATGATTCTGCACAGAAGCCGCAGACAGTTTATGACACGGTTCTATCTGCGCATGACCGCGCTTGTGACAGCAAGGAAGCTCTACCGGTTGATGCTGCTCATCCTGCTGTACGTGTTCCACTTCCTCTACCTCTGTGTACACTATAACGACATAGGCGTAGTGGCTTCCACCATAGCGTTTGCCATATTCTTTGTCTTTATGGATGTGGAGAGGTGGCTACAGCGTCTGCACGAGGAGCGGACACCCTTCTGCATCGCCGCGTTGGCGGCAGTGGTGTTTGTCTTCACTCCTCATCTGTTCACGCTTGCTGTCACCATCTCCTTTGTCCTTCTGGCATCACTGTTCTATCCCTCGCGCATAGTCATATCGCTGTGGAAGAACAAGGCTGACCGCAAGATGCTCCTCGAAGACACAGAAATGCTCATCATATACTACTATTAAGTATCACCTGTATCATGCCGTTCCTTTTGTATAATGGAGCTGGCGACAAACAACAGTATTCACCAAACAGATTATTGAAATGAAGAAACAGAAACATAGAACGAGTTCCGGCAAGATGTCTGAACGGATGTCCCTGTTGGAGTTCTTGAAAGAGAGGTCCGGGATAAGGCTGTCGAAGCTCGAAGCCTACCTTGACCTTGTAGACAAGGCTTCTGTACAGTACATCCCCAAGGATCTGTGCAAGCAGGAGTTCAGCCTGTCCAACGGGCAGTTTGTAATCACCATTACCGAACTGGCAGGATGCTGGCATTGGCACCGCGCCACTGTCCGCACCTTCATCGAGCAGTTGGAGAAGATGAACCAGATTTCCGTCACCCGTCTCACGAAGAGCCAAATCATCACCATCCCGATGTTGGCTGAGACACCTGCCGTTTCTCCGATTGACGCAGCCTTGGATGTGTTCCGCCAGAAGATGTGTACCGCATTGGACGAATGGCGAAGCGGCAAGATGTCCGCATCGGCTTGCGCCTCGGAATGTGAACAACTCTACGAAGATGCAACAGAGGAAGTAGCCATTATCTTGCAGAAAGCGACAATGGCAATTCAATTGGCAAGGTGCCATGCGGAAGAAACATTCCCGAATCTGTAGGACACGCCTTTTGTATGACTGCACTCACAGCTGTCTGCGAAGCCACCTTCCATCAGGTGCTTTCGCAGGAAACAGATAACGCCCTCGTTACCTCCCTTCTTCCCTTCTTTTACAAAGACCTGGAGGAGACTGGCTCTCATTCATCGAGGCGGCAAAGGCAATATCAGAATTGGCATTGGATGGCAGCTCACCAGCCTTGCATCAGGAAAGCGCAGCCATCAAGTCACAGTTTCAGTCACTCTGCCGACCGTTCCTTGCCATTGTAGCCAACCAAGAGGGCTCCTGTCCATCAAAAGGCTGTATTAACCTCTAATAATCACCGTACAACGCTTCTTCTTTTCTACTGGCACAGTGTTTACACGTCTGCCATTGCTGTAAAATAATCGGGCTTGCCCGTTGGTCGGAAATGAGGGAATTTGGGTAGCCTAATACCCCTCTTGGTCTCCGACCATCGGGAGGCTGTCCTTACAAGCAGCAAGCTGGAGACAGGAGAGTTGTACACACATAAAAGGAAATAGGTTATGGCAACACCAAAACAGGTTATGGATTTCCGACCATCTAAGGGAATCACCACAGCACAGAGCAACGAGCACCAACGCCGTTGGACGGAAAAGGGTTGGGGATCCGCTGAATCAACAGGCAACTACGACCGCAGCCGTGAGCGGCTCAACTTCGAGGTTCGGGGCGGCAAGGTTTGTCCTATAGACAAGAGCCGAAGCATCCCGGAGCGCATGGCAGACATCCTGCGGAGCCGTGGAATCAAAGACCCCAACGAGGGACTGGCAGAGCCACGCTTCCGCACAGTGGTCAATTTCATCTTCGGAGGCTCACGAGAACGTATGACAGAATTGGCATTCGGTGACCAGAAGGTGAATCTCACTCACGGAGCGGACAATTCGCATCTAACCCGATGCAAGGACATTGAGGAATGGGCAAAGGATGTTTACCGCTTTGTTGCGGACAAATACGGTGAGGAGAACATCGTCGCTTTCATCTTACACTTGGACGAAACCAATCCGCACGTTCACTGCACCCTCTTGCCAATCAAGGACGGCAAGTTTGCATACAAACAGATATTCGCCGGAAAGGACAAGTACGAGTTTTCTGCCAGGATGAAAGCCCTGCACAGCGAATTTGCCGATGTCAACAAGCGTTGGGGCATGGAGCGCGGAACTTCCGTCTCAGAGACGGGAGCACGCCACCGCACCACCGAAGAATACCGCCGCCAGCTGTCAGAACAGTGCACCACCATTGAGCAGTCCGTCGCCACCCATCAGCGGACACTCGCCTCGCTCCAATCGGACATCCGTCTGGCAGAGCGGAGAGTAAAAGGACTCACCTCAATGGTCAACAACCTCTTGCAGGAGAAGGCTGAGAAGGAGGCGGCACTTGCTGAATTGCATCGGCAGATTCTTGCAGGTCACGACAATCCTGATGCTCTCCGTCAGCAAGTCCAAGAGCTGGAGCAGGAACTGTCCGCTATCCAGTCGAAACTGGACGACAAGCAGGAGAAGCTCTCAGAGGCTGACCGCAAGCTCGATGCCCTGCGTGAGGAGATGACCGCATGAAGGAGCGCACGGAGGAGTTGCGGCAGGAGGCACACAGATATTCCGATACTATCCGACAAGGTGCGGACACCGTTCTCAGAAATGCCCTTCTCGAAAACATGGTCAGCGAGTTCTCCGAACGTGTGGCACGCTTTCCAATGAGGGCAAGGACGTGTTTGACGGTTCCCTGCTTCAGGCCTTTGCGGAGAATGGAACGGAGGTGATGTACTGTGCCACGCTTCTATTCCTCGGCTACGTCGATGATGCCACCACCTTTGCCGAAGGTCATGGCGGTGGCGGCAGTTCGTCCGACCTCAAATGGGGACGTGACGATGACGAGGATGAACGCGCTTGGGCACGCCGTTGCATGATGAAGCTGCACGCATGATGCGCCCCTCTTCCGGCAAAAGGAAGAAACGATAAGCGGCACTGTCACGTATCACCTGTTATAGTATTCACCAGATTAAATTGAACAACATGAGAAAAATACTTATTCTATCCCTTGCTTCGCCCTTTCATTGGGTGCGCAAGCCAAAGACTATCACCGCACGGCGGACACCACCACCGTTGTATGCAGACTTTCGGCAGACGGTATGCTTCGTCCGCTTAAACCTTCCTACATGAAAGGGGCATTGGTAGCTTCGCCATGGACGGACAACTGGTTTGTCCAAGCGGCAGGAGGAACTACGGTCTTCCTCGGCAAACCGCTCGGATGCAACGACCTATTCGGTCGCATGAAACCGGCATTCTCCGTGTCGATCGGCAAATGGTTCACACCTTCCGTCGGCGGTCGTCTGAACTATGGCGGTATGCAGTTCAACGACTGCAACAACTCCTCGCAGGACTACCAGTACCTGCGTGCTGATTTCATGTGGAATGTCCTCGGCAACCTCTACAAGGACGATGTACACACTCTTGCCAGATGGAGTGTCATTCCATACGTGGGCGTGGGTATGCTGCACAACAAGGTGAATGCCCACAAGCCCTTTGCCATTTCCTACGGCATACAGGGGCAGTATCATCTCTCCCCACGCATTGCTGTTACGGCAGAGATAGGCAACATGACCACCATGCAGGATTTTGACGGCTATGGCAAGGCACACCGCCTTGGCGACCATCTGCTGTCCGCATCCCTCGGCCTCTCTGTCCGCATCGGCAAGACTGGCTGGAAGCGAGTGATAGACGCTCGCCCGTACATCGCACAGAACGAATGGCTTTCGGCATACGCCTCATCCCTTTCTGACAGCAACAGCCGCTATCACGCCCAGCACGATCGAGATTGTCAGACTCTGGAGCAGCTGCGCAAGATTCTTGCCATCGAGGGACTTCTGGACAAGTACGGCCACCTCTTTTCTGACGATGCCGCTTCTTCCGTCACAAATGGCTATCCTCGAAACGACTACAGCGGTCTCAACTCGCTGCGTGCAAGAATGAGAGACAAGTATGGTAATGGTCAAAAGACAAAGGTCATGGAGTCCGCCTCTTGTACAGAAGAATATGGCAATGCTGAAGGTGAGCCGGAAGACGATTACCTATCGCTCATCCACTCAGGAAAGGCTTGCATAGGTGCGCCCATCTATTTCTTCTTTGAACTTGGCACTGACAGGTTGCTCAACAGGTCACAGCTCGTCAATCTCGACGAAGTAGCACGCATCGCCAAGAAATATGGCTTGAAAGTTAAGGTCATCGGCGCTGCCGACAGTGCCACAGGCAGTGAAGCCATCAATGATAACCTCAGCCGTTCCCGTGCCAGATTCATTGCAGAGGAACTGATGAAACGTGGTATGGAAAATGGCACCATCTCTCAGATTTTCGATGGCGGCATTGACGATTACTCGCCCAATGAGGCGAACCGCCATACCAGAATCCTGCTGTATCTATAGCCAGACATACAGCTCCGAACAAGAGCACTAAAACTTTTTTTTCATTGATAAATTTTAGAAAGGGAGGGCTTGTCCGTGATGGATAGGCCCTCCCTTAATCATATATGTATTAACGCATATTCTATGCGCATATCTTTTTTTTATCCGTGTTTCTCAGTACTTGACCAGTCAAGCAGGAAGTCATATATACTCATTATCTGTATGCCGTTTTCGTCGCTCCACTGCTTGGTATGTTCTCCCACGATCAGCAGTTTGCGGAAAGAGTCATCTACAAGACGCAACGACCGTTTCTCCTGTTCCATCTTTTCTGCATCGGGCATACGCCACGCCGACTGGATGTAGATCCGCTCGCTCCCTTTGTTGCAGACAAAATCCACTTCCAATGTCACCCTCTGCTGCTTTCCTTCCGTATTCCTCACTCGATGATAGACGTTACCCACATCCACGAGCCATCCTCGCATACGCATCTCATTGTAGATGACGTTCTCCATGATATGTGTCGGCTCGCTCTGACGGAACGACAGAATAGCATTCCTCAGACCTACGTCCTGGTAATAATACTTGGACAACGAACCTATGTATTTCCGTCCTTTGATGTCGAACCTTTCGGATTTTTCGATAAGGAAAGCATCCTGCATATATTCCAGATAAGCCGACACTGTCTTGTCGGTTATGCTCTGCACATTGCTTACGGACTTGAACGTATTGGCTATATTCAGTGCATTGACAGGTGCTCCTATACTGGATGCTACGGTCTTCGACAATTCTTCAAATTCAGGTCTCAGTTCTATGTTGTTCCGCTCGTAGATGTCACGTAGATATACCGTGCGATAAAGGCGACGCAGGAAATCAGCCTTCTTCTCATCCCCAACCTGTGTAAGTAGTTGCGGCAAACCTCCGTACAGTCTGTATTCAGCCCAACCGTCTTCTTTCGAACCATCATACACCGTCATGAACTCCTTGAAGGATAGTGGCCACACATGTATCTCGTCACCTCTGCCTCGGAATTCCGTCACCAGGTCAGAGGACAGGAAACGCGAGTTGGAGCCTGTGACATACACATCCGCCCCTTCGGTAACTGACAAGGAAGAGAGCACCTCTACAAAGTCTTCCACCTCCTGCACCTCGTCGATGATGATATAATAAGTCTCATAGTCAATCATCATCTTTTCCACCCAGTCCAACAGGTAGTCCGGGTTCTTGAACTCTCTGTTCTTCCTACTCTCCATGTCGATGACGAGAATATGGTCTTCTCTCACGCCCTCATCCAATAGATGCTGATGAAAGAGTTTCTTCAGAAGGAACGACTTGCCTGAACGTCGCAATCCTGTGATTATCTTTATGAGCCCGTTGTTCTTTGAACGGCTCAACTGTTCTATGTATCTATATCTGTTTACTATCATATTTTACGAAAAACTGTCACTTGTGACACTTTTTCGGAGGCAAAGTTATATATTTTATCCTAAATCAAAGAAAGAAATAAAGAAAAATGCACTAAAAATCAATGATTTTCCTGTTTTGTAGTGTCTATTCCACTTGCCGATGCCCATTTTTCTTTGCAAAGTTACTGCCCGGGCGAATGGTCAAGTACCGCCATGCTAACAGGCAGAGGACTGAACGACAGCTTTCCGCAAATCAAAGATTTGGGTATTTCATTAACTCCTCCGTCTGTTTTCTTGCCTTATCGCCCTCATTCCGCAGTCTTTTGATGCACGAAAAATCAGTTCCCGACAAGAGGAGCCGAAAGGCTTCAAAAGGAGGGAAGAAAAACAAGTTGAACAAATAATTTCTTTGCGTATGGAATTACACAGATTATCAGAAAACGAGCAGGCATTTGTCGAGTGCTTCTCACGGTTCGTAAACGGTCAGATGGGGTCAGCCGCCAAGGTAGGCAATGCCCTTGCAGATGACCATCGCTATCTTATCAACGAAAAGGGCAAGGTGGTGTTTGCCTTCTTGGAACGCCTTGCCAACGACTATCAAAAAGGTCGTTATGACCAGCGTGACGAGTGGGTGTGCCGATTGGCAGCAGAGGCCATCGAACACCTTGTAGAGAACAGAATGTATTACAGAACACTTAACAACGATTGACTATGGCAAGCAGATTGATTACACCCGTATTGGAGGAGATACTGAAATCCTATCCTCTGTATTCACAGGACGGCAAAGGCAAGGATGCCGTTTGTGTGGCAATATTCTTCATCGGACACGTCCGTTGGTTCGTACTTGAAGGACAGCCGGAAGGTAACGACACCACGTTGTTCACCATCGTATGCGGTCTGCATGAAACGGAGTATGGCTATACCTCCGTCAATGAAATGGAGAGCGTAAAGGTGGATGGCTCCAAATATGGAGTGGACGAGATATTTCAAGTGGAGCAGTTGGACGGCTTCAAGCCGGTGAAACTGAAGAGCATTCCAGACGAGGATTTACAAGCATTCCTTCATAATATGGAATGACCCCAAATTAAATCAGCCGCAGGGACATTACTCCTTGCGGCTGACTATTGTTAGTACCTACTATGAGTAGTAAAGCCTACGATTAGTATATACTACGATACTACTCTCATCTTCGGAAAGCGGACTTGGCAACGTGCTCCTCTTGTACCTCTTCCTTCTGGTACTCCTCCATGTCAAGCAGTTGCTCATACGCAGAGCTGATGTTTGCGTCCATAGAATGGTTGTGGCTGAAAGGAAGGTATGCTTCACAGAGAGTCCTGCATTGGTCACAGTCCCCACATCCAGGCTATCCTTATCCTTGTTATATTGCAGGTTCAGCAAACCACCATTCGGCATTTGGAATATCGGCATTTTTCGCTGCGCCAATTCCGAAAACTCTTCGGCGGTCATCTCCCTCGCCACAGCCTTCACGTCCTCACTGGCACGTCCTATGCCATAGCGAGTGATATGGTCACGCACTTCTTGCTCCGTATGCTTCAGGAACACCTCATACGTACCGCCGACACTCCCGTTATAGACCACTGCAAAGTCCTTGTCCTCTATTAGCAGGTCATCGCCTCTGTTCTGGCACGGCTTCCTGTAGGTCTGCTCCTCGTCCATGCCGTTCCCGTCATAGTATTCCTTGGCAAGCGTCAGCAGTCCTTGATAGTCACCTTTCTCCTTTAGCTTATCCAGTTCCGATGTGTCATCCGTTGATTGGAGATAGGCGATGGAGGCATAATAGACGTTTTCTTTCGATTGTGAAGGCTCTGTCAGGCTTTTGTACTGGGCAAAAGCCTCCTGATAATTGGTGTCAAGGTCTTTGCCGTGGTCGTAAGGAACAGAGAGTTTCACTTCCAGACCGTTACTCGTCGGCACAGCAATCTTTACAGAGTCCTCCTTCTCATGATGCTGGATATATACAGCAGAACCATTATATGCCAAGACTGCATGGTCGCCGTCATCTATGGATAGATAACTTTTCCCTTGCCCGTTTTCCTGCTCAGCCTTTTTCTCCTGGTCTATCTCCATAGCAATCTTGTCGATATGCTGCGTGAGCATTGAGGTAGCTTTTTTCACATCGAGTAGCGTGGTCTTGATGAACTGCGGCGACTCCTTCAGCGAATCCAGCCAAGACTTCAAATAGGCAGCCGAATCTCCTTTCAGATGCTTTGTCATGCCATACCGCTGAGCGGTCAGCGCAGCCGTCAGTTCTGCCACCAGTTCCTCGCGTGCATACTCTGCCGAGCCGAAGGTAGCGGGCTTGATGCGGTCTAACTGTCCCTCCGCACCCGTGGAGTGTCCCATCTCGTGGAAAAGGTTCGAGTAGAAAGACTCCCCATCCTTGAACTGCCTTTTCTCAGGCATCACAATCTCATTCTTGCTGATGGAGAAATAGGCGGAATCACCGAACATCGGTTTGATGGGACATATCCAACGGTTGTCCGCTATCATCCTATCCACGGGTTCAAAGGCAAACTGCTCGTCCTTCTCTACCTTGGGCATCGAGTATTCCTGTTCCAGTTTCTCCCAAAACTCTGGTCTGACCTCCTTCAGGTTGGTCTGCGCCACATTGAAGACATGGTAAGTCTGAAGCTTTGGATATACATTGTACTTTTCGCGCTCTTCCTGAGAGAGCAGTTTGTAGTCCTCCCACTTGATGTGTTCCTTTGTTTCCTTATTGACCACCGTAAACGTGGTGAGCATCACGGGGAAAGAATGCTCACCTTTCAGTACTGACACACGGGGCTTCTGTTCCTCGTCTTTCTTGCCAGTTTTGTTAAACTGCTGTATGCGGTCGAAGGTACAGAAGCGAGGAATCTTGTAACCCTCCTTCTCGCAATGCAGGAGCAACATCATAGCGTTCATGCCATTATATTCTCGTCCGTTCAGGTTTTTCGGCCATTGCAACGCACCTTCAGTAAACCAGGGCTTTTTCCATCCGTCTTTGCCCGACAGCGACTGAATACGCTCAATCATCATATCGGCAAACAGGTCGAGTGCCTTGTCTTCGGCACTCGGACCTTCCTTAGCATAAGGCTTTCCCATAGTCAATTAACCATTATAGGCTGCGGAACATATTCGCTCATTTCAGACACTCGGCAGGAGAAGTCCAGTTTGTCATTGAAGACACTGACAGACAATGCCCCTTTGATGTTCGCTTTCACGCCTGGTTGCAGCCATGCCTCGCATTTGCCATCGAATAGGAAGAAACTTACCCAGATGTATTCAAATCCGTCCTGTACTTTCTCTGCGCTGAAAGCGGAGAACTGGCAGTACGGCACACCATTCTTGTCCGTCTTGTCCTCAATGCTCTTGCCCACCTTGCCGCGGAACTCCATCACGCCCTTGATGCAGTCCTCTGCCTCGTCAGGCTGGTGGCTGATGCTGCTTGCCGACAGGTTGAAATAAAGGACATCGCCCCATTTTCTTGGTACCAATACACCGGCTACCTCAATGCGTTCGCCGATGTTGCAGCTGCCCACCTCCGTCAGTGTCCCATCTTTGATGACCGACACCTCGATGGTCTTGTTAATCCCGCTCTTCGCTGGAATGACTACGTTCATGGCAAAGCTCACGAATGCCTTGCCCTCCTTGTTCGTGCGGCAGGTCGCAGCCTTGCTGACCGTTCCGCACACTGTTACATTACATTTGATCATTGCTCGATACTATTTGAATTATACATATCCATCGTCCAAGTGAAATGTCTTAGCAATGACAATAATCTCTTTTCAATCATCATATACTAGCGCACGTATCAGTTCATAGACTATCCACGCTGCTATGATAAGTTGGAAGCCGAGATAGATGATGGCCACGGTCTGACCGAAAAGCCATTGGGTAAGCATGAAGTGTCCTGCCACAGCTACCATACCCACCAGCAATGTACACAGATGACTTGCTATCCTTTTCATTTCCTTTGCAGATTTTGTTGTTGACTCTCAGCCTCCATCCCTTGCTCGAAGCTGCGAAGCCTGCTGTGTCGCCACGATGCCTGTCACCATTCCCGCAATCTTCGTCCGTTTGCTTTCTTCCGACAGATTGGCATTGCCCAAAATGAGCGACAGGCGGTTCATCTCCGAGGAGGTCAGTTCACGGTCAATCTTCACCGTACCGCTCTCTGCATGAAGCACAGTCTTGCCGTTCTCACCCACAGTAATGGTGCATTGCCTCATGCCTGGAACAAGCGAGGTCAAATCTACGAGCCGGTTGGCTGCCATGGCAGAGATAAGTCCTTTTTGTCGTTCCTCATCATTGCTGTCAATCTGCGCTGCCAACATCATCAGCGACATGAAGGTGGTCATCGCCATGTCGAGTATAGGGTCATTCGTTCCCGAAATGCCCACGCCGCTGTCCTCCGAGGAAAGGATTTTCTTCATCCAGTCCTCCGACGAAACCTTCTGCTCCTGTGGCGCATTGCTCTTGTATTTTGCCAACAGGTCATTGCCGTTATGCAGGGCCTGTAGCTTGATGTTGCCTTTCTGTCCGATTTCTGCCAGATAAGCGGCTGGATCCATATCCCTTTTTGAGCCGTCAGCCGATACACTCTTCACTCCGAAATGCAGATGCTCGCCAGTGGTTCTGGTGCCGGTATTTCCCGACACCCCCAACTTCTGACTGGCATTAACCACGTCACCTACCTTTACTGCTATGTCAGACAGATGCAGGTAGGAGCATTGCACCTTGCTGCCATCCTCACGGCTGTATTCCACGGTGACGGATTTCCCTCCTGCCGTGTTCGCATTATGGTTCACCGCCACCACCTTGCCGCCGTTCTCCGTGGCCAACACCGCCTCATGGTTCGTCTTGATGTCAATGCCCTTGTGCATCTGCTGCTTGGTGGCATCCATCGGATCCTGCGATTGCCGAAAGGCGAGGTGATGAAGAGAAACTCCTCTCGCTCCACAGGAAAGGAATACCCGGCAGACTGCGGTACATGGGCAGCAGGCATTTCTCTACGAGGATTATTCTCCACCCCGAACGACCGACCTTCTGCCCGCATCTCAGCCATCACCTCACTGTCATACTTGTCCAGTCCGTTGGCTTCAATGATGCGCTGCAGACTTGCAGCATAACCGCCGCCCGTGGCATAGCCGGCACGCTCAATGCCCTTCGTCCATCCCTTGTAGTCGTCAGGCGACAGCGTGAAGCACTGCGCATAACGCTTGTTCTGCTTCAGGAACTGCGAGTGATGCTCATAACTGTCACCCACGCTTTTGTACTTACAGAATTTCTCGTTGGGCCTATCATCCGTATAGACTCCATACTCTCCGCCATTCTTCAACCACGATGCCGTAGCCTTGATGCCAAAGTGGTTGTTGCATTCGCGCGACAGTTGGCTCTGTCCGTTGCTGCTCTCCAGTATGGCTTGCGCCAAGATGACGGAGGCAGGAATCCCATACATCCGCATCTGTTCTTTGGCTTCCTCCGCATATTGTGCGGCATACGCTGCGTTCTTTCCCATAAGCCTATCTCCTTAGACTGGTGTGTTGTTCTGTTTCTTGACTTTCCTGTGCCATCTGCTTTCCTGTCTCTTTTCCAGGTGACACCATCTCCGTAATTCCACGCTTCGATGATGTTGTCTGCTTCGGCATTTCCAACTGGTCACAGATGGCCACCCGTTCACCAGCACGAATGAGCTTCGGCAGATAGGTGTCGAGGGCATGATATGGGAATCCTGCCATTGCCAACGGCTTGCCTTCATCATCCTTGCGCCCATTGCTCTTTGTCAGCGTAATACCCAATATTTTGGATGCCTTCACCGCATCATCTTGTAGGTCTCATAGAAGTCACCGCAGCGAAACAAAAGAATGGCATCAGGATGCTTCTTCTTCAAGTCAAGATATTGTTGGACAAGGGGAGAGACAGCAGCCTTGACAGCCTTTTCATCCTTCTTTTCTTCTTTCTTTTCCTCTTGTTTCTTCTCTTCCCTTTGTTCAGAGCTTTTATCTTCCTTAAGTACCACTTCCTTCTGTTCATCATGCTTATCGACAATTGCCGTCTCCGCTTGCTTCACCTCCGTCGCTTCTTCCTGCTTCTCTTGTGTACTTTGCTCGACATTGTTGTCTTTCTGCAATACATCAGCAAACAGCGAGGCGGCAAGGTTCTGCTTGTAGGAATCCCTGTCAGGAGCCACCCACAATCGTTGCCATTGTGACGGACTGACACTTCTCGGCTGCAACTTCTTGCCGTCAATAGTGGCTGCACACAGGCATTCGCCCGATTTGGCACGGAATACTGCCACACGCTGGATGCGGTTCAAATCAACCTCCTGCTCATTACCTCCGAAGATGTCCACCTTCAGGTCGGGTTTCGCCTCTGCCATAGCATAATACTTCTGTGCCAGTTCCTCACGCACACGCTCGATGTTGTCCATCGACTGCTTCAAGGTGGTGAAGAAATGATTGAGGTCTCCTTTGTCGGGATAGACGGCAAAGCCCTCCTTACCTTCGGGCTTGATGTACAATGCCCACCGCTCCTTGTCATCCTTTACCAACTGCACATTGTCGAAACCGATGTCACGGCTGTGGGTTACGGCCTCAGAAGCATCCAACGAGGATAGGTCTTCGATAGACCAGTTGCGCAGTCTTGATACCGTGATTTTCTTGTCGGCGAAATAACTGTCGTCGGGACGGAAGCCCAAGGCTCCGTCGGGATTGTAGAAACGCACGTTGTCATAACCCTCTTTCTGCAAGGCATTGGTGAAGCGTTGCTTGTTCATGCCCTTGATCTCGTTGTTCACCTCCAACGATGCACCCTGTGGCAGCACCACATCGGCGGTCTTGCTGGCATCATCACGCACGATGACCACAGTACGCTGCTCCTCGTTGGGATGCTGCTTGATTTCGTCTGCTACGAAGTAGTGGTTGGGCAACTGCACCTGTATCTGCGCCGTCTCTCGCTGATGCTGGTCGTGGCATACTCCACCTTTTCACCCAGTTCGGCTTTCTTCAACACCTTCAGCGCACCGTTCACCTCACTCTCGATGGCATCAATCAGACAAGGGTCTTCCTTCAGTTCCCTCGTCCAATAGTCCACCATGCTAAGGCTGTCCTTTGACAGACGGGCAGGCAGTCCCAGTTCGAGCATCTTCACGCCCGAAGCTATCTCAGTGATGAGTCGTTCCTTCTTCACGGCATCCTCCGACGGGGCTTTGCCGTTCTTCATGACCATGCCCTCACGTGCCAACCGCTGCTGATGACCGGTGGCAGACACCAACTGACGCATCATCTCCTGTACATAGTCATTGTAGTGCTCGAAGTCACGCTGCCGTGGCAGGTAGATGACATCCTTCTCGGTGTCGTAGTGCGCCACACCCGTGCCGTCCTGACGTACATTCACGAGGTTGTCCTTCATCTTCTGAAGGAATCCGTTGACGCACCCATGCAGCTGCTTGTCCTCCTTGTCGCCATAACCTCTATCCTCCACCGTGCCATCCTTCTTCAATGCCGTAGTGTAGGCTGTTTCGTTAGCCATAGGCAGTAGCGTCTGGTCGATATTGAACAGCACACGGATCTCACGGTTTTTCACTCCCTTGTACTGCTGTTTGTCCTGTTCCGACAGTTCTGCGTATGCCTCCTTGGTGATGACATCGTCGGGATTGTTGCGGTTGACGTACTTATTCCAATTGTAATACAGGAACGGCACACCTTTCTCATGCTCCCTCACGCTCTCACCCCGTGCCTTCGCTTCGGAGAACTGCGTAAACAGATTGCTCTTGCAACCCTTGGCATCGGAGTCAAGGGCAAGGACAAGGGCATTGAACGGACTGACCGAAAAGCCCTTGGGATAGAGCTTCGGATAGAGTTTGCCGCTTGCATTCAACCAATGTCCCTTGGCATCCACCGCACTCGTCAGTGCCTCAGTGAGCAGCGACACCTGCTTCTCCGCCGTCCGCTTCTCAAATTCTGATTTCTCTTTCATGCTTTTATCTTTTTGTTTATCTCAATCACATTCTATAATTGGCTTACCAAGCCACCGTTCCCGACAATTTTGTTGTCGGGCTTCACTGTATTCCCCTCGGTCGCACCACGCTCTCCCGTGCCTGCTCTTCGTACTGCATTGCTGCCATCTGTCGCATCTGGTCGTTCTTGGCAAGTATGGCGTTAGCCAATGTATTCAGCGGCAATGCCCCCGACTGATGCGCCCCAATCACACTGTCAGGCAGTTGAATGGTACAAGGCACATGGTCAATGTTGGCAACGAGACACCGCCCTTGCAGCATCGGGTTGCTGATACGAGGATTGAGTGGTTCATCAGGATATTGGCGGTACTGAATGCGAGATGCAGCAGGACTAACTGTAGGTGCAATGCCTTCCTGCTGTTTCCTGCCCAGCACCTCATGTCCCGCTTTGTTGAGCAGATTGGCACCTCCCATACCCATCAACAGCATCTTCAGTATAGGATCTTCACGAACATTCCAGCCACGATAGAGCCAAAGGAAGGAGGCTATTGTCCATATTCAGCGATTTTGTCTTGCCAGTGAACAGTCCCACCAGTACATCGGGCAGCATCGCCAACACATAACCAAGGTTCTTGCCGATGTCTGAAAAGCCGTTCAGTCCAAAACTCTGCAACAGCCCGTCCCATCCATTTTCGTTTGTTTGTAAGGCTGTTTCCTCCTGCTGGACTACAGATGGTGTTGCCTCTTCAGTCGATGAATCAGGAGTTTCTTTCGGTTCTGCCTTCTTCTCCTTCTCAGCCTCTGCATCCAGTCTCGCCTTAACCTCCAGATACTCGTCTTCCTGTCCAGGCGCAACTATCAAGCACATCCTTGTACTTGCCTGTACGTTTGGTTGCTTCGTTTCTCTGAGGGTCAAGGAACGTACCTTTGTTCCAAGGAAAAGAGGTCTGCTCGGTTTGTTTCGTCCAATCCATAAAAGTGATATTGCTCGTGGGAATCTTGTTCTTGAAATGGCTGTTGGTAGCCTTGATATAGCTGTTCTCGTGGTTCTTGATGACTTTTGCCTGTTTGCGGAATGAGGCGAAGACGTTGGTGCCCGTACCGAAAACTCCCTTGCTGATACACTCCTCGACACAGACCTCTTGGCTGCTACCTTTCTTGCTTAGGTGCTCCATGCCGACATTCATCACCATATCGATACCGACAAACTTGGCGAAGGTTGCCCATGAGCCAATCCCTCCCATGGCCACGACATCGGCACCCGCTCCGGCTGCCCATCCCGCTGCCTTCTCTGTTCGAGAGGCTTATAGGCTGCCTCTCCTTTGGCTTCTATCTCTGCGGCAAGGGGTGACTTGTTCAGTTCGTAGGGCAGACCGAACAGACTGCTTTGTGCCGCCTTGCGGATGATATAGTCGGCAGAAGATGTTGGCATACGGTCTTTCACCATTTTTTCTATCATCAGCTGCTCCATGCGGTGATCGATATAGCGTATGCCAAATCACAACCGAGTTGTTTAGAGAGTGCATCGTACCGCTCTCGTCCTATCTCCGTCACCACCGCCTTGCGCCATTCCTCAGCCATCACGGCAAGGTCACGCTGCATATCCTTGTTGCCGACAATAGCCTCCTTGCACATCGCCAGATAGTCTTCGGTGGTCTTGCTGTTCCACTTGCCTGTAATCTTCAGCGTGGCGTATGGGTCATCACCAGGCATATTGGCAGTGGCCAATGAGCGTAGGATGCCAGCCGTACTGTTGGAGTAGGCTCGCATCTCGTCTGCCTGTCTGTTGGACAAGTCCCGTTGCACCCTGCCCATCACGGGGGCAAGGTGACACCCGAAGTAGTCGCCCATCAGACGCTCTATCTCTGCGAATCGCTGACTGTTCTTAACTGCCATATACCTTGTTTATATATTATACTGCTGTAATATCTGTTCCTTTGTCTGCTCGATGGCATTGTGATATATCTCCATCTGCTTAGGATAGTGTTCCTCCAACCATGCGTCCTTGTCCACTTGGCAGTGGATGAACTGCACGGCCATACGTTCCTCAATCTCCACGGAGGGTTCCCCCTCTTCCTTACCATTGAACCATGCCTTTGTCCACCATCTCACGCCAGCCCGGTCGGGATAGACGCTCACTATCCTCGGAATGTCGAAGCTCTGGATATCCACGTCCAAGTCGGCAAGAGGGTCGATGATGCCGTCATGCGTCAGGGCTTGCTCTTGGAGTTTTTTTTAACACCTCGTCCATCGTGGAGAGATATACCTGATGTCGCATGGCAAGATAGTTGAGAAAGTCGGCAATGAGCAGGTTCTGCACCTTAGTCGCCAAAGGCATACAGCGGTTGCCGATGCCCAAGGGATTAGCCATGCTCGGCATGGTCTCGTAGAAATAATGCTTGCTCGCTCCCAACGAGAAGATGTTTCTCAACGACTGCTCCGTATGTTCGGGCAGAGAGTATGCTCCTTGTTGAAGGTCCTCGAAGTAGGAGGGAAGGAAGCGGAGCATCAATGCCTCTATCTCCTGACGGTCGGTGTCGTAGGGTGAAGGGATGTTCATGTCCAGTTCATTGATGCCCATTTGGGAATTGTGCTCCAATGCCTTGATATTGCCGTAGAGCATGGTGAGGAACTCCAACGGATTGATTTCCTCTCCGTCAAACCTCACCTCCATGTGCAGCAGGTCGCCACTGATGGCGATGGTCTGACCGGCCTTGACGCTTTGGGAGAAGTTGGCGAAGACATTGGAGAGATGCCTGTAAGTCACTTCGTATTTGCCGTAGCGGATGGTCTGGTAGATGCCATGCTCCGCGTCCGACCCAATGGCAGAGACGGTTCCCGTTGCCACCGCCGACAGCAGGTAATGGTTCACTGAGAAGTCTATGCGTGATGGAAGAATGTTTCTCCCGTCACGGGATTTTTCTGCTCTCCGTAACCCAAGGACATCTGCACGTCCTGCTTTATAGGCTCCTCAAACGGCATACAGTAGCCGCTCGATGAGCGCAGTATCATTTCTTCTGTATATCTCATATCACTGTATATTGGTTATCGTTTCATCCTCTGCTTTGGGTCTCTGCTTCTTTCATGTTCTGCCATGTGAAGACGTACCGCCTCTGTTAGGCAGAGTTTGCGCCACCTTAGAATTGTTCCCGATGATCATCGCTCCAAGCAGGCACCCGCAATCTTGCTCATCCAACCAAAGCGTCCGAATACCATGAAGGCGGCAGCCACCAGTCCGACGATGCTCATACCCGACACGTTGCCCTTGCCGATATTGCCAAAGAGATTGCCTATCATGTCGCATCCTACGCCTCCGAACATATTCCTAAAGAAATCACTGATGCCGCTGAACTGGGTGTCCATCTTTCCGGCTACAGTGTTCACCGCATCAACGGCTTCACCAGCCTTGCCCGTCAGACGTTGCACATCGTTGGCGGTTTGTGCCACCGCTTCCGTGGCATTCTCGCCGATGACAGCATCACCTACGATGCGTGCCACGCTCTTGTCTGTGGTCAGCTTCTCCCATGTCACATAGCCTGCGGCACTACCCACTGCGGCCGTCTGCATAGCCTTGCCGGCTCCCATAAGGGTGCGTTGCGGGTGGAGTGCCGCACTGCCTAAGGTCTTTCCAGTTACTCCGATGACATGGCCAGTACCTCGTGCCGCCTTGCCACCATATTTCAATAATGAACTCCAAAATCCCATATCTTATCGTTTTTTAATCACGGTTTGACTTCGTCTTCTTCTGTCACGACTCGGCATAGCTCGAACAAGTTCGGCTCTGCTCTCGCTGCTCCATCAGTTTACGTTCTTGCCCACCTGCTTCCACCGCCTCTTGGCAGCCGCTGCTATCTCGCTTTGTTCGCTTTGGTGGGTCTTGCCCCTTCGTCTATCTCCATCCAAACATCGCCCATGGTGGTGTATTTCACCGCCCTCGTCAGTCGCTTCAACTGCTTGTTCATCTTCTTCAGTTTGGGTCGGATGCCGAAGACTATCTCCACACGCTCCTTCTCGGTCATCTTGTTGCCCGACAGGCATACCGTGCGTATGTCATTAACTATCTCGATGCTGTTCATAATCAGCTCGCGGTATATCTTGTTGCGCTTGGCTGACAGGGCTACGGCAAGTCCGTTGGCAGGATGGGCATCCAACTGCGCCACCAATCCACCCATATTGTCCACCAACTGACCTATCTCGTGATAGAAACCATATATCTGTGCGGCATAGCTGACGATGGAACGGAAGGAGTCCAGATAGTTGTTGAACTCCCGCTGCAGGTCGGTAGTGGCTTCCACTTCCTCCTTGGTCCAGATATGGCCGGTGGATTGTAGCAGCATCACTTTCTCCTGATTCTTCAGTTCTTTCTCCGCCTTGTTGGTGTACATCAGAATCATCCCCGCAAGAGTCGGGTCGTTCTGCGCCCGCACTCCTGCAAAAGATGATATAAACATAAAAATGGCAATTGATATGAAATACTTCATGACTGATTCCTTTATCGTTAATCACTGATGGTCATACGTCCTGCTCTGCGCCATCTGCTAAGGGCTTGGGTGGCTATCTCTCCATTGCTTCGGTCTATCATCCCTGCCGTCACGCCGTTCCACACATCGGTCATGGTGTAATATCGTATAGACAGATAAAGACGATGCAGCTTCTTGCTGAAGGCACTCAGCTTGTCGTTCAGTGCCCACAGCGTCTTGCTCCTTTCCGCACCAGTCAGCATGTTCTCTTTGCCTCCTTTGGCGACTGCATCTTTCAGCAGTGTGAAGACGGACACCAATTCCGTGGCGGTCTCCATATACAGGTTGTTCATCGAGAGGGTGGCAACGATGCCTTGCGGATTATTGTTGATGGCCTTGCGCATCTTACACAAGGTGATGAATATCTTCACTCCATCGTCGTACAGATAGGTACAGGCTTTGAGGGAAGAGGCATAACCACTGGCGGTTTTCAGATAACTGTTGTACTTCTTCTCCCATTCGTGTATCTTGGTGAACTCTGCGGCGATGGTATTCTGCAACAGGGCAGTCTTGGTCTGACCTTTGATTTCCTTCTCTATCTCACCGTTGATGGCTTCGTTGCCCTCTGCTAATGCCATCCATTCCAAAGGGTTGGCAGTCACAATCTGTGCATGGGCTGACGGCACGCTCAGTACCAATGCCACGACAATGAACCAAATCTTATCTATTCGTAATCTCATATACGCCCTTTCTTCGTTTGTTCGTTTCTACTCTTGTTCGTATCACACTCACCACGTCATAGCTGTTGCTGATGCCGGTCATTTCCAGTTTCGGTGTCGTTCTATCCATCGACAACACGGTCACGCTTTTCAGTCCGCATAACTGTTGTATCAATGTCTGATGCTCGGCAAAGTCCACCACTCGGTACAACTCCATGTAGTTCACGCTCCGCTGAAACACTCCGTGCTCACAGATGAGTTGCTCGCTCCCGATATGGTAGCGGATACTCCTCAGATAGATGAATCGGTAGAGTAAACAGAGGGAGAACAGGAGGCTGAAGACAAGCAACAGGTACTATATGCACAACCGGGCAATCCTCCGATTAGGAGCATTGCCACGCACAACAGCAACAGAGGCAGTTCGTTGATGAAAAACTGTCCGATGCTGGGGCACAAGGTGATGATGCTATTATCTTCTTGTCTCATACGCTTCTATGATATGTGTTCTTTTCTTCTTTTTCCCTTTGTTTCTCTGCCTTGCCGGCTGCGATAAACTCGGCATAGTCGAAGGTATCTGGTTCGCCCTTGGCAATCAGTTCTGCTGATTTCTTGTTGAGCAGCGCATCGTTCCAGTCCTTGTAGCAACCCAATGGATGATAGGCTTGCACATGCTCGTGACGGAAGCCCATCTCTGCTGCCACCTTCCTGAAGTTTGCAACAAACTGCCGCCCTGCATCGTCCTTGTCAAAACCCAAATAGTGCCGTGCGTTGGGAGTAACGGACAGAAGTCCTCGCATCTGTCCCTCGGTGGGTGTGCCGCCCGTAGATACATACACCATCTTTACAGGATTTATCTGATACTCTGCCATGATCGTAGGCACTCTCAAACCATACAATTTCGCTTGCTTTATCCAACGGCTCGCCCGTGAGGTTGGCAATCCACAGTCCTTCACTGCTGTTGCTTCCTTCTGCCTTGCCCTTGTAACCGCCGCTACCGTCCATCTTCGGTCGTCCTCGTTCCTCAAAGCCCACAGTCTTGTCGGGTGTCTTGGGCAGTACAAGCGGAAAGGCAAGGTTGGCAAAGGTAAGTCCATCCGTCCGATGCTTAGTAGCCAGACAGAAATGCCGATGAAAAGCATACTGCGTATAGAGGTCGATGCCTCGGAACTTAAAATAGGGATAAAACCTTTTCTGCGTTTCCCTGTCCTGCGGATTGAACTTGTGGATGTCGTAGTCATTCAGGTTGAATGGCTTTCCGTCCTTTCTTGGTTCTGTATCTTCGATGGTCTGTCCTCTATGGGTTGGTTGAGCAGTCGGTTGCAGACGAGGTTGACGAGTCGGTCAGGAGACATTCCCACCTTGTTCTCTGAAAACATTTCTGGATGCTCCTTGATGAACGAAATGACATTATACACCTTCTGCTGCGGTGGTTGGAAGCAACATTTCCCATTCTGCGTGACAATGAACTTATCACCACGCACCCGTCTGCCCTCACTGTCAGTACGCACATACGACGGATAACGCAAGCCATCTCTCTTGTTCAGATGATACCCTGCGTCCACCAGTACTTCCTGTATGCTCAACCTGTCCAGAAAGTCATCGTATGTCAGTTCACTACTCATTATAAATTATAAATTGTAAATTATACATTGTTAATATCCTCTCCTTATCTCCGTGGCAACATGATTTGCTTCTGCCTCAAAGTACCTTGCCGCAATCTCCTGTGGCGAATCCACTCCCGGTTTGAAGTAAGGACGTGGACCGCATGATGCTCTGCATAGAACTCCGGGGCTGGATGGTGATGATGGTGGCTTATGTCATGCGCCACCTCTGCTGTAACGACTGCTCCTGCCGTCAGAGCCGCCAATATCTTCGTGCCCAGTCCGGCGTTGGTTTCGGGGCGTGTCTTCATATCCACTTCACTGAAAACCTTGGAGAAGAGTTTCATGCGATGGTAGTCATCCACCGCCAAGAACTTGTCGTAGTCCTTCTGCTTGATTTCGTGCGTGATGGCTTCTCCATTGATAATGGCGGTCATGCGATACTTATCTTCGCCTTTCTTATCTCCCTCCATCGGAGGCACTTTCTCCACCATGATGTCACCGACTTTCACTTCACGCCCATGCGCTCCCTCACGATACCAACCCTTGTTCTCATTAATCAAGGCAAGGTCTTCACCTCTCACCATGGCATCGCCTTGCAACACGTCACGTCTGACAGTCTCGTCCTCTTCCAACGGAAGCAACCGTTCCTCGTCTTGTTGCTGACGCTGCTGCAACTCCTGTTCAAGTTCGGGATGCAGATGCAGGTCGATGCGCTCCTTGCTATTCAGTGTGTCCATCAGGATTTTGTCAGCAAAGTCGTCCTTGATGATGCCATTCAGCAGTTCCAAGCGTTGAACGACGGGCACTTCCTTGATGGAGTTGGAGGTGAGTTTCTTCAGTTCCTCATCTGTCAGGTCATACACCATGTCGGCATTGACGCTGTTCGACTGAATGGTCAGCGTCTTCGCATTCTCATCAATGATGATGCCATGCGATGCCAGACACTCCTGCCACTTCTCATTGGTGAAATAGACAGGCGAGGTAATCAGTTCCTTATAAGGCTTGGCTGGCTCCGTGCTTCTCGTGCGGCTGATGGAAGGCATTATGATTCCCTCCAAATCTTTCAGCACATCCTGTTGCTGAGGGCTATAACTCTGTTGCTGTCCTTATAATAGAACCCATAACCGCCGCTCTGCAATTCGCCAGGCTTCATTCTGCCGTCCCAACGTTCAGGCACAATCGGGGCTTCGGGGAAGAACAATCGTCCTCCAACTCTGCGAAGATGGAATCCCTCCTGACTGCGTGGTGTCCAACCTAAAAAGGGTGGTGGCATATCGATGCGCCCCATCCGTCCATACTCGCCGATACCAACACGATAGCCGTGCAGCCCCATAGCTACACGACCGTTGGCATTGCGTGCATGAACGAAGTTCTTGGGCATATAGAAGTCGTTGCCCACAATGCCCGTAAAGGTATTGTAGGCTAACTTGTTGGCATGATTCGTACCCCAGTCGGTCAGAGCCAACATCTGCTTCTCGGTGATGTTATAGGTAAGCAGCGGACTGTCATGCCCTTGCACCACAAGCTGATAGCCGCTGCCATTACTCACCACATGAGCCTGCATACCATTGCGCATGAGCAAGTCACGCATCTCTGGTTGCAGGTCCATCTGTTGGGGATTCGTATTCTTTCTTATCGCCATACTTATTCTTCACTCTTCATTCTTCACTCTTCATTTATCATGCTTCACCGTTCTCTATTGCCTTCTCCAGTTCCTCATCTTTGTGATGGACAAACTGCTCCGCACTCTCTTCACAAATGCAGAGTCCGTTGTTCAGACAATAGCTCTCATATTCTTCCTGCCATTCAGCAGAATGATGGTTGACATACTCCAACCAACCGTACTCGCCGCTCTGTATCTTCTCGACGAGCACATCCTCTGGATAATATTTATTTGATGCCATATACTTATTATATTATGTGTAGATTATTTGTGCATGGAAAAAGAGGCGCGGTTGCGCTCTCCATTCTTCTTCTGCTCATTCCAAAGTTCTTCCGTGTATTCCTCTTCAGGCACATAGTCAAGATTACCGTCATCGCCCATTACCCAACAGCCATAGCACCCGAAGGTGTATTTGTCCCACTCTCGCTTGGTGTTCTCCTTCCACTTCTGACTGTCGCCTTGATTAATCCTTATGCCGGTCTTATCGTTCAGGTCAATACCCACCGTCACCTGTTCGTCCTCCATGATGAGCGTGAGCGGCTCACCCTTCTGCATCACGGTCAGTTCTGCCGAACTCAGTTTCAGTTCATCCTTCAGCACCTCCAAGTTGCGCCCGATGACAGGCGTAGGTACCGACATCACCTGATTGGTCTCCGTGTCAATCTGCACGAAAGCCTTGCTGCTCCTGCCATCAGCATCCTTAACATCGGCAAGGATAGCCTTTCCAGCCAGCAAGTCCTCCTGCTGTTCCTGAGTAAAAGCCTCCAATGGTGATTTCTCCAACTGCGGATAGAAGACCACATCCACCTTGCCGTCCTCCATACGGACCAACGCAAATCGGGTGCGGCTCTTCAATGTCTCGCCCTCATCATTATTCACCTGAATGGGCAGCAACGGTGAACGTCGTCCCTGACCAATATCTTCCAACGCCCACATGGCAGGTCTTCAATCTTCTCTTGTGTGAGACCAAAACGAGCCAGTGTCTGATAAGGCACCTCGCTCTCTTCAAATCGTACTTGCTTCATACTTTAACTTTGAATTTGAAATTAAACTCATGCAAAGTTATATACCTATTCAGAGACAAGCAGAATTGCATAAGATAATGCGTGTTATTTTTGACGATTATTATTATTTGAGTTTGATTTCTGCTCAAAAATCAAACTCGATTGCTATATTATGTTACAATCTTCTTGTCTTCCCTTTGTTCTTTATGCCAGTCAAAGAATTGCTTGTTACTTTTGCACCATGAAACGATTTCTACTCATCACAATAGCAGCAATATTCTGTTCATCAGCAACAGTATGCGCTCAGTTCAATACCGTCACACAGACTAAGGTACACCGCAAGGCTGTGCCAAAAACGACGCAGTCGCAACATCCGAACAACTGCCTCCGTGCTCGCCGCATCAGCGGCGAGACTCTCTTGCCTTTGCCCCATTACAAACCCAAACGGAGCAGACCGACCGCCACACGGCACTTGTCAGTCCACTCCGTCATATCTCTGTCACCAGCCTTTCGGCTACCGCAGAGACCCATTTACAAAAAGAAAAGCCCTACACAACGGGCTTGATTTGAAGGCAAATTACGAACCCACATACGCCATGATGCACGGCGAGGTCATCAAGGTAGGCAAGGACAAACGTTCAGGCCTCTATGTCACCCTCCGTCACGGCGACTTCACCGTCAGCTATTGCCACCTCTCCCAAACTCTCGTCACCAAAGGCACCCACGTCCGTCCCGGCATCATCATCGCGCTGACAGGCAACAGTGGTCGCAGTACTGGTCCCCACCTGCACCTCACACTCAAAGACACAAAAAAAAGGACGAGCCATCGACCCGTCCATTCTTCTCAATCTTATCAAGCATCCACTCTAATAGAACGCCTTGTCTTTTGTCGTTCACATCACCCCTTCCGCATTGCAATAATGTCTTAAATATCTAATCCTCAACAATTTCTATTCTTGAAAAACAAGTGTTTTATTCACGAATATAATATGATTTCGTGAAAGATGTCATAAGATGATACTAATATCTATGCTATTTGTCAATAAAGAACCCGTTTCTATGCAGATATTCTGAAACGGTTAGTGTTCCAATCCCTATCTGCTCACACAACAAAGGAAGTTTCTTGAACAACTTACCGTCATTCTGCTGCCTTGTTTCCTCCGTCATTACTTGCATCTCTTCCAGATGGATAGCGTCCGAGTGTCGTACATTCAGTGCATAAATGATAATCTTAGCATCACCTGTTTTAAGGTATTCTTCCTTTTGCTCTATGTATTCTTCTTCAGTCAGTTCCTGCTTCTTCAGTCTTACACAGAAATTGTTGTCTATCATGTTGCTGAATCTCTCTGGGGCACATGGAAATAGATCCTTTGTCGGAATGACCAATTTCTTGTCTTTGAGGAAAGGCATCTTTTCAACTGCAATTCCTTTGGAGGTGCGTTTTGATTCATCCAGAATCACATCAAGTAGCATCAAATCCTTGCGGGAGAACGCCTCTTCCAGGAATGAGTACAACTGTCCGTCCTTATCCAAGGGAAGATAATTCTTGGCAATCATCACCAATGAGCATGTATCAACAACTATCGCCATAACTCCCTCTCAAAATTTGCTGGTTTGACATTGAGTCTCGAACAGAAAGTGGTCTCGTTGACCACTCCATTGAAATAGGCATATTGCATGGTTTTCAAGAATAGCGGAGAAATGATGGGCTTTGGTGTTCGCCCGCCTCTCTTCTCAGAGTTTTTCAACTTTTCCTGTTCCTCTCTTCTTCTGTATTCCTCTGCCAATTCACTCTTGACATTGCTGTAGCTCGAATAGCTGATTTTCCTGTCGATATACATCCTTGTATATAAGGCAAGACGGCTAATGTGCGTCCGTGCACTGATAGCTTGAAGAGGTCAATGCAGTAGTCGTTACGGGAATCTACACATGCTATGTTAGCAAGTGTTTCTGCTTCTTGTCCCATAATGAACTGATATGCAAAATCATTGCACCATCTTTCGACATCACTGTATGAAGTCTGTGCCGAGATGTCCATCATGTCCACCGACTCCACTTCTTCAATCCCCAATAGACAATGCCCCAATTCATGCGCCAGAGTGAATATTTCTCGCTTGTAATGCTTATGATGCTTAAGCACTATCACATTGGGCTTAAGGTAAAAACCGTCAATGTTGGTTTTCTCTTTCTTGTTCCATGTCTCTATGTATTCAAAGACAAAAATGCCATGATCGGCGATTTTTTCTATCATCTTCACAAGAAACTGCCTATGATTGACAGTTTCCCCGGGATAAAAAAAATCTCTTGCACGTACGGCTACTGTCTTAGGGTCATCTTGTAGGGTGTAGTGTTCTATGTCAAACTTCACATCCAGTTGCGACAGTTTGTTGTATGCATCCAAAGCGTTTTTCAGACTCTCGAATCGGTTTACAGTACGGATCGACTCCAAGTTCAGCTCTGTTCCGAATGAGGTCTTGCGGAAGAAGATACTGCTGCTTGCATTGGTTGACAACTTAGAATAGTCTTGAAAGAAACTGACTTCTTTGTCGAATATCTCACCTATACGCTTCAACACCCCCAAATCAATAGAATCTCCACTGATGTCTGCGGCTCCTGTTATCCGTTTCCTGCCTTTGTTCAGAAGAGACAACAAGTCATCCACCGACATCTTGTATAATGCCAGCAGGTATTCTAAACGTTTCTTGTTAATCTCTACTTTCATATCAGCCTCGATTGAACTATTGTTGTTTTGATGCAAATGCTTAGGCACAATTTTGCGTTGCAAAATTACACATTTTCACTTAAATGGGCGAATTTTCATGCTGAATATCACTGGAATTTATGTTTATTTTGCTAAATCGCTACATTTCGCCACCAAAAAGACACAAAAATAGGACGAATCATCGACCCGTCCTTTTGTTTTTAGCCTTTTTCGTTCTAACCACAGCCTGCAATGTTATTCATCAACTGGTTCATCACTCGCATGTCTCATTTCGTAAACTGTCCATAAGGCTAACACACATTCAATGGCTATCACGGTAATGGCCGCAGTCATGCCCCACCAGTGGGCAATAAGCATAAAGATGCCAGCCTCAATGCACAACGCAAAGAGGATGGTAACAATAAGTGATAATATTCTATTCATTCTACGGTAACTGATTTAGCAAGGTTTCTTGGCTGGTCAACATTCCTATCCTTGTTGATGGCGATGTAATAGGCCAGCAACTGCAATGGGACGGAAACAACGAGAGGTGTAAGGCATTCGGGTACGTCGGGCACTTCAAGGCAATGGTCGGCGATGTCCTTCATTGCGTCATTGCCCTTGGTAATGATGGCGACAACCGTACCGCCACGCGCCTTCACCTGCCTTACATTACTGATTATCTTGTCATACAGCGAGTCCGTTGGAGCAATGACCACCGTGGGCATCTCGCTATCTACAAGTGCAATCGGTCCATGCTTCATTTCCGCAGCAGGATAACCCTCCGCATGGATATAGGATATTTCTTTCAGCTTCAACGCACCTTCAAGGGCGGTGGGGTAGTTGTACCCACGACCGAGATAAAGGAAGTTGCGGGCATAGGTGTATATCTTCGACAAGTTCTTGATTTTGTCAGCAAGTCCCAACACATCTTTTATATACCTTAATTCCGCAACACTATTATAAATATAACTTTTTAAGTACCTGAGCAACAAAAAGTTGCTCAGGATTTTGTCATGTCAGATTTTTCACCTATCTTAGTGTTGCAAATCAAAATATGTATCAAACCCGACAGACATGGCAAAGAAAGCAATAAAATCTGAGAAACTCACTCCTTTTGGAGGAATATTTGCAATGATGGAGCAATTTGACTCCACATTGTCATATGTAATTGACACAACCCTCGGTCTAAGATGCAGGCTGTATGGTTATCAATACAGCGAAATCATCCGTTCTCTCATGAGCATCTACTTCTGTGGCGGCTCATGTATTGAGGATGTCACAACTCATTTGATGCCCCATCTCTCGCTTCATCCGACACTTCGTACCTGCAGCTCTGACACTATCCTCAGAGCGATAAAGGAACTGACGCAGGAGAACATTTCATACACGTCAGATACGGGTAAGAACTACGATTTCAATACGGCTGACACCCTCAATACCTTACTGCTCAATTGTATGTGTGCAGCTGGTCAGCTGAAAGAGGGTGAGATGTATGATGTTGATTTCGACCACCAGTCATAGAAACAGAGAAATATGATGCAAAGCATACATACAAGAAGTTCCTTGGTTATCGACCAGGTGTGGCGGTTATTGGAGATTTGATTGTCGGCATTGAGAACAGCGACGGCAACACAAACGTCCGTTTCCATCAGAAGGACACGCTGAAGAGATTCTTCGAAAGGTTTGAACAGAACAATCTTGTTATCAATCGTTTCAGAGCTGATTGCGGCTCGTGCTCTGAAGAGATCGTGGAAGAGGTTGCCACCCACTGCAAGACCTTCTATATCCGTGCCAACCGCTGTAGTTCGCTCTACAATGACCTCTTCGCTCTCAGAGGCTGGAAGAGGGGAGAAATCAACGGCATTGAGTTTGAGCTGAATTCCATTCTTGTAGAGAAGTGGAAAGGCAAGACATACCGGCTTGTGATTCAAAGGCGGAAACGGATGGACGGTGAGCTTGACCTCTGGGAAGGAGAATACACATACCGCTGCATCCTGACCAACGACTACGAGCCTTCCGTAAGAGAGATTGTCGAGTTCTATAACCTCCGCGGAGGAAAGGAGCGCATCTTCGATGACATGAACAATGGTTTCGGATGGTCCAGATTGCCCAAATCCTTCATGGCAGAGAACACAGTGTTCCTTCTTCTTACAGCACTTATCCGTAACTTCTACAAGGTCATTATCCAAAGACTTGACGTAAAGAGGTTCGGACCCAATAAAACAAGTCGCATAAAAGCGTTTGTCTTCAGATTTGTCTCTGTACCAGCCAAATGGATCAGAACATCAAGGTGGTATGTGCTGAATATCTATACCTGTAATAATGCTTACGCAGATGTATTCCAGACTGATTTTGGATGACGACTACAACTTATGGGTATGATACTGCGTATTGTCTCAAGTCGCATTGTGGGGTAAGGGGGTATTGTAGGCAGAAGTGGGTATTTCAGCCTCAATTTATCTAATAATTCAGTAATGAGAGAACGTGTACACGTAAATAGGACGATGAAGGACTTAGTTGCGGATTTGAGGCTTATGAAAAGCGTATTGCTTTCTCAATACATGCCGTTCCTCTTCGCTCAGCGACAGGAAATAGGCTTTCCATCCCGGACAGAAATTGATGTGCCATCGCCAAAAACGACCCAACAATGACTTGGGTGAACGGTCGTATCGCCGCCTCAGTGGGCACTGCTGACAGTTATGTTTCTTTTCCAATACTTTATCTATTTATCTTTCGTAAAACTCTCGTGGCAAAAATAAGGATTATTTTCAGTGATCAAGCACACAGTTCATTAAAAAAGAGAGGATTTGCTAAGATTCAGAATAACGACGAGCCATCGACCCAACGGGAGTCGAACTTCAAGTAACCGCACATGATACAATGTGCGGGTCGAAGTGCCTTCCCAATCCACGACCCAACGGAGGTCGAACCTTTCTACAGATTATATGGTTCGACCCCGTTGGGGTCGGATGTATAGGAGTCATCTGGCCATCCGCAAGTCTTTGACATTGCGGTTAACGGGGGTGAGACCCTTTTCAGGGTCTGTTTGTTTGCACACCTTCATTCTACATAAACGGCTAAATTCAAATATTAAAAGCGTTTACATATTGCAACGTATTTATCTGTTATGCTCCTATTAAATTGTTCTATATCCTTATACTTTTCAACTAAATCCTTTATCACAGGCGCATTTAAATCGACGTTTAGGGTATATTGAACAAAAGCACGTAGCATCTCATAATTATAATTTACTCAAGTTTCGGATTTAGGTTGAGAGGATAGATTTGGGCATAAAAAAGGCTTTGAGGATTTCCGTATGTCACGGAAATTTAGTAATTTAGAGGTGCCCAAACAACTAATTACAATCACTCAAAGCCATGAGCAAAATTACAAAAATTCCATCGGAGATCCGCAACTTTTTCACGGGAAAACGAATCAATCCCGCATTTTCCAAGTTTATGACCCTCCTTGAGGGGATGAGGATTTCAGACAAAGATCTCGGAGGGAAAAAACGTGAGAACTGTCAGCTTACCAACCTTCAACTTTTCCAGATCATATTGATTCTGCCGTTTATGGCCGTCCCGGGTTTTTCTCATTATGCCGGATCGTCAATCTCGAAACTGTTCGGGGGTAAGAAGGACCTACTCTATTCGTTTATGGCCAAGGACAATATAGACTAGCAACATCATCTGGCACATCGCCTGTCATCTCATCAAGGCCGTGACATAAGGAAAGACTATCAAAAGAGCCATCTTCCGGCAGTGCTTATTGTGGATGATTCCGACCTGCCGAAGACCGGATTGAGGATGGAGTGTATTGGCAAGATATTCTCGCACGTGTTTCAGCGGTGCATTCTCGGCTACAAGCTGCTGGCCCTGTGCTGGAGCGACGGCCGCTCTCAATTTGTCGTGGACTTCTCGATTCACGGCGAGAGAGGGAAGGTCGATGGCAAGGAACAAGGTCTTACGGCCCGGCAGCGCGAGAGGCGCTACAACCGCAAGCGTGACAGAGACTGCCAGACCGAAAAACGCAAGGAAGAGTATTTCGTATCCAAGCTTGAGCGCCTGAAGAGCATGGTGAAGAGACCATTGGAGGATTGTTCGCCGATATATATGAAGGCGTACACGAGCTCACCGTCGTGGAAAAGATCTGGTCAATCATTATTGATGTAATAGCAATCGTGGCTGAGATTTTTACCATTGACGAGAACGAATTGATGGAGCAAATTATACGGGATAACCGCAGGTTCAAGGCCATGCAACTGATCGCTCAGACTGCATAAAACCTAAATCCGAAACTTGAGTAAAATACATAACTGTAATAATCTACTACTAATCTAAAATAAAGCGATTATAAGCTATCCTTTTTCCTGTGTTTGTTTTAAAGTTTTCACCTATACACTTTTTTTATCTTTTCCTGTTCTTTTTCTTTATCCATAACCGTTAAATTTTCAAGCAAATCAGCTTCCCATTGTATTTGAAAATCAAGTCCATCAATTTTAGATGGAGTATGATGGTTGCCTATTATAAAGCATATTCTATCAATATTTTTGTTATAGCCTACCTTTTTTAATATTTCTTTCGCTACTGCTGGTCCTTCCTTTTCTTGATAGACACCATCAATAGAACCGTATTTTTTTTTGTGCTTCAACCGCACCAATATCATGTAGTATAGCAATAATACTGATGAATTCTTTTTCTTCCTCTCCGATATTTTCTCCGTTCATTATATCTTCTGCATTTTTCAAAACTTTAAGAGTATGCTCTATGCCAAAAGGAATTTCTTTGAATACTTCTTTCATCTCTATAATAATTTTTTCTTTAAACATAAATTACCTCCATTTATACCTTATAGGTGTTTTAGTTCTATCTATCCACTTTTTTGTTCGCCGATACAATCAGCATCATGGGACGGCGCATTTCATCCTGCATCCCCGGAATATCCATCATGTTTTCCGGCGGCTGCGGCTCCACAATATGATTTATTATAAAACCATTTGAAAGCAGTGTATTTAGATATGTGGTCAGTGTTCTATGATATTTTGTAACCTTTTCTCCCAAAAACACAGCTGTCCGTTTGCCCTCATAATAATAATTATCCACCGGAAAATGCAGTATTTCTCCTTTTTCGTTATAATGCCAGTCTTGTGTTCCATAGGCAGTAAAAACAGGATGTTCAACCGTAAAAACTAGCTTACCACCAGACTTCAGTATTCTATATATCTTTTTTACTAAAATCTCATAATCTGCTACATAGTGAAACGCAAGTGAACTTAATATTACATCAAAACTCTCCTCTGGGAATTCCACATCTTCTATAGCACAGCATTTATATTCAACCTGTGGAAAATGTGTTTTTTCTTTGGCTACCTCGAGCATTTTATGAGAAATATCAACACCTACAACAGAAGACGCACCGTGTTCCATCGCATAAATACAGTGCCATCCATAGCCGCATCCTAAATCAAGCACACGCTTATCTTTAAAATCCGGCAGCAGTTTTCTCAATGTTTCCCATTCTCCTGCACCGGCTAGTCCCTGCTGTGAGCGACTCATTTGACTGTATTTTTGAAAAAATATATTATCATCATATTTGTTTTCTTTCATCTGAATTCCCCTCGTTTAAAAAGTTATTTATCTCCGTTGCAATTTTTTTCACTTCTTTATAAAACTTCTCGGTCATATCGTAGCATTCAAAAAGTGAAAGACCGAGTACTTCAAAAATATGATTAACCCTTTCGGCATATTTTTCAGGTTTATATTAAAAAGTTTCAAGCAGTTTTATAGCTTTCTTTTCGCCCTTTATTTGCTTACCCTTGACATCAAAACTACGCACTCCACATGGCTCGAGAGGACAGAATGAATGTCATTTGAGCGTATCCGTTCTCGGAAACATATCCACTACGTTTTTGGCACTATCGGTAGGCGGGAACATATCCAATCTCTCTCTGGAATGTATACCATACTTTTAAAAGGCAGAATAGCATTTTAACTTATGCTACCCTACCTATAACTAAACATTTACAGTTGCATGTGGCCTATTGTTTTTAGCCGTTAAATATTTTATAACTATTAAATAGCGATACAAATTGTTCGAAACTAATATTGTTTATATCATATATTCTCGCATATTTTAAAGCTTTATTAAATTGATTTTTTGTAAACAGTTTTTCATACTCTTTGTTAACCCATTTCATTACAAAAGTTTCATATTTTTTTCTCTCTTTAAATGCCATTTTTGCTGGCTTTCTTTTTAATACAATTAATGCGCTATCCACTTTAGGTTTTGGATGGAAATAATACCTGGGAATTTTTGCTAATATAGAAATATCTACCTCTGCCATTAACAGCAATGCTAGTGATCTGTTTGTATCTAATAACATTTTAGCAAAACCATATTCCACTATTAAATAACTTATTGTGGCTGAACTTTCAAAAACAATTTTTCGAATTATATTTGTGCTTATGTTGTAAGGTATGCTGCCAAATATTTTATATGGATTGTGGCTAGGAAATGTAAATTTTAGTATATCATCATTTACTATTTGATAGTTAGGATAATTTAAGAGCTTATTACGAGTTACCTCACATAATTTAGAATCAATTTCTATCGCCGTAACAAAATTACATCTCTTTACCAATTCAGCAGTAAAATGACCTTTCCCTGCACCTATTTCAAAGATGTTATCTTTTTCATCTAAACTTATGCAATTCATTATTTTTTCTATGTGATATTTTGAAGTAATAAAATTTTGACTATCTTTTATATTTACTTTGTTCATTATAACCCCTCCTTAATTTATTTCATCTCTTTTCGAATATTTATTCATTAATTCCTCTAACCCTGCTTCGGATGTTAGAATTTCAAGATTATCAAATATTTCCTCTTCGCTCCAGTTCCACCACTCTAGCTTTAGCAAGAATTCAATCTTTTCGTCACTAAAGCGTTTTTTGATAAACTTAGCTGGATTCCCACCATATATTGAATAGGGTTCAACACTTTTTACTACTGTTGAGTTAGCAGCAATAATCGCACCATCTCCAATTTTAACACCTGGCATTATGGTTACATTTTGACATATCCACACATCATTGCCAATCACTGTGTCACCCTTAAAAGGAAGTTGTTCTATTGTAGGAGTCACTTTTTCCCATCCACAGCCAAAGATATTAAAGGGATAGGTTGTAATTCCATCCATTCTATGATTTGCACCATTCATGATAAACCTTAATTCCGCAACATGGTTCAGTATTAGGTTATAATTCTTGTAAAGTTACATTCCTCCTCCCAACGCATGGTAAAGTTTAATTATACTTTGTATGCGTTCAAAACGAGTTTGTAACTGTTGCACTTCCGCTTCGAGAAGAGACTGTTTGGCGGTCAGCACTTCCAGATAGGTGGTATTGGAATGACGCATCAGCGATTCTGTCTTTCGCACAGCGTCGCATAATGTTTCAACCTGCCGAGCATTGATTTCAATTTGCGATTTTGCCGTCTGCCATGCGGTCAGAGCATCGTTCACTTCCTTTCCTGCGTTCAGTAATGATTGCCGGAACAACAGTTTGGCTTCTTCCTGACGGCTTTTGGCTATCTTCAAGTTGGCGATGTTTACGCCCCGGTTGAATAACGGCTGTGTCAGGGAACCGATGGCATTAAGTAACCATTGTCCGGGATTTACGATTACGCCACCGCCGTTATTAGTCCATCCAAGAATTCCCGAGAGGGTAATATTGGGATAGAAGGCGGCACGGGCCGCATTGGTGGCGTAGAATGCTTGCGCCAGTTCCATTTCAGCCTGACGCACGTCGGGACGGTTGGAAAGCAGTTGCAAAGGGACTCCGATCGAGACAGTATCGGGGAAAGCAGCCTCGGCCAGATCACTTCGTCCAATCGAGTGTGACGGCATGGCAAGTATCGCAGACAGGGCGTTTTCTGTTTCGGAAATACTCTTGCGTATGGATAACAGGGATGCTTCGAGTCGCATCACGTTCGCCTTTGCCTGCAATACGCCAGCCTCGTTTGATTTCCCCACTTTTTTCAACGCTTCAAGAGTGCGTACGGTAGTCCGCCAGTTCTCCAAAGTCCGGTTACTTATTGTCATTTGTGCGTCAAGCATGGCAAGGGTGTAGTAACTGTCTGCAATAGTGGCGACAAGCTGTGTCTGTAAGGCCTGCCGGTAGGCACGGCTTCCTTGTAATGCGGCGGCTGCGCCACGCTTTGCCGCCGTAAGTTTGCCGAAGATGTCCAGTTCCCAGCTTGCCGACGCTCCCACATTATATGTCTTTGCCGTTGCTCCGTCATGTTTATTGGCATTACCTTCGGCAGTCAGTCCCAGTGATGGAAGATATGATAGTCTGGCAGTCATCAGGACGGCTTCTGCCGCTTCCACGCGTAACCGTGCCACATTGAGGTCTGCGTTCCGTTCAAGTCCGGTTTCAATCAAGGACTGGAGTTTCGGGTCGGTAAACATTTCCCGCCACGACAGGGACGCGATGGTCATTGTATCAATGTCCGCCGGCATGTCCCGATACAGATTCTCCGTTGAGAGGTCAGGGCGATGATACCGGCTGTATGTGCCACAGCCGGCAAGCATCCATCCCGACAATATGATATATATTACTGTCTTCTTCATTTAATTATGCTTAACACGTTCTTGGATATATTGGAATACAATAAACAATGACGGCACAAGGAACAACAGAGCCAAAGTACCTACAATCATTCCACCGATTACACCTGTGGCAAGCGAACGGCTGCCGTTGGCACCCACTCCGTGCGCCATCATCAGCGGGACAAGACCGAACACCATGGACAACACAGTCATCAATATGGGGCGCAGGCGGACTTTTGCCGCACTGTATGCCGCCTGTGCCAGCGTCATGCCTTCCGACCGCCGTTTACCGGCGTATTCGGTAAGCAGGATCGCTGTCTTGGCAAGCAGGCCTATAATCATGATAAGTCCGGTCTGCATGTAGATGTTGTTCTCCAGACCGAAGAGCCACGCAAACAGGAAACTGCCCATCAGTCCGCAAGGCACCGACAACAGAACCGCGAAGGGTATGAACACGCTCTCATACAAGGCGCACAGAATCAGATAGACCAGAACCATGCAGAGCAGGAATATAAGCGTGGCATTGTTGGTCGTCTTGCTTTCCTCACGCGAAATGCCGCCAAACTCGTATGTGTAATTTGACGGAAGCACTTCACGTGCCGTCTCGCCGATGGCTTCGAGCACCTGCCCCGAACTGTAGCCCTGAGCCGGAGACCCGCTAATCGAGATGGCGTTGAACAGGTTGAAACGGGTGAGGTCTGACGGGCCGTTGGTCTTGGTCAGGCGCACGAACCGGCTCAAAGGCGACATGCCGCCATCGGTGGCACGCACATACATGTGGTGCAGGGATTCCGCATTCACACGATATTCCGCCGGAGCCTGCATGGTCACATGGTAGAGCTTGGAGAACCGGTTGAAGTCGGAAACATATTGTCCGGTATAATAGCCCGACAATGTGGAAAGCACATCTGCGGGCGACACACCCGACTGTTCGCATTTGGCGGCATCGATATCCACCCAGTATTGCGGATAATCCGTGGCAAAGGAGGAATAGACTTCGCCGATTTCGGGTCGCTGCGACAAGGCTTCGACAAACTTGTCTGCCTCTTCCTTGAAGGCGGCGATGTTTCCGCCCGCCTTGTCCTGCAAATAAAGCTCGAAACCGTTTCCCATGCCGTACCCGGCAATCATCGGAGGCGACATGGCGAACACCGTGGCATCGGGAATATCCGAAGTGGCGGCATAAATCTTTCCGATGACATCATTGACCGACTGCCCCTCTCCCTTACGCTGCTCCCAGTCTTTGAGTGTCACGAAATACATCGCCTGCGAGGGACCGGAACCGCTGAAAGAGAAACCGGCGACCGCACCGCTGTATTCAATCTCGCCGATGCTGTCGAGACGGCTGTTGATACGCTCCATCACCTTACTTGTCTGAGCCATGGATGTGCCGGGCTTCGTGTTCATGCTCACCATGACCGTCCCGGTGTCCTCTTCGGGAATAAGTCCCGTCTTTGTGACATTGACCAGCAGCACCAGCAACCCGAAAGAAATGCCTATGATGCTCCACAACAGCCATCGGCGATGGATAATGAACATCACTCCACGTACATAGCGTCGGCTCAGACGGTCGAAGACGGCATTGAACGCTTTACGGAAACGGGCTGCAAAATTGTTCTTGGTGTTGCCCTGCTCATCGATATAGGGTTTCAGCAGCAGCGCGCAAAGTGCCGGTGAGAGTGTGAAGCATTGACTGCCGAGATTCCCACGCAACAGCCATCGTGATACCGAACTGCGTGTAGAACGCTCCCGAAGTCCCGCCCATCATGCAACGGGGAAAAACACTGCCATAAAGATGATGGTAGAGGTCAGGATAGCCGACGAAACGCCTTTCATGCATCATCAGCCGCGAGAACCGCAGACTGATAGCCCTCGTCGAACTTCGCCTGCACCGCTTCCACCACCACAATGGCATCATCGACACAGTTCCGATGGCAAGCACAAGCGCGAACAGGGTGAGCAGGTTGACGGAGAAGCCGATCATGGACATCACGGCGAACGTACCGATAATGGAGACGAAAATGGATATCGTAGGAATAAGCGTGGACTTAATATCTTGCAAAAATACATATACCACCACGATAACCAGAAGTATCGCTTCAATAAGTGTCCGGATAACAGAATTGATGGAAGCATACAGGAACTTGTTGGTATCGGTAAGCACCACGAATTCCGTCCCTTCGGGCAAGTCCCGGCTGAGGTCGTCAAGCACTTCGTGAATCTCCTTGATGGTGCTTGAAGCATTGGACCCGGCTTTCTGGTTGATGAGCATCATGGCTGCCGGATGCCCGTTCACTTCGGAGGAATAGTTGTAGTATTCATCGCCCAGTTCCACATCGGCAACCTCCTTCAGCCGAAGCACATTGCCGCCCGGCAGTGACTTGATGACCAACTCACCGAACTCTTCCGCGCCGGACAAGCGTCCGCGGTATTTCATCGTGTATTCATTGGCGGTAGGATGATTGGCACCGAAGGAGCCGGTGGCGGCCTCGATGTTCTGTCGTGCGAGTACGGTGGATATGTCATCGGGGATAAGCCGTATTGCGCCATCTTGTCGGGACGCAGCCAAAGTCGCATGCTGTAGTTGGAACCGAACAACTGTGCCTTTCCCACGCCGCTGATACGTTTCAGCCTCGGCTCGACATTGATTTTCACGTAATTGTTCAGGAAGGTCTGGTCGAAGCGGTCATCGGGCGAATAGAGCGCGAAAGTCATCAGTTCGGCATTCTGCTGCTTTTCAGTGGTGACACCGGTCTTGGTGGCTTCCGCCGGAAGCTGGCTCAGCGCGCCGTTCACGCGGTTCTGCACGTTTACCGCCGCCATGTCCGCGTTGGTTCCCTGCTTGAAATAGATGTTGATGGAAGCATCGCCCGTATTCGATGCCGTGGAAGTCATATAGGTCATGTCTTCCACGCCGTTGATGGCTTCTTCCAGAGGGGTTATCACTGCCTTCTGCACAGTTTCAGCGTTTGCTCCAGGATAAGTTGCGAATACGTTGATGGTCGGAGGTGCGATGTCGGGGTATTGTTCCACCGGCAAGGAAAACATGGAAATCATGCCCAACAGTACAATCACCACCGAGATAACGCCCGAAAACACCGGGCGGTCTATAAAAAATCGCAGGTTCATTTCGTTTCGTTTTTAGGGGTTATGCTCATGCCTTCTCTCACCAGTCCCACGCCTTCGGCGACAATGGTGTCACCGACCGAAAGACCTTCTTTTACGATAAACCGGTTGCCGTCGTTCAGGCGGTCCACCGTGAGATAGGCGGCTTCCGCCTGTCCGTTTTTCAGACGGTAAGCGATAATCTTGTCCTGCAGTTCCACGGTGGCGGTCATGGGAATGGTTACGGCCTCCGTTTTCGGGTTTTGAAGGATGACATTGCCGATGCTGCCACTCAACAGTTCGCGGTCGGGATTGGGGAACAGGGCTTTGATTTGTACCGTTCCGGTAACAGGATCCACCACGCCGCTTACGGTTTCAATACGTCCTTTCGCCTTGTACAGGCTGCCGTCGTTGAGTTGCAGGCCCACTTCCGGCATCCCGGCTATCATGCTGTCAATCGAGCCATAGCGAGCCAAATATCGCCGTAGCATATTCTCCGAAATGGAGAAATAGGCATACATCTCCGCATTGTCGGACACGACCGTGAAAGCTGTGCCATATTGGGACCGACAAGCGCACCGATGCGATAGGGCAATGTGCTACTACTCCGTTGCTCGGGCTTTTGATTTCCGTATAGGAGAGATTGTTGCGTGCATCCGATTCTTGTGCCTTTGCCTGTTCGAGTTCAGCACACGCCACTGCCAGTTGGTTCCGGGCGAGAGAAAGCTCGTAGTCGGATATGACCTTCTCGTCAAACAATGCCTGCTTGCCCCGCAGCTCGATTCTTGCCGTTTCCACTTTTGCCTGTGCCGCGCTGACATTGGCCTGCGCCGTGCGTAATGCCGCCCGATAGGGCACTTGGTCAATTACAGCCAATACTTGACCGGTCTTCACCCGTTCACCCTCTTTCACTTTCAGACGGATAATGCGCCCGGATATTTGCGGCAGGATGTCCACATCCTGCCGTCCGCGTATGGCGGCGGAATAGGACTCGGAGATTTCCACCGGACTTGCCGCGACCTTTATGACCCGATAACTCTGCACCGCATCCTGCTTGCCGTCCGCCTGCCTGCATCCGGTCGGCAGGAACAGCATGAGAGCAAATGCGGCGAAATTCGTGATAATGAATTGCTTGTTCATATTTTCTTCTTGTTTTGTATTAATTCATAATAGGTTTGGTGTGTCACCACTGACGGATGGTATTCCACTCTTTTTCGAGAATGGCATAAACACAGGTATCTTCATATTTTGGGGAGCCGTCAGGATTGTTTACGAATGTCACAAACTCTTTGAAACATCCTTCGCGGCGCATACCAAGACGTTCGCATAAGCGTTTGGAGCGGATATTGTCATCTTCCACAAATCCATAGATACGCCGTGCGCCCGCCTCTCGGAAAAGATAATCCAACAATCCGGCTGCCGCTTCACAAGCGAATCCTTTGCCTTCAAAACGTTTGTTGAAATGCCACCCCACATTATAAGTGTCTTCATTCTCACGCAAAGCGAACACGTCACCGATAATAAAGTCATCTTTTTTCAGACTCACCGCATAGCGCAGCATGTCTTTCGGGGAATACTGCATATATGCCCATGCCGCCTCTCTGGAACAAAGGCGGTCTCCGGCAAAGCAATTCACACGCGGATGGGAAAGATACTCCAACAACCCTTCGGCATCCTTCTGTTTGAAATTTCGAATGATAATTCGTTCGGTTTCGATATATATTTCCTTGTAATAATAAAATGGTATGAGTACGCCCAAAGTAGCGAAGGCAAGCATGGCATAGAGATACTGGTGGAACCAGATGAAGGTCATCCCGTAGAACAGGAAGGCAATGCTGCACAGCCCAGAGGCCAGTCCGTCGATGCCGTCGATGAGGTTGATGGCATTGATGATGAAAACCGTAACGAAAACGGTGAGAGGGATGCTAATCCACGACGGCATGGAATGGATGAACAGCATTCCGTGAAGGTCGGACAGTTCCACTCCGCCAGCCACCAGCATGATGCCGCAGACTATCTGGATAAAGAACTTGGCACGGTAGCGCACACCGATAAGGTCATCGGCAATGCCGACAAGGTACAACATGATGATGGCGCAGAAGGCGTATGCCAATGGCAACGCTTCTGCGCCTATTTCCTTAAGCAGCTCATCATGTCCGGTTGAGACATTGACCGCCAAAAGCAGGACAAAGGAGAAGAACACTACGGGCTTGAAGGCCATACCGCCAAGGCGAGGCACTACACACTGATGTATCTTCCGCTCGTCCGGCTCGTCGAACAGTCGCCTGCGGAAGGCGATGAGCAGAATCTGCGGTATCACGATTCCTGCGAAAAACACGCACAGGAAGAATACCGACAGGATGTTGACAATCCAAATTAAACTCATTCTCTATCTAACTTTAATAGGCCGTTTGTGTCGGTCTGTCCTGTACTAATCCCTCTGTATCAATCAATTCGGGGGGTAATTCGTGTTTCCATAATCTCAGTCTATGATTTGAATATATTCCGGCTTCACCTCAGCTGAAACCGCCAGTAGGTCGGGAATAATGACGACAAGCTGCCGACCTCTCTTTTTTGCCACTTTTATGAAGTAGCCCTCCACCTGGTCGAACGGTCCGCCATGTACCCTTACTCTTTTACCTTTTTCAATGTTGATTTTATCTTTTTCCTTGTTGATTTCGCTGATTTTGTAGAAGTGTACCTCTTCATCTGCCTGCTTGCACACCTTGATGAAGTTGGTCATGTCTTCATCAGGTACAGTCAGATAGACAAGTTCTCCGCCACTTTTCCATGTGACAAACTGTAGGTCGTAATAATAATTGTGTTTGAAATCAACAATCTTCTGATGACTTGCATGCACAAACACCAGACTATGGATGACGGGTACCATGAAAAAGACTTTCTTGCCCTTGACAGTGCGAAGGACTTTCTGCTTGGGTATGAAATACTCTAAGCCATACGTTTCATTAGAGAGCCGATCTTCGGCAGTATTCTCGTTCTTGTAGACCCGCATGACATACCACAGTATCTTATCCTTGTCCAATACATTCACCATACTGTTTTGACATGTGTTTTTTGAGAAAAGAACGTACTCATGGTTCATCCCGATATGCGTATCGGTCTGTATATCAGCAACTTTCTATGTGTTTCAACTACAATAGTCATCTATTCTCATCTTTCTGAGTCCACCCCCTGCAAAGCCCCTCTTTACGACATAAAAATTCGGTCGGAAAAGGTATGCAAAAGATGTTTCTCTCTTTAAGAGAAATATCGTTTTGCTAAACAGTTGATATTGAGGTATCATTTTATCGTAAAAGACATATTTGCTCAACAATTGCTTGACGGAAATCAACAAATTTTAGCATTTTTGTAAAAAAGTCGCTATATAATTTGGTGAATTGGAGTTATTTTCATATTTTTGCATCCCGAAGAGTTTCTCTTAAAGAGAGAAACACCTTTTTGCTCAACAATCCCCGACTTTTTTATTATAGTTGCGGTATCACACCGCAATACAATAGTTATAAATATTGAAATAAAGGTGCAGTGAGACGCTGCACCTCCTAAAGAGAATTGATGATGAGATTGTTGGCGTTGTCAACGACAGAGGTGTCCAATGAGGAGAGGTATATCTGTGTGGTTTTCTCGGAGTCATGCCCCAATGCCTCGCTGATAGTAGATACGGGCACGTTCTTGCTCTTGGCTATGCTTGCCCAGGAGTGGCGGGCTACGTAGGTGGTCAGGGGTACGGACAGGCCTATCATTTCTCCGATTTTCTTCAACTGCTTGGTGATACGGCTATAGGCATTCTTGTACTGTCTCCAGAATATGGCTCCCTCTCCTTTTGCTATAGGGAGCAGGTAGGGAGAATCATCTGTTTTGTACTTCGCCACTATCTCCTGCATGGCAGGTTCCCATTTGATGTGCAACTGTTGTGAGGTCTTCTGACGGCGGTAAATGAGCGTACTGCCATGCAGATTGCTTGGTGTAAGTTGTGCCATATCGATGAACGACATCCCACGGGTATAGAAACTGAACAGGAACATATCCCTTGCAAGCTCCAAACGGGGGTTCAGACTCAAGTCCAGCTCTTTCAGTTGCTTGATGATTTCCAAGGGGAGTGCCCGCTTGACGGTCTTGTCGATGCCGGTATATACATGCTTGAACGGTGAGGAAGAGATGACCAGTCCGTCATCTACGGCATGATTGTAGATGGTGCGCAGGTTGCGGATGTAGAAAGAGGTGGTGTTGCGGCACAGTCCGCTGTCTTTCAGCCACTGTTCATAGCCTTGTATCGTTGTCCCATCGACTTCCTCCAATGGCACATCGCCTCCTTTCAGGTAACGCTGGAGGCTGTTGAGGGTGGTTTTGTACCTTGCTACCATCCGCTTCTTGCCGATGCGTCTCAGTTTTTCGTTCAACTCCAGCGTATAGCCGATAATGCCATGTAATTCTTTTCCCTCATGGAAGTTGTCAACGACGGTGTCTGCTGTATATGACTGCCCTTCCTTGTCCAACCGTGCAATGACCAACAGCAGTTTCTTCCTGTCAGCATCCAATGTATCTTTCAAGGAAAGAAGATAGGCTTGACGTTGTGGAGTGACGGAAGTTGGCAAAATGATGTTTGAATGGTCCGCATCCCACTCTGAGGAATAGATTCTGTACTCTGTATGGATCTGACGTGCCACACGATTGTGTATCACCTGATAATACAGGCGACCCTCTTTCTCTTGAACAGATGATGTTCTGAACTTTAATTTGATGGATGCCATAATGCTCTGACTTTAACATTGAAATTGCAATTATTACCTTTATATATAATATAAGTGACAGACAAACAGGTATAGGAGGGATGGTGCCTCACCGCTCGGCATACAACAGCTGATATTCCACCCACCTCCGTTTCCTAATGGATGCCACTGCTTTTCCCCTCCATTTGCAATAGCTCAGATAGAGTGGCAGGATGTCCCTGTCGCCACGTTCCAATCGGGTGAGCAGGGACGCTTTCGGGTATCGTCCATTGCCTAACAACTTGGCTGGTCCAATCTGGTACGAGAGGGTGGCAAGCAGATAAGCATCCCTGCCATAACGGGCATATAGGCGCAGGTGCCGGAGGAGGTCTGTCCGTAACAGCAAATCTGCACGCTGACGTGTCAGTGTTTTCGGGAAACGCTCTCCCTTCTGTAGCTGGTGACCATAGCCACATAGCCGGTGTGGTCTTTGGGTCGTGCCAACCCTCGAAGTGTTTGGTAATGGCTACCATCCGTTCAAACAGTGCCCTGTCAATGGTTTGGCTTTGACAGGGCACGCTACAGATGGCCAACATGCTCAATAGTACGATGATGTATCTTCTCATTACATTATTTTATATAGGAGGTGCGATGTCTCACCGCACTCTAATCAATATCACTACATCATAGTGCGGAACTGCTGAATCTCTTTAATCATGGCTTTCACGTCCTCCCCAACCTGAACGAAGTTCTTGTAGAGGATGCGCTCTCGCTCTTCTTTCGACTTGAACTTATAGAACTTAGGGAGAGGGACATACTCCGATTCCTCCTTCTTTATTTCCGTCATATCGAAGTCGGTCTTGCAGTAGAACTTGGATGTCTTGAACTCCTCGCTCTCCTGGATGTTCATGCTTCCGTTCATCCCGGTCTTGGTGACTACGAAGTCACGGGCGGTCTGTCCACATATCCAACCTGTGGGCATATCGGAGATTTTGCTTGCAGGCACCAGGCTGTCCATATTCTCATTGAGGTTGATGGAGGTCTTGTCACGGTCGATGGTCACGCCCTTTTTGAGTTGCACTACTTTACCGAAGATGTCACTCGACAGCCATTCGAGGGTTTCCTTGGCTCTTGCCGAACCGCTCACCACATTGCCCACGGTGGTGATGATTTTCTGCATACCCACCTTGCCATAATCGGCTTCCAACTGCGGAAGTTCCTGAAAGCCAAGTGCCACGCTCACCTTGTTGCTTCGGGCTGTGCCTATCAGTCGGTCTATCTTGTGGAAATACAAGGTCGGCAACTCATCGACGATGATGCTGACAGGAACGTTCTTGCCCTGTCCTGTATTCACCCTCGTTACAAGGCGGTTGAGAATCAAGGCATTCAGTGCACCGATGATGCTCTCCATCTCGGGGTCGTTGGCAATGAGCAGATAACTTGGATTCTTCGGGTCACTGACCTTCAGGTCGAAGTCATCGCCGTCCTTGTGGAATATCCAGTAAGATTCCTTGGTGGCGAGACGGGAGGTATAGACACGTAGCGTGCCAATCATACCTTCCAACTGCTCCATGGCTTTGTTGGCAAAGGCAGTCTGGAACGGGCCAAGCAAGGGGGCTACCTCGTTGTCGGTCTGAAGTACCTCGAAGATGGTCTGATAACTCTCATTGAGGAACGATAGGATATGTGGCATGTCGCTGTACTTGCCCAACCAATAAGCGGGCTGCACCTCCGCGCCCGAATGGTCGAACACCCGTCCTGTGGGTATCAGCCTTTTCGTCTTTGGGTCTTCACGCCGCTCGGCAATCAGCATCTTTCCGTCCTTGTCGTAGGGCTCCTTGCCGTAGTTGCAGAAGAAATAGATGCAGGCGCAAGGAAGTTGACGGCAGAGGTCTGGAAGAACTGGTCGCTGCCACCGCCGCCTTCCTTCTTGCCTTTTTGCAGGGATTCAAGCAGGGTCTCGGCGGTCTCGCTCGCTGCGGCAAGGTTGTTGATGTACTTCAACTGGATGGGGTTCACACGGCGCGAATACTCCACATCCACAAAGTTGATGATGTTGAACTTCATGCCATGGGGCATCTTGCTGTCCTTGGCATTCTTGTTCTTCAAGTAATGATAGTAGAGTTTGGTGGCGAGAGTGGGAAACTTATAGTCGTACACCACCATGCAAAGCCCTTCTCGCTGTGCTGCCTGATAAACGGCTCGATGATGGAGAAGGTCTTACCAGAACCAGGAGTACCCACAACCCATGTGCCACGGAACGGATTGACGATGTTCACCCATCCCTTGCGGAACTTGCCCTTGTAATAATAGCGCATAGGGATGTTCACGCTGTACTTGTTCTCCTGCAACTCCCTGCATTGCTCAAAGCTCTCATTCTCGAAGTTGAAGCGGTCTTTCAGCAGCCCTTCCTTCAGGAACTTAGAGATATTGTCGAGGGCGATATGCACCAATACGACACCGACGATGGAAGTGAGCATATAGAGCCAAGTGTTCAAACGGAGGTATAGAAACAGGGCATTATCGAATGACCGAACAGCCATACGGACTGCACAATCAGCAGCACTCCCGACAGCAGCGGATAGAGCACCTGCCTGCGAGCGTCAAACTCCAGATGCTTCTTGTTGCGCGTTCCCACACAGGTGATACATATCAGCAGGAACGTAGCCACCTTGCTATACACGAGGTTGCCGTCATGGTAAATCATCCACCGCTTGATGCGAGTGTGGATATCCGTCACTACGCCGCCCAAGAAGTCCAACTGCTCCGGCTCCAGTGCGTAGGCGAAGAACTCCATCAGGATGGAGACATAAATCACCGCCCTGAATATCTTGTAAAAACCCTGTAACTCTTTGCTTTCTTCCATTTACTTTACGATGATGTTGGGTGATAATGAGAAAAGATGAAGGATGCCACGGTGGACACCCTCCAATCCTCTTATGAGTTTTATTCGTAGCCGTTGATGGTCTTCTCAGACTCTACTGTCCACGGAGAAATAGTTGCAGATATGACCTCCAAGGTGTTGCGTACAGGCTTCAATGAATAGCTGTAGGAATGACCCGCTTTCCACGTGTCGTTTGTGAGGAATACGAAGTTCTCCCCATTGCTGAGTTGCAATGTCATGTCTGGCATAACCTGTGCAGGAACATAAAGCGTATATTCCATGTGGTCACTTTGTGGGTCGCCGAAATAATAGGTCGTCACCGACTCGTCACTGCATTCTACCTTTCCGGTCTTGATGTTGAAAGTACCGCTGTCAAAATAACCGACGAACGTGAGTAGGCTTCCTGCAAAATCATTGGTGGTGAAACCGTATTCTGGTGAGGTATAGACCTTGATGATGACACGCACCATCTGATGGGTGAAGTTCAATGTAAGGCTCGGATTGGCGTATGATGCCGCTCCACTGGCAAACAGAAAATCATTGACCTTCTGCTCACTCTGTACAGCTGCCTCCGGCACTTGGAACTCTATGAGGTCGTTGGTAGGATTTGCCGTATAGGATAGTAGGCATTGAAGGTGTGAGTGTCTGTGTCCGTGAAAAACACCTTGTTGGCTGACACAAACTGATTCGTGCCGCCGCTTCGGGTGAACTTCATATTGTTGATCATCCCTGTGGAAGAGATGCCAATCATATCATTGAGTTCCCACTGGTTGTCAACGGCTCGTGTGGAAACGGCAGGTTGCAGCATCTCCAGATTGGTGAATACCTGAAGCTGCTTGGTTGATGTGCTGTCGGTCACGACCACAGAACCTCCGCCACCGGGCAGGTAAATCTCATTGACGATGTCTTGGTCACAGGACGTGAGGAGCATGGCTCCAAGTCCCAACATTAGAAACAAATTCTTTTTCATGCTTTTTCTTTTTTAATTGTTGTACTTTGATGATGATACGGGTGATACTCGATGTCTGTATATGGGCTAATCCATAATCGTGATGATGGGTCTCGCCTTATGCGGCTGCCACTTGGGAGTCTCCTGTATGGCACCGCTTCCCAGTGAGTAAAGCCATGCCTTGGCGGTCGCTTGTCCTTCTACCTCCGTTGAAGTCCAATACCAACAGTCATCATCCTCATCGGGGATAGGTGTGCCGCCGCATTTCAGGATGTATGGGTTGATGATGTCCTTGGCATGATAGAGCAGACGCATCTGTGCCACACTGGATATAGGCACTTTGCCCGTAACGCCACATGTCGAAGACACGCTCAGCCAAAGGCGACTTCACATCGGTCGTGCCATAAAGGGCAAAAGTGTTCTTGTTGCCGTCGTAGGCGGTGAGGTCACAGGATGTGTCCTGTTCCACACCGATACTGTCAGCAAAGGCTTCGGGAGCGATGTCCCACAGATAGACGGCATATCCGTTTCCCTCCATTTCTTCCCTCTGATTGACGTTGAACACCACTGCAATGGCTTGCTTGCACGATTGCTCGTAGGTTTCGTAGGGCATCACCTTGCCGTCAGTGGTCAAGATATGGGTGACCTTCATGGCTGTGTCGGGAAAGTCCTGATGCTCGTCACAGGCAGTCAGCAACACCGTTGCCGCAACTGCCAAGATTGAAAACAGTTTCTTCATACGCATAGTCATTTTACAGGAAGTTTCACACCCAGGACAATACCCGTTCTGAACAGGTCTTCACCCTTGATCATCACATCGGTCTTCACCTGCCAGAAGAGCTTCCAGCCGTGTCTGAGTGTATAGTTTTGCTCATAGCCGAGGTGGATGCCACCCAAGAACCTGTCAGTATCGCTACCTGCCGATGCTCCTATGCGCATGTTGCCATGGTGGTTGCGTCCTCTTGCCACACAGGGCTTATAGCAAAGCCGAAACCATAACTGCGGTAGTTGTTCCAAAAACTCTCAGGACAGACATGACCGCACGATGCGCACTCGTTCCACTTGATATATCCGTTTGCAAAATACTCCCACGCATTGTGGTACTTCGTCTCATACTCGTAGGACAGCGTCACGTCCAGTCCTCGCTCATACAGGCATCCGAACCCCAAGGATATGCGGTCGCTATTCTGCTGCGCCATTGCCGGAGTCATGCTTGCCATAAAACAGATGACAACGAGTAAGGTATGCACAAGCCAATTCCTCACTCCTAATTCCTCATTCCTAATTCTCATTATTCCTCCTCCAACAGTATATGGTTAAACGAATCGGCAGACAGCACATCCTCATAGTCGATGCTGAGCGAGATGGTGCGTCCACTTATCTGTTTTTCCGACAGCTCGATGGTCAGCACCTTGTCGTTGGGGAAGGTCATCTTCTTCACCACAATCACGTTGCGATAGCCATACTTGAAGGTCTTCGCATCGTCCAACACAAGAGATGGGGTCAGTTCCACTATCTGCGCATTGGTAGCCTTGCTCTGCTTCTTGTCCGATAGTTTGATGCGCATCTCGTCGATGTCGAAGCGGATGTTGGTCTTGTTCTCCACGGAGAAGTCGATGAAGAAATATTCGCCCACGCTGTAGATGTTGTTCAGGCGCATTACCATGCGGTGCATCTTCGTCGCCACGTTGCGGTATTTGGCAGACGATGACCATATCTGACGTGCATACTTGGTCATGTCGGCAGTGGACAGGCTTACAGCGGGATTGTTGTAGGCATTGCGCTCCGAGCATTCTATTTCCTTATCGGTTACTGCCTCCTGCATCCTCGTGGTATAGAGCAGTGCATACTGCGTGCGGTAGCGTTCCGTCACGATTGTCACTATCGCCAACACCTCACCGTCGGCATACACGTTGTCCTTCGGCTTCAGGCGGATGGTGTTGTTGATGGGTTGGTCGCCCACCACCTTGTCTGTGGATATATCGACAAAGCGGATGGGTTCGGAGGCGGTGATGACGGTGGTCACTTGGTCGTTGACCGTCAGCTGCTCCATCTCCATGTAGGTGGTCTGCGCCTTGGCTGAAAGCACGCTCAGCGAAAGCAATGCACAGACATTCATTTTCTGAAAACAATTCATATTAGTTGATTTTTTGATGTTTATACTCTATGAGCCACCGTTCCCGACAATTCCGTTGTCGGGCAGTGTCTATTTCCTTTTCTCTTTCCCATTTACAAGGTAAACAAACGTCCCATACTTCAGCTTCACTTTGTTCTTCTTGATAGCCTTGCTGATGGCATTGCTTGTCTTCTGGTAGGCATTGGTCACGGCTTGCATTCCCCATTGCGAGAAACTGTTGTTCGCTCCACTCTGGTCGATGTTCATGTTGCTCTGCATAGCACCGCTCGCCACATCTTTCGTGGTCTCACGGAACTGGCTGCCGGGGACATACAGTCCCTCCAGTCCGTCCGTGTCATAAAGCGAAAGCGAAACCTTTATCAGCTCGTCATCCACAAGGATGGAGTTGATGCTACCCTTCACTCGCTGCGAACCGAAACCGCTCATGGTGGCATAGAGGTACGACCCTTTCTTCACCACGGTCTCACCAATCTCAATATCGTCCAACAGTCTCAGCCGCACCCTCGACCCGTCCGTAGCCTTCACGTCCTCGTCAATGATGGCCTTGATGAGCTTTGGCTCATGCTCGTTCTGCGTCAGGGTGTTGAAATAGTCCGAAGTCACCTTCACCTTCTTCACCACCTCCTGTGCCTTGTCCTCCTCGTCCAGTGCCTTCACCGCCTTGCTGTCCTCGGCAATCTGACCTTTCACCTCAATCTGCTCCTTGGGAGGCCCAGCCTGTGTGGTATCCTGGGCCACGGGGGCAACTGCCGCCTGTCCTCTCAGCCTCGCTTCGGCGAGTGCCTTGTTGAGTGCTTCGAGTGCTTCCGCTTCTCGCGCCTTGGCATCGGCCACTTCGGCTGCATCGTCCTTCTCTTCTGCCTGACGGACGAGTTCCGCAAGGTCTTCTTCTGTGTACTTGGATTCATACGCTTCTTTCTCTTCTTCGTTGTCACGCTCAATGTTATCAACAGCCGAATAGTCTGCTATGCGACCATACGACTTCGCCATGTTCTCATACTTGCCACCGATGCCGTCACCATTCTTAATCTGCGCTCCGGGCAGGTTGGGGTTCAGAAACTCGGTGGTCTGCAGGTTCTTGTCCTGCGTTTCCGCCACCTCCGTATTGAACATGTCAAAGACAAAATAGCCTGTGGCAATCAACGGGATGTACACGATGGCTGGCAGCATGTACTTCGGCTGACGGAAGTTTATCTTATCTGTTATTCTCATCGCTGTCTGATTTTGATGTTACTGACTTGTCTCGATTCTCCTCGTTGGTTCGATGCGTCACGGGAGGAGTGATGCAATGGGCTGCATTCATCATCTGCTTCATGCGCCCTTCCTGCCGCTCGATGGCACTTGCAGCTCCGTCCGATGACCGTAATACCGCACCATCCTGTAGATGTTGATGCCGAAGCACGTGGCGACAAAGCCGAAGACGATGACGAGAAACAGCGTCTTGTGGGCATTGGCAAAGCCTTGCACCTTAGCCGCCGCACGGTCTATCCTCGCGGTCTTGGCAAACTTGCGCCCTGCCGCCACCTCCTTCTCATACCGCTTCTTGTACTTGGGGTCGTTCTTGTCGGGCATATCCTCGCCCACAAGCATCCGTCTGATTCCTTTTACACTCATACCGCTAGGATATTAGAAGTTTGACTTCGACTTCTGCTCAATATCCTTGTTGAGCAAGGTTCTCCAGTTCGTGATGAGCAGTCCATGAGGATTGTTCTCCGTCCTCGGCACGCGCTTCACCTGTCCCGCCGTCACCAATTCACGCATCAGAATATTGCTCCTTCGCTCTATCCTTTGCCTACCGTAGTAGGTGAACTCCATCTTCTCCTTGTTGAACTTGATGCTGTCGCAAAAGATGCTGAACACGGCACTCGTACCCATGATATTGTTGTAAAAGCCCTTTTCCTTCAGCGTATTGTACTGCGCCAAACCAGTTTCATCGACCAAATACATCGCCTTCTCCATCGAATAGCGGATGTACTTGTCATCGGGAGCAAGCGTAAAGAAGTAATGGTGGAACATCTCGATATGGCTCTTTGCCTCCACATCCAGCGTTTCCTCCATCGTGGTGCGGTTCACCAGTATGGGCACGTTGCCGTCCAATACATACACCTTTTGCTGCGCGTCCGTCACCATGCAGCGCGCCGTCCAGATGCTCGACACCGAGATGATGATGCAGCCCATGAGGAACGCAGAGCAGATGATGCCCACCAGCTTGATTTTGTTTTCTAAGTTCTTGATTACCATACGTTACTGCTTGTTTGAGGTCTGATTTCTCTTCATTCTCACATATTCACGGTGCAGGATGGTGTATATGTCCTTCTCAACTTCTTCCACCAGTTTGGCGTAATACTTGATGCAAGCCTCTACGTAGATGCCTTCGTATTTCAGTTGGATCCACACCCACCAGATGTCACGTTCACGTCTCCGTCGATTTCTGTAGATTTTGGCACGATGCAAGCGATAACTCAGGTAATCTACCATAGGCACTACATACTCGTCGTTATCCTCAAAGCCTTCTGCCATCTCCTCATACTGTGGTCGATGTAGTTGTTTTCGGAATTGAAAAACTCTTCCTTTGCACGCTTGTTGGCAAACGCCATGAATTTCTCATCTTTGAGCCAACGCTCAATTTCATTTTTTGCTTTCATTTTTCTTGATGGTTACTTTTATTTGTTTCAATAGGAGGTGCGGTGACTCACCGCACACTCACATGTTATCTCATCACGGTCGCCATGGTTCCCGTAGCCGTCATCTTGGCTTGTTGTGCCACGCCCTCGCCGAAGTTTCGGGTTGAGAAGGCGGTGTCGCCCTCTGGTATCATCCATGCCGCAAGGTCGGGCACGAGGTTCAGGCATTTCAACGCCACGATGCTCGCTGCCATCAGATAGCCTGCCGAGAAGAACGAGTTTTGCAGATAGGCTGCCATCGTCTGCTCACTGGCGGTGATGGCCGTCAGGTTCTCTACCTGTATGCAGAGCACAATATCAAACAGCAACAGGACGTAGAAACCGACGAAGTAGAGCATGGCTCCGTAGAAATGAACTGTCAAATAACGGGTTAGCCACTTCGCCCACGCTCCTTCCCACTTGGGCAGCAACGAAAATGCCCATTGTATTGGACCGAATATAGTGAGCATTCCGAGCAATATCTGCTGACAGTATATCGTCGCCCACCAACCGATGCGGAACACGATCAGGGCTATCAGCATCACTATCTTGTCGATGCCCACCACGGCCCCTGCCGTCAGTGAGGTGAACCACAGTTTGCTGGCATCCTTCTCCATGTTGGTCACTTCGTCCACGCCCGTCTGCTCCATCGTCGCCTCTATCAGGTTGGGGTCTGATGTGCTTATGCGCACGTCTGCCTGTGCCTGGAGTCAGTGTACATCGAGTCCCTGACATATACCAACTGCTGCACCTCCTCAAACTTGTCGGAAATTTGGGTCGCCTCTGCCTCATAGAGGTCGTGGGTGTAACTGCCGATGCAATTGGGAATATAGGATAGAAAATCCAATACGCACCAGCTGCTGCCGCTGTTGGTCATGCCTGTGTCAGCAGGTGGGTACCACCAACAGAGGATGATGCTCACCACCAAGGGCTTGAACAGTTTCATCACGTCCAACGGTTCGTTCTTCACCATCATCTTGTAGGCCATGCTTGCCGCCACGATGATAGAGAACAGTGCCGCCAATGCCATACACATTTGGAGGATCCACCAGAACGGCCCTTGTGAGCCTGTGAAGGTGGCATCGGTCAGGAACTCGTTGGTCTGGAATATCACATCGTCAATCTCTCTTCGAGGATGTTGATGCCGAAATCGCTGAGTATGTTGTCTGCCATCAGTGCCTGGTTCTATTGTTGATAATCTCTTTGATAAACTCTATGCCTTTCGGTGTCCATGACAGATAGAGTGGTAGAAGCAGCGCATCCTGCCTGTGACATATACCGCAATGCCCTTGTCCTGAAGGTCTTCACGCAGTTTCCACATTCCATATTCCTTGGTGATGATGCCTTCCTCTTTGAGGGTCTTCACAATCTTGCCGTAGTAACTTCCGACATATTTGTGAAGCTTTGACATTGAAACTACCTCTAAATCAGATGGCATATAATGCTCATCAACGATGGGTGTCCTGCCGATAACGCTGATTCGCTTCGGCATCCTTGACATCTCCAACTGCCACTTGCCGTTTTTCCTCTTGGCGGCATAGAGACGTAACTGTATTTTTGATATTGATTCCATAGCTATTTCTTTATTTTATGTTCTTTCGATAACAGGAATGACTCCCACGCTCTTCAGTTTCTCATAGAGGAAGCGGCGACCTTTCTGTGTCCATTTGGTGTTCATGCGCACATCCTCCGTACCGTCCTTGTGTTTAATGAGGTAGGTCTCGCTGGTCACATAACCGCAGTCCTTGTAGTCGGCATACAGAATCCACTGCTTGCCACGCTGATACTGGATGTTCATCTCCTTCAGACGTCGGTTGAAGCGGATGGACGACTCGCCATAGTCCTGTGCTATCTGTGTGACCAGGACACTGCTCTTCGTGGCAAGGATGATGTCAAGGTAACTCACCTTGTCCTTCATCTCCGTCACCTCCTGTTGCAGGTCATCCACCTTGGATCCCAACTCAACGATGCGTGTCCTTTGGTGTTCACACTCCTGTTCGACAAGCAGACGCTTTTGTCGTTCTTCCTTCAGATTGACTGCTAACCGTATCAGGAAGTCTGGCTCTGCCAATGCCTTCTCGATGGTCTGCTGTGTCATATAGGCACCATGCTTGCGGATAGAGGGGAGCACCTCCGATGTCACCCACTTGCGGAAACGTTTGGCTTCGGGTTTGCGACTGTCAAGGATGACATCATACAGTCCGTCTTCATTGATAAAGTTTGTAACCTGTTCTCTTCCAAGACTATCCGAGATGGGGTACTTTGAAAGTACATCATCCGAAAGTCGTTGTACCAACTTGCTGGTTTTTAGTCCAAGAACTCTTGCCACATCAGCCAAACAGAACAAGGGTTGCTCTGGTGTTCCTGTGGTTCGGACTGCTCCAAATTCCTCGTTGTTGAAAATCTGAATATCGTTCATATCTCTATGCTGTTTTGTGATTATTTCTTCTCTTCCCTTATTTCTATCTGTTCACACTTTCTTCACCCTCACCGCTGTTGGCATCATCGCCGTCAGTGCCTGTCGAGCTCCTCACGCCCTTCATGTTTTCCTGCCAACGGCTCTTGGCATCGCTGATGATGCTGCCTTTATGTACTACACGGTCGTTGGTGGCTGCCAAGAGGGCGGTAGTCTGGCTTTGGGTGTTGAGCTGCACAAGGTATTTCAGTAGTGTCTCGTTCTGTGTCGTCAGGTCGGCATAGATGCTAAGATACTGCCGCTTTCTCTGTGCATTGGGCATATAGGCATCCTTGGTGGCTTTCACGGCACACTGGTACATATTGTACAGTTCCTCCCACCGACGCTTGTCGTTGATGGTGCCTCCTGTAGGGATGATATGGTCTATGTTCGCCTTCATCTTGTCCAACTGACCGTTGATCTTGCTGCTTTCGGCAAGCCAGGCGAGGTCTATCTGTCGGTCGGCTACGTTCAAGCTTCCACCTCAGCACGCTTGGTGAGGGCAGAGTCTATCTTCTCCGCATCATCTACTTGGTTGTAGAGGTTGATGCCGGCAAGAGTGCGGAAACCTAACTTGTTCTTCTCTGCCGCTGTCTTCTTATAGTTGTTATGTAACAGCCAATAATAGAACTCAGGGGTGAGAGAACCGCCACCTGTCTCCATCACCGTTATCTGGTTCTGCTTGGAGGAGTCGTGGTTGTAGGTCACGCTCTGGGCTGTGGCTTTGATGGTGGTTGCTACCGCCATGATGAGTATCATTGTCTTCTTCATGTCCGTTCTTCTTTTGTTTACAATCCGTCAATAGTCAAGTTTTCCTGCCACTTTCCATCGGCTGAAGGCATCTTCCAGTATCTCTTCCTTCGTCCTCGTCCGATACACCTTCTCCTTCCAATAGCCCATGCGCAGCTGCACATACCGCCATGTCTGGAAGTAGGCTTGGTTCAGATGTTTTTCTATCAGGTCCAACGAATTGTTGATATTGTCCAACACCATCAGCAGGTCGGAAGTTGAACAGGCTGCCGCTCCTGTGGCATACAACACGAGGTCGTTGACGCTATGGTAGAGTTGGCTTCCTTCGTTGTATATGTTGTCGATGGCTTTCTTGTTGATGCTGATGAGCATCGTGTCAGCCAGTTCGATGTGTTTCCGCTTGATGACCTTATCATTGAAGTCCTCCAACAGGTTCTTGTAGTCACTGATGCGGTCGCTCACCGTCTGGTAGGTGCTCTTCACGTTCAGCACCGTGCGCAACGACTGGTACATCACATCGATGATGTCGAAGGCCCGGGTGTATTTGTCCAAATCCACATTCAGTTCCTTGTATTTGCCCACCTCTTCACTGCTGTATTCATGCAGCAGTTGATTGCTGTACTCCAAAGTGCTGCGTGCCAGCAAGAGGCTGCGCTGCTTCTTGTGGTCGTTGATGTATGCTTCCACCGATACCGCATCGAATCCCCATTGCGCCAAGGCTGTATTGGGGAAGAGGGTAATCAGCAGGAGAGCTATGATGATGGTATGTCTCATTCTCCGTTCCTCCCTCAGTTTTCGTTCTCGTTATCTTCACCATTCCCTCTGTTAGGGTCTGCATTCTCTCTCCATCGCTCGTAGCACTCTTCAATGAGTGTCCTTCTGCGACCTTGGTCTGCGTCGATTGAAGGAAGAATGTCCTTCAGCACGTCAATGATGCTGCGCTTGTAGTGCATCATTTTTTCTAATGATACCAAGTCGGCGTAAATCTTGGTGATACGGCTATCTACTTCACGGGCTATCTCCAGACGGTCGCTCGACCAGAGCAGGTGTATTACATCGTCATTGTCGGCGGTCTGGGTTGCCTCGCTCTTGGCATATTCTGTGGTGATGCTGCACGACGGGAACTCCTGGGCTATCTCCGAGATACGGCTGTTCACCTGCCTCGTCTTCTCCTCGTCAGAGGCATTCGGGTCAAGGGTCAGCACATCCACCACCTGTGTGTCGGTGTATTCCGAGGTCAGCTCCCACGATATTTGCAGTATCGTACGGTGTATCTTGATGCCAAGGAAGTACTTGGCTTCCTTGCAATGGACAGTGTCGCCTTGAAGGTGATAATGCCGTTGATGTTGGGCATGGTGGCAGTTCGGACGTAGGTGTAGCCGTTCCACGAACCGGCACCTTGCCACGTGAGATTGTAGGCTGACTTCACATCCTGCATGATGGCAGGGATGCGGTAGTAGTCATCGGTGGAGGTGGCATTGTCGTTAGCCGCCTCGCTCTTGGCATTCTGTATGTCTGCCAACTGCTGCTGCCATGTCGCCAATTCCTTCTTCAGGTTGTCTATCTTCGTCTTGTTGACATTATGTTGCTGCCGCAAGGCAGGGGCTTCCTCCACAGAGGCATTGGCTATCTGCGTGAGCAGGTTCCTGTTCTCTGTCTCCAACTGGCTTATCTGCGCCTCCAACAGGCTATCTTGCTATTCGCCTCACGTTCCTTCTCGTCCAGTTCCGATAGGTCGAGATTATTTTCTGATACGCTTGTCCTCATGGCGCATTCCTTGCTGTGGGCATTGAGCGAACCGCCGCACTCACGGCACTTGTACTGCGTGCTGCCCTGTCCGAGGGTGACACCGTCCGAACAGGTGACGCTGATGGTCACGCTCTCCACGCCCTTCAGTTTGGCGGCATCGGTGGCTTGATAGTAACGGCGTGCGTCACTGCCGATGTAATAGACATAGCCCTCCTCGTTGTCGTTATACTCCGAGAGACGTGCCTGCAACTGACGCTTGAAGGTATTCAAGTCCATGCTGTAGGAGTCGAAGACATCCTCATACACCTCTTCCACGTTGTTCCAGCTCTTGGTAACGTGTATCTCGTAGGCGTAGGCCTTCTTGGTCTGCTTGCCGCCACGGCTGATGATGTACGACGACATCCAATAGTTCATCGTATAGGTGAAGCCGTCGCTCTGGGCGTTGAGCTGCTGCACACGGCTGCGGCTCCATCCGGCATGGTTCTCCGAGTTGGCCAGTATCTGCTCTCGCTGCGTGCTGTTAGGGTAGAAGTTGGGGTCGGAGGTGTTGATACGATACCAATGGTCACCGTTCAGAATACTGTTGTCATCGGTCGGCGGATAGTAGTCACAGAGGCTTACGCTGCCTTGGTCTCGTCGGGCAATGTACCAACGCTGTGTATAGTAGTTGCCCTGCGTCTCGCTCAGATAGTCTGTCATCCACGAGGTGATGTTGTAGTTGGAGAGGTCGAAGAGGGCTGCCACGTTGTCCTCGCCACCCACCAGACTAAGGAGTGTGCTGCCGATGCCGTTCTCTGCCTGTTCATAGAGGTCATGGTAGTTGTCATAGATGTCGATGATTTTACTCACCTTGCCATTGAAAAGGTCGTTGAAGGCACTCTGCTGCAAGAGTGCGCCTGATGCCCCGTTGATACCTGCCGTCGCCAACGATGCTCCCATATTGTAAAGCGTCTCGATGTCGGCGGTGAGGTTCTCCACGGTGAAGTTGCCGGGCACACTGGCGATGTCATCCAACAGCTGCTGCCAATCTACATTGCCTATCTCCGAGAGTTTGAGGATGGCGGCTATCTCTTGGTTGATTTCCAAGAACTGAATGTCGGCAAAGGTCAAGCTACTGTTGGTCACGACACTCTCAAACTGCATACACAGCGACTTTGTGTCGGCGCATATCTTCATCAGGTAACTGCCCCAGTAGAGGGCGGTCTGCGGACTTTTCAGCATCATTCCTGCCACCGTCCATATCTTGGGCATAATCTTGTTCGCCACCATATTGTGGATGCGGCGGTAATAGTAGTTCTCCGTGCTACTGCTCCAAATGCCGAGGTCGGTGAATGCCTTGCGCTCCAAGAACTTGGCAGCGAAGATGCCGGCAGTGGCAACCTCTGCGGCATTGTAGTGCTTCAAGATTTCGCCCACCTGCTCGTTATAATAGCTCTCTGCCATAGCTCCAGCACCGAATGCGGCAGCCATGGCGGCAACGATCTGCTTGTCGTAGTTCACGCTGTAATACTGCGCATGAACCCTTCCCACGACAAGTGTAAGACACATATATATTATAATAAGGTATAAACGTCTCATTGCTTCACTACTTTACGTTTTTACTACTTTCAGTTTCTACTATTCCACTACTTTACTACTTGTAGTATTTACTATTGGTAGTATTCACTACTAATCGTATTTACTACTAATCGTAAATACTACCCAGCCACCGTTCCCGAAAGTTTTGCTTTCGGGCATCTGGGCTTTACGTCTATTCCGGGATTTCCGTTTCCATCAATCAGCCCCCGTGCTCGCCGTGTCAGCGGCGAGTGGCTCCATCGTCCGTCAAATTGAGCACATGCCCCGCCTCATTGACCTTCTGCGCAAATGCCAACGACTTCCCGATGCCACTGGCATCCCAATCTCTGCAATACCGCTCGATAGCCTCCTGATGTCTGCACTTCAGTTCATGCTATAGAGTTTCAATGCCTCCTTCTCAGCTCGCTCGGTGGTGTAGGTCATATAGCACTCGTGCGGCTCCTCCACACCATACACTCCGCTCGTCGATCCACGTCGGATAAACACCTCACGGAAGAAACTTCTTCCCTCCTTGTTATCCAAGCGGTTGACAGTGAATATCTTCTTGCAATCCACATCCGTCAATCCTAATATCGCCTTGATCTCGTCGAATCGCTCACGAAATTTGCTTTGGTCGAGCAGCATCACCACGTCGGAGTTGTTGATGATGGCTTCCTTCACGATGGGACTGCCGATGATGTCCTGTATCTCCTGTGTCACTACGCCCACGCTCGCCCAGAACTTTCGGGCTGTCTTGTATAGGTACTTGATGTACTCGGCCATCAGCGGCGAGGCGATGGCTTTCCATGCCTCCTCGATGACAAGGCACTTGCGGTTCTTCTTCAGGCGCATCTTCTGCAGGAACACGTCCATGATGATGAGCGTCACGATGGGGAAGAGCTGCTTGTTCTCCTTGATGGCATCCACCTCGAAGACGATGAAGGTCTCGTCGAACAAGGTGCTATCCACGTTCTCGTTGAGAATCTTGTCGTACTTGCCGCCACGGTAGAAGTTTTGGAGCATATAGGCGAAGTTGTCGCAGTCGATGGTGGTGATGTTGTTCTCGATGCAGATCTGGTCGAGACGCTCACAGGCGAACTCATAGAATGAGTCGAAGGAGAGGGTCTTCACGCTCAATGCCATGCGCCGTTCCTCCAGTCCCTTGATGAGTTTCTCCACCTTGTCGTGTATCTGCGTCAGCTCCGTGCCGCGCCGCTTCTCCATGGTGGAGAGGTTTTTTCTCAGTGTCTCCTTCTGTGAGGAAGGATAGGGCTGCACACCGTTGAAATAGAAATCGTAATACTCCGTCACCAACTGCTCCACGACACGGAACTCCAGTTCGGGTATCTGCGTCTCCGAGCCTTTCCATATCAGCAGTATCAGGTTCTTCAGGAAGTCTATCTTCTCAATGTTCAGCTCCCGCTTGCTGATGTTGAAGGGGTTCATGGTGATGGGCTTGTCCTCCGTATAGGCGATGTACTTGCCGCCCACATACTCGCAGAGTCCCTCATACGAGTTACCCGTATCGACCATGACGATGTCGGTGTTCTGCTCCCACAACTGACGCACCACGCTGTTCATGTGGAACGACTTGCCGCTGCCCGAAGGACCCAAACAAAAAAAGTTCGAGTTGTCGGTCAGCTTCTCCTTTCCCTCCTTTCCTGTGATGTCGATGGCTACGGGCACACCTTGCGGTCGGTATAGTATATCTTCAGCGGGGTGTCCTCATTATGCACGATGCGCTCCTTGTACATCAGACAGGTGGCGGCATCGCCGAGGGTGAGGAATCGGTCGTAGTCGGCATTCATGCATAGCAGTTGCCGGGGAAAGAGTTGACGAACAGCTCCAACTGGTTGTAGGCCCGCTTGCTGATGTGGATGCCCATGCGCGAGAAGGAGTTTTCGAGATGGTTGGTGCATTTCTGTATGTCGGTGTCGCCGCTCACTGCCACCACGAGGTTGTAGTGGGTATAGACGAGCTGCTTGCTCTCACGGGCTATCACCTCCTGCACACGCTTGATGTCCTCTACAGCCATCAGGTTGCTGGGGTTGGGCATGGAGGCATGGCGGTTTTTCTTCTTGTCGAGTAGGGCAAGCTCACGCTTCTGGTTGGGCACGAACACCATCTGGTTGAACACCACGCAGTCGGCTCCGGGCACGCTATCGACGATGCTCACGAGATCAACGGGCATACTGGTGTTGTTCACCTCGATATTTGCGTAGGGACGGATGACCGACGGCAAGTTGGCATAATCCACATCCACAAGGCTATACACCTTGCAGCTACGGTCCCCCATGCCGATGGTCTCGTCATCGACCTTGAAGTTGGTCATCGACACCACCTTGTCACGGAAGTTCATGGAGAAGAAACGGTCCACATACTCGCAGGCTTCCGTTTTGCCGAGGAATCGGGACTTCACGCCGGCATCCCTCAGCTGGTCGTGCACCTTGCGTATCTTCACCAAGAAGTCACGCCATTTCTTGTTGTCGAACGACATCAGACGGCTCTTCTTGTTCTCCTGTGTGATGGTGAGGTAGCAGACGCTGTCGGTAAAGGGTCTGCCGTTGAAATAGCGGAAGTAACTCTCGCTCAGGAACTCATGATTTCCACCGTTCTCTTCCTTGAATGCCTTCCTCACAAACACGTCCTGCTTGTGCAGCGCATAGCCTTCGCCCAAGGTCTGGGCAAGGGCGGCGAAGAGGTGGGTGAACTCATAGTAGGCCTCGATGTTGGCGGAATACTTCTGCACAGGGTTCTCCATCTTCAGAACAGCGGAGTATTCGCCCGTCTTGGTATAGAGCACGCCGATGCCATCCACTTCCTCGATGGAGAAGTAGATGTCCTGGAAGATGCGCTTGCGCTTCCCTCCCGTGCCGAATGCCTTGACACTGATGGCCATGCCCACGCAGATGGCTGAGAATATGAGTATGATGTATAGGGTCATTGTTCTTTTTCTTTTTTAATCGCAAAAAGGCGGGCGCACCCTCATGCGTGATGCCCCCACCTCCATTCACTTACAATCATTGATAGCTTTCCACTTGGACATAATGGATTCTCTTTTTTGTTTTACACTTTCTTTGAATAGGCATAGATGAATATGCCGTTGTCACTCTTCTTGCTGTGCAAGCCCTTGCGCTGCTTCATGACGATGAGAACGCCACCGACAGCTACGGCGAGGACTAGCAGCACGAGTCCTGCCACGAAACCGAAGATGCAGTAGCCGAGGATGAAACCCGCAACGGCTCCTCCTGCGGTGCTGCCGCCCAGTAGATGTAGCGTCCCTGCAACCCGAAGAACTCCAATGGACGTTGCAGTCCCTTGAAAATGGGATAATCCGGAAAACGCTCTTGCTTTGTATCTGCCATAACTGTCAGTGTTTTAACGTTCTACATACTCACAATCTCACGCTGCGTTTAACCTCCAATGCCGAAGAACAGAGGCAGTGCCTGGGCTGCTGCAATGAGGAAAATACATGCGCCGACGACCATCATGATCTTCTTTTTCACGTCCTGTTCCTCGTTGTTCATGGCGATGTAAACGCTTATGGCTCCGACAATTGCAACGACACCTGCAATGGCATAGCAGAGCTTCACCACGATAGGTACATACTTGGCAATCTCCTCCGTCACTGTGGTAAGCGCGGTCGTTCCTGCCGAGTAGTCGCCGGCTGCGTTCTGTGCCATTGCTGCGGTGGTGCCGACAAGCAACATCAGGGCGAGCGTTTTCATGCGCTGTGAAGAGAAGAATCCCTTCACCTTCTTGTTAATCCTTTCAAACATTCTTTTTACCTTTTAATTTGTTACACTTTGAGTTATCTTATCTCGTATCACCTGTATCTCAAATCTGATAACCGAAGAAAGCGGGGAAGACGATGGTCGCTCCTATGAGGAACAGGCAGGCTCCCACCAGCATCATGATGTTCTTCTTCACTCCTTCTTCGCCCGTATTCATCTTTATATATATCTGCAAGGCGCTGACTATGACCACGATGCCCGCCACTGCATAGCACAGATAAACGATATAGAGCATCATCGTCACGGCATAGTATGGCACTCGCAAGTGCGTCCGCTCCCCAGCTGTAGTCCACGTTGCCACACTTAGCACTGGCCAGAGCTGGGGTTAAAGCGGCATATAATGATAGAAATGCACTTCTTGTTTTTGACATCATATCTCATTATTGAGTGATTCCACCTTGACCATGTCACGTCCATTGTGACGAAGACCGCGGGCGATGATGGTGTTGTTCAATTCTTCCGAATACATGGGGTCGGAATAGGTGGTATTCACTTCCTCCATCTTCTTCTCGATTGCGCTTTGTATCTTTTCAAGCACATGAGGCTTGCTCTCTTCCGCAGTGGCGGCTGCCTCCTCTGTAGGCTCTGCAAGCTGCTTCTCCTCGTAGCTGTCTCATATTGGTTGTCGCCTACGCTGAAACCACCGTCGCTCTCGCTGACCGCTATCGACTCTTCCTCGTCGGTCATGTCACTGACATCAAACGACTCGCCCTGTGACTTCTCGTCCTTGGGCTTTCCGTACAGATCCTGCACGATGATGACCGTATAGTAGATGACATAGATTATGGTCACGACAATGGCGAATATTACAAATGACTTCATATTTTCAAGTTTGATTTTACTATGGTTTGGCTTATTGCCGATGCAAAGGAACTACCTTTTCTTCAATCTTAAACCGAAATGACTTTCCGCGGAGCCAAATCTTAACTCTAATTTTGATTACACTCGCAATCATACTCAAAAATCAAACTCGAAAGGCACAAAAAAAGCCCTTCCGATAGGGAAGAGCTTGTAAAGAGGGTGGATGAAAAAAATGTGGATGGCTATATGGTCAGGTACTTGCCATGGGAGAAGTCCTGATGTTCGTTAGAGAAAACATAGCCCAACTGGTTGGACAAGCATTGGGTGTTGCCTATCCTGGCATCGATGTTGGTGTGCGAATGTCCGTATATCCAATAGTCTATGCCGCTATCGGTGATATAGTCCTCCAACTCTACGGTGAACGCCACGTTTGCCTTGCTGCCTTGAAACTTTGGGTGGAGCATACGGAACGATGGTACATGATGGGTGACAACAATCTTATGGGCTGCTTGCGAATATGCCACTGCATCCTTGATAAAGGTGAGGCAACGTTCATGCTCAGCATTGAATTGGGCATGGGTCATCAGCTCACCTTTATATAATATACGGCGGAAGTCGCTTATCACTTGCTCGGTGAAGTAAGCGTCCTCCAAAGGAATCCTCGACCAAAGGGTGGAGAGGATGATGTCGGTGTCGCCAATCCTCGCAATACCGTTGTAGTGGCTGAATACATTGGGACGTACCTCCAAGAGATAGCCGTCGGGCAGTGTCGCCACATCATAATATTTGTAGAACTCATGGTTGCCCATGCAGCAATGCACCTCCTTGTAGTTCTCCGATGCCCAGTCCCAAAAGGGATGCTTGGAGTAGTTGTCATCGCCGAGATAGCCGATGTCGCCGGCAAGCAGCAGTATGTCGCCCGTCACCTCCAAGGGTGGGCTTTCAGATACCGCCAATTGTCGGCAAACTCCAGATGCAGGTCGGATGCGTATTGTATCTTCATATTGGTCATGCTTCTATAAACAATTCATCCAGTTGATCTAACAGTCCGGTCACAAATGCCTCGTCTTGACCGAGTGACTTTGACAATGGTTCTGCGAGAGTTGACCAGTCGGCTCTGATGGAGGCGACAAACTCCCTTATACATGCCACTATTGAAGCAGGAGCCTCAATGTTGTCCTCAGTCATTATGACCACATTTTTCAGGATGTCCGAACGGTGCTTCTTGATGTCTTTGGTGTTCACATGCTTGCCGTCCCGCTTGTCTGCCATGAGATTTAGGTAGGCTCTTGCCTTCAGTGCTATCAAGGCAGCGGAATTGGCATGGCGTATGCATCAGTCAGTTGGCTGTGTGCGATAGTAAAGTGATAGTAATCATCGTCCATGATGATGGCACTAAGACTCGACACATCTTCATCGGTCGGGATAGGTTCTATGACAAATCCCTTTGGCTCTCCAAGCACGTCGGGGTGGCGTGACAGCAGTTCTATCATCTCGGGATAGCCGTCTTTACCATCAAGGAAACGATACATTTCATACCTTGGTGGCTCACCAGCTCCTGTTTCCTCTTTTCAGGTCGATAGCCAGCCTCCCGCACAAACTGCCAGAAGCGATTGGCGAAAGCCTCGGTCATGTTCTCTACGATACTATCATGTCGATGTCGTGTGTGGCGCGTGGACGCACCACGGTATTGGTCATGGTGATGTCACAGGCTGCTCCGCCTATCACCACATAGTTTTCTGAGTATTCCGCAAATGCTTCACGGAACTTGACTAATCCTTCCATTTCTGTTCACTGATTATTCGTTCTACTTCTTTTTCTACTCTCGGATCATCATCATCTCTCAACGAAAGGACAAGGGAAAGGCGATCAACCACTGGCTTTTGTCGCCCATTTTGCTGACAACAGGGTATTTCCATACCTCTATGATATAGTTGCCGTCATAGATGTTGGGATTCTCCATGACATCAGCCGACTTGACGGCACGATATTCCTTGCTTGTCATCATTATCATCTCTTCCCGGTCACGATTAAGCATGGAATAATGTGCCAGGGCATTGATGCCGCATACGGGGTATTCCGCATCCAAGCGTATGTCATCGCAAAAGATGCGGTTCTCCACAGGTGACAGCAAGACGTTCTGAGCCTTGTCCCACAGTTCCTTGCCCTTCAACTCGAAGTGTACCACCTTGCTGCGCTGTCCGTTCTGAATCTTTTGACACAGTCCTACATCTTCAAGACAGGTGACACCCAACGTGACGCTTTCGTAAGAATATGGAAGCAACGGTGCAATATCCCTTGGCGACATTCCTTCAATACTGCCCACCTGTAGGTGATAGAGTAGTATGTATTGCGCCACAGGGGTCAATACTTCGGCAATCTTCCTGTTGCTTGTCTTCTCCAATGCTATGATGCCTGGCAGATGGGCATATTCCTCGGACATGACAAAGAAGACTCCTTTGTCTGCCAGTCTGTGTCGCTCGTAGGTGGGTCCGGGCGCAAGGATAAACACCGCAGGCAGTCCCAGGCTTCGGTCAACCGCTTGCCCGTGATGGCGCAAGTCCGTGGAGAGGGATTGCCCTTCTTGGGCTCAACGAACAGCAGGGGCGTGCCTTGGTATGTGCCATCATAGAAACGGTATGAGAGTTTCTCGCCAACCGTGATGCCTTTCAGGCTTTCCTTGGCACGAGGTTCCACCTCAAAGCGTCTGCCCAATATCCTTATTTCTTTTTTTAATTCCATTCTGCTACATTTTAATAATGTATTAAAACGATGCAAAAATAAGGATAATAATTGAGAATCAAGCATGTTTGGGCGAAAAAGTGCAGATTTGATATGTAATTTCAATGCATTTGAGCCATTTTTGCATCAAATGATGGTGTTTTCGTCTTTATAATGTCATTCAGATGCCGTTCGTTTCTTCCTCATCAGATAGTCGTTGACATCCTTGTAGTCGGCATATCTGAAGGACTCGTCCGTCACCCTGTACTCGAATACATTGCTGATGCTCTCAACCGTCTTGCGTCCTGCCTGGTCGTTGTCGAGGAAGCAATGGATGTGGGTGTAACGGTCAAGGTAATGCAATGCCTGTTTGAGGTTGGCGACTGAGTTCAGTATCATATAGTCGCAAGGGCTTTCAACGACAAACCATCGGTCTTGCTGTTTAACGAGGGTCATATAAGCAAGGAAGTCCATGAAGCCCTCAAAGACCAGACAACCGTTTTGCCACTCGTTGAACGTATGGGCAAGCAGGGTGATGTCCTTATGCCCGATGCAGCCCTTGAAATAGGGATTGCGCACCTCATGTCCTTCACTCAGATTGCCAAAGGCAATGCCATAGTAATGTTTTTGCTCAACCTTGTAGTGTATCTCCCTGCAATACATCCTGCCAATGGTGATGTCTATCCGTCGGCTACTGAAATAGGACAGCAGAGAATGGTTGCTCAGTGGGAGCAGCTTCACATCGTTCATCTTGGTTGTCGTGTATTCCTTGGCTGCGATAGCGGTCTCGATTGCCTTATCCACAGTGGCAATACTCTTGGACGCAAGGTAGGCAAGGGCATCGGAAACGGATTGTTTGTTATACATACGCTTTACCAGCTCCACAAGGTCACCGCCCTCCTTAATGGCGTAGTCGTACCACAGGTTCTCCTTCTTGCTGACCTTGAACGATGCGTTCTTCTCGTCCCTGAAGGGTGACAGATACCAGTAGGCATTGCCCTTCTTCTTTTTCAGCGTTACATTCTCCTTGTCTAAGAAGTCTATAATGCTCAGTTTCTTCGATTGTTCAATATTCATTGTACTTTCATTTGTTCGGTTTTACTTTGTCCATGGAAACAGTTTACTTTACCCTTTCTCCTATATAGGCACACCCGTAAACTAAACCATTTGCTAAACTACTTTTCCGCTTCCCAATTCAGCCTCCGATTTCGGTTTACTTTGGCTTATTTCTTATATATAGGTACGGACGTAAACTAAACTGGTTTCTGAACTGTTTTTATTCCTCTTCATGGAACAGGTCAATCTCGGCAGGTGTATATCCGAAATAGTAATGATTATCCCGCTTCACTATGAGCTTTTGCTCGTTAATCAGGTATTTCAGCATTTTGATGATGACGCTTCTGCCACGCTTAAAGCCAATGTCTGCATAGGCTTGCGTTAATTCCTCCACCATGCGATCGAATCCTTTGATAGGTTTCTCCTTGAATGCAGCCGTCAGCGCCTCGTTATGCTGTTCGGATGTCAAGTCTTGGTAAGTAAACCTTGACGGTTGCTTGTCACCTTCTTCCTTCTCCGGCGTGTGCTCGACAATCTCTGGCAACCCTTCCTCATTGACTGTAAAGGCAAACGGCTTGAACTCCTTCTCACGGATGTGCATCGCCTTCACCTCGCTGATGTCGGGATTGGTGGTGCTCTTGGTGATGACAAGCACCGTCTCTGCCTTGTTGTTCATCTCCGTACCGATATGCCCGCGCACGTTATTGTCGCCCTTGTTCTGATGCAATACGCAATGGATGTGCAGGTCATACTTTGATGACCATTCCATCATCTTGTTGATGACCTCGACCGATTCTCCCGCATTGTTGATGTCGAGAAGCAGGTCTCTGATTCCGTCGATGATGACCAGTCCATAGCTTTGGTCTTGGGCAAGCGCATAGTCTATGACCTCTATCCTGACGGAGGGCGTGTACTCTCTCAGACAGATAAAGTCAAGGTTCTCGTTGTCGATGCTTGTAGGTAGACCAGCGAGCTTCAGGATGCGCTCCAGCACATTATGGCAGTGATAGCGGCTCTGCTCCGTATCTACATACAGTATCTTGCGTTTCCCCTCTGGCAGACTGGCGCGATAGTTCAGTACCTTGCCGTTGGCGAGGGAAGCGGCTACCAAGGCAGACACGTTGAAGGTCTTTTTCGCCTTTGCCTTACCAGTAGAAGCACTGAAGTTGCCCAATGTGGCTATGCTGGAATTATCAACCCATATAATCTGAGGAGGTGTTTTATAAGTATCTGTTGCCTTTATCAACGATTCGCTCAATATGCGATTGAGACGCTGTACTCCTTCCTCTTTTGAGTTAGGCTGTACATGTTTGTTATTTTCTTCCATTTTCATTCTTTCGGATTATCAATTTCTATTTTCGTTACCATTCCAATGACCTCTTGTTTGTTTTGGAGCAGCCACTTGTCGATTTCTTCTCTATTAAAATACAGCATTTTTCCCCTTGGCTTATAGTGTGGAACTTCTTTTGCGGCTGTAAGTTTGTATAGCAGGCTTTCAGAAACACCAATATACTTACATGCTTCGTCAAACCCCAAGACGGTTTTGGTCTGCTTGACCATCTTCTCCAATTCCTCGATTCGCTCTATTAGTTTGTCAATAGGTCCCAAAGCCTCCAAACTGTCTTCTATTGCGACAATTCGCTCATAGAGTCTAAAATGTCTTTCATTCATGTGTCACGTACCTTAATTAAATTGTTTACAGACAGTAGCACGGTTATATTAGCCGTCTATTCTTTCTTTGTGTAGATAGTACATATTCCTCTGCTTCTCTTTGAATCTCGTTCTTCGATTTGCCCTTGGTTCCTTGAAGCCATTCATCTATCTCAGATTTGAGGAACATGATGCGTTTGCCTCTCTTGTGAAACGGTATTTCCCGATTGCTTGTCCAGCAATATATGGTATGCTCTACCGGATGTGTTGGGAGATAAGCACATAATTCAGCAACCGTAAACCATGTTTCTTCTTTTTCTGATTGAACAAGTTCATATATACCATCAATCTTGTCTTCTAATGATGACAGCTTTTTCAGTACCCCCGTTATAGCGTTGGGAATATCTTCAAATCTTATACTATTTTCTTCCATGCTAATTATTTTTTATGATTTTTGATGCAAAGTTATGGGGAGACTGTCACTAAATAGAAAAAGTAACGTGATAGTAAGGCAGTATCAACCAAACTATCACGTTTTTACTTTCATTTAGCAGAATTATTGTGATTTATTCCTCTCTTAATATCTGTTCGATGGATTTGCAGATGGCATATTGACTTGCTGTCATGGAAACGTTTCTTCTTATCCTTGAAAGAGAAGAGGAAAGACAACTTGAAGTTATGAATTTCTCTGTTCCATCCTTTTTGATACTGGTTAAGAAGCGACCTTCTCCCATGACATATTGCCAATTATTGTTTATCAAATGGTATTGAGCCATAGCGTCAAACAGTACGGCTACATTACGTACATTCTTTACACGGATAGATGCGTCCAAGTCGCACTTGAATAGGCGACACAACTCGCTACGCACATCACTGTTGTCGGCAAAATCAAATATGTCGTGACTTTGGACAAGTTCTACCAACAAATCCATCTGTCTGTCTGACAATTGGCATCCCAAAGTGAGGATGGACGATTTCTTTCGGGTAAGGATTGGCAGACCAGTACCCACATGTTGAAGAAACAACTCAATAAGTTCCTGCTTGGAATAATCTTCTTTTTTCTTGATTATTGACACACACTTAGAGTCTCTAAACAAAGTACCAATAATGCCAATTGCCATCTGTCGCGAGTTCTTACAACGTGCACAATCACAGTCAATATATTGGTGACTGCGCTCAAATAGTTCTATGAAGTACTCTGTCTTCATATGATTCTTTTCAGCTTGAAGATACCAACTTCTTGCGATCTCAAACAACTCATACAGTTCTCTGTAGAAGTCTTCTGTACACTCCACATGTTTGTGGACACGCTTGCTCTCTTCAAAAAGAGAGAAGCCAAAAAAGGCTGTCTTTTTTCATTTTTATCTGTTTATTGTTATAAATGTTTGGTTTCCACGAAAGGTTAAAGTGCCAAAACAATAGCATCATTACATAGAATGTTGAAAATGAAAGGCACTAAAAACCACCTGTACAATAAAGGACTTATTGATACAAGTGGTCTTCTATACTAAGTGCTTACAAATGATAATCACTATTCATCTATGTCCAACTTAAAAGCTTCTGTAGCTTCATCTTTCTTCTTGTCAATTACTTTTGCGTAGATTTGCGTGGTTTTTACATTGGTATGCCCTAACATTTTGCTTACGGTATATATGTCTGTACCGTTAGCCAATTGTAACGTTGCATAGGTGTGGCGGAAGCAATGAAAGGTGATGTGCTTGGTAATCCCTGATGCTTTTACCCACCGTTCCAAAGGCCTAGATATCCATGAAGGGTCAGGCAGTCCGGCAAACACCAACAGTTCTCCGTCTTTCTTGCGCTCACCGCAAAGCTTGTATGCCTGTGGCGATATAGGCATGTATTCAACGCCCTTAGTCTTCTGCTGAGTGAAATTGAGACGTACCCACCATTGTATTCTTCAACCTCTGACCATTTAAGCTTTTGAATATCGCTATGTCGCATTCCTGTCAGTGCAGAGAACAAGGCTGCCCGTTTTAGTATATCATCACACGGAGTCTTTGCCAATATATTAAGTTCTTCCAGTGACAGATACTCTCTTCGAGCACTCTGAAACATGATATTTTTAGCTTGGCAGCAATATCACAATTCAGATAGCCATCCACGAAAGCTTGTTTGAGTGCCGCCTTGAAGATAGAGAAGTACGTCGATGCCGTATTCCTTGAAATAGTTCCTTTCTTAGAACCACCCTGCGGTGCCTTTATCAAGAAGGAACGGAATGCCTCAATATACTTCATGTCAATCTGCGAGAACTGTATGTAGTCACACTTGGCAAACATTGACAACAGTGTGTGCAATCTGCGCCAGTTGACAACTATCGATTCTGACGCAGTTCCTCTCTTTCTTTGATTAACTTCTCAATATACTCCAGAACATTGCATTTTGAGCGTTCGCTTTGTTCTGCCATTTCCATTTGCTGGTCAGTAAAGAGAGCCATGTTGTCGTACTCTTTTTGACGCAGGACTCGAACGCCATCCGCATAAAGGCAAGTTCCATATCTTGCTTGGATTTACACTGAATAACGCCATTGTCATCTCGCTTGGGCTTGTACTTTATTCTACCAGCAACGGCTCGCTCGCTTCGTCGTTTATCCATATAGGGGTAGTAATAGACCTCCTGAGATATTCACGCACTCGTTTGGGTTTGTCATTTCCCGTCTCATAAACAGGATAAGCTTCAAGATAGATGAACCACTCATCTCTCCACTCACTTTTTCTTTAATTTGACGGAGACTTTAGTATAATCTAATCTTTTCATAATGGTTTTATATCTTTATAAAGTTTGTCTATTGATTCCTTGTGAGCATACACATAATTACCGATTTGCCGGGTCGGTATTGAGTATTTTCGTATATGAGCATACACGGTGCTGTCATCCAGATGAAATTTCTTGGAAATCTCACCTATTGTATAGCAATCCTCTGGTTCCATGCGGTACATGGTAACTGGTTTCCTTGGCTTGGTGTCAAGCGGAGACTGTCTTAACGGAAACAGATTCATTAGTTCTCCTTTGCATACAAGTCGTATTCCTTTCTCTGGCTCAATGAAGGAAATCTTTTTCATGTAGATGAGCCTATAAATGGTTGAGCGGCTTGCACCAAACATAGCATACGCTTCCGTTATGCTGATATACTCTTTAGACTTGGGCATATTGCTTACAATCTTGTCCAGTTCAAGTTGGCGTTTTTCTTCATCATGCTTACGCTTCCACGCCACCTTGGAGCATTTGGGTGAACAATACCAGGACTCCAAAGTCCTTGCGAAGAACTCTTCTCCGCACACAGGACATTTCCGTACTATCTTATACTTTGCTACTGCCATAATTCATTCATTTTGTAGTTCTTAATATCTATTCTTCTCATCATATCTACTTTTTCTTACAGGTACAAATAAGGTACAGATGTTTATAATAATAACGCAAAGATAGCAATATTATTGTGTACGGCCAAAAACAAGAAAAGCGTGTAACTCATTGAGCTACACGCTTTCCATTTGATATTGTATTCTTATTTCTCTATGTGCTTATTTCACTTTGAGGAAATCAATCCTTTGTGGCTTCAGGCTTTCCAGGCCTATCTTTTGGGGCGCGGGCTGAGCTGGAATACCATTTCCACCTACATGCGCGTCATCCGGCCGTGTATTACCGGGCCGTTGATGAAGGAGAAGCTCCTTTCCAGCCGCGGCTGTTCCGCGGGGTCTATACCGGCACGCGGGTCAATGTGAAACGGGCTCTGAGTGAACGTACTCTGCGCAGTCTGCAGACCCCCATATCCTCTTCGCCGGATCTGGACTACACCCGTTGCCTGTTTCTGCTGCTTTTTATGTTGCGGGGGATTCCTTTCGTTGATATCGCCTACATGCGCCGTTGCGACCTGAAGGAATCCAAGCTGACGTACCGCCGTCGCAAGACAGGCACCTGGATGAATGTTCACATCGAACCCGAAGCCCAGCGGCTTATTGCCCGTCTGCAAAGCAAGAATCCCGATTCCTTCTATCTCTTTCCTTTTGTTACGGCAGAAGGTGAGGAAGGCTACCGTCAGTATGGCAATGCTCTCCGCCGTTTCAATTATCAGTTGAAGAAACTCTCACGCATGGTGTCAGGCTGTCCGTCTCTGAGCAGCTATTCGGCCCGCCACAGCTGGGCTACGGTTGCCAATTACCGGAACTTCCAGCCGGAGCTGATCAGCAATGCATGGGGCACTCATCCGTGAAGGTGACAGAGACTTATTTTATGAAACATTCGGATGAAAAAATTGATGAAATGAACAGAAGTATTCTTACTTATCTGTTTGTTTAAGAAGATGTTATGCGTCCGTTACTTTGCAGGTAACGGGTGTTTCATTTTCGTTAAGACAAATATCGGGAGATTTATAAAAAAAACAAACATAAATATACTTTTAACAACCGGATAATATAATTTTTAACAAAATTATTTTTTTGAGCCTTATGAGAGGACAGGTATTCCGACGGATCAGGTACGGACATAAGGCTTCATTCCACAAAGGTGACGCAAACCCCTGCGGAAACATGCTTCATGTCCCTTTCCGAAGATCAGGCCGATAAAGTATTCTATAAAAGGTTAAAAAGTGAATAAAGAAAGGCGGCTGCCGTTACCTGCAAAGTAACGGAGAAAAACCTGTTGAAAATGTCATGCTAAAAATGGGAAACATGAAGCGAATTCTAATCTTCTTAATGCTGCTTGTCAGCATTTCTTTGTCCGCGCAAGATGTGGCAGTCAAGACCAATCTTCTTTATGACGCGACGACCACCATCAATCTGGGTGCAGAAATAGGTGTGGCTCCTAAATGGACGGTTGATTTGTCAGCCAATTACAACGGTTGGACCTTTAATGACAACAAGAAGTGGAAACACTGGATGGCACAGCCGGAAGTCCGCTACTGGTTCTGTGAACGTTTCAACGGTCACTTCCTTGGTGCTCACCTGCTGGGCGGTCAGTATAACTGGGGCGGTCTGGATCTTCCTCTGGGAATCTTTGACGACCTGAAGGAGCACCGCTATGAAGGCTGGTATGTCGGGGGTGGTGTCGTTTATGGTTATCAGTGGCTGCTGGGCAAGCGCTGGAGTATCGAAGCCGCTCTGGGCGTGGGCTATGTACGTGCTGATTACGACCGCTATAAATGTCCTCACTGCGGCGAATGGCAGGACTCCGGCAAAAAGAATTACTTTGGCGTGACTAAGGCGGCCATCTCATTGATTTACATAATAAAATGATGGAGGAACGTTTGATGAAGAAACATATTATTTCTCTTGCTATACTGCTGGCATCCGGAGTTTCCGTGTTTGGCCAGAATACCACTTATCTGAGTGAGATCCGGATAACAGACCGTCAGGTTGTGAAGACTTCCGACCGTCAGGTCAATGTGAAGATGGAAGTCAGCCTTGACGAACTGGATATCAAGCGTCAGCATTCGCTCCGCGTGGTTCCGGTTATCCTTTCCGCCGACGGGACACAGGAACGGGAACTTCCTCCTTTTGTCATCAACGGAAAAGTCCGTGACAAGGTGCAGCAGCGTATGGAAACCTTGACGGAGTTTCTGCCAATCCCGATGCCGTTGTGACAGTCCGCAGAAAAAACGGTTCCTCAGATGCTTCCTTACTGATGCTTCGGTTCCCTTCCAGCGCTGGATGATCGGAGGCAATATCCAGCTGCGGGGTTATGTCACCGGCTGCGCCCTTTGTGATGACGGAGATGAAACCGCAACGACAGGCGATATCCTGCCCGAAATGACACCGGAGTATTACAGCCCTGTGATGAAACCGAAGGAAGAAATCGTTAAGCGCCGTTCCGAAACGCGGAGTGCCCGTGTGCAGTTCCGTCAGAACAGTTCGAATATCCGTCCGGATTACAAGAACAACCGTGCCGAACTGGATTCCGTCCGTCAGTCCATTCTGCTGGTCAAGGACAACAACGACCTGACCATTACCGGTATCTATGTGACAGGTTACGCTTCTCCCGAAGGTTCATTCGACTATAACATGACGTTGTCCGAACGCCGTGCGAAGTCCTTTACCGAATATATCAAGGAAGACCTGAAAGGCATTGATCCTTCCGTATACCATGTGGACTGGAAGGGTGAAGACTGGGCAGGCCTGCGTGAAGAGGTTCAGAAGCATCCCAAACTGCTGAAGATTGATGAGGTGCTGAACATTATTGACAACTGCGGTGACGACAAGGATGCCTGCGAAGAACAGATCAAGGGACTGGTGCCGCCTGAAATCTACCAGCGTCTGCTGAATGAAATGTACGGTCCGATCCGTCGCAACGAATACCGGGTGGAATATAATGTGCGTCACTTCAGTCTGGAAGAAGGCAGACAGATGATCAAGACCCGTCCGGATCTGATGAGCGTAAGCGAGATCCAGCAGGTAGCCGACAGTTATGGCAAAGGCAGTCCGGAATATGTGGATTGTCTGATGCGCGGAGCCAAGGCTTATCCGAATGATGTGACCGCAGTCAACAATGCGGCACTGGCCTGATGGAAGCCGACCGTACGGACGAAGCCATCCGTTTGCTGGACAATGCACCGCAAGCAGGCGAGCTGCTGAACCTGAAGGGAGTTGCCTATTCCAAGTTGGGTGACTATGAACAGGCAGGGAAAGCATTTTCTGCAGCACAGGCCAAAGGATATACGCCTGCCGGTGAGAACCTTATCCTGCTGAAGAAATATGCAGAATATATGGCTGAATAAATAGAGACTAAAATAAAAGTGTTTAATTAAAAATGTATTGTTATGAAAATTTCAAAGAGTTTATTTCTGGCATTTGCGGGCCTGGGTTTGTTCGCATGCTCTAATGAAGATGTGACTACCGAAAATGGTAATAATATTGAAGGTGCAATAGTATCTGTAAATATTGTAACTGATGGAAGTAGAGCAGGAAATGGTGATTTTGAAAAGCCTTCTACGGGAGGTAATGCAGGAACAACCTTACCGGTTGAGGTGAAAAGTCTGAAACTTACTCTGGAGGCTGGTCAAGGTGGCAAAGAAGTATATTTCCCAATAACTAATCCTACAGATGCAGGTCGTTTTGGCTTAACTGGTGCAGATTATGATGAAGAGGGTGATGAGTATTTTAAAAAATCTGCAATAGAACAAGCTAATGAGTATAAATTTACGGGTGTAAGACAACCGAGTAAAATGATATTAAGCATCAATAACGGTTCGGAAAAACAGTTGTTTTTGCCTGATGTCGTTTCTGTAAATCTGGCTACTCCTATGTATGCAGCAATAGATATAAAATCAGATATGTATCGGGAAGTTGATAATACATATCATGTGTATATGAAGCCGGAACATAGACTCGCTATGTTAGAATTTTCTGAAATTTCTCATTTAGATGCAGAAGGTGAGAATTGTTGGTTCGATCAGATCTATTTTTCTGGGTTGTTTCTGAATAAAGTAAAAGTTGTTGAGGGTGAAGATTGCATTGATCCTGCTGCTATTTTTGATTGGGCCTCTGCTGGAATAACTCATACATGTCATCAAATAGCTGATGGTGGAGTTGATTTTAAAACTGTAGATGGAAAGTGGCCTACTGATGGTAAATGCTATTCTTATAATATCTTCCCAGCAGGAGGAGAAGAACTGCCTATCTTGACATTGTATTTTACTAAGATTAAGATGGCAGAAGGAAAAGGACAATGGGCAGGTGTGATTGATGAAAATGGTGGTATAGGTTATGCTACTGTGAAAGAATATAAATTAGTAAATGCTACTCCGGAACTTAAACAAATGTTAGAGGTAGGTGAAGATAATATAATTAATGCGTTTAAGGCAGGATTCGTATATCGCTTTAAAAATTTGGCAGTTCCTGACAAAGCAATTGGAGGAGGAATTAATGGTGGTGAAGATGTGAATGTTGTTGCAGAAGTTGAAGTTTCTCCATGGACTTTGGTTGATGGTACAGTAACCTGGAACTAATCTTTTCAAAGAGATTTGTATAAAATTAATTGATTTTGGCGGAGAGAGCTCTCCGCCAAAATATCCTAAACATACAGAAATAAAAAACCTTAATAAAAATGATGAAATCAATAAGATATATATTAATGGCGCTGGTCGCTACCGTCCTGACGACCGGCTGTATTAAAGATGATCTGGATGACTGCGATAACGTGACCATCTATTTCCAGTATCTTGCCGACGGCGATAAGGATGTGCTTTATCAATACATGAAGAAGGTAGATCTGTATGTTTTTGATGAAGGTGGTCATATTATGGGTGTAGGTCATTATGATGAAGTGGATTTGAAGAATTTTGCGGCCAAACCTTCTTTCAGATTGACACCAGGACGGAAATATAAAGTAGTAGCCGTAGGAAATGCTTATGAACGTACTGAAGTGGTGAATTTAACTTCAGAAACAGAGTTTAACAATATCTATCTTCAGCATCCGGCATGGGGAACGCAAGAGAAGGTAGACGGGCATGACCATAACTACATGGGACTAAAAGAATTTTTTGTTCCAGGTGAGGGGTTTACTGTTTACCGTGATACTGTAACGCTTTATAGTGCACATGTAAATGTAGAGATTGAGATAAACGGGCTTCCTGCTCCCGAAAGTGTTCGTGCAGGAGAAAACATACCTTATCAGTGATGATTGAGCAATCAAATGCTCAAACAGACTTTGAGGGTAATATTAATACAGATAGTGAGGCAAAGGGTACATGCTATCCGAATCTGATTTATGACTATGAACGTAATTGCTATCGCACAGATAACTTGACTCTTTTCCGTATGGACGATCATCATGGGCATGTGGATGAAGAATGCTGTGAACACCAGTTGGTGTTGGTGGATAATACTACGGGTGAAGAATTGGTGCGTGGTAACATATATAACTATCTCAAATATTATGAAGACGAGATAGATATTACTAAACAGGAAGCTACACTGCCTATTGCAATTAATTTTAATAGTGTAGGTGTAGATATTACATTACCTGATTGGGTGATTGTAGATGGTAAACCTGAATGGAATTAACCTTAAGGAGGAATGCTTATGAAAAAATTAGGAAGGTATTTAGGTGCAATTGGATTATTACTCCTGATAGGAGTAGCTACTTCCTGTATAAAAGATGATATTGCTACAACCGAAACAGGAACAGCTAATATTACGGTGAATATTAGTTCACGTTCCGGTGAGGTTGATAACGATAATAGTGAAGTTTTAGCTAATGAAGATATCAAGACCATCCGTCTGATTTTAGTGCAGAACGGGAAAGTGGTCAGCAACTTAAAGCATAGTTTTACTGCATCCGATGGACAAAAATTGTTGGAGCAGGGCATTCGGATTGTCGGTGTGAAGAAAGCCGCTACCGATTTTTATGTGGTAGTAAATGAAGAAAGTACCGGAGAGTCTTTTGATACCGGCTTTGCGGTAGGTGCTCCCTTTTCAGCACAGGCTTTCATGCAGACTGTCCTTCCTGCGAGTGATGCTACGTTCCCTAAATCAGATATAAGAGAGAAGGGACTTCCTATGCAAGGTAAGGCCTCTATAAGTGAAAGTGCTTTAGTGGATAATGTGAGCGTGGTAATACCTGTAGAGCGTGTGGTGGCACGTATAGATTTGAATCTGGTAAATAATACAGGAAGTCTGCTTGATATTAATAAAATCAATTTTGGCGCATTCTTTCCTTCACAAACTCAATTAGGGGAATTTGCTCCTGGTACTTATGCTCCGAAGCCGTTTGCCGAGACTGTATCAATACCAGCTACAGCGGGTAACAATACACATAAGTTTACTTATTATTTGTATGAATCTAAGGCTGGTGCAGGTCAGTACACCGTGAGCTTGAATGATGGAACAGAATATGGTGCAGTTCCTATTCTGGTAGATGGAGAGCAAGTTACGGAATTGCTGAGAAATCATATCCTGTCTATAACGGGAACAATTAACTCTAGTGGCTGGGAATTGACATGTGAGGTGGCGCCGTGGCAGAAGGATGAAGTGACAATAGACTTTGAAGATAATTTAAGTTACACTTCTTTGGGTTGGACTGCTGGCACATATTTAGATAATCCGAACGGAGATAAGACTTTGATTCGGTTGCATCCTAATAAAGAGAAAGCAGCAGAACTGAAATTTACAATTCAGACACCTTCCGGAGCAGAATGGATGGCAACATTGGAGGGAGAGGATATAGATGCGTTTGAGTTTGTAGGACCTCACAGCGGAATGGCGGTAGATAGCGAGGGTAAGCCAATCGAACAAACGTTGAGAATCTGTGTCGCTGATCCGGAGTCAAATGAAACTCATAAGGCCACGCTGAAGGTTTTTGCTTATATAGGTGATACGAAGTCTTATGAAATGGATTTAACTATTGGTGAAGGCGTTGGAAGTGATAATACTGTTAATCATTTTACACTAATTCAAAGCAGATAAGAGTATGAAACGGAAGATATATAGCATGGTATGGTTGCTACTTGTATGGGTATGCGGTATGACTTCATGTAGCGAGGAATCTGGATTGACGAAGCAAAGATAGCACGAATGAGGGTATGCTCCTGGATTTTATGACGCGTGCAAATGAGGCACAAGTGGAAGCCGGAGAGGATCGTTTTAATGAAAATACCGTAACGAAGGCGGATGTGTTCTTTTTTAACAAAGATAAGTCCGGAAATTGTATTTACGCTCAGGTAGGTCAGACGGTTACGGGTAATAAACTGAATGTGAAGCTGGATTCAAAACTTACTGAGGGACAGGATTATTATGTGTATGTTATTGCTAATGCATCTTTCAGCTATACAAATGAATCAGCTTTGGACATGACGCTGAATCAATTGAAAGAGCAAATAGCTACTACTGATTGGAATCAGATACAAGAAGCAAGCAAAATTTCTCTGTTAATGGATGGAGGAGCTGTCTTGACCGTGAATAAGAATGTGTCGGGTAACAATATCGAATTGACACGTGCGATGGCAAAAGTGGCTTTGTTTGCTACTGCCAGCAGAATTGTAGTAGATGGTAAACAATACGAACCCGACTTGGGAAAAATGAAAGTTAATATGGTGTATCTGGTAAATAAGACGAATTTAAAAGGTGATTACACGGTACAGGCAGGTAGTGATTATATCACGAAAATGTCACGTACCTACCAGAAAGAAACCGACAAAGAGGCTTATTATCATATTCCTTTCTATTCTTATCCAAATCCGGCTAATACAGAAAATCGGAATAACTCTTATTTGGAATTGATAATTCCTTGGTATGTAAGTGACGGTGGTCCGAGTTATCGGGCTGAAAACTATTACTATCGTATTCCTATTACTGGAAGTGATGATATGGTTGAACTGCTTCGTAATCATTATTATAAAGTAAATGTCAATGTAGAGGTTTTGGGTAGTCTGAATCCTGAAGAACCTGTGGTATTGGAGCCTGATTTTCTGATTATGGATTGGTATTCCGCTGAGATTTCTGCTGATATGCAGAACTACCGTTATCTGGTGCTCAATGAATACGAATCGTATGTCTATAATAATGATGAATTGTTGATGCCGTATGTCAGCAGTAGTGAGATAGACGAGTCAAAAACGAAGATTACGAAAGTAGAATATTGGGATTATCATCAGAATGAATCTTATAAAGTAACGCTTACAGAAAGTTATAAGCACGATTCAAAAAATGAGAATTCCACTGTGTATTTTAATGATTTCTCAGTGAAGGCTGCAGGAGATAACAAGTTGCGTTTCTCTCATGTGCTTAGTGATGATGATTTTGTAGAATTTGTTATTACTGTACAGACCTATAACAAGCAAGGTGTAGAAGCAGATACATGGACTATTCATCAGTTCCCTGCTATTTACATTGTTGGCGAAAAGAATGATAATGGAACGAAGAATCGTTTTGTATATGGTATAGGCGGATCAAAAACATCTGCACCATCCGAAGATGGGAGAAATCCTCATAATTGTAATGATGATAATGACGTTTATTTAGGAGGAGTTAGTAATCCTAATGACTATCAGGGTACAAACACTAACTCTAACAAAAATCAATATAATGTTTATGTTACTTCATTTGATGTGGGTGATAACTATGCGATAGGTGATCCAAGAAAAAGTGGGATAACATTTGATGGTTTGCAAAAAAAGGATAATAATGGCACTAGACTGACAAATTATTATCTTACTAAAGAAACTGAGGCAGATGATATCATTGTACCAGCTTTTAAAGTTGCTTCTTCATGGGGATTAACTTATAAAATTACATTTGAGGCTGCACAGGAACGTTGTGCTTCTTATCAGGAAAACGGCTATCCTGCTGGGAGATGGAGAGTTCCGACTAAAGCTGAAATTCGGTATATAATGTATTTATCAGATAAGGGTAAAATTCCTATGTTATTTGATAAAGGTGCTGAATATTGGGTCTCAAGTGGTTATGTAAAAGGTGATTCATATACGCAGACACAATCTGGGATACGTGGTGTTCGTTGTGTGTATGATGTCTGGTATTGGGGAAATGACCAAATAGCTGACCCTACAAAATTTACTTGGGGTAATGAAAAATAAGTTCCTAAAGATTAAACTATAGCATTATGAGAAAGATAAGTCTATATATAACTCTGTTGGTAACTTTCCTGCTGACAGCTTGCCAGCAGGAAGAAATGGTTCAGGGTACGTCTGATTTGAAGCCTGGTGAATATCTGTTTACAGTTTCTATATCTGAACCGATGGAAGCATCGAGAGCATGGGGCGTAGGGGATGATTTAACCCAAAAGCCTATGCGTGTGTTGGTATTCGATAAAAATGGTTTCTTTACCGCTTTTTGTGAGGCAACGTTAATGGAGCAGGAAAGTGACGGCAGCATTAAGTTCAAGGTTTCGCTTCCTCCCTCTAATGAACCGTGTGCACTTCACTTTGTATTGGGAGATGTAAAGTATGATAAATATACCCGAGGTGACAGCGAGAGCAGTATATTCAGTAAGCTATCTACTTCCGATGGAAACGATGCTTACTGGCAGCGTGTGGAAGTTACCTCTATTAAGGAAGGTGAGACGTTGCTTCCTGGACCGATAGAACTGGTACGTAACTTCGCCAAGATATCATTGGATGTAGAAGAAGCAGCAACATCACGTCTGAAATTGGTGGGCTATAAGGTTATTGATGCGTTGGATGCAGGTGCTGTGGCACCCTATGCTGGTAGGGATGAAATGGTGGATTTGCCGATTTCAATCTGAGTTTGGCGCCAGGAGAAAATGCATACGATAAATTTGTGTCTGTAAACAATGGATTTGACGGCAGAAACAATGTAGGTCAGCTGATAGAAGACAACGATTTCAATTCGTGGAATTCGGAGGACAAATATGTGTACGAACGTAACCAGGACAAATCGGATGCTCCGGCTTTCTTATTGATAAAGGCTACGTATGATAATGTAGAAACTTACTATAAACTGGATATTGTGACGGTAGATGGAAATTATATTACTTCTTATTTAAACTTGTATCGTAATTTTCATTATAAGGTTCATATCAAAAGTGTAGTAGGTAAAGGTTATAGCTCTCCGGAAGAGGCAATGGAGAATGCTGCCTCGAATAATCTGTCGGCTTCGGTAGAGGTAAGCGAGGTGAATGATATTGAAGATGGATTGGGGAATGAGTTATGGGTAAGCGATATGAACATTATGCTTGTTTCTTCAGAACCTTATACCATGACGTATAAATACATAGCTGAGGGAAATGTGGCTAATGATCAGGTTATAGTTACCCCCGTAGGCGGTCCCGATGAAGGAGGATACAATAAAGCTGCGGTACGGGAGATTAAGGATAATAGGGATGGTACCATTACTATTACGCCAGCAGCAACAACAGACTTGATGCAAAAGCAGGAATTTGTTATTTCAACTCCTTCTCTGTTGTCTCGAAAAGTGACTGTGTATGTGCGTAATCCGTTCATATTTTCAGCTGTGGACTGTGACGAGCATGTAGAGAGAAAAGTCAATGCGGAAATGACGTTGGTAGTCCGGTTACCGGACAATATGCCTAATGCCGTATTCCCCCTGACGCTGAATATGGAGCCAGAGGATAAGACTATCTATCCTAATACGAGCCAGAATCGTATTCCGGTAGAGGCGGGTGATCATACTTTCAGTTATAAGGCTACTGTGACATATAATGACTATCGGAAGAATCCTACTTTCTTTTTCCACTTTAAAACGAATGTGGCAGAAAGTGCGACCACTATTACTGTCACTAACCCGTATTTTAAGAATGAAAATAATACGGCTACATTTGATAATGTGAATGTGGGAGATGTTTTCGACTTTGGTAAGGTAACATTGAATGGTTTTGAAAACCTATATACTTGTTCTTCTCAACAAAATAAGGGAGAAACATTAGAATTGCAGTTTGATTTGCACGACCCAGGTGACAATGTCATCTCACCTGATGAGCATACTATAGAAATCTTTGGTAATTATTTGGATTGGAACAATGTGCAAATTATGTCAGAGAGTGGCGGTAGCTATACGGTGCGTGAAGACAATCATTGTATTTTGTATGTACCTAAAAATGTGTATGAGCGCCAGACGTTGGTGTTTACAATCGCGCAAGATTATGCCAGTGGAACCATTCAGTTGAGTGCTCGTGACCACACGACTGCAACTATTGATTATACCACTCCACCTGTTACGGTAACATTACAATATACGGATGGGTATGTGCGTAATACAAATATAGATATATATAAAGGCAGTGATGATGCGGAAAATAAGATTACAACAAAGGAAACAAATAGTAGCGGTCAGATAACGATGGATACCTTTGTCGGACTTACAGGTGAGGATGTTGTTGTGTTCAAGTGTAAAATTAGATCAGGTAAGAAGGTAAGAACTTATATGGGTCAAGTTACAGTTTCAGATTTGACAAGTGGTGATGGGGTCGTTTTTATGAGTGTAAGCAATTAATTATAAAAGCAGAAATGAAGTGCCATAGAAAAATATGTTTCCTTTGCAGTATGGTTATTCTTTTATTGGGAGCATGTGGAGGATATACAGAGCAGAAAGAACACCCTCAAGTTGAAACGGAAGCAAGCTTCCCTTTCCCCGAAATCCCCGCCATGCTTACGCAGCCGGAGGAGCGGAAAGCTTACTTGTTGGAGCATTACTGGGATCGGTTCAACTTTGGAGACACGGCGCTGGTCAACAACCGGGAGGTGACGGAACAGGGCTTTGTCAACCAGATTTCCCTGCTGGCCGACGGGGCAACGCCTGAGAAGGTGGTTCGGGAAAGTCTGAAGAACTGGTGTTCGCGGTTCATGCCGGAAGCGCAGGCACGACGGGTAATGATGCAGCTGGCCGATGATTATTTGTACAATCCCAATTCACCGTTCTACAACGAGGGGTTGTATGGAGTGTATCTGGAGACGATGCTGGAGGTGTTGCCTGAAGAAGATGCCCGGAGATCGTCGTTCGACTTCAAGCTGAGGCTGCTGCGGCGTAACAAGGTGGGGATAAGGCGACAGACTTTTCCTATTACCTGCCGGACGGACAGAAGAAATCGCTGGTAGCAACCTCTGTCAGGGGGAACCGTCTGCTGCTGGTGTTCTATGATCCGGAATGCGAGTCGTGTCATGAGGTACTTCGCGAGATGACGGCTGATGCATCGCTGGCCAAAGCTGTGAAGGCGGGACGCGTAACGGTGCTGGCCGTATATACTGAAGCAATCAGGAAGCCTGGCGAAAGGGACTGGCTGATATGCCGGAAGGATGGATCATCGGAACCGACGTCAGAAGGTGAAGGAAGAGGCTCTGTATGACCTGAAAGCGATGCCGTCGCTTTATCTGCTGGACGGACAGAAGCGGGTGTTGCTGAAGGATGCACCGCTTGGCAGATCCGTGAAGTGCTGGGCCTGGCCGTGAAGTGAGAGAGTTCAAGTTTTATGAAGAAATATTCGCTGTGAAGCGAATTCCTGCCCTTCGCTTAGCGTAGCGGAGGGGTGCTTATTTTTTTACAATAAACATTTTTTGGTTGAGAACCACACTGCTTCCTGCAGTGTGGTTTTTTTCTTGCTAAAAATGTTTCGGGCTTTTCATCAAAACGCTTCGGCGTCTGACTGCAAAGCCCGAAGTCTTTTTTGAAAAGCCGGGCACGTTTTTTTCAACGGCTGGAAGCCTTTGGGTGGAGATGAAAGAGGGGACTTTGATTTCTCAGAATAAGGTTATAAATTTGTAGGGATTTAAGAACATTAGATAGGATTGGAAAAGAGTCTGAACGAGGATGAATGCGGAACAGCGAGAGTATATCGGAATAATCAATCAGTCGGCTGAGGAGGTGATTCTCATCAAGAAGACCGGCTGGGAGGAAGTGAACTTGCCGGGACATGTACACGGAAAATGTCAGATTATTTATACGTTGGCAGGAACGTTGCATGTGGAGATCGGTTCGGAGAGTTATTTTGTTCCGGAAAAGCATATTGCGTGGATTCCTCAGGGGGCGGAGCATAAGCTGTCGAGCAACAGCCGTCAGGTTTCGATGGTAATTTTTTATGTCAGTCTGAGACCGGAAGGAAAGGATGACCCGAAGGGGGAGTTTGCCATCTATACTGCCAACCGGCTGATCGGAGAGAACCTGAAGTTTATTGCTTCGAAGGGGAAGATGATCGGGAAGCAGGAACAGCCGGACTTATATCATTTTGCACTGGGCTTTTTCAATCTGCTTCCGCAGATGTCTCCGGGAAAGGAGTTGCTGCTCAAGTCGCTGGTGATTCCGGACGATTCCAGGCTTTATCCTATCCTGAGATATCTTACGGATCATGTGCAGGAGGAACTGCGGATGGACGAGGTTGCACTGCGGTATAACTTGTCGACGCGTAATCTCAGCCGTCTGTTTCAGGAGTCGAATATTCATTTCAGCAGCTATGTGAACCGCCTGCGGATTATGCGGGCCATTGAACTGATGACGGATGGGGGAAGGACGATGCAGGAGATTGCCTATGCCGTGGGCTTTAATAATCCGAATCATTTCAACCGTGTGTTCCGGCAGGTGACGGGACAGTCGCCCAAGAATTACCTGCGGAGCTGTCAGGAAGACGAAACCGTGTGATGGGTCACTTCTTGAGCAACAGACGCAGGGCAAACCACGCATGGCGCGCAAGAGTGGACAGATAGCCGTAGTGACGGCACATGATGCGGAACCGTTCGTGAAGGGAAGCGCGGTGGTTGCGGGTGGTCATGCCTTCGTTCAGGTAGTCGATCAGGGTGAGATGGGTATTGTGAAGCGTATGGCTTTTTTTCATGATGCGGATGCACCAGTCGAAATCGGCAGAGAACCGGTAGCGCAGATCGTAGGGTTCGGCCAGTTCCCGGCGGGGAAAAAAGGCCTGGTGGCACACGAGCATTCCGTCCTTGAAGCTTTTCCAGTTCAGGTTTTCGGGAGCGGATAGGCGCGCATGCGGAGGAAATGTCCTTCTTCGTCTACAATGGCTGTTTCGCCGTAGAGTACATCGGGAAGCTCGGTTCCGGTGATGGAGTGTACCATCAGTTGCAGGGTATCGTCTTCGTGAAGTTCATCACCGGCATTGAGGAAACAGAGATAGTCGCCCGTAGCCAGGCGGATTCCCTTGTTCATGGCATCATACAGGCCTTTGTCCGGTTCGCTGACCAGGGTATGGATGTGTTCGCGGTAACGGTTGATGATGTCCAGAGTGTGGTCTTTGGAACCTCCGTCTACAATGATGTATTCCACATTCCGGTAGGTCTGGGTAATGACACTCTGGATGGTGTCTTCCAGCACGGCACCGGCGTTGTACGTCACGGTGATGATGGAGAACTTGGGATGAACGTGGTTATGCATTGCTTCCGGTTATCTGATTATAAATCTTGATGTATTGTTGGGCTACGGTTGTTTCGGAATAGGTGTTCAGGGCCTTCCGGTTGGCTTCGGCACTGAGAGTTTCGTAGTCTCCTTCTGTGAGGGCCCAGCGGATACCGTTGGCCAGATCTTCAGCCGATTTGTATCGGGCGACATAGCCGTTGTGCAGGTGGTCGATCATTTGCGGAATACCGCCTACATTGAATCCTACGCAGGGAATACCGCAGGCCATGGCTTCCACGATGGTGTTCGGCAGGTTGTCCTGCAGGGAAGGAGTCACGTAAAGGTCGACTGCGTTGTAAATGTCCACCAGCTCCTTTTCGTTGCTCACATAATTCATGTTGTAGATAGGAAAGGGGAACAGGGATGCACACTGTTCGGAACGGCTTCCCAGCACGACGACTCCCAGCTGGCGGCTGAATTCGGGTTCTTTCTGTGCCAGCAGCTGACAGGCTTCGATGAGGTAGGCGATTCCTTTCCGTTCGTCGGTGATCTTCATGGAGCCGAACAGCAGCAGTTTCTTATCGGCAGGCAGATGAAGGCGTTCACGGGCAGTTGTCTTGGGGCGCGGACGGAACAGATTGGTGTTGATGGCATTGGGAATATTGGTAATGGTGTGTCCCGTGAGCAGGGAACTTTCGCGTGCCATCGCTTCCAGCCACCGGCTGCAGGCCACAAACGTAATATGTGAGTGTGCGAAGAGTTTCTGTTTCTTATGGAATACGCGTGCGGACAGGTCTTTCCGGTGCGGGTGAAGCAATTGCTCGCATTGCTGGCACTGGGTTTTGTATTTGTCGCAGTTGCCTGCATAGTGACAGATGCCGGTAAAGGGCCACATGTCATGCAGCGTCCATACGACAGGTTTGCCTGATTCCAGAATCTTGCGTATATCTGTCAGTGAGAGCATACCCTGGTTGATCCAGTGCAGATGAATCACGTCAGCCTGCCGGAATTCGGGAAGGGAAGTGATATCTGTCCCGGTGTTGGCAATGTCAACGGCAAAGAGATTGTGTTTGCTGAAGCGGTTGGCTGTCAGGATCACGAGGCGTTCCCAGAGGAACTGCCAGATTCTCCACCATGATTCTTGAGCGAAACGACAGTGACGCGTTCGGTTTGCTTGTTGCGGACCAGCATTTAGCCTTGATACCGTTGTTTCTCAATGCGTCCATCAGTCGGCTGGCCGCAATGGCCGCTCCGCCGATTCGTTCTGCTGTATTGATGATAAGTACTCTCATGTTCGGAATCTCTGTTTGATGTCTTGCAAAGTTAGGTCTTTTTTTCAACATTCTGCAATTCGCCGGTGGATTTCCTCAATCTTGTTACGGTAGAGTTCGTAGAGTTTCCGGCCGTTCTTCTGGCTCTGTTCTGTTGTGAAACTGTTATTCCATAAGCGCATGCCTCCCACGCTCAGTGAACGGAAACCGGCATCGTACCATCCACCTGCAGACCGTTGAGCCAGGCTCGGGCACAGAGTTCGTAGTCGTCAAACTGGAAGGGGGCAAAACTGAAATCGATGTGGTGAAGGTGCTGGCGAAACAGTTCCTTGTGAATCCACATCGGAGCCCGGTTGACAGAAGTTACGAAACTGAAGTCCCCTTGCTGCATCGAAGGGCCTCCGTGTGCATAGCGGTCGGCATCTTCGAATGCGATGTCAAGTCCGTTTTTGCCTCCCAGAATGACCATTCGGGGGTGCTGGTGGAAAAGATCGACTGCGCGTTCAATCCAGGCTGTTCCGTCGAAATCGTCATCATCCTGCAGCAGGGCAATGTAGCGTCCGTTGGCGAAACGGATGGATTTGTCGTACGTGATGTTTTCGTAAAGATCGTTGCTTCGGATCAGAAACTCATTGGCTCCTGTCAGGGCAGCGGCGAGTCTTTGGGTGTGTTCCAGGTCGGAACCGTCATCAATGACAATGATTTCCAGACCGGGATATTGCCGTAGTTTGGGAAGTATGTGGCAAATCTGTAAACTCTTGTTATGTGATTGGATGATGACACTCACTTCGGTTTCTGCGTGATAGCCTTTGGCGGCCCATTGAGCATAGCTTTTCTTGTTCTGGGTTACGCCTGAACGTTTCTGGAAGCTGAGTTTTATTTTTTCGAGTAGCAGTTTCATAAGCAGGGATTAATGACATTTGTTTCTCCCGAGCCATTTGTTGACCCGGTTTACGATGGCTTGTCCGATGATGCGGAAGTTGCCGTAGCGCAGGTTGAGGAAGAGTTCTTCAAACGAGCGGCCGATCTTGATCCACGGGTGTCTCCATCCCATGATGCGGTACACGCTTTCCTTATAGGCCGTATGTTCGATGACATAACGCGGATGCTTGAGCGGGAATTCCAGCTCATAGCGTTTCATGGTGAAGATGCGCCGGTAGCCGCGGGGCAGGGTGCGGAGCGAGCCTCCGAAATGTACGGAGTCTGCAGTTGCTCCCAGGTTATTGATCAGGTTGCGTGTCGGAACGATGCTCAGTCCGGAGTTGAACAGGATGGAAGCATGGAAAATGGTTTCGTAGTAGGCTTTTCCGTGTTCCCGGTGACGCTGGCACATGTAGATGAAATCGTTCCGGTATTTCCGTTCCCGGATGAGGTTCTTCAGTTGCTGCATGTTGAACGTGTCGTCGAGGAAGGTGTAATGTTCGTCCCACTGGTCGACAACCCGTTTCCAGCTGGCCCATCCCCAGATGGAGAAGGTTGTGGCGAAGAAGTAGTCATAGGGAACATCGGGGGTAATTTCTTCGTTGTTGAATCCGGCAATCATGCTGATGCGGGTATCGTTCTCGTAGCGGTCCAGCATTTCTTTGCAGAAGCGGAAGAAACTGACTGACGGGATACTGTCATCTTCAAATATAATACATTTGTCTGCAATAGAAAAGGCCCATTTTTGTGCATTATAATTTGAAGGATCACATCCTGAGTTCTTTTCTTGATAATTGTGGTGAACTTCGCATTCCCAGTCAATGTCGGCTACTACTTGCCGGCAGGCTTCAATGCCCGGCAGGTCTTTCTCTCCGCGCGGGCCGTCCTGATAGAGGAAAAGACGCGACGGGCGTGCCTTTTTGACTTGTTCGAACACCTGCGCCAGCGGTTTGGGGCGGTTGAAGAACAGAATAAGAACGGCTACATCTACAAGTGCTGGTTTCATAACGGCTGTATGTTTAGGGTTGTTGTTCCCGGATCAGTTCCGGATGGAGGTAAATGGCATGAATCTTCCGCTTGTCTTCCGGCGGGATATCCATGTAGTTTCTGTACAGATCCTTCAGATAGGCATCCGGATTGCAGGGAGCACTGAAGCGCTTGCCTTCAAATTCGATTTCTCCGAGCGGGAACACGGAGTCTTTGCGGTGCATGATGCCGTATCCGTTGTTGATCAGGACATTCGACAGGTAGGTGTCTTTGGGATAAATGGCCGAAAGTATGCTCCATATTGCGCGGAACAGATGATATTTCGCACCGAACCAGAAGAACTCGACGAAAGAGCGCAGGGAATAATAATGCGCTTTATGCAGAATGGAGTAGCTGGTAGAGATACCTTTGCTCAGTTTCTTTACCCATTTTTTCGGCAGATTGGGATAATCGATGAACGGAAAGATATCGATATACAGCCCTTTCTGATAGTTTGCCTGAAGGTTGTCTCCGCTTTCCAGATACAGTGAATTCAGATCGCGGATCTTATAGATGGGATCTGTATGTTCGGGATCGCTTTCCGGAGTCTGCATGAAGAGTCCCGGCCGCAGTTCCGAAGGGGCTACGGCGATGAAGCGTTCCAGATCTTCCTTGCGCATGGCAATGTCAATGTCATCGTCCCAGGGGATGAATCCTCCGTGGCGCATGGCTCCCAGCAGGCTGCCTCCGTCAAGCCAGTAAGGAATGTTGTGCTTGCGGCAGATGCGGTCTGTCTCTTCCAGAATGGAGAGTTGCTTCAGCTGGCAGGTTCTCAGGTTCTGCTTCAGGTAGCGGTCGAAATAGGAATTTCTCATAACGTATGGTCTCGTTTGACGTCAATGACTTGTCCGGTATAATCGGATGCCAGGGTCAGCAGGGTTGCTTCGGCCACTTGCCGGGCTGAAAGCAGGGTATTTTCCGGCTCAATTCCGAAATTATGTACGCGCATCGGTGTTTTGGTACGTTCAGGGTTGATACAGTTGATGCGGATGCCGAAACTGTCCCATTCCTGTGCGATGGCCTGTACGAAGTTGACAATGGCAGCTTTGGTAGAAGAATAAATGCTGTAGAATGCTCTTCCCCGTGTATAGGAACTGGAGGTGAAGAAGATCAGCTTACCCTTGCTTTCTTTCAGGTAAGGGAAGCTTCCAAAGCCACATTCACGGTTCCCATGTAATTGGTCTGTACGGCCCGGGTAATGGTTTCGTAGTCAGTCGTGATCAGCGGTTCTTTGTTGAGAATGCCTGCTGTATTGACCACGAAGTCAATCCGTTTTTCCTGTTCAAAGACGCTGCGCAGGCTTCGGCCACTTCCTGACGGTTTCCTACATCCACCCGGTTAAGGCTGCGTGAGAAGCGGTAAACCTTGGTTCCTTTCTGTTCCAGCAGATCGGCGGTTTCTGCTCCGATTCCGTAGCTTCCTCCGAAAAGGACAGCTACTTTTCCCTGGAAGTTTTCTCTGCTGCCGTCTTCGTGATTCAGTTCACTTTTGCGTAGCTGGAAGAATTTGTCGAGCAGGTAAGTGTCTTCCTTGTAGGTCAGTTTCATATTGCTTTCTTCACCCAGTACCACATAAATGGGAACTTCAGGCAAGTATTTCCGGACAACACCGCAGTCGTCCGTCACCTTGAAGTTCGGGTCTTTCAATGCGATTTCGTAAGCTTTCCGGATTGTTTCCAGATCGAATGCCTGCGGGGTCTTTCAATGCGATTTCGTAAGCTTTCCGGATTGTTTCCAGATCGAATGCCTGCGGGGTCTGGCCGCGTCTCAGTCGGGAACGGTCCGGGATCTGGCAGATGAAGTCCCCTTCCACTTCAATAATGGTATCGGCCGACGGAAGGGCTACATCGATGGCCTGATAGGTATCCAGTGCCGTCACCACATCGTTGATGATACGCTGGCTGACCAGAGGGCGTACGGCGTCGTGGAAGATCAGATTGCATTCCGTTCCGGCATACGATTCGATGGCTGACAGACTGGAATGATAGCGTTCCTTTCCTCCCTGCAGAATCTTCTTGACTTTTTTCCAGCCGTTGCGGATGGTCATGTTCTCAAATTCAGCAATGTAGAAAGGGTTGGAAACGATGGCGATTTCGTCAATGTGGCTGTTGCGCTCAAAGCTTCCACGGTATGTTCGACCACCATCTTGCCGGCTACTTTGAAGAATTGTTTCGGTGTGGAGAGTCCCAGACGGCTTCCTACTCCTCCGGCTAATATGACTGCTATGTTTTTTTTCATCTTTCCGTACATGTAGTTTTCTAGTTTACAAAGATAATACAAAGAAACGAAAGGACATGCACTTTGGGAGCAGGAATGTGGAACCGCCGGGCTTCCGCCGGAAAGCCCGGGATTATAGCCGGAAGTAGGTGTTGCCGTAGGCACGGATCATGGGATAGAAGAAGGCACGTACCCAGCTGATCAGGCCTTTCTGCCGGGGATTGTAGTAAATGGTCTGTTTATGCAGCATGCAGGTCAGGCAGAGCCGGAACAGGCTGACCGGATCTTTTCGGGTCAGAAGTCGGCTCAGGCGGTGACTCAGGGCCAGACGGGGCTGTCCGGCAGTTTTCCGGCAGATATATCCGTAAAAGAACTGCCAGGTTTCCAGCCGTTGTTGCCGGCGGTAATCCCTGAAGCCATAGATGTAGGGCTCCCAGGTAGGATTCTGCCGGATGTGTGCTCCGTATTTCCGGTTGAGTTGATGAATGGCCGATCCTTCGTGCGGACGGTGCCAGTTGAGCGGCTGGTCTACGCAGGTCAGTCCGTGGTTCAGATGTGCATTGACGGCAATCCACCAGTCATACAGGATGTGTCCGTCCCATTCCTGGAAGATTTTCCGGATAAAATCTTTGCGGATCAGCATGCTGTGTCCCGGTGTACTGTCATAAAACAGCAGATATTCCAGCTGACAGGAAGGATGTGTAACCTTCATGTTCCGGTCGGAGCGGTAGACTGTACCGGTGTGGTAGGCGGAAACGCACAGATCGTTGTCGCCGATGGCTTCCATCTGTGCGGCGATTTTTTCTTCATACCAGATATCATCCTGGTCGGCAATGGCGATATAATCTCCTTCCGCCTTGGATAAGGCATCCTGAAAATTGCGGTTGAATCCCAGGTTGGAAATATTGGCATGAAAGCGGATGAAGGGATATTGCCGGGCATATTCGCGGACGATGTCGGCTGTATGGTCAGTGGAACAGTCGTCCTGAATGATCAGTTCATGGATGGGGTAGGTCTGTGCCAGAATAGAGTCCAGCTGCTCACGGAGAAACTGTTCTCCGTTATAGGTACACATGACGATGGATACGGTTTTCATGAAGCGGATGTTTTTTTGCGTTTGAGGAGATAATTCAGGCTTTCCTTGAAAGTTACGGAACCGCTCACCCACATGATCAGTCCGTAAAGGGAAGCCGCCAGTATGATTTTGGCCGGGAACAGCAGCCAGAGGCTGGTGAGAAAAGAAGTTGCGAGTCCGGTCACTGCCATAACAAAACCTGCTATAAGGCCGAATGACAGAACATCCCTGGCTGCAGCCAGGAAGCTGAGACGGATCTCACGCCATACCAGCCAGTGCCATATCAGCAGCCAGGCTGTATTGATGCAGACATATACGAGGATCATCTGCCGGATGCCGTAGGGATAAAGCAGATACATGACGATGAGCTGGGTTGTTCCCTGCACGACTGTATTCCACAGATAAATGTTTGATTTTCCTTTGCTGATGAGCAAGTTGGTATAAAGGTTTGTGACGGGAATAAATGCACCGCCGACAGCCAGCATCTGCAGGATGCGGGCACTGGGTAACCATTTGCTGCCGATAGTCAGGGTAATCATTTCCGGGGCAACCAGCGAGAGGCCCAGCATGGTCGGGAAAGAAATGAATGCTGTGAAACGGAGCATCTTGCGGAATACGTGGCACTGCCGTTCGTTGTCGTCGGAAACTTCACGCAGGACGGGCAGGGCTACGCTGCTGACCATACCCGTGATGAGAGAGTGTCCCATGAGATTCCATTTGTTGGCTTGATTGAACTGTCCTACTTCCCGTTCGGAATAATACCGTCCCAGGATGATGGAAAACAGATTGTTGTTGATATGGTTGAAAATGTTGGTCAGAAGCAGCTTGCTGCTGAAACCCACCATGCTCCGGAGGGGCTTGAAGCTGACGGGGAGAGTCGGTCTCCAGGGGGAAAAATGCAGATAGCAGAGATTGATCACACTGACGTAGACGATACTTTGGGTAGCGATACCCCAGTATGAATAGCCCAGCAAGGCCATGGTAACTCCCACGCAGCCTGAAACAATCAGAGCGATGATGCACGAGAGGGCTTTCTGTTTGACCATCAGGTTGCGGAACAGGTATGCACTGTGGGGAATGCCGAGACTGGCAATGAAGAATCCCAGAAAAGAATAGCGGGCCAGTGGTATCAGTGCTTCGTTGTGATAGAAGTCGGCAATCAGGGGAGCGCAGCCTGCCAGAATCAGATAGAGGCACAGGCTTAGTCCGCTGCAGAACCAGAAAACGGCGTTGTAGTCTTCATGGCGTGCTTCCTGCTTGTTGGCGAGGGCGGCTGTGAAACCGCTTTCCTGCAGAGAGCCCGCAATGAGTGAGAAAATACTCAGCATGCCTACCATTCCGTAGTCGCTGTCGTTTAGGATGCGTGCGGTGATGATGCCGAAAATCAGATTCAGCACCTGCATGGCTCCGTTGTTGATACCTCCCAGAGCAGTCCTTTGGCCGTTTTTTCTTTGAGTGAGTGTTCGGGCATTCGTTTGGATCTAAAAACAGCTTACAGATGGAGCAAGTCCCGGATACGGAAATACTTGCGTCCATCTGTAAGGAGTAAAGTATGGTTAAATTCCGGAGAAGGAGTTTATTTGACTTCGCTTCCCGGTTTGACTTCTTTCAGAACGGAAGTTACAGCCAGTGATCCGTCGAAGTTTTCGGCGCTCAGGATCATACCTTCGCTGACCAGGCCGTTCTTGAACTGGCGGGGTGCCAGGTTGGCGATGAACAGCACCTGTTTGCCGATCAGTTCTTCCGGACGATAATGCTGGGCAATACCGCTTACAATGGTACGGTTTTCCAGGCCGTCGGCAATCTTGAACTTCAGCAGTTTCTTCATCTTGGGAACGACTTCACATTCCAGTACGGTTCCTACACGGATATCCAGTTTCTCAAAGTCTTCAAAAGGAATGACCGGCTTGATGGGATTAGCCTTGTAATTGGCTTCCTCATTGGCTTTCTTGGTAGCCAGCAGCTTGTCCACCTGAGCCTGGATGGTATCGTCCTCGATCTTTTCGAACAGCAGTTCTGCCTTGTTCAGCTCATGTCCGGCTTCCAGCAGGTCTGTACGTCCCAGCTGTTCCCATTCGAAAGATTGCATGTTCAGCATTTTGCGGAGTTTTTCGCTGCTGAACGGCAGGAAGGGTTCGAAGGCGATGGCCAGGTTGGCTACCAGCTGAAGTGCGATGTTCAGGATGGTTGCTACGCGTCCCATGTCTGTCTTGGCCAGTTTCCACGGTTCGGTGTCAGCAAGGTATTTGTTTCCGATACGTGCCAGGTTCATGGCTTCTTTCTGTGCATCGCGGAACTTGAATACGTCCAGAAGTTTTTCCACCTCAGCCTTTACATCTGCAAATTCTTTCAGTGTTTCCTTGTCGTAGTCTGTCAGTCACCGCAGGCAGCACTTGCCGTCAAAATATTTGTGGGTCAGTACCAGAGCACGGTTCACAAAGTTACCGTAAACGGCTACCAGTTCATTGTTGTTGCGTGCCTGGAAATCTTTCCATGTAAAGTCGTTGTCTTTGGTTTCCGGAGCGTTGGCAGTCAGTACGTAACGCAGTACGTCCTGTTTGCCGGGGAAATCCTGCAGGTATTCATGCAACCATACAGCCCAGTTGCGTGAAGTAGAAATCTTGTCACCTTCCAGATTCAGGAATTCGTTGCTCGGCACATTGTCCGGCAGGATGTAACTTCCTTCTGCTTTCAGCATGGCGGGGAATACAATGCAATGGAATACGATGTTGTCTTTTCCGATGAAGTGGATCAGGCGTGTTTCGGGATCTTTCCACCATTTTTCCCAGGAGTCGGGCAGGAGTTCCTTGGTATTTGAGATATAGCCGATCGGAGCATCGAACCATACATACAGAACTTTTCCGTCAGCACCTTCTACCGGGACAGGAATACCCCAGTCAAGGTCACGGCTCACGGCGCGGGGCTGCAGACCCATATCCAGCCAGCTCTTGCACTGTCCGTATACATTCGGACGCCATTCCTTGTGTTCTTCCAGAATCCACTGGCGGAGCAGCCTTCGTGCTTGTCAAGCGGCAGATACCAGTGTTTGGTTTCCTTCATAACCGGTTTGCTTCCGCTGATGGCACTTTTTGGATTGATCAGTTCGGTAGGAGACAGAGTGCTTCCGCATTTTTCGCACTGGTCACCATATGCACCTTCTGCGTGACAGCGGGGGCATTCTCCGGTGATATAACGGTCAGCCAGGAAGGTATGAGCTTCTTCGTCGTAATATTGTTCTGAGGTCTTTTCAATGAATTCGCCTTTGTCGTACAGTTTACGGAAGAAATCGGAAGCTGTGTCATGATGGATTTTTGAGCTGGTTCGTCCGTATACGTCAAAAGAGATGCCGAATTCCTTGAATGAGTCTCTGATCAGGGTATGGTAACGGTCTACTACGTCTTGTGGAGTAATGCCTTCTTTTTTGGCACGGATGGTGATGGGCACTCCGTGTTCATCAGAACCTCCGATAAAGATCACATCTTCTTTTTTCAGACGCAGGTAGCGTACGTAGATGTCAGCCGGGACATAGACTCCTGCCAGATGGCCGATGTGTACCGGTCCGTTGGCATACGGCAGAGCCGATGTGACGGTTGTTCGTTTGAATTTTTTTTCCATATATGTATCGTTATTGTTTTGAGTCACTATCTTTCACCTCTGCAAAGATAGTGATTTTTTTGTTCATTCAATTCATAAAAACAACAGGGACACGGAAAACGTTCCGTGTCCCTGTTCCGGATAAAAAAGAAGTGTGTGTTTATTCTGCTTTTACAAAATCTTCCGGATAAGTAACAAGGTTGGTAACCTGACCGTCTTTCAGACGGATCCAGGTCTTGAAACTTCTTTCTCCTTCGGTCAGTTCAATGACACGGGCGCCGTTGCCTCCCGGAATGTCGTGATAAACTGTCTTGCCTCCGGTGAACCGTCCGTAGCATAGCAGGATGTTGTTCCAGTTGACTACATAGTCATTGACATGATCGTGTCCGACGAAAGTACCCATCACGTCTCCGGCATTCAGCATGGCTGCATACAGACCGGTATTGATGGCCGGAGCACAGGCTTTTTCCTTGCGGGTTCCGATCAGCAGTGCATTCTCATTTTGGGCTGCCTGATTGTATTCCGGGAAAGGAATGTGGAAGAAGGCCAGTGCCGGCAACGGTTTGCCATTGTTGCGGGCAGTGAATGCCGCACTTTCCTTGCGGTACCATTCTACCTGGTCTGCCTTGATCCAGTCATAGCCTTTGATTTGTTTCAGCGGTGAATAGGCGTTGCTGTCGAATATATACAGAACGGCAGCTTCGTTGTTTCCGGCAGATGCATTGACGGGCAGGATGAATTGGTAACTCCAGAGATGCCTTCAGTCCGTGTGTTCAGGCAGCCGGCTTTTTTTCTCTATGTAGTCCGACAATTCCTTGCGGTTCATGTCCTGTTCGTCATCATGGTTGCCCCAGGTGACAGCAAACGGGATGTGGCGGGATATCGCAGGTTCAAGTGCTTTGTCCAGTCCTTCTGCTGCGGGTTTGGCAAAGATCAGGTCGCGGTATAAATGACCAGTCCGGTTTTTCTGTCGTCCAGCACTTCGTTCATGCGTTTGGCTGCTTCTTCGAAGCCGGATTCCCAGGTACCCAGTGTATATCTGAAACTGGACGATTCTTAAATTTTTTATTGCTGTTGAATTTCAGCGTCTGTGCTTGCATGCCAAATATTCCCATGCAGAGAAGTGTGGCAGCCATGATTATCTTTTTCATCGGTTCTTGTTTTTGTATTAGAATTCCATTTTCTTTCCAGCCTGTGGGTGTTTGGGTGCAAAAGGTATTTGCAGGAAATCGGCAATAGTTGCTGCAACCTGATTGTTGTAATACTGTCTGTCACCGGATATCTCTCCCAGGGCGGGTATGTCTTTTCCTATAGCCATGAACCAGGTTTCACCTGATCCGGTTGTATTCGTTCCATGATCACGCCAGTCATCAGCTTTTACTTTTCCGCATCCGCTCCGTGGTCACAAGTAATAATGAGAGTGGTCTGGTCTTTGTAAAAAGGATCAGACTGGATATACTCCCATATCTCTTTCAGGAAGTTATCAAAGGTGCGTGCACCTTCCAGATACAGGCGGTAATCACCCATGTGAGCCAGTTCGTCAATATCTCCGTAACCGATGTAAATCAATTCCGGTTTCCGGCTTTTCATGGCTTCGATGGCATATTCATGAGTAAACACATCTGCACGTTCATGTTCCCAGAATCTGGGAGCTGCATCCTGCATCTTTTCAACCAGACGTTCTCTTTCTGTCGGATTGGGAGAAAGAGAATGCCGGTATCCTGTGTTTATTTCCAGGTGGCTTCGTTGTTCATTCAAAATGTGAATGAACCGGTCCCAACTTGTAAATATAAGAACTTTCCCTTTATAACGGTCTGTGTTGTTGGCAATTTCCAGGATGGAAACATTTGGATTCCATACCGGATTGTTGGTATTGATCTGTTCATCGTCTGGATGTCCGCAAAGGAGTTCGTTGTATCCCGGATAAGAAACTGCATTTTGTTTTTCACCTGCATGCGGCAACCTTTCCAGCGGTTACCGATCATCAGCCGTTACGGGCGATTTCTGACCAGGTAAAAGGCATCAGCAGGCTTCTGCGTTCTTCGGCTGTTGTTTTCCAATAATTTGCCTTGAGTTGTTCATTATTCCCGATCAGCAGAGAATCTGCACCACTGAATAACTCTTGCCAGCGGTATCCGTCAACAGTGACGAATACCACACGCCGGGCAGAAGTGTACATGGTAGAGAATAACAGTGCCGCTAATAAAATCAGAGTCTTTTTCATTATTTCTTGTTTAAGGATTATTACTGTAACCACCAGGGTTTGTCTGTAGTTTTGTCTCCTCCTCCGAATTGGCTGTCCAAAGCTGCCTGTACGTTTGCAGCATTGTTGTTGTATTCACTTTGCGGATACATCCACCGGTAAGGCAGTTGTACACCGGAAGCTCTGCGGAAATCAGGATATCCGGTCCGGAGTGCTTCATAATAGGGCAACCAGACACCTCCCTGCAGGAAGGTCGGCAGGTATTTCTGCATGGCGATCCGTTCGATCTTCTGTTCAGTGGAAAGTGTGGAATCATAAACCACTTCACTTCCTTGCAGATAAGTTTCGGCAGCGTCTTCGCTCAGATAAGCAGCTACATCGGTAGCGTATGTGCGGTAGAATTCGAAAGATGCCTTAACTGCCGATTCGTAATATGTCTTGTCATCGCCGTTGATCCATCCTCTGACAACTCCTTCGGCCAGGATCAGCTGTTGTTCGGTATACCCCATCAGGATCATCGGTTCGTTGGTTGCATTTTTATAGTAACGTTCGGTCGGCTTGGAGCAGAGACCGGCTGTGGCTTTGTCGTTGACCAGACTGTAAGGCACGGCGGGATCACCTCCATCGTATGCTGTAAAGTCATCGATTGCCTTGCCTTCCTGTTCTGCTTTGGGAGTCTGGGTTGCAATGGCGAACAGACGGGGGTCTTTGCGTGTAACGAAGGCTGCCACGTAAGTAGAGTCCATGAAACGTCCGGAACCGAAGTCACTATCGTTGAAATAGGGATAGCGGTTGCTGGCTGATCCAGGTATACCAGCTGTCCGTTGTCGGCTGCACTTTCCATCAGCGGGCAGTTGCTGACAATCTCTGCAAAAGTTGCAGGAATATTGATGCTGCCTACCTGAGTTTTGTTTGACAAGGACATCAGGATGCGCAGGCGATAGGCATTGATCAGTTTTCTCCATTGCAGGAGGTTACCGTTGTAGATAATGTCGCCACTGATGATCTCATTGTTGTCTTTCAGCAGGTTGTCCGCTTCTGCCAGTTCGTTGAGAATACCTTCCAGTACTTTCTCCTGACTGTCATATTGAGGCTGGTAGACAGCATCGGTTTCTCCTTTCAGTGCATCACTGTAAGGAATAGCCCCGAAGTCCATGGTCAGCTGGTAGAAGTAGTTGGCACGGAAGAAATGTGCCAGAGCCTGATAGGCACTTCCGTTTTCGGATACTTCCATCATTTTGGTGACATCGCGCAGATTATTGTAATAGTCGAAGTCTCCTCGTGTCCACTTGTACACCTGATAGGCACTTTCTCCGGAAGTCAGGATCAGCTGCTTGGTAGCGTGGCAGGCATCAGAACTGGTCTGATTAAAGGCTGTATAGGCAATACCTGTCAGCAGCAGTGACGGCTGGGTCGTCGTCGGATTGTTGGGATCTACGTTCAGCTCCTCCAGGTCGATGCATGAAGCGCAGAGGCTGGATGCCAGCAATAAGGAGGCAATATAAGTGATAGATTTTCTTTTCATGTTCGTGAATTTAGCAGTTGGTTGTTAGAAAGTAATGTTGGCACTTACACCGATGTATCGTGCAGACGGGTCCTGAAGATCGCTGTCGGAAGCACCGAAGTCAGGATCCAGATAAGGAGTTTTCTTCAGTACGGCCAGGTTGTTTCCGTAGAGAGTCACTTCCAGTCCTTTGATGGAGTTGGAGTGGATCAGATGGCTGAAATCATAAGATACGGCCACACGTCTCAGTTTCAGGAAAGAGCGGCTGAATGTATTGGCGAACAGCTCGCTTTCGCTGGTACGTACGACAGCACGGTACGGGTAGTTTTGTGCCCAGGTCTGAATGTTGACTGCTGTTTCGTTTTTCTTGTATACACGGGTATCGCTGATGATATTTCCGTTGACATCGTAGGTTACTTCACCGCTTACGATATTGACACCTTCCGGAACATAGATGGGCTTTCCTCCGTTTTCATATTCTTCCTGACGGTACATGGTTGATTTCGGATGTTTTCCGCCCCACCACATTTTCTGGGTTGTAGTTGAGATCAATGTACCTCCGATAGCTCCGTCCATGTCCACGTTGACTGTAAAATGATCGAACTTGAAAGTGTTCTGCAAACCGAAGCGGACATCCGGATCCTGATTGCCGATGTAGCTTTTGAAAGCACTCTGGGTAGGCATACCGTTGCTGTCGAGGATCAGCTGGCCGTCGGGAGTCTTTTCCCATTCGGTAGCGTACATGGCATCTGCCCGGTCACCGAGCTTCAGATCGCCGTATTTCTCCTGACCTCCGTAGATTTCAGTCAGCTTGCGGATGTTGGTACTCCAGTTGGTGGACAGGTTCCAGGTAAATTTCTTGCTTTGGATCGGAGTTGCTGTGATAATTAATTCTGCTCCGTTGGTTGTATAGGTATTTCCGTTGACATAGCGGTTGTTGAAACCTGATGCGACGGAGATCGGAAGCTGAATGATACTGTTCTTGTCGATCATGTGATAGTAAGTAACATCCAGACCGAGACGGTTACGCAGGAAAGAGGTTGAAAGACCGATTTCGTACGAGGTCGTTTTTTGTGGCAGGATATTGGCATTCAGCAGGTCTGACTGGTAAGTAACCGAAGGAGTACTTCCGTAAAGAATGCCCTTGGAGTAGGTTGCATACAAAGAATACGGATCAAGGTCGCTGGATACCTGTGCCCAAGCACCGTTTATTTTCAGATAGTCCATCCAGGATGGAAGACTGATATACTGGTCAAGCATCGCACTCAGTGAAACAGAAGGATAGAAGTAGGAATTGTTTCCTTTGATGATGGTTGACGACCAGTCGTTACGTCCGGTCAGAGTCAGATAGACACCATCGAACAGATCCAGATTGACAGAACCGTATACACTCTCGATCGCTTTTTCGTTCATGGAGTTGGTTGCTGAAACAGGATTCAGACTGTTACCCATGTTGTATACACCCGGTACGATCAGTCCGTCGGTTGCCTGATATTCGCTGCGAATCTGACGGTAGTAGAGTGAAGAACCGGCATTGACGGTCAGCGCGAAGTTTTTGTTGAAGGCACGGGTATAGGTTACCAGTACGTCGGTATTGATATCCAGCTGGTCTGTGTTCCAGGTCTTGTAGTCACCGTTTCGGGAGTCACCGTAGTTCATGTAGGATTTCGGTGATTTCATGTCTTCGAAGGTATCTTCCAGACGTCCTGCTGCACGACCCTGTATGCTCAGTCCCGGCATGATGTCCCAGTTCAGTTTTACCTGACCGTTGGTTACATTACGGTCGTGTACCTGAGTCAGTTCGTAAGTGGCGAAATATGGGTTGTTATACCAGGCATAGTTGTAGTTGGCCTGTCGTTCGCCTTCTGCGTCCGGACGCCAGTGATGGGCGGCCAGTTCTTTTCCGTTGACATCGTTACCCATCCACAGCAGAATGGTGTACATGTGGTTTTTCGGTCCATATCCGTAGCGCGGATAGTTGGGGGAATAGACTTTATTATAAGAAAGGTTGGCTGACAGAGTGACGGCATCACTCAGGTTGTACATGCTGTTGAAGTTCAGGCCTCCGGTGTATACTGCTGTATTGGGTACCTGACCTTTCTGATGAGAAAAGTCACCGTTGAAATTGTAGTTGGCCTTTTTGCTCTTGCTGGCAACCGAGAAAGTAGCTTTGGTGATGATTCCGGTCTGAAGGAAGTCTTTCAGGTTGTCATGCGCTTCCCAGGTGATAGGAACACGCTCATATTTGGACTGGTCATCATAAATTGTGCCGCTGACATCTCCCCACCAGGGAATCACCTCTCCGGTTTCCTTGTTGCGGATGGGACTGTTCCATTGTGCGATCTTTTGTCCTTCGAAACGGGGGCCCCAGGTCATGTCACCGTCGGAGATACCGCCGTCGGCACCATCCCAGAATGCGTACTGTCCGTTAGAACCGGAACCGAATTCTGTTTGTGTTTCCGGGAATACGGTAAATCCGGCTGTTACCATGCTGGAAAGTCCTGCCTTTACGGTCAGTCCTTCCTTGTCTGCCAGTTTGGTGGTGATCAGAATGGCTCCGTCCTTACCTCTGGAACCGTACAGGGCGGCAGCAGCCGTACCTTTCAGCACGTTGATGCTCTGGATGTTTTCCGGAGAAACATCAAACAAATCTGATTCTACGGGAACACCGTCGATCACCATCAGCGGAGTTTTTCCGCGCAGGGTAAAGGTCGGTGCCTGGAAAATACCGGTCGGGTTGTTCACGGTCAGACCGGCCACTTGTCCGGACAAAGCGTTACCTACGTTTACTGTACCCGGCTGGTCGAGTGCTTCGGTATTGACTTGCTGGGTGGTATAACCGATTTTCTTTTTCTGCTGTTTGATACCGATGGCTGTGACCACAACTTCGTCGATAGCCTGAATTTCGTCTGTCATCTGTACATTGATGACTTTCTGCTTTAACGGGCTTTTCCACCGTATTATATCCGATATACGAATATACCAGGGTTCCGTCTGCCGGGACATTAATTTCATAGCGTCCGTCCAGATCGGTTACGGTTCCTGTTCCTGAATTACCTTTTACGGTTACCGTAGCTCCGATCAGGTTCCTTCCTTGTCGGTTACGACACCTGTTACCTTAATATTCTGTGCCCATGCGTTCAGAGACGACAGCAGGCACAGAAAAACAATACCTAATGTTGCTTTCATACTTTGGTTATAAATCTGAATATGTGAGTCGGATGTAAGAAGCAGAATCAGTAAAGATTCTTCAGATCCACTCTCTGGAAGATGGCGAGCAATGCCTGGCTGTCCTTGCGGTTTTCGTCCAATGATTTCTCAAAGGTACTTGTATCCGAATCGATGGCAGCCAGTGATACTTTCAGTACATGGCAGAACTGCTTTTCGGATTCTTCCGGAGTGATTTCATGTTTTTTGAGTGCCTTGCCAAGTGCTTTTTCAATATTCTTTACCGCGTTGTAGATTTCCGGTTTCCGGATGACGGTACGTCTGGTAGGATCTCCCGGTACAACCTCTTCTTTGGTTACATAAGTGTCCTTGAACAGACCGTAAAAATAGGCAGCTTTTTTCCCGAACCTGGATGAACCGGATACAGCAGCCAGGTCTTCGGCAGTAGGATCTCCGTAAGCAGAATAGAATTCCCAGGTCATGTCTGTACCTGCGGTTTCACTTACAGAAGTAACGTTCTCTTTCTTTTCATCGTCTGCGGCATAACGGGTTGCTGCAGAGGCATTCATAGCGTTCATGCATAAAAATGCACAAGCCAGGATTAAACTTTTTTTCATGTCTTGAAGTATTTTTTGACGCTGCAAAAATACCCCTGCTGCGTAACATGCAGGTTACGCAGTTGTGAAGAAATTGTTACTGAAAGAATGGCTCTGCATATGCCGGTTCATTCGTGCGGTCGTTGAGGCTGAATCGTGCGGTCGTTGGAGCCGGATCGTGCGGTCGTTGGAGCCGGATCGTGCGGTCAATCGGGCTGAATTGTGCGGTCGTTGTGAGGAAAGCGGATGAGGAAACGTGTCAGACCGTCAGGCCATGTACGCAGAGAGAAAGTACATCCGTGTTTGATCAGTACGTCACGGATAAAGATGAGGCCGATCCCTTGTCCGGTTGGGCTTGGTGGAGAAGAACGGCTGAATAATCGGGCTTCTACTTCGCGGCTGATACCTGCTCCCGTATCGGCTATTTCTAGTGTCACCGGACTGGAGGTTGTCTGTATATAGATATTTCCGTGAACCTCGATGCTTTCGGCTGCATTCTTGAGAATATTTACGATTACCTGTTCAAAGAGAGTCGTGTCCATCTGCACTTGTGGATTTTCTTCACACAGGCTGATATGAAGCTGGATATCCTTGTTCCGGCAAATGTTCTCCATGAAGCGTTTGCAGGCTGTTACCCGTTCGTTCAGATAGACAGTCTGGAGCTGGGCATCAGGGATCTTGACCACATCTGCAAAGTTGGTGATAAACCGGCTCATGCTGTAACACCGTTCCACGCATACCTGCATCACTTCGCGCAAGTCATCAGAGTCTTCCGTATCCTGCAGGGCATCGCTCACGGACTCCAGGGTAGATGTAATGCCTGCTACGGTATTGTTTACTTCGTGTGCAATCATGCGGATTACTTCTCGTAGGCTTTCTTTTCAGCTTTTACAACTTCGGAGGTCAGGCTTTCGATGAGGATGAACGGGTGGGCAAATCCCCGGTCGACAAAAGAGAGTCGGGAACAGCGGTAGATCATGGAGTCGCTCAGACGTATGGTTTCTGTCTTGTTACGGGCAATGCGGTTCAGTTCCTCAGCCAGAGGAGAATTCAGTTCTTCAATCTTTTTTCCGGTCAGTTCTTCCGGAGCGGTATAACCCATAAACCGGACAGCGGCTGATTGAGCATGGAAATGTGATCATCGAAATCCAGGATGATCACTCCCATGGGAGAAGCGCTGATCAGCAGATCCAGGAAATGATTCTGTTCACGCAGGCGGAGACGTTCGTCTTTCAGTTGTTCCATCATGCGGTTGAACACTTGTACGATGCGGTCGGCATCCTTTTGTCCTACGGGCGAAAGCCGGCTGCTGAAGTCCTGTTCGCGCAGCAGTTCCATTCCGTTTCCGATACTTCGGATCGGTTTTACTACCTTCTGATAAAAATAAATAAGGAAGAGGAGCGTGACCAGGATTACTCCTTCTGTCAGATAAAACAACAAACCCCGATCCTTCAGGATAAGAGCTGAAATCAGGCAGCCTGCTGTCAGCAGCAGGAAGGCGAGAATGAGGAACTGAGTTCTTATTTTCATACCGGTGAAGTTTAGGGATCAGGAATTGCCGACAGGCAGGTTGTATTTTTCCAGCCGGCGGTACAGAGCTCCCCGGCTGATACCCAGCAAAGCGGCTACCTGTGATAGGTTGTTGCCACATTCTTTCATGGCCTGCAGAATGGTTTGTTTTTCGATCTCTTCCAGTGTCATGCCTTGAGGCACTTGTAGCTTTGCGGCAGAGTTATGAACAGGCTGTTGATAACATAGCCGGAAGTCTGCTTCTGTCAGTCTGGTCTTTCCGCTGACCAGCAGGGTACGCTCCACCAGATTCTTGAGCTCACGGATATTGCCGGGATAGGGAAGTGACGACAGGAAATCAAGTGCATCACTTGTAAAATCTACGGGTGGTAACTGATTTTGTTCACACTGGCGGTCGGCAAAATGGCGTGCCAGCAACGGAATATCCTCCCGCCGTTCGCGCAGGCAGGCAGATGAACGGTGATCAGGTTGATGCGGTAGAACAGATCTTCGCGGAAAGTATGTTCACGGACCATTTGCGGAAGATCTGCATTGGTGCACATACGACGCGGATATCCACTTTTCTCGGACGGCTGTCCCCCAGCACTTCGAAGGTCTGGTCCTGCAGAACGCGCAACAGTTTTACCTGGCAACTGAGATCCAGCTCTCCGATCTCATCCAGGAAGATCGTTCCCCGGTCGGCCATTTCAAACCGGCCGATGCGGTCTGTAACAGCATCCGTAAAGGCTCCTTTCCGGTGACCGAACATTTCACTTTCAAACAGGCTTTGTGAGATCCCTCCAGATTGACCTTGACGAAGGGTCCCGAGGCCCTCCGGCTGTTGACGTGCAGGGCTTCAGCAATCAGTTCCTTACCTGTACCGCTTTCTCCTGTGATCAGGACCGGTGCGTTGGTTGGGAGCAATCCGGCAGAGTGTATCGAGCACTTCGTTCAGGCTCTGCTCTTGCCGATGATCCGGTGGCGGTCGAATCCGGCGTGCTTCTGGTCTGCAGATCCGGGCGTTTCCTTTTGCGGGGCAGTCAGTTCCAGAGCTGTTTCAATGCGTTGCATGAGTGCGGCATTGTTCCAGGGTTTGGTAATGAAATCAAAAGCTCCTGCCTGCATGCCTTGTACGGCCAGACGGATACTTCCCCATGCAGTCATCAGGATAACCGGAACATCCGGCCGGAAAAGTACGGGTCTGCCGGAGCAGGGTCAGTCCTTCTTCTCCGCTGGTGGAAAGCGTGAAGTTCATGTCCATCAGGATCAGCTGCGGAGCAGTCCTGCGGATAATTTCGATAGCCTCTTTGGGGCCGGAAGCTGTTTCTACCTCATATTTGGCCCGTTTCAGCATAAAGCTGAGGGAGGACCGGATGGCACTGTCGTCGTCAATGATAAGAATCATAAAGGTCTGTTTGTATTGTTGAGTTACTGCAAAGATACTTCTTTTTGGCAAATTTTTTTTCACACTGGCAAATTGTTTACTTCAGGGAATGATTTCTGAGGGACTGGCTGATGTTGCCAAAGCAACGGTTAGGAATGAAATGTTTGCAATTCTTTCCGGAATCCATTACATTTGCCGCCCGAATTTCTTCATTCTCCTTTTGACGCATGTTTGTATTTGGAGAGTGGATGACAGAAAGTAAATAAGTTCCAGAGAAAATAAGAGTGTGAAAACAGACCATTTTGAACAGCTTTATCGGGGGAATTATGCCCGTCTGTACTATTATGCTTTCCGCTTTGTTGCTGACGAAGAGGCTTGCCGTGACATTGTCAACGATGTTTTCGAACAGGCCTGGAAGGATCGGGAACAATTGCAGGAAGCAACGGCCGTAGCTTGCCTTTACACTCGTACCCGTAACCGCTGCATAGACTATCTGCGCCACAGACAGGTGGAACAGCAGTACGCCGATTTCCTCCGTACCCTCACTTCGGAGGATCCGTCCATCCCTCCCGGGGAGCGCGAGGAGCGGGTGAGGCGCATGGAGCGCTGTCTGGAGCGGATGACCGATCCCACCCGGAGCATTGTGAAGCAGTGTTACTACGACGGGAAGAAATACCGCGAGGTGGCCGAGGAGAGGGGCATCACGCCCGACGGGGTGAAGAAACACATCGTGAAGGCTGCGGATGCTGCGGGAGGAACTGGGATGCGGAGAAAACGGCGGGGGAAGGTACCCGGAAAGACGGATAGAAACGATCAATT
>ENA-OQAN01000001-OQAN01000001.1-human-gut-metagenome-genome-assembly--contig:-NODE-1-length-173404-cov-2.773207_pt1 | contig 173404 bp, 237 predicted proteins | sample MGYA00242735_ERZ504527 | MGnify/ENA primary metagenome ERZ504527 (study PRJEB26092, sample SAMD00036230) | human gut metagenome | host: Homo sapiens | study: EMG produced TPA metagenomics assembly of... | reverse complement strand
AGCAAGAATTTAAAGGATGCCGGATTAGAAAAAGCAGACCGGGAAATGACCGCATTGCTGCGGGATGAGATCAGCCGCAGAGAGTAAGAGCATAGGAAAGAGAAATAAGTTTATGGCAAAAAAAATCATGATTCAGGGAACAATGTCAAATGCAGGGAAAAGCCTGATCGTGGCAGGTCTGTGCCGCATTTTTAAACAGGATGGCTACCGTGTGGCACCGTTTAAATCACAAAATATGGCACTGAATTCTTATATTACCGGGGAAGGACTTGAGATGGGGCGCGCACAGGTCATGCAGGCGGAAGCGGCAGGTATCAGACCGCAGGTCTGTATGAATCCGATCCTTTTAAAGCCGACCAACGATACCGGTTCTCAGGTCATTGTAAACGGTGAAGTGCTTGAAAATATGAAAGCGAGGGATTATTTTGCGTATAAAAAGAAACTGATCCCGGATATTTTAAAGGCTTATCATACATTAGAACAACAGGCGGATATCATCGTGATCGAGGGCGCCGGGAGTCCGGCAGAGATCAACCTCAAAGAAAATGATATTGTCAATATGGGACTTGCGGAACTTTTAGATGCGCCGGTACTGCTTGTTGGTGATATCGACCGCGGTGGTGTGTTTGCACAGCTGATCGGCACGTTAGTCTTACTGGAAGAAAAAGAACGGGAGCGCATCAAAGGGCTTATCATCAATAAGTTTCGCGGCGATGTATCAATCTTAGACCCGGGCATAAAGATGTTAGAAGAAAAAGGCGGGATTCCGGTTACCGGGGTCGTGCCTTATATGCATTTAGTCCTTGAGGATGAGGACAGCCTGTCAGACCGGTTTGCAGAACACGAGGAGAAAGCGGTGGATATTGCGGTCATACGTTTCCCACGCATTTCCAATTTTACGGATTTTATGGTATTTGAATCGATCGAGGGCGTTTCTGTCCGCTATGTGGACACGCTGGAAAAACTGCATCACCCGGATATGATCATCCTGCCCGGCAGTAAAAATACGATGGACGACTTAAAATGGATGCGCCAGAACGGGCTGGAGGCTGCCATCAAAAAGCATGCGCAAAATCGGGATGCCGTGATCTTTGGCATCTGCGGCGGATATCAGATGTTGGGAGAGTGCATCACAGATCCTTATGGTGTTGAGGAGGGCGGTATGCTGGCGCGGTATGGAGCTTTTGCCGATGGAGACAGAGATGGAACAGGAAAAGACGAGGACACAGGTGGAGGGGCAATTTGAAAGGCTCCCTGATGTGTTGTCTGTGTTGTCTGGTATGAAGCTGACAGGGTATGAGATCCATATGGGAGCGAGCCGCAGGACGGATCATGGCGAGAATGATATGGATACGGTTATGATGGATTTAGGTCGGAGTGAGAAGCCCGAAATGCTTCAGGAAAAAAGATATGAATATCTGTGCCATATCACAGATCAGGCTGAAAATCAAAAAGCAGATGGAATCTGTGCAGGTAATGTTTATGGTACTTACGTTCATGGAGTATTTGATGCAGATGGCATTGCTGCAAAGATCGTTGAGGCACTTGCCACAAAGAAGGAATTTCCATGGAGGCAGTGACTCAGCAGAATTATCAGGAATTTAAAGAGACACAGTATGATAAATTGGCGGAGACGCTGCGGGAGTATCTGGATATGGATGCGGTGTATAGGATGATGGGGATGTAATGCTGCTTGTTACCGCACAACAGGCGAGAACAGCAGCGACTGGACGGACCGATTTGACGGAGTAAATTTGTTTATTGCTGAACACAGGAAACTGCCCTATAATAAATGATAACGGAAATAAAAAAGAAGTATGCAGGAGGCAGCGGGATGGGAAGATACCTGAATCAGGGAAATGAAAGCTTTGAAAAGAGTGTAAATTCTGAAATTTATATCGATAAAACAGGTGTGATTAAGTATACCAACCGTGTTCTGAATACGCTGCAGGGGTATGTCTGTATCAGAAGACCGGATGAGAAAATCCGAAAAAAGGTACAGGAAAACTGGGATTCCTTAGCGAAACCATTAGATGGGCTGGGAATCTTTGAAAAGATATTTACACAGATCGGTGCAGTGACAGGGGACGAGAGGGTGCCGTTACAGAAGAAGGCAGTGATCGTGATGTGTGCGGATAACGGGATCGTTGAGGAGGGCATCAGCCAGTCCGGGCAGGAAGTCACATATCAGGTTGCAGAATCCATGGGAAAACGAAAAAGCTCTGTCTGCCTTATGGCTGCACAGGCGAATGCTAAAGTCATTCCAATCGACGTCGGGATCGCAGCGGAAGAAACACCGGAAGGCGTCTGGAATAAAAAGGTGAGCAGGGGTACAAAAAACTTTTTAAAACAGCCGGCGATGACGGAGGAGGAAGCATTGGCTGCGATCGAAGCTGGCATCGACAGTGTAAAAAAGTGCAAAGAGGATGGTGTGACACTGCTTGCAACCGGGGAGATGGGAATTGGAAACACGACGACAAGCAGCGCAGTGGCGGCGGCATTGTTAAACTGTGAGACGGCAGCGATTACCGGAAAAGGTGCAGGACTCAGTGACGCGGGATTATTACATAAGATTGCGGTGATCGATGAGGCGCGGAAAAAATATCAGTTTGACTCCAAAGATGTATTTCGTATTCTGTGTTCGGTCGGCGGACTGGATATTGCAGGACTGTGCGGTGTCTGCATCGGGGGCGCAGTTTACGGTGTCCCGGTTGTGCTGGACGGTGTGATCAGTGCAGTTGCAGCACTTGTGGCAGAACGTCTTGTTCCGGGCGTAAAGGATTTTCTGATCGCTTCCCACAAAAGCAGGGAACCGGCAGCGGCACTGATCTTACAGGAACTTGGTGTACATCCGGTCATTGATGGCAGTCTGGCGCTCGGTGAGGGAACCGGTGCGTTCTGATGTTTGGACTGTCGATACGGTACATGCAGTCTATGGTAACCGGACAACATTTTCAGATATCAGGGTGGAAGCATACAAGAGGTTTACAGACGTATGATGGTTGTAGTGACAGGCGCAAGCGGCAGTGGTAAGTCGGAATATGCAGAAGGTGTGGCGGTAAAGCTGGCGGGAAAAGGAGACTTATATTATCTTGCGACGATGCGTGTCTATGGAGAAGAGGCGTACGCCGTGTGGAACGGCACAGAAAACTTCGCGCCGGGAAAGGATTTCAAACGGCTGAGTGTCCTGTCAAGGTGGATGAAGCGTTTGCACAGGTATGCATGTCAGAGTCTTTGGAACAGACATGTGACATATCACATGGAAGAGTATGTACGTCAGAATTTTTAGAACAGGGATGTGCCAGGCTGCATGGAAAAATACGGATGCCCGTGGCTTTATTGGAGTGCATGTCAAACCTTGTGGCGAATGAGATGTTCCCGGAGACTGTCGGTGATGAGATAAATGCAAACTGTGTAGAAAATATCGTCCGCCAGATCAGGCACTTGAAAGACCAGACCGGACATCTGGTGATCGTGACAAACCAGATCTTTGAGGACGGAATTATCTATGAACCGGAAACGATGGAATACATTAGAAATCTGGGTCAGATCAACCAACAGTTAGCAGAAATGGCGGATTCGGTGATTGAGGTTGTGGCAGGAATCCCGATTTTTATAAAGGGGGAGAAATTATGATGACAACATTAAGAGCACTGGTCATTGCATTTTCCATGTATTCCCAGATACCGATGCCGCAGTTTACCTGGCAGGATAAAGAAATGAAGTATGCATTCTGCTTTTTCCCGTGGGTTGGAGCGGCCATCGGCGGTATCACGATGTTCTGGTGGTGGTTCTGCGGAAAATTTTCGGTTGGAAATGTGGCATTTGCCATGATTGGCACAGCCATTCCACTTGCAGTTACCGGAGGATTTCATGTGGATGGATTTATGGATACGATGGATGCGTTCCATTCTTACCAGCCGAGAGAGAAAAAACTTGAGATATTGAAGGACTCGCATATAGGTGCTTTTTCTGTAATCTGTCTGGTGCTGTATGAACTGATTTATATCGGAGCATATTCAGAGATAGATGCAGTACGGCAGGCGGGGATCGTGGCAGCCGGATTTTTCTTATCACGCTGTCTTTCCGGTATTGCTGCGATGACTTTTCCGGGTGCAAAGAAAGAAGGACTTTTGTATATGTTCACGAGCAAAGCGCATGAGCGGACCGTAAAGACCGCACTGTTTTTGCAGACAGCAGCGGTGGCAGTGCTGATGCTGTATTTAGACGGAGTGACGGGAGTGGCAGTGTTAGTGGGCGCAGGTCTTACTTTTCTGTATTATTATAAGAAATGTAAAAAGGAACTTGGGAGGTATTAACCGGGGATACCGTAAGGATATTTTGTGACGGTGTGTGAGTGTGTGATCGTTGCGGCAGCTGCGGTATGTGAAATTATACGATGATAAAGGAATAACAAAAAAAGAGGGTGTAAAATGAGACTGGTTTTAGGTGGAGTGGCACAGGGAAAACGCAATTATGTAAAAACAGCGTATCATATATCAGAGAACGACATTTTTTTCGGGCGAAAACGCAGAACTTGAGCAGTTATGCGGTGCAAAAGCAGTAGATAAGTTCCATCTGTGGGTAAGAAGAAAAGTGAAAGAGCAGGCAGATGTGCCAAAACTCACAGAAACATTTATAAAGAAAAACCCGGATTGTATCGTGATCTGCAATGAAGTCGGATGCGGTGTGGTGCCGATGTTAAAAGAAGAAAGAGAGTACCGGGAGCAGGTCGGAAGGATGCAGGTCATTCTGGCAAAATCTTCGGAGAGTGTGGAGCGTGTGATATGCGGGATAGCACAGAAAATAAAATAACAATGGCATTTATCCGGCATGGAGAGACAGCGTCGAACCGCAGAAAAAGTTATCTTGGCTGGACAGATGAACCGCTTTCTGAGGACGGATGTGAAATGCTGTTGCGCAACAGGAAAAATTATCCTGCAGCAGACCTTATTTTTACGAGTCCCATGCTAAGGTGCAGACAGACAAAAGAGATTTTATATAAAGATCAGCCTTATCAGATCATAGAAAAATGGAAAGAAATGAACTTTGGCAGTTTTGAGGGAAAGACTTACTTTGATTTAAATGGAAATGAAGATTATCAGAGATGGATCGACAGTGGCGGCACACTGCCGTTTCCGGGCGGAGAGAGCCGGGCAGAATTTATCACAAGGTGTAAAGAGGGACTGTTGGATTGCCTGATGGAATTAGAAAAACAGGTAACTGTACAGGAAAAGGTTGTCTGCATTGTACATGGCGGCACGATTATGGCACTTTTTGACAGTTATGGACAGGGTTCCTATTTTGACTATCAGTGCAGGTGCGGACAGGGATACGAATGTACGCTGTCCTATGCAGTAGACGCAAATGGATGGTGAAAGAGACATCAATTTCCATGCGTGATGAAAAATTAATTTTTGGAGAGTAAAGACATGTATTATCATATGATAGCATTTCTGGCGGGATTTCTGCTGGATCTACTGATCGGGGATCCGCACTGGCTGTATCATCCGGTGCGCCTGATCGGAAATCTGATCGCAGCGCTGGATCATAGACTGCTTGATGTGACAGACATAAGAAATGAAAAAAAAAGAACGGCGCGCAGGTATTTTGCTAGTGACCGTTGTACTGCTTGCGACTGGAGCGGTGAGCGGTCTTTTGCTGTGGGGAGCTTATGCGATTGCGCCGGTGGCAGGCTGTATTTTAGAAAGTATCATGAGCTATCAGATCCTTGCGACGAAATGCCTGAAAGTTGAGAGCATGAAAGTGTATGAACGTCTGCGGGCAGATGATCTTGCGGGCGCAAGAAATGCAGTGGCAATGATTGTCGGACGCGATACGCAAAATCTGGATGCGGCAGGGGTCGCGAAAGCGGCTGTGGAGACAGTAGCAGAAAATACGTCGGACGGTGTGATTGCTCCGATGATCTGTTTGGCGATCGGAGGTCCGGTGTTAGGGTTTTTATATAAGGCAGTCAACACGATGGACTCGATGGTGGGCTACAAGAATGAACGTTACCTGAATTTTGGAAGGACGGCAGCAAAACTCGATGATGTGGTGAATTATATCCCGGCGCGGATCAGTGCGGCGCTGATGATTGCAGCCGCCTATGGGCCGGGAAAACAGTTTTCCGGGAAAGATGCCCTGCGCATTTTTAAGCGTGACCGTTACAATCATGCAAGTCCGAACTCTGCCCAGACCGAGGCAGCCTGTGCAGGTGCCCTGCATCTTCGCCTGGCGGGGGATGCAAGCTATTTTGGAAAAATCGTAAAAAAGCCATTTATCGGGGATGATTTAAGACCGGTGGAAGCGGAGGATATCGTGCGGGTAAATGTGCTTTTGTACCGGAGTGCGGTGATCGGAGAAATCCTGTGTCTGCTGGCACTTTTGGTGGTAACATTATTCTGACAGTGAGGATGCCATTCAAAATGAAAAAATGGTTTATATGATTAAATGAAAGAAAGAGAGTCTATATCAATGTTTCGTAAAATGAGAAGATTTAAACAGGAATTGAGCAAGGAAGAATGTATGGAGATTTTGAAAAATGAACCGAGAGGCGTGCTTTCTGTATTAGGTGACGATGGTTATCCGTATGGTATGCCTGTCACTCATTGGTACAATGAAAAAAACGGGAAAATTTATTTTCACGGTGCAAAATCGGGACATAAAATAGATGCGATAAAAAACTGTGACAAGGTTTCTTTCTGCGTCTATGATAAAGGCTATCGGAAAGAAAATGACTGGGCGCTGAATATAAAGAGCGTTATTGTGTTCGGACGTGTCCGCTTTGTAGAAGATCAGGACACAATAAATCAGATATGCACGAATATGTGTGATAAATTTACTGACGATAAGGAATATGCGAAAGTGGAACTTTCAAAATGCGGGTCGAGTGTGTTATGTCTGGAATTAAATCCGGAACATATAACGGGGAAACTGGTAAATGAGTCATAGAATACGGTAAAGTGAAAACTACTTGTTCTTTTTGTTATAAATTGATATAATGACGAAAGACAGCATGTCATAGGGAAATGGAATTATTTATCCGGATGACATTATAGCAGAAAGAGGAGAGGGATTAAGGTATGAGTGAACCTGAAAATTATGTAAAAAAAGAGGAGCCGCGCGTATCCATAAAACAGCGCAGGAAAAAAAGTATAGGAGGCACACTGGGAACACTGTTTGCGGAGAATCAGAGTATGCTGATGCTGTTTGCAGTTATTGTTGCAGCACTTGCGGTGATTCTGACAGGAATCATTGCACTGCATATGCCGGTCGTTCCAGTCTGCTTGATCGTATTATTAGAGACTGGAATTGCCTGCTGCCTGCATGATGTGCCGATCTGGCTGCATGCGATCGCTGTGATCGTTCAGATCATAGCCGGGGTTCTCACCGGAGCCACTGTTTTTATGGTGCTGTGTGTGGTAGAATATTTGGTCGGGATTTTATGCCTGCGTTATGTGAGAGATTAGGGGATGAGTATGGAAACGGACTTTTGCTATGGGGAGATTTTTAGCAGGAGTCCGTTTGTATTTACAGGAGGAAAAAGATGAATTTAAATCAGTTATTTTGTGAAATGATACAGTATTACAGGAATGATCCCAAAAGAATCCAGCATTTTACAAAGGTACACAGCTATGCAAAGCTGATCGGGGAACTTTCCGGCATGCAGGGGGAAGAACTGCTGACACTCGAGGCGGCTGCCTATGTACATGATATCGGGATCAAAGTGGCGGAGGAAAAGTATGGAAGCAGTAACGGCAGGCTTCAGGAGCAGGAAGGGCCGGCAGTGGCAGAGGAGATGCTTGGCAGACTGCATTTTGACGAAAAAATCATCCGGAGGGTGTCCTATCTGGTCGGACATCACCACACTTATGACCAGATTGACGGTCTGGATTACCAGATACTGGTGGAGGCAGATTTTCTGGTCAATCTCTATGAGGATGGCGTGACAAAAGAGGCTGTGATGCATGCATACAACAAAATTTTCCGCACGGAACATGGAAAACGCATCTGTGCAGAAATGTTTGGAATCGAGGAATGACCGATGGAATCGCAGGAAAAGATTTTAGTATTCTGTTCCAGAGAGATCTGCTATTTGTCTGGAAATTTTTTTGCACATCAGCTTGCGGCGGCATTTGATGATCTGGGATATGAGACTACTGTTTGTGAATTTACATCTCAGGATGATCTTGATGCCGTGCTTTCTCCGTTTTTTGGGAAAAAATATCGTGCAGTATTTGATTTTAATTCCTTGCTGCCACGGCTTGCGATGGATGACGGAACACCGGTGATCGACCTGATCGACGGGCCGTTTTATGATTATATCGTGGATCATCCGTTGTTTCATTATAATTGTCTGATGACGCGGGCAAAAAACTTTCATGCGATCGTTCTTGACGAGGGGCAGGCAGATTATGTGAAAAAATATCATCCGCAGGTAAAGAGCGTACATATGCTTCCGCTTGGCGCAACCATCGCTTTATTTGACGGCGAAAAAAATCCCGCAGACCATATCCTTTTTATGGGACTTATGATGCGCCGGAAAAAGTATATGATATCGTAAAGGCGGCACCGGAGCCATTTTGCGGGATGATGAAGCGGATCATAGAAATGCGGATTGCGGTGCCGGAACTTCCAATGGAAGAAGCATTTGCGGCATGTTTAAAAGAAGATGACATGGAGCTTGACGAAGCGCAGTTTGCACTTTTTATGAATACGATGTATGCGTCGGATGCTTATATCAGGGATTATTTCCGGAAAGCGGCACTCGATGAACTCTTGAAAAAGAAAATACCGGTTCAGTTAGTCGGCGAGGGATGGGAAAAATACCAGACACCGTATGAGAGATACCGGACGATCGAGAAGCCGGTCACCTTTGATCTTTCCTTTGAAAAGATTGCAAGAGAACAGATCATGCTTGATGTTTCGCCGATCTTTAACCGGGGCGTCCATGACCGGGCAATCGCAGGGATGGCGAATCGTACCGTGGTGCTGACAGATTCGAATCCGTACCGGTGTGCGCATTTTAAAAACCGCAAGGATATGATGTTTTATTCGCTGGCAAAAATAGATTCGCTTTCCGAGGCTGCCGGGGAACTGATGGAAAATGAAAAACTCCGTTCAGAAATCCGGGAAAATGCATATCAGACCTTTTGTGCCGGACATACCTGGAGGGCGCGTGCAAAAGAAATATTGTCATGGGAGGCAGAAGATTGAAGCAGAATTATCAGAAAATGTTAGAGGAAACCATTGCAAAAAATCAGCGCGAAGAGCGAGTGCCTTCCTGCTGCTGCATAGCTGCTGTGCGCCGTGCAGCTCTTATTGTCTGGAGTATCTGTCCCAGTATTTTAAAATTACGGTTTTTTATTATAATCCGAATATTTATCCGGAGGAAGAATATACAAAGCGTGTGGCGGAACAGCAGCATTTTATTGAGCGGCTTCCGGCAAAATATCCGATTTCTTTTGTGGAGGGAACCTATGACAAAGAGTGCTTTTATGAGATGGCGCGCGGTTTAGAGGATGTGAAAGAGGGCGGGGAACGCTGCTTCCGCTGTTATGAGCTGCGCCTTAGGGAATCGGCAGAGCTTGCAAAGGAACTTCACATGGATTATTTTACGACGACATTATCTATCAGCCGCTCAAAAATGCGGAAAAATTAAATGAGATCGGGGACCGTCTGTCGGAAGAATACGGGATCGCATATTTGAATTCTGATTTTAAAAAGAAGAATGGCTATAAGCGTTCCGTGGAACTATCGGAGGAGTATGGCATGTACCGCCAGTATTACTGTGGCTGTGTTTTCTCAAAGCGGGAGCGGGATGCACAGATCGCGGCAAAAGCGGCAGCTGGGAATGCATAAATTCCTGTATAAAAATACAACAGGGACTTGCGGCGAAAAGACACTTCATGTAGAATGGAAGATAATTTATGTAAGGAAAGTGAGGATTTAGATATGGCACAGTTATGGGGAGGACGCTTTACAAAGGCAACAGATCAGCTTGTATATAATTTCAATGCGTCTATCACATTTGACCAGAAGTTTTATAAACAGGACATTGAGGGCAGCATTGCACATGTCAAAATGCTTGGAAAACAGGGCATTTTAACGGAGCAGGAGATGAACGACATCATCACAACACTGCAGGAGATCAAGGAGGATGTGGAGAGCGGAAAATTAGAGATCACATCGGAATATGAGGATATTCACAGTTTTGTGGAGGCAAATCTGATCGACCGTCTTGGAGATACTGGTAAAAAACTGCATACCGGACGCAGCCGTAACGACCAGGTGGCACTCGATATGCGTCTTTACACCAGGGACGAGGTGCTCGCGGTGGACGGACTGTTAAAAGAACTTCTGACTACAATCTTACATATTATGGAAGAAAATACAGAGACGATCATGCCGGGCTTTACCCATCTGCAGAAAGCACAGCCGATCACATTGGCACATCATATGTGCTTACTTTGAGATGTTTAAGCGTGACCGTCTGCGTCTGCATGATATTTATGAGCGCATGAATTACTGTCCGCTCGGTTCTGGTGCACTTGCTGGCACGACTTATCCGTTGGATCGTGAATATACTGCAGAGCTGCTCGGTTTTTACGGACCGACCTTAAACAGTATGGACGGTGTGTCGGACCGTGATTACCTGATCGAGTTCTTATCTGCATGTGCGACGATCATGATGCACCTTTCCCGTTTTTCCGAGGAAGTCATTATCTGGAACTCCAATGAATACCAGTTTGTGGAAATCGATGATGCATACAGCACAGGAAGCAGTATCATGCCGCAGAAGAAAAACCCGGATATCGCAGAGTTAGTGCGCGGTAAAACAGGACGTGTCTACGGTGCATTGATGTCACTGCTCACAACCATGAAGGGAATCCCGCTTGCATACAATAAAGATATGCAGGAGGACAAAGAGCTTTCTTTTGATGCAATGGATACGGTAAAAGGCTGTGTCGCTTTGTTCAACGGCATGCTTGCCACCATGCGCTTTAACAAAGACAGAATGCGCCAGTCCGCAAATCATGGATTTACGAATGCCACAGATGCGGCTGATTACCTGGTAAACCACGGTGTTCCATTCCGTGATGCACATGGAATCGTCGGACGTATCGTGCTTTACTGCCTCGATAAAAAGATCCCGATCGATGATATGAGTTTAGAGGAATTAAAAGCGATCAGTCCGGTATTCGAGGAGGATATTTATGATGCGATCTCTATGGAAACATGCGTCAATAAACGTCTGACAGTCGGTGCTCCGGGCAAAGAGGCAATGGAGAAAGTCATTGAAAAAGAGCGTGAATATCTGAGTAAGGAATGGATGTAATACTTTTACACACTGATGTGATATTGTGACAAATGCACAAGTTTTCGCCAAAAATACAGGAAACTTTGACAAAATAAGCATTGCTTTTTTCCGGGAAATAGCATAATATATTTACTATGAAAGACATATGTTTGCGACGGACGGACAAACAGAGAATAAGGGACGAGGAGATTAGAGCAAAATGAGCGAAAAGTTAAAAGTTGGTATTCTTGGCGGAACAGGTATGGTAGGACAGAGATTTATCTCTCTTTTAGAGAATCACCCATGGTTTGAGGTGACAACCATTGCAGCAAGTCCTAGAAGTGCCGGAAAGACCTATGAGCAGGCGGTTGGTGACCGTTGGAAAATGGATACTCCAATGCCGGAGGCAGTGAAAAACATCGTTGTCATGAATGTCAATGAGGTAGAGAAAGTAGCAGCAGAAGTCGATTTCGTATTCTCCGCAGTAGATATGACCAAAGAAGAGATCAAAAAGATCGAGGAAGATTATGCTAAGACAGAGACACCTGTTGTTTCCAATAACAGCGCACACCGCTGGACACCGGATGTTCCTATGGTAGTGCCGGAAGTAAACCCGGAACATATGGAAGTTATCAAATACCAGAAAGAGCGTCTTGGCACCAAACGCGGTTTCGTTGCCGTAAAACCAAACTGCTCCATCCAGAGCTATGCACCGGTACTTACTGCATGGAAAGAGTTTGAACCGTATGAAGTAGTTGCCACAACCTATCAGGCAATTTCCGGAGCTGGTAAGACATTTAAAGACTGGCTGAGATGGTAGGAAACATCATTCCTTATATCGGTGGAGAGGAAGAAAAATCTGAGAAAGAGCCGCTTCGTATTTGGGGTCATGTGGATGCAGAGAAAAAAGCGATCGTTCCTGCAGAATCACCGGTGATCACCTGCCAGTGTATCCGTGTTCCGGTATTAAACGGACATACAGCAGCAGTATTTGTAAAATTTAAGAAAAACCCGACCAAAGAGCAGCTGATCGAGGCATTGAAAAACTTCAGCGGTGTTCCGCAGGAGTTAGGACTTCCAAGTGCACCAAAGCAGTTCATCCAGTACTTAGAGGAAGACAACAGACCACAGGTTTCCTTAGATGTTAACTATGAGAATGGAATGGGTATCTCTGTCGGCAGGTTAAGAGAGGATACCGTATACGACTGGAAGTTTGTCGGACTTTCCCACAATACAGTCCGCGGTGCAGCAGGCGGTGCAGTACTTTGCGCAGAATTGTTGAAAGCACAGGGATATATCACAAAGAAATAATAAAAATAGGAAATAACAAAAAGCGCCATCGGATCAGGACGTCCGGTGGTGTTTTATATTGCCTAAAAAGTTAAAAAATGATATAATTTCTCCTATGTGAAATATAAGCGGGAGGGCGGAAACATGGTTGTAAAAACGGCTGTTTTAAAGGAATTAGAAACACTGTATGCAAAGTCCGGCAATCAGTTATGCGTTTTATATGGCAGGCCGGATCTGGAAAAAGAATTGTTATTGAAGACTTTCCTGCAGAACAAAAAAGCCTTTTATTATCGTGCACGGTATGCGTCACCGGAGTCTCAAAAACAGATGATGGCGGAAGCGTTAGAGGAAAAACTGCAGGTCAGGCTGCAAAAATATGATTATGAGGAATATTTTAACCGGATCAAAAGCGGCGGACCGGAAAAGCTTATCTTAGTGATCGATGAGTTCTCTTATATTGCCAAAAAAGATACGGATTTTATCAATGCTGTTTTAAAATTAAAGGCAAAAAAATTGTATCCGGGGCCGGTCATGATCCTGCTGTGCAGCTCTGTTGTATCGTGGGTTGAGAAGGAAATGGAAAATTGTATCGGCACAGATGCAGTGAAAAAGATCGATCAGACGATCAAGCTTTCCAATCTGAATTTTCTGGAAGTTGTGCGTGTACTTCCGGATTATCCGGTCAGCGAATGTATCCGGGTTTACGGCGTGATCGGCGGGGTTACCGGTTATATCAATCACTGGAACCCGAAGGTAGATTTAAAGACCAACATCTGCAGGCAGATTTTATCAAGAAACGGCTATATGTATAATAAGGCAGAAAATATTATCGGTGCAAGCCTGCGGGAATTGTCCGTGTATGATACAATCTTAGCTTGTATTGCGGGCGGGTGTGACAAATTAAACGACCTGTACTTAAAGACAGGATTTTCGCGTGCAAAGATCAGCGTCTATATGAAAAATCTTGCCGCTTCCGACATTATCGAAAAGGCAGTATCGTTTGAGACCGGCGGATGGGAGAATGCCAAAAAGGGAGTTTACCGGATCCGGGATAACTATGTCAATTTTTGGTTCCGCTTTATTTATCCGCATTTGTCAGCTCTCTACATGATGTCTGCGGAAGAGTTTTATGATACTTACATCGAACCGGGGTTAAATACCTACTTAAACCGTTACTTTGTGGGTGTCTGCATGGAATATCTGTGGCTTTTAAATCTTACAGGAAAATTGCCGCTTCATATTAAAAAAATGGGAACATGGATCGGCAAGACAGGAAATATTGATATCATTGCCCAGAATGAAGTGCGGGAAAATCTGGTCGGTTTGTGCAACTGGGAAAAACCGCAGGTCACAATGGAGATGTGTGAAGAATTGTTTGCAAATATGAAAAAAGCAAAGATCAGTGCGAATTATTATTTCCTGTTTTCTGCGAGCACATTTGAACAGGCAGTTGTTGAAATGGCAGAACAGGATAAGCGTTTTGTTCTGATCGATATGAGTGAATTATAAAACAGAAACGGAGAAATACTTTAGTGGCAAAGTCTTTGATAATAACGGAGAAACCAAGTGTAGCGCAGGAATTTGCAAGGATTCTCGGCGTGAGCGGACGAAATGACGGATATATTGAAAATGACAAATATGTCATTACATGGTGTGTCGGCCATTTGGTGGAGATGGTCTATCCGGAAGAATACGATGAAAAATACAAAAGATGGAGGTTGGAAGATTTACCGTTTCTGCCGGAAGAATATAAATACAATGTAATACCAAATGTCAGCAAACAGTATGATACGGTGCATCGGATGCTTTTCAGAGAGGACATAGAAACTGTCTACTGGGCAGCGATGCCGGAAAAGAAGGACAGACGATTGAGGAAAATATCAGACGCTTTGGCGGGGTCAGACCGGGGATGAAAGAGCTCCGCGTCTGGATCGATTCACAGACGGAAGAGGAGATTCTGCGCGGAATCCGTGAGGCAAAGCCAATGGCAGAGTATGATAATCTGGCAAAATCCGGTATTATGCGCACAATTGAAGATTATGCAATGGGAATCAATTTCTCCAGGGCGATGTCGGTAAAGTACGGGAAGCTATTGAATGATGCTGCGGCGACTAAAAGTTATACGGCGATCGCGGTGGGACGAGTCATGACCTGTGTACTTGGAATGGTCGTGATCCGTGAGCGGGAGATCCGCAACTTTGCGGAGACGCCGTTTTACCGTGTGGTGGGAGGATTCCTGCCGGAAGGCGCGGAAACGGAGGAGACAGTAACCGCAGAGTGGAAGGCGGTAAATGGTTCTAAATATTTTGAATCGCCCCTTTTGTATAAGGAAAATGGTTTTAAAAAGCGCGAAAGCGCGGAAAATCTGATCGGTGAACTTGACGGAAAACAGGCGGTCATAAAATCCTTAGAGTGCGGCACATCCAGAAAGAAAGCACCGTTATTATTTAACCTTGCAGAGTTACAGGCAGAGTGTTCGAAACGATATAAGATCAGCCGGATGAGACGTTACAGGTGGCACAGGACTTATATGAGAAAAAACTGACGACTTATCCGAGAACGGATGCGAGAGTGCTCTCGACGGCAGTTGCAAAGGAGATCGGGAAGAACTTAAATCGTTTAAAAACCTATGAGCCGACGAAAACTTATACGGAGCGTATTTTAAAAGAGGGTACTTACCGGAATATTGCACATACACAGTATACTGACGATTCAAAGATCACCGATCACTATGCGATTATTCCGACCGGACAGCTCACAGAACTTGGTTCGTTAAGCGATTTACAGAGAAGAGTGTATGACCTGGTCGTGCGCCGCTTCTTAAGTATCTTTTATCCGGCGGCTGAGTATGAAACGATCAAACTGGTGGTACAGGTGGGGGCAGAACAGCTTTTTGCATCTGCAAAGGTGTTAAAAAATCCGGGATTTCTTGAAATCATGGGAAGACCGGGAAATGATGAAAATAAGGAAGAAGAAAGTGCGGGACTCTTAAAACTGGCAGGGCAGTTAAAGACCGGTGATCCCCTGAAGGTGGACGGTTATGAGATCAAAGAGGGAAAGACCGCACCGCCGAAACGCTATACCTCCGGTTCGATGGTGCTTGCGATGGAAAATGCCGGACAGCTTATTGAGGAGGAAGAATTAAGGGAACAGATCAAAGGCTCCGGAATCGGAACTTCTGCGACGAGAGCTGAGATCATCCGCAAACTGGTGCGTATCGGGTATCTGAATCTGAACCAAAAGACGCAGGTGCTAAGCCCGGAAGCGATCGGAGAGATGGTGTTTGAGGTGGTGAGCATGACCGTGCCGGCACTCTTAAATCCGAAGATGACGGCTTCCTGGGAAAAGGGACTCGACGGTATCACGCGTGGAACAGTATCATGGAAGATTATCGCAGTAAACTGGAAGATTTATCCGCAAAGAAACGGTTTCCATGATCGAACATGACCTGACCGGCAATCTTGCGGCGAGGATTCATCCGTTTGTCGGAAAAGGCGGAAGAGGGCTTGCCGCAAAGAAAAAAATAGAGGCAGTCTGCCCGGTCTGTGGCGGGAGATGGAGACGACACCGTTCGGCTATGGATGCAGCAATTATAAAAAGGACGGAAGCGGCTGTAAATTTTCCATCGGAACCATTGCGGGCAGAGATTTAGCGGAAGAGGAAGTGGTCGAACTTCTGACGAAAGGACATACGGAAGTGCTCTCCGGTTTTATCTCAAAGTCCAGAAAACGCTTTTCTGCTGCACTGGTACTTGAAAAAGATGAGAATGGAAAAGCATCAGTCAATTTTGACTTTTCCAAAAATGAACCTGAAATATTAGAAGGGGTGAAATGTCCGGTCTGCGGTTCTGATATGGAAATCACTTCTTTTGGTTACAGTTGTGTGAAACACCGTGAAGATCCGGAAAGCTGTTATTTCTACATTGGAAAAATCGCGGGAAAATCCCTTAGTGTGGATGACCTGACTGATCTGCTGCAAAAAGGAGAGACGGAGGTCTTAAAAGGGTTTACCGCAAAAAATAAAAAGAAGTTTTCGGCGGCATTGCTTTTGAAAACAGGAGAGGATGGCAGAAAAACAGTCGAATTTGATTTTTCAAAGAATGAGGCAGAGATATTAGAAGATGTAGTCTGCCCGATGTGCGGCGGACAGATCCAGAAAACATCATTTGGTTATGGCTGTATGAATTACGACCAGCAAAATCCGCAGAGCTGCCGCTTTGCCATCGGTACACTTGCCGGACGTGATCTGACAGAGTCACAGGTGAAATCACTTTTAACCGACGGCAGAACGGAGACGATCCGCGGTTTTAAGTCAAAGACGGGCAAAAAATTTGATGCCTGCGTGGCATTAGAAACCGATGAAACCGGTCGGAAATATTTAAAGTTTGACTTTGATCATGCGGAGGCAAAAAAGATAAAAGATGTTTCCTGTCCGCTCTGCGGCGGTGACATTGTGCAGACACCGTTCGGGTATGGCTGTGCAAATTATAAAAAAGATGATCCGGAAAGCTGCCGTTTTTCCATTGGAAAGATGGGAGAAAAAACGTTAAATGAGGCACAGGTAAAACAGCTTCTGACAGAGGGGCGGACGGCGACGATCCGCGGATTTAAGTCAAAGACAGGAAAGAAGTTTGATGCAAGGATTGCTTTAAAAAAAGACGAATCCGGCAAGGTAATCGGACTAAAATACGATTTCTCGGATGTGGAAGCCCCCAAATTAAAAGATGTGAAATGCCCGGTCTGCGGCGGTGATATGGTGAAAACGCCGTTCGGCTATGGCTGCGCAAATTATAAAAAAGATGATCCGGAAAGCTGTCGTTTTTCGGTTGGACAGATCGCAGGAGTAAAATTAAAAGAAGCACAGGTCAAAGAACTTTTAACCAATGGAAAGACCGGTGTGATCGAAGGATTTATCGCAAAGACCGGAATGAAATTTGATGCTCCGTTAAAACTGACCAAAGAGGGGCAGATCACCTTTGATTTTCCGGAGAAACCAAAACCTGTCGAGACAACAGTAAAATGTCCGAGGTGTGGGGAACTCTTAAAGAAAAGCCAATGGTACTATGAGTGTGACTGCGGTTTTAAGGTAGGGCATACGGTTGCGAAAGTGCCGCTTTCGGAAGCAATCATAAAAGAACTGTTGGAAACCGGAAAGACAAAGGAAAAAGTGACTGGATTTAACTCGAAAGCAGGGAATGTGTTTGATTCCTGCCTAAAATATGAGGATGAGCGGATCAGTTTTGATTTTGACAATCCGGGAAGCCTGTCTCTACAAAAACAGGAGTCAGAGAAACAATCAGAAGTGCAGATGGCTGTGCAGGAAAATGAGACTGAAAAACAGCAGCCACAGCAGGCAGAACAGACACCGGATGGTGCGGATGATTTCTATGCCACTATGGCGGATGAGGCTGCAGCATTTCAGGAACAGGAAGAAGCAGAATGGATCGCTGGAAGTAATTTTTAGATGAATTTATGCCATAAGAAATCTCCGGCAGACAGAAATTCTTGTTCTGTCCGGAAAATTTTTTTGCAGTGTTCGAATATTATTTTGACAGATCTGTGAACGTTTTACAATAGAACCAGTATGCAAACAGAAATGCCAGGATCACACTGGATTCATATCCATGTGAGAGAGACATTCTGGGATGGAGGAAAAGATGGAAAACGCAAAAATCAGCAATTTATATGATTTAGATGAAACAATCGCAAAAGAATATTTAGAACAGTTTACATATCCATGGGAGGCTTTAAAAGGGATCAGTGAGTTCATAAAAAAACTTGGACCAACATTAGATCCGGAAAAGTTTGAAAAAAGAGGCGAGGATATCTGGGTTGCAAAGAGTGCAAAAGTGGCACCGACAGCATGTTTAAACGGTCCGCTGATCATTGATGAGGATGCAGAAATCCGTCACTGCGCATTTGTCCGCGGCAGTGCGATCGTAGGAAAGGGTTCTGTTGTCGGCAATTCCACAGAACTGAAAAATGATATTATTTTCAATTCCGTTCAGGTGCCGCATTATAATTATGTTGGCGATTCCATTCTTGGCTATAAATCGCATATGGGTGCAGGTTCGATCACGTCAAATGTGAAATCCGACAAGACACTGGTTGTGGTAAAAGACGGTGATGAGAAGATCGAGACTGGATTGAAAAAATTCGGTGCCATGCTTGGGGATTATGTGGAAGTTGGATGTAACTCTGTATTAAATCCTGGAACGGTGATCGGCAGACATACAAATGTATATCCGCTTTCAAGTGTCAGGGGAGTGATCCCGGCAAACTCAATTTTTAAGAAACCGGGCGAGGTTGTACAGAAAAAAGAAGCATGATATTCTTAAACTTAAGATCCGGACAGGTCGGATAAGTTATGGCAGAAAATATTGATTATATTTTAAGTACAGGGAGATAAAATATATGGAAGAAGAAAAGAAATATATTTATAATGATAAAGCGGAACGGATCAAAAAGATGAACCGGTTCTATATAGGTGCAACCATATTTCTTGGAATATTGTTTTTACTGTATCTGTGGCTCCGCATGGCAAATCAGAATCTGGTAAATGCAACAGTATATGGGAATACTGTATTAATAATAGGCGCATCAGTTTTGAACACGATTATTTATCATAAAGATCATGCAACAGCAAAATTAAAAGTGATTGCTACGCTTGAGATGGGATTAGAGTATCTGTTAGTCGGAGTACAGACAGATGCACATTTTATTACGTATGTACTGATCGTTTTAGTTGCGTTACAGATTCCGTACTATGATGAAGGTGGATTAAAAAGAACCTGTGTGGGAGTGAGTATTCTCTACGTGATCGTTACGATTGTTCAGGGAATAAAGGGTATTACTGTATTGAACGTGGATACAATATGTTCTGTGGTCGGCGTGCTTGGCGTTTTATTTATGGTTTCAAGAATTGGAAAGATCACATTATTGTTTAACGCAGATGCACTTGGATCCATAGATGAGGAACACAAAAAGCAGAATGAAATTTTACAGGGAGTGCTTGAGATTTCCAAAACTGTTCAGGAAGAATCAGTTAAGAGCAGCAGCCTGATCGGAAAACTGGTCGAGACGACCAATTCTGTAACTGGCAGTATGCAGGAGATTACAACGGCTTCCGGAATGAATGCAAACAGCATCGAAGAACAGAATACCATGACTGCAACGATCCAGGATGCGATCGAGGAAACAAGTGAGCGATCAAAACAGATGGTGGATATCGCAATGAATTCAAATGACAGCATTCAGGAAAATATGCGTGTGATGGATGAGTTGAAAGATCAGGCAGAGACAGATCACAAATACAAATCATGATGTTACTGAGGCAATGACCAAACTTCAGGATAAGACAAAAGAAGTAGAAGAGATTGCAGGTATGATCTTAAATATTTCAAGCCAGACAAACCTGCTGGCGTTAAATGCATCTATTGAGAGTGCACGTGCGGAGAAGCCGGAAGAGGTTTTGCGGTTGTAGCAGAGCAGATCAGACAGCTTGCGGAACAGACAAAAAATTCGACGGAAGAGATCACGAGAATTACAAACGAACTGAATGCAAATGCAAATGATGTGGTTGTATCAGTAGAAGGTTCTGTACAGGCAACGGAAGATCAGAAAGAAAAGATTCTTGCTGCGTCAGAAACATTTAATCTGCTTAATAAAAATATAGGTGAGCTGGTTGCCCATATTGAAGAGGTCAATAAAAAGGTAAGCGGACTTTCAGATTCCAACAATAAGATTGTGGTAAACTGCTCGCAGCTTTCGGCAGCGACTGAGGAAGTTACGGCGAGTGCAGAACAGGTACATACACTCAGTGAAGAAAACCTTGATGTTGCAAAACAGGTTCAGAATGCGGTAGAGAAAATTCACAGTACGGCAGATGATATAAAAAAGTTTTTGCACTGACAGAAAGGAGTGCATAATTATAATGAAAAATAAAGTGTGGTTGTTTACAGCCGCACTTTTGCTTTTTACAGCAGGGTGTGGTGAGCCAGATATGGCACAAAATAAAATAAACAGCAATGAGCAGAAAACAGCAGGAATTTCAGATACAGATGAAACAGAATCCGAAATAGACAGCAGTGCGTCTGAAAAAATGGAAGCAGCCGAAGAAAAATATATCTGGAAAGAGATCACGCTGCAGTTCCCGGAGAGCTGGGAAGATAAGTATGTAATTTTAGAAGATGATACCGGTTTTTCTGTTTTTCAGAAAAAATCCTATGAGAAAGAAAGTGGGACGGGGTTTCTTTTTGGAATTACCAAAGACACGGAATGGTATCCGGATGCTGCCGGTGTAAGTATTTTAGGATATACCGATGATGGAGTGTTATATGAGGTTGTGAGGCCTACGGATGTGAGCTGCGATGTGGAAAATGAGGATACTTTAAATGAATATCAAGGGATGATGCAGCAGTCAGATACGGTAGTACAGAATGCGGTCATTGATACACAGAACCTGCACAAAGATGCTGACCAGTATATCATTCCGGTCAGTATGACACAGACAATTTCGGCAGACAGTCTTATCAATATGTCGGACAATGATTTATGGTTAGCACGCAATGAAATCTATGCAAGACATGGACGGGGTTTTACCAATGAATATCTGCAGAGTTATTTTAATGCATGTTCCTGGTATGAAAAAACGGCGGAGACAGATGCATTTGACGAGTCTGTGTTAAGCCAGACAGAGAAAGATAATCTGAAAGTGATACAGGAAGCAGAAAAAACATATGCAGACGAACATCCATATCCGAAAGAGTATAAAACAGGACAGAAAGTTATGGAAGATATTGATGGAGACGGCAGGGAAGAAGAAATACGTTATGATGTGAAAGAGAGTGGCGATTATGCAGGGTATTCCTGTATCCTTACCGTGAATGGAACTTCATATGAACTGTGCGAATATGCGGCGATGGTGACACCGGAAACAGATTGCTTTTATGTCACTGATATTAATGCTTATGATGATTCGTTAGAGATTGCTGTCTTAGATGATGGACCGAGTGGTGATTATGTGACATATTTTTACCGGTATGATGGAAACACACTCGAATTTGCCGGAGAAGTTACTGGTTTTCCTTTTAAAGAAAAAAATGGCGGTATCAACGGCTTTACCGGACAAAGCGGAATCTATGGAACAATTCGTACAGATATTCTTGAGACAGCATACTTAAATGGCTACTGGTGGTATGACAGTGATGCGGGGAAACTGGAATATATTGATGGCGGTATGCATCAATACAAGTATTTCACACCGCACAGATTATATGTGGATCTTCCGTTGTGGAAAGCTATGGATCAGAATTCGGAACAGGTAACGGTTTCGTCCGGGCAGGATGTGTTCTTTATCAGCTCTGATGCAAAGGAATGGATCTATGTGCGTGCAAAAGACGGAACAGAAGGTACATCCATGTGGATGGTGAAAATGTCAGCAACGTCGGCAGACCCGGCACGGAAGTTTTTTCAGAATTGAATTATTTTGATTAGTGTATAAAAACAAATACACGGAATAAAGATAATTTTTTTCGATTAGGACTTGTAGATTTCAACAAAATGTGCGAAAATAGGTAAGGTATGTTAAATGTATAACAAAGTCTGATACATACAGTTCTATTAAGTGAAAGGAGTCTTAAAATGATTTACACTAAGGAAGTCGAAAACATGTGTCCTGTAGCAAAGGGCGCAAAACATGAACCAGCTCCAATTCCGGAAGAAGGCAAATGGTTCATTCTAAAAAAATTGAAGATATTTCAGGTTTTACACACGGTGTTGGCTGGTGTGCTCCTCAGCAGGGTGCCTGCAAGCTTTCATTAAATGTAAAAAATGGTGTAATCGAAGAAGCTTTAGTTGAGACAATCGGATGCTCTGGTATGACACATTCCGCAGCTATGGCAGCAGAGGTATTACAGGGCAAAACTATTCTTGAAGCATTAAACACAGACCTTGTTTGTGATGCAATCAATACAGCAATGAGAGAGTTATTCTTACAGATCGTTTACGGTCGTACACAGAGTGCATTCTCTGATGACGGTCTTGCAATCGGTGCTGGTCTTGAGGATTTAGGTAAAGGACTTCGTTCCCAGGTTGGTACAATGTACGCTACCAAAGAGAAAGGTGTTCGTTACTTGGAGATGGCAGAAGGTTATGTAACCGGTATTGCTCTTGACGAGAATAACGAAGTTATCGGATATCAGTTCGTTTCTCTTGGAAAAATGACTGACTTCATCAAAAAGGCGATGATCCTAACACTGCATGGGAAAAAGCAAAAGGACAGTACGGCCGTGTGGCAGATGCTGTTAAAATCATCGACCCGAGAGAAGAGTAGGAAAGGAGACGGACGAAAATGGCATTATTTGAAGGATATGAAAGAAGAATTGACCAGATCAACGCTGTGTTAAACAGCTATGGTATCAGCTCTATCGAAGAAGCTGAAAAAATTACAAAAGATGCTGGACTTGATGTTTACGATCAGGTAAAGAAAATCCAGCCAATCTGTTTCGAGAACGCTTGCTGGGCTTACACTGTAGGTGCTGCAATCGCAATCAAAAAAGGATGTACAAGAGCTGCTGATGCTGCTGCAGCAATCGGTGAGGGACTTCAGGCATTCTGTATTCCGGGTTCTGTTGCAGACCACAGAAAAGTAGGTTTAGGACATGGTAACCTTGGTAAAATGTTATTAGAGGAAGAGACAGAGTGCTTCTGCTTCTTAGCAGGACATGAGTCATTCGCAGCAGCTGAGGGTGCAATCGGTATCGCTGAGAAAGCAAACAAAGTACGTCAGAAACCATTACGTGTTATCTTAAACGGACTTGGAAAAGATGCTGCACAGATTATCTCCCGTATCAACGGATTCACATTTGTTGAGACACAGTATGATTACAAAGCTGCAAAATTAAATGTTGTATATGAGAAAGCATATTCCAACGGACTTCGCGCAACTGTAAAATGCTACGGTGCAGATGACGTTCAGGAAGGTGTTGCAATCATGCATCATGAGAACGTAGGTGTTTCCATCACTGGTAACTCTACAAACCCAACACGTTTCCAGCATCCGGTTGCAGGTACATACAAAAAAGAATGTATCGAGCAGGGTAAGAAATATTTCTCAGTTGCTTCCGGCGGTGGTACAGGACGTACACTTCACCCGGACAACATGGCAGCAGGTCCTGCTTCCTACGGTATGACAGATACCATGGGACGTATGCACTCTGATGCACAGTTCGCAGGTTCTTCTTCCGTACCGGCTCACGTTGAGATGATGGGTCTGATCGGAATGGGTAACAACCCTATGGTTGGTGCTACAGTTGCTGTTGCAGTTTCTGTAGAGGAAGCTCATAAGGCTGGTAAGTTCTAAGATAAATTTAAAGCATAGAAAGAAACGGGATTTTTGTATTTGCAAGAATCCCGTTTCTTTTTTTGTATAAATTTATTTGAAATTCGAAATCAGTACCTTTTGGAGGATATTGCAAAGTATGGAAAACAAATATATTAGCAGAAGAGTATTTTGAAAAGGGAATACAGGAAGAAAATATTTTTATTTTTCAAAAACAGGGTGATAATCGAACATATTTTCTGCTATAATAATATCTATACCAGAAAAACAGAAAGCGAGGCATCATCCGGTCATGAGTGATTCATCCCATATCTATATTGCAATCGATCTCAAATCTTTTTATGCATCAGTAGAATGTGTCGAACGGGAATGCGATCCGCTGACGACAAATCTTGTCGTCGCAGATGAGAGCAGAACAGAGAAAACAATCTGTCTTGCAGTATCACCGTCACTGAAAGCATATGGAATTCCGGGGCGTGCGAGGTTATTTGAGGTCGTGCAGAAAGTAAAGCAGATTAATCAAGAACGGAGAAGCAGGATCGCCGGAGGTGTGTTTACCGGAAAATCAGCAAATGCGGAAGAACTGAAAAAAGATCCGACACTGGAACTGACCTATATTGCAGCGCCGCCGCGCATGGCTCTTTATATGGAGAAAAGTAACCAAATCTATGACATCTATTTAAAATATGTGGCACCGGAAGATATGCATGTGTATTCGGTGGATGAAGTATTTATGGATGTAACACATTATCTGAAAACATATCAGATGAGTGCGAGAGAACTGGCAGAGAAAATGATCCGGGATGTTTTAAAAGAAACAGGGGTTACAGCAACCGCCGGCATCGGCACGAATCTGTACCTGTGTAAGGTTGCAATGGATATCGTTGCCAAACATGTAACGCCGGATGCAAACGGCGTGCGGATCGCAGAACTTGACGAAATGAGTTATCGCAGACTGCTGTGGGATCACAGACCACTGACGGATTTCTGGAGAGTCGGTGGTGGTTACCGGAAAAAACTAGAGGCGGCAGGACTGTATACGATGGGGGATATTGCACGCTGTTCCTTAGGCGGTGAACAGGATTTTTATAATGAAGATTTTCTTTATAAAATGTTTGGTATTAATGCAGAACTTTTTGATTGACCACGCGTGGGGATATGAACCGACCACGATTGACCTGATCAAAGCGTACAAGCCGGAGACAAACAGCATCAGTTCCGCAGGTGCTGCAGTGTCCTTATGAGTTTGAAAAAGGAAAACTGATCGTCCGGGAAATGACAGATCTGCTTGTGCTGGATCTGGTGGAAAAGCACTTAGTCACAGATCAGATGGTGCTTACGATCGGCTATGATATTGATAACCTGACGGATCCAAAACGGAGAAATGCGTATCACGGGGAAGTGACCATTGACCGCTATGGAAGAAGGGTGCCAAAACACGCACACGGAACGATCAATCTGAAAAACCAGACATCCTCCACGAAACAGATCATGGATGCAGTGATGGAGTTGTATGACCGTATTGTAAATCCGAATCTTCTGATCCGCCGGATCTATGTGGTAGCCTGCAGGTTATCGGATGAATCATCGGCAAAACAGGAAGATACGTTTGAACAGCTTGATCTGTTTACGGATTATGCGGCATTAGAACAGAAAAAGCAGGCAGAAAAGGTAAAGAAGGAAAAAGAGAGAAAACTGCAGGAGGCAGTCCTCAGTGTGAAAAAGAAATATGGGAAAAATGCCATGCTAAAGGGGATGAATCTGCAGGAGGGGGCTACCAGTGTGGAGCGTAACCGGCAGATCGGAGGGCATAAAGCATGAAAGGGAAAAATATATTTCAGGAAAAAGAAACACATAAATATGATGATATCATCATCTGCCACATCATGTCTCAACAAAACATCCGCAGATGGCGTTATCAGACAGGGCTGCACAGTTTTCGCCTTTCGCAGCACTTACAGGGCATGAGGACTCTATCCGTGAGACGGCAAGACGAACAGAAGCATTCTTAGAACTCGATGAGGACAAAAAAGAACAGCTTGATGAAAAAATGCATGTTTTACAGGAATATTTTTCGGAAAAGCCGGAGATTATGGTTACTTATTTTGTGCCGGATGAAAAGAAAGCCGGTGGGGCTTATGTTACGCATCGTGGCAGGATACGGAAAATAGATACTTATCTGCGCAGACTTTTATTTGAGGATGGAACGGAAGTTCACATGCAGTATATTTTTGAGATGGATGGCGAAATATTTGGGGATACAGAGTGAAAAAGGACAGATGGGTAAATTTGACAATCAATATTTCGGATGGTATAATCTCCCCGATAATAGGGACTTTTGCTCTATGAAAGAATATGGATGAGTTAAGGAGCTTGTGAGGCATGAAAAATATATGGCGTATTTTTAGCGGAGATATGAAGAGACTGGTGCGGAATCCTTTTGCGCTGGTGATCGCGATCGGTCTTTGTATCATACCTTCGTTGTATGCGTGGTTTAATATATACTCAAACTGGGATCCGTACGCAAATACCAAAAATATCAAGATTGCAGTAGCCACAGAGGATACAGGTTACCAGATGGATGACGGAACTACTGTTAATATGGGCGATTCGGTCATTGAGAGTTTGAAGGAAAATGATAAGATCGGATGGGTGTTTACAGATACAAAAGATGCGGCTTTAGAGGGTGTATACAGCGGCGAATATTATGCAGCGGTCATCATCAGCTCTGACTTTACATACAGTATGTATAATGTATTTCGTGAAGATTTTAAGGGACCGACCATCTCTTATTATGAAAATGAAAAAAAGAATGCCGTGGCGACAAAGATTACGGATTCTGCGGTGTCCACCTTAAAACAGAGCATCAATGAGCAGTTCATAGAAGTACTTGCAAGCAATATATTTGAGCAGACAAATCATATTTCCGAACAGATGGAAGAGAACGATAAGTTTGCTTATTTTCAGAATAAACTGGAAAATCTGAATGAAAATCTGATCGGTTACAGTAAAATGATCGATACGTTCATTGCCGGAAATTCGGAACTTTCCCAGGCGGTTGCAGAGGCGAAAGGCAGCATCCCGGGACTCAGTGACAAGGTATCCGACGGTGCAAAGAGTTTTGGTACGGCGAGAAGCAGCCTGGATGATACAAAGACATCCTTAAAATCATTCAGTGAAAATGTGAACCAGACCATGACAAGCATCAATGATTCTATGAATAAAATTCAGGGGAGTATCAATGCGACGAATCTTGCCGGGGATGCACAGCAGACGGCAGACAGTCTGAATCAGGCAGCACTGGATGCAGTGGAACTGCAGCGGGAACTGAACCGTTTGCAGGAACATTTAAAAAAAGTGGTCGTTGAAGATAGCGTGTCGGATGCAGACCGTACCGTCATTCAGAAAATCATTGAGACGATTGAATCGATCAATGGCGGGGCAACAGATATTGAAAAAGCGATCAGCAGCATTAATCAGATCGCAATGGGATTCTCCGGAGATTCCCAGACGGATACAATCAATACACAGGTATCGGGCAGTATGGTTGCGGATGCAATCAACAAATCGTTGTCGGATATGACGCAGGTTCTCACCACCTGTTCACAGGCAATCACAAATATGCAGGAAATGTATACGACAAGCCTGGTTCCACAGTTAGATAATGTGATCGACAGCATGAGTCAGATGTTGAACAATGTATCAGATATTCTGACAAGACTAGATGACACGTTAGGAGATATGAATTCTGTATTTTCCGGCATTGAGACGACCGTTACAGGAGCAAATGACAGTTTAGAACAGATTCAGACGGTTATCGATGGTGTGAGTGAAAAATTAACGAAGCTGTTAGACCGGTTAAATTCGGTTGAGGATGATGAAAAAGTACAGGCATTTATGGAGTTCATGAAGGGCGATCCGGAAGGATATGGTGAGTTTTTCTCCCAGCCGGTGCTGGTTACGACAGAGGAGGTTTATCCGATTCCAAACTATGGCTCGGCAATGACTCCGTTTTACACGATTCTTGCGATCTGGGTTGGAGGAACGATTCTCGTCGCGCTGATCAAGGTGAAGGCAGAACCGAAAAATCTGAAAAATGTAAAATCCTATCAGCTCTTTTTTGGAAGATATCTGCTGTTTTTTGTGATGGGACAGTTACAGGCACTGATCATTGTATTAGGCGATATCTATATCCTGCATTGTCAGATTTTATATCCGGGGTGGTTCTGGCTGGTGGCATCGCTTGCCAGCGTTACATTTACACTATTGATCTATTCACTTGCCCTTTCATTCGGTGATGTGGGTAAGGCACTTGCGGTTGTGATCATGGTAATTCAGATTGCGGGATCCGGCGGAACGTTCCCAATTGAACTTTTACCGGCAGTTTACCGGAATATCTATATATTTTTCCCGTTCCCATATGCGATCAATGCCATGCGTGAGACGATCGGTGGTATGTATGGAAGCGATTATATGAAGAATCTGGCGGAGCTGATGATCTTTGCGGTAGTTGGACTTCTGATCGGACTTGTAATCCGTATTCCGTTTGTGAAACTGAATCACTTTGTGGAAAAACGAATGGAAGATACAAAAATGATGTAGCGGAAGCAAAGCGTGAAAAGCAAGTTTTTTTTATAGATAGCAGAATTGGAGAGAGAAGAATGGAAGAAAAAAGCAGATACGAGGAAATGTATGGAAAACTCGTTGCATATGAACAGAATATCCATTTGCAGAACCAGAAACGGATCAAGATCGGACTCAAATGTATTGCGATCATTCCGCCTATATTTTTGATCCTGTTATTCTGGACAGACAGTAACAAGGTGGTTTTCCTGATTTTATGGATCGTATCATTATTTGCACTTGCAACTTATCTGATCCTTGTAGAGTATGTAGATTATAACCTGCAGGAGAAGCTAAACGAACTGCGGGATGAAGAGGATAAAGCTGTGGATGTTCTTATGGGAAAACAGCTTGACGAAGTAGAGGAAAATATTAAGAATGCCATTCAGAAATTAGATGAAAAGTTTAATTCCGAGGCAGAGATACCCAAAATAACAGAGAGTGATACAAAGGAGAAAACAGAATGAAAATATATTTAAAATCTTTATCTCCGATGTGAAACGGATTTTCCAGAACGTGGTTGCGGTTGTGGTTATCATGGGACTTTGTGTGATTCCATGCCTCTATGCATGGTTTAATATATTTTCAAACTGGGATCCGTATGGTGAAAGTTCGACTTCAAACCTGAAGGTTGCAGTGGTATCAGAAGATGAAGGTGTAACGGTGGCGGGTATTTCTGTCAATATCGGTTCATCCGTTGTTGAAGCGTTACAGGAAAACAAGGTTATGGGATGGGTATTTACTGAGACATCCGACGAGGCGGTGGATGGTGTATACAGCGGTGAATATTATGCGGCTCTTGTGATTCCGGATGATTTTACGGAGGAGATGATCAGCTTCCTTGGCGGACAGATCGAACACCCGGATATTATTTATTATGAAAATGAAAAGAAAAATGCGATAGCACCGAAGATTACCTCAAAAGCCAAAACGTCTGTTCAGGAACAGGTGAATGCAAGCTTCGTGAGCACACTTGCGGAGGCAATGATGCAGGTCGGGGATGCAGTTGCGGGAAACGATGTTGACGGAGGTTCACTTGCGGATACAATTACGCAGCGGTTAAACGATGTAAGCGGTGATCTGCAGAGCTACATCAACATCTTAAATTCATTTGCAAGTATTTTAAATTCTGCACAGAGTATCGTCGCAACAAGCCAGGTCATGCTTCCGGGACTTGATTCCATGGTTTCTACAGGTCAGGACACGGTAAACAGCATGGAAAGTCTGATACTTGCCGGAAATGCAACGACGGATACGGTTACCCAGATGGTTACATACAGTTTTGATCTGGTTGAGAACAGCCTGAATAATGTGTCCATGGTGATACAAAATGACATGGAAAAACTGGGAAAATACGAAGATGCGGCAGGAAACGGACTGAATGCGACAATATCCGTAGTGCCTTATCTGGAAAAAATGTTTAATGACTCGGTTTCAAGCTGGGAGGGCACAGCAGATGACGAGACAAGAATGCAGATCCAGGGTGTGCGTGACCAGTTAAAGATGATTGAACTTGAACTGAACGGACTTGCAGAAAACGGAACTGCCACAGCGGAGGATATCAATACCTTAAAAGGACAGATTACAACCGAGATTGAAAATTGTAAGACGGCTCTGGATGCGCTGCAGCATACGTTTGAGTATACCGTAAAACCACAGCTTGATTCCACGATGAATGCAATGCAGAATTCCATGATCGCAACGATATCGATTTTAAACGGAATCAATGCGGATTTTGGCGATGTGGAAAAGGTGCTGTCAAAATACGAGGACACGCTCTCAAGGGGAAGTGCAGATTTATATGATTCTTTAGAAATGGCGCAGGAGTTATATAATAAACTGACGCAGATCATCGCGGATTTCACCACATTGAGACAGGATGAACAGTATCAACAGTTTATGGAGATATTAGAGACAGATCCACAGCAGTTGGGCAGTTTCATCTCTTCTCCGGTAAATCTTGACACTGTCGGAATTTATGAGATTGAAAATTATGGCTCTGCCATGGCTCCGTTTTATACGATTCTGGCATTGTGGTAGGTGCACTGATTCTGGTTGCGATTATTCATGTGAAAGTAGAACCGGAAGAGGGCATCACGGATATAAAACCATATCAGGCATATTTCGGGCGCTATATCCTGTTTTTCCTGATAGGGCAGACACAGACACTGATCACGGTGCTTGGAGATTTGTTTTATGTGCGGATACAGTGTCATAATCCATTCCTGTTCTGGCTTGCCGGAGCAGTCAGCAGTTTTGTATTTACGCTGTTTATTTACTCGCTTACCGTTGCATTTGGAAATGTCGGTGAGGCACTTGCAATCGTTGTTATGGTTATCCAGGTTGCCGGTGCGGGCGGAACATTCCCGATTGAGACATTACCGCAGGTATACCAGTCACTTTATAAATATCTGCCATTCCCGTATGGAATGAATGCCATGAGAGAGACAATCGGTGGAATTTATCAGATGAACTACTGGATCTATGTTGGAAAACTTGCAATTTATCTGGTCGTTTCGCTGGTCATTGGACTTCTTATTGCGATACCGTTCCGTAAACTGAACCATGTCATTGAAAAGAGCAAGGAAAACACGGAGATCATGATCTGATCCCACACGAAGGAGCTTAAAATGTTACTGATTCGAATGGTATTACTTTTGACAGGACTTCTTATGACAGTTGTGCCGGGGGCGTGCACGAGAAAAGACCAGAGAGGTGATCTGAATGCAGAAAAAAGGATACGGCAGATTGGCATCTGGTTTGTGGCAGCAGCGGTCATATGGATTATTACCGCAAAATTTTTCTGAAAATCGACTATGATTTCGGGCAGATGAAAAATTGTTTATTGACAAAATATTTCGATGTGATATCATAGCTTTAGTGTGATGTGTGATTAAAGTATTAAACTATTGGAGATGCAGAATGAGAAAACAGGTATTATCTCTATTAGTGGAGAATAACCCGGGCGTGACAAGTCATATTTCAGGACTTTCAGCAGAAGAGGTTACAACATTGACAGTTTTTCTTCCGGCGTGACCGCAGATCCGAGATATACAAGGATTACGATCGTCGCGACCGGCGATGAACAGATCTTAGAGCAGATTGAAAAACAGCTTGCGAAGCTGGAAGATGTTGTAGACATCAAAAAACTTGAAAATGGTTCATCCGTGACGAGAGAGCTGATCTTAGTAAAGATTCGTGCGAAAGATACAGAACGTCAGCCAATCTTAAATGTAACCGAGATCTTTCATGGAAAAGTTGTGGATGTAACCCACGATTCGATGGTGATCGAATTGACAGGCCATCAGGACAAGCTGGATGCATTTTTAGATCTTCTGTCCGGATATGAGATTTTAGAACTTGCGCGAACCGGACTGACCGGATTGTCGAGAGGCATTTCCGATGTCGTTATGTTAGACGAAGACGGCAAAAGAGTATCATTATAACAAAATAAGCAGATAAGAATATGCAAATACATATTTTTTATTAAGAAACCAAAATTGGAGGAAATTAATTATGGCAGCAAAAATATTTTATCAGGAAGACTGTAACCTTTCACTGTTAGACGGAAAGACGATCGCAATCATCGGCTACGGCAGTCAGGGACATGCACATGCATTAAACTTAAAAGATTCAGGATGCCATGTTATCATTGGTCTTTATGAGGGAAGCAAATCCTGGGCAAAAGCTGAGAAACAGGGATTTGAAGTATATACAACAGCAGAGGCAGCAAAGAAAGCGACATCATCATGATCTTAATCAACGATGAGAAACAGGCAGATATGTACAAAAAAGATATCGAGCCAAACCTTGAGGCAGGCAACATGTTAATGTTCGCACATGGTTTCAATATTCATTTCGGATGTATCGTACCTCCAAAGGATGTAGATGTTACCATGATCGCTCCAAAAGCTCCGGGACATACCGTACGTTCTGAGTATCAGGTTGGAAAAGGAACACCTTGTCTGATCGCTGTTGAGCAGGATGCAACAGGAAAAGCACAGGATCTTGCATTAGCATATGCACTTGGTATCGGCGGAGCAAGAGCTGGTGTTCTTGAGACAACATTCCGTACCGAGACAGAGACAGACCTTTTCGGTGAGCAGGCAGTTCTCTGCGGTGGTGTTTGTGCATTAATGCAGGCTGGTTTTGAGACATTATGCGAAGCTGGTTATGACCCAAGAAATGCATACTTCGAGTGTATCCATGAGATGAAACTGATTGTAGACTTAATCTACCAGTCAGGTTTCGAGGGAATGAGATATTCTATCTCCAACACAGCAGAGTATGGTGATTACATCACAGGACCGAAGATCATCACAGAGGATACAAAGAAAGCGATGAAACAGATCCTTTCCGATATCCAGGATGGTACATTTGCAAAAGATTTCTTACTTGATATGTCTCCTGCAGGACGTCAGGTTCACTTCAAGGCTATGAGAAAGAAAGCTGCAGAGCATCCATCAGAGCAGGTTGGTAAAGAGATCCGTAAACTGTACAGCTGGAACAACGAAGAGGACAAACTGATCAACAACTAATTTTTAGCTGAGTAATGAGACAATGGATATCATACTTTAGAGTATAGATTTATTGTTGGAAAGATAAAAGAAAGAATCATCATGTGGTACATTTCATATGAGGTTCTTTTTTACCTTAAGAACTTGTGAACCGGTATCAGAAAAACTTTTATGACAGCTGGAGGAACGTTTCCGGCAGGGCGGTTGGTACTTGACAAAACCATGGTATATGATAAAATAAATCATGTTGTGAATAAAATACATCAGACTTTGATAAGGAATAGTAAGAATTTTTTATTTTTCAGAGAGCTGCCGGATGCTGCGAGACAGTAAAGAAAAATTCCCAACTCGCCTTTGAGTCCTTTTGCCCAAGCTATCAGTAGGTTTATAGTGTGTAAGCAAAAGCGTGTTGTCCGCGTTAAGGATCATAAGAGCGTATTGTCTTGTTTTCATGTTAAAATTGATCTGACAGATGAGCAGATGGATTTTAAATATTGACAGATGGGAAATGAAATCAAAAGAATACGAATTAGAGTGGTACCACGGAGTAAGATAGACTTCGTCTCTAAGAGGATGTGCAATTTTAAAAGCATATCTTCGGAGACGGAGTTTTTTTTCGCAAAAACAAGGAGGAAAATCCTCTCCTCGCCATAGGGCTCGGATTTTTCTTCGAAAAACAAGGAGGAAAATCCTCTCCTCGTCAAAGGACTCGGATTTTGCTCCGCAAAACAAGGAGGATTATATGTCAGAACTTTACAATCACAAAGTCGTTGAGAAAAAATGGCAGAAAGTCTGGGATGACAATAAGGCTTTTGCTGCGACAGACGACTACAGCAAACCAAAATATTATGCACTGGTAGAATTCCCATATCCGTCAGGACAGGGACTTCATGTAGGTCATCCGAGACCTTATACAGCACTTGATATCGTAGCAAGAAAGCGCAGAATGCAGGGCTATAACGTACTGTATCCGATGGGATGGGATGCATTCGGACTTCCGACTGAGAACTATGCGATCAAAAATAAGATCCATCCGAAGATTGTAACCGAGAATAACGTAAAGCGTTTCAAAGAGCAGCTTCATTCTTTGGGCTATTCTTTCGACTGGGACAGAGAGATCAACACTACAGATCCGAGTTATTACAAATGGACACAGTGGATTTTCTTAAAACTGTTTAAAGCAGGACTTGCTTACAAAAAAGAGATGCCGATCAACTGGTGTACTTCCTGTAAAGTAGGCCTGGCAAACGAGGAAGTTGTAAACGGTGTCTGCGAGCGCTGTGGTGCTCCGGTTGTCCGCAAGGTAAAGAGCGAGTGGATGTTAAAGATCACCGATTATGCTGAGAAGCTGTTAGAGGGATTAAATGATGTAGATTATATCGAACGTGTCAAGGTTTCCCAGAAAAACTGGATCGGTAAATCACAGGGTGCAGAGGTAGACTTTGCGATCGCCGGAAAAGAGGACAAACTCCGTGTTTACACGACACGCTGCGATACATTATTTGGTGCTACTTATATGGTAGTTTCCCCGGAACATCCGATTATTGACAAATACAAAGATGAATTAAAGAACTGGGATGCCATCGCTGCATACCGCGAGGAAGCCGCAAAGAAATCTGACTTTGAACGTTCTGAGCTTGCAAAAGACAAAACTGGTGTGGAAATCGACGGTCTTATGGCAGTCAATCCGGTAACCGGAAAAGAGATCCCGATCTGGATTTCCGATTATGTATTAATGTCTTACGGAACCGGTGCAATCATGGCAGTACCGGCACATGATGAAAGAGACTGGGAATTTGCAAAGAAATTCAATATCCCAATGGTACAGGTCGTTGCAAAGAACGGCGAGGAAGTTGATATCAACGAAGCCGCATTTACGGACGTTGCAACCGGTGTTTTAATCAATTCTGAGTTTTTAAACGGATTGGAAGTAAAGGATGCAAAGGCAAAAATGATCGCATTCTTAGAGGAAAAAGGCATTGGTACCGCAAAGACTAACTATAAATTAAGAGACTGGGTATTCTCCCGTCAGCGTTACTGGGGTGAGCCGATCCCGATCGTTCACTGCGATAAATGCGGCTATGTGCCGATTGATGAGAGCGAGCTGCCACTGATGCTTCCTGAGGTAGAGAGCTACATGCCGACTGACAATGGAGAGTCGCCGCTTGCTGCCATGACAGACTGGGTAAATACGACCTGTCCTTGTTGTGGAGGTCCTGCAAAGAGAGAGACAGATACTATGCCGCAGTGGGCTGGATCTTCCTGGTATTTCTTAAGATATACCGATCCGCACAATGATGAGGCACTTGCAAGTCCGGAGGCATTAAAATACTGGATGCCGGTAGACTGGTACAACGGTGGTATGGAGCATACAACACTCCATCTGTTATATTCCAGATTCTGGCATAAATTCCTCTATGATGAGAAAGTAGTTCCATGTCCGGAGCCTTACCAGAAACGTACTTCCCACGGAATGATCCTTGGTGAGAACGGAGAGAAGATGTCAAAATCCAGAGGAAATGTCGTTAACCCGGATGATATCGTAAGAGAGTACGGTGCAGATACCTTAAGAACTTATGAGATGTTCATTGGAGCATTTGATTTAAGTGCATCCTGGTCTGAGGATGGCGTCAAGGGCTGCCGTCGTTTCTTAGAGCGTGTATGGAAATTACAGGATATCATGACAGATGAAACAGGATATTCCAAAGAGCTTGAGACCAAGATGCACCAGACGATCAAAAAAGTCAGCAGCGATTATGAGAACCTGAAATACAATACCGCAATCGCAGCATGATGGCTCTGATCAATGAGTTCTATAAGAAAAATGCTGTGACAAAGGGTGAGTATGAGACACTCTTAATTCTCTTAAACCCGGTTGCTCCGCACATTACAGAGGAACTCTGGCAGATCATCGGCGGAACAGGTTATGTATATCAGCAGAAATGGCCGGAGTTTGACGAGACAAAAACAGTCGAAAATACGGTTGAAATCGCAGTACAGATCAACGGAAAAACGAAAGGAACATTGGCAATCGGCAGAAATGATGCAAAAGATGATGTGATTGCAAAAGCAAAAGAATCTATCGCAGATAAACTGACCGGAAACATTGTAAAAGAGATTTACGTTCCGGGAAGAATTGTCAATATTGTAATGAAATAAGATGAAAAAAGGAACAAACTTATTAGAGGGTTCCATCTGGAAGGGGATTGTGTCATTTGCAATCCCCCTCTTTTTAGGAAACCTGTTTCAGCAGTTATACAATACCGCCGATTCCCTGATCGTCGGTAATTTTCTTGGCAGTGATGCACTTGCAGCCGTCAGTTCTTCCGGCAGTCTGATCTTTCTGATGGTCGGATTTTTCAACGGAATCGCAGTCGGTGCCGGAGTCGTTATCTCAAAATATTTCGGCGCGGCGGATTATGACGGTTTGAAAAAAGCAGTACATACCAATATTGCATTTGGTCTGGTGTCCGGCTGTATCCTGACAGCGGTCGGAATGATATTGGCACCCCAGATTCTTGTATTGATGGGAACGCCGGAGTCGGTGCTGCCAAACTCCATTGTATATTTCAGGGTATATTTTGCGGGATCGGTCGCATTTGTCATGTATAATATCGTGATGGGAATCTTGCAGGCGGTCGGGGACAGCAGACATCCGCTTTATTATTTGATCTTTCTCATCGATTGTAAATATTGTACTGGATTTATTGTTTGTAGGTTTACTGGGATTTGGCGTTGGTGCTGCGGCACTTGCGACGATCATCTCGCAGTTTTCCAGCGCATTTTTATGTATGCTCCGTCTGATGCGCACCAAAGATGTCTATCAGGTACAGATCTCACAGATCCGTTTTCATAAGGGAATGTTGGGACAGATCATCGGAATCGGACTGCGTCCGGTATGCAGAACTCCATCATTTCATTTGCCAATATCATCGTGCAGACGAATATCAACAAATTTGGTGTGATGGCAGTTGCGGGATGTGGTGTTTATTCGAAAATAGAAGGATTTGCATTTTTGCCGATCACCTGTTTTGCAATGTCGCTCACAACGTTCATCGGGCAGAATCTCGGAGCAAAACAGTATGACAGGGCCAAAAAAGGTGCGTATTTTGGCATTACCTGTTCGACACTGCTTGCAGAAGTTGTCGGTGTGATCGTATTTTTTACAATTCCGCAGCTTGCAGCGGCATTTAACAATGAAGCGCAGGTTGTTGAATTTGCAACCAGACAGGCTCACATAGAAGCATTTTTCTATTGCTTCCTGGCATTTTCGCACTGTATCGCCGGTATCATGCGCGGTGCGGGAAAATCTACCGTGCCAATGTTTGTCATGCTTGCATCCTGGTGCATCATAAGAATTACATACATCACGGTTACCGTGCATTTTATCCCGAAAATCCAGGTCATCTTCTGGGCGTACCCGCTGACCTGGTCAATCAGTTCGGTGATCTTTTTGATTTACTTCTTAAAAGCGAATTGGCTATATAGTTTTGAAAAGAAATAAAGTTTATTGAGCCAATTCGCTTTGCCAACCTGGCTGTATAGTTTTGAGAAAAAGTAAAGTTTTATTTAGCAGTTGGCTTTGCCAACCTGGCTGTATAGTTCATGATAATAGAATGTTCGCGGAGCGTGCATTCTATTATATTGTATCTGTTAAAAGTTTTTATAAAACCGGATAAATTCCCCAAGTGTTTTGGAAGGTTTTGTCGTTGTTTTATAGGCAAAACCGACCTCACGCTTATGGATTGGGATGCCAAGCGGAATCTCCACTAAGGCGCCGGAGGCGAGATCCTCTTTTACAAAACTTTTGATGACGCAGGCAACGCCGACACCGATACGGGCAAAGTCGATCAGAAGATCCATGCTGGAGATGTCGATGGATTCCTTGACCTGAATCTGGTTGTCAGAAAGATAGTCGTCGATATACTGGCGTGTCATATTGTTTTTATCGAGCAGCATCAGTGTTGAGTTTGTAAGGATCTGATCCTTGTGGACGCCGCGCGCGCGCAAATTCCGCAGATAGTCTTTGGTACAGACAAAGATATCTTCGATCTCTTCGAGAAAATCAAAATGGATATTTTTTAAATTATCCGGTTTTCCTACCAGACCGATATCGATCTTATTGTCCTCGAGCAGTTCAAGTGTCTCGTTGGTCGACTGGCAGGTGATGGAGATAGAGACATGCGGGTTCTGTCTTATAAATTCCTGCAAATAAGGAAGCAGCAGATATTTACAGAGGGTTGCGCTGACACCGATCTTTAAGTGTCCGACACCGAGCTCAATGGAACGTTTTAATTTTTCCTCACCGAGGGTTAAAGTCTCAAAGGCACTGCTCACATGGTCGTAGAGCAGTTTCCCTCATCGGTTAAGACAACGCCGCGCGAACTTCGGGAAAACAGCTTGCAGCCGACACCTTCCTCTAATTTCTGGATGGATTTACTGATGGCAGGCTGGCTGATGTAGAGTTCTTTGGCAGCCTTTGAAATGTTGCCGGTATTTGCAACGGTATAAAAAATCCGGTAAGATGATAAATTCTGGTTCATGATAAAATTCCTTTCTGATACTGGATACATCGATAATTTTTCTCATTATACCATGAAGTTTAGTTATGGTAAATATATTTAATATGTATTTTTATTATAGTAACACCTGTGTTAGAATAACATACAGATAGGACAGCGAATGTTGTTCTACACACACATCACACAAAAAACGGGAACGGGCACACACCATTCCTGACACAGATTTTAATTTTTTAGGAGGATATACATGGGGATGACGATGACACAGAAAATCCTTGCAGCTCATGCAGGACTTCCATCAGTCAGTGCCGGACAGCTTATAGAGGCAGATTTGGATCTGGTTTTAGGCAACGACATTACTTCACCGGTAGCGATTCATGAAATGGATAAAATGAAGGTGGACGGTGTCTTTGATAAGGATAAGATCGCACTTGTGTTAGATCACTTCGTGCCGAATAAGGATATCAAATCTGCACAGCATTGTAAATGCGTCAGAGAGTTTGCATGCCGGCATGATATTACAAATTATTTTGATGTAGGAGAGATGGGAATAGAGCATGCACTGCTGCCGGAGAAAGGTCTTACCGTGGCAGGCGATGTCATTATCGGTGCGGATTCCCACACCTGTACCTACGGTGCGCTGGGTGCATTTTCCACCGGAGTCGGCAGTACGGATATGGCGGCTGGTATGGCAACCGGAAAAGCATGGTTTAAAGTCCCGGCAGCGATCAAATTTGTCCTGACCGGCAAACCGGCAAAATGGATCAGCGGAAAAGACATCATTTTACATATCATCGGAATGATTGGTGTGGACGGTGCGCTCTACAAATCAATGGAATTTGTTGGGGACGGCATTTCCTACCTTTCTATGGATGACCGTTTTACAATCGCAAACATGGCAATCGAAGCAGGCGGAAAAAATGGTATTTTCCCGGTAGATAATCTTGCAAAGGAATATATGGAAGCACATTCCAAACGTCCATATGTCGTCTATGAGGCAGATGAGGATGCAGAGTACGAGGAGACTTATACGATCGACCTTAGTACTTTAAAGCCAACCGTTGCATTCCCACACCTTCCGGAGAACACAAAGACGATCGACGAGGTCGGTGACATCAAGATCGACCAGGTAGTGATCGGCTCCTGTACAAATGGAAGAATGGATGACCTGCGTGTGGCAGCGTCTATTTTAAAAGGCAAAAAAGTAGCAAAAGGATTGCGTGTGATCGTGATCCCGGCAACACAGAAGATTTACCTTGATGCAATGGAAGAAGGACTGCTTAAGACCTTTATCGAGGCTGGTGCAGTCGTGAGCACACCGACCTGTGGACCTTGCCTTGGCGGTTATATGGGAATTCTTGCAGAGCATGAGCGCTGCGTTTCCACCACAAACCGTAACTTCGTAGGAAGAATGGGACATGTAGAGTCTGAGATTTATCTTGCCAGCCCGGCAGTAGCGGCAGCAAGTGCGATTACCGGAAAACTTTCCGGACCGGATGAAGTAGCATAGGTTTAAGAAAAAGGAGAGTAAACATGAAAGCAGCAAAAGGTCATGTATTCAAATACGGAGACAACGTAGATACCGATGTCATCATTCCGGCAAGATACTTAAATTCTTCTGATCCGAAGGAACTGGCATTGCATTGCATGGAAGATATCGATAAAGATTTCGTGAAAAATGTCAAAGCTGGAGATATCATGGTGGCAAATAAAAACTTTGGATGCGGTTCATCCAGAGAGCATGCTCCGATTTCTATAAAGGCAGCCGGAGTAAGCTGTGTTATTGCAGAGACATTTGCACGTATTTTTTACCGTAATGCGATCAATATCGGACTTCCGATCATTGAATGTCCGCAGGCGGCAAAAGAGATCGAAGCTGGTGATGAAGTGGAAGTTAATTTTGACACAGGTGTGATCACAGATGTGACAAAGGGTACCTCATATCAGGGCCAGGCGTTCCCGCCGTTCATGCAGAAAATTATTGACTGTGAGGGACTGGTCAACTATATTAACCAGAAATAAAATGAATAAGAAAATCCCGTCAAAGACTGGGACTGCATTTCTATGCAGTGGGGCTTTGGCGGATTTTTTTGTTTTGTCGTAATAAAGAAAATGTGTATCATTTTGTGCATGAAATGATCAATTAATTCTATATGTTTCTATAAAATTTTCAAATATAATAGGAATCATCCTGCATGGGTTTCGAATCTGTTTGTTTCAGTTTACGGTATTGCAGGGGTGACATACCTGTATTCTTTCGGAAAATCTGCGAAAAATACGACTGTGATGAAAACCTGTGCTGGATGCAACTTCTGCAATCGAGCGACTGGAGCTGAGCAATAGTTCTTTGCTTGCAGCGAGTCTGGTTTCCATCAGGTAATTGATGGGGGATGTTCCAACATACTCCGTAAAAGAATGTGATAAATAAAATTTGTTGATATGGGTGATTTCAGCGAGCAGATCTAAAGTAATATTTTTTGCATAATTAGCATCAATATATTTTTTCGCAACAAAACATTCCTTTGATATTTGCAAAGTGGTATCAGATATGACAGAAAGATGCTGTTCGCGTGTAATATAAACAAGCAAAACCTGTAGGAGACCATGACAGATTGCTTCAAAACCTGGCTTTCTTGCATTAAACTCTTTTATCATAATCTGGGAAAAATTAATAAAGTGTGTTTTGGCGGAACCATAATTATAGTAGCTGTATCCTTTTGGGTTAGCAGCGTTTTGGGAATTAAAATAGAAAGCGAGCCCTTCTACACCAAATACAATATAGGTCATAGGATCGTTTGACATCGTTTTTTCCGTATGTTCAATATGTGGATTTATGATTATCAGATCGTCTGCACATACAGAAACCGTATCATTTTCAATGTAAATACACCTTTTCCACTGATAACATAGAAAAGTTCAGAAAACTGATGGGTGTGAGGGTGGCTTTGCCAATCCCCTTCGTATTTAGAAATAGAAATATAACGAAGTTTAAAATCCGGATCGGGTACTCCTTTGTACTCAAAATTAATTAATTCATTACTCATTTGTATTATCTTCCTGTTGTATCAAATTTTATATCTTATAGATTAAAAACCGCAATATTACTAAAATAATGTTGTGAAACTGATGAATAAAATAGCAATTAAATAGGGTTTCTTATTGCAAGTATACAGTAATTTATGATAAATGCAAATATTTTATTGAGTATAAAGCAAGATATATAAAAATTAGAGCAACATAAAAATTGAAGCAGTTGATGCAGACAGATATACTTAAAAACATCAAGTGATGAGACAAGAAAGGAGAAGACAGGAATGACAAAACAAACAGGCAGACTGACATTGCCGACCGATGCAGACATTGTCGAGGAAACCATACGATTGAAAAATCTTCTTGGAGCAGATGCATTGCGTGACTGTGACGGAACGGAGATGCCGGATGCGTTATTGAATGAGCCGGTAAAGAAATATGCAACGTATTATACGACCAGAAAGGATAATGCCTGGGCCGAGCAAAATCCGGAAGAGATTCAACAGGAATACCTGATCAGCAATCGTGTAACTGCAAGAAGTGAAAAACTATGCATAAGATTGATGGAAGGATTTCATACACAGCAGTTAAAAGTCAATACGTTGGATGATCCAAAAAGATGGTGGGAAGTAATTGATCGCACAACGGGTGAAGTGGTTTCTGTCGATGACTGGGAATTTAAAAAAGAATGGGAAGAAGTTGAAATAAAAACCATTCCTTATCATGAATATACGGTAAGTTTTCTGGCATTTTTAATATGGGATCCTGTACATATGTATAATTTTATTACAAATGATTGGAAAGATACACCACATCAACTGACATATGATGTGCGGCAGCCGAAAACCCAGAAGTACGTAAAAGAAAAATTAAAACGCTGGTGTGAAGAAAACCCGCAGATCGACGTGGTAAGATTTACGACTTTTTTTCACCAGTTTACACTTACCTTTGATGATAAAAAAAACGTGAAAAATTTGTAGAATGGTTTGGATATAGTGCAAGTGTAAGTCCATACATATTAGAGAAATTTGAAAAGTGGGCAGGGTATAAATTCAGACCGGAATTTATTGTGGATCAGGGATATCACAACAGCATGTTCCGTGTGCCAAGTCGTGAGTTTAAGGATTTTATTGAATTCCAGCAGCAGGAAGTTTGTGCGCTTGCCAAGGAACTTGTAGATATTGTTCATTCCTATGGAAAAGAAGCGATGATGTTTTTGGGAGATCATTGGATAGGGACGGAACCATACGGAAAATATTTTGCAGAAATTGGTCTGGATGCAGTAGTTGGTTCTGTTGGCAGTGGTGTGACACTCCGTATGATTTCAGATATAAAAGGGGTTAAATATACAGAAGGAAGGCTTTTGCCATATTTTTTCCCCGACGTGTTTGGAGAAGGCGGAGATCCCATAGGGGAGGCAAAGGACAACTGGATGAAAGCGAGAAGGGCAATTTTACGTTCTCCGCTTGACCGCATCGGATATGGCGGATATTTAAAATTGGCCAGTGAATGGCCGGGATTTATAGAAGAGATTCAAAGTGTTGTCGGGGAATTCAGACAGATACATGAAAATATGAACGGGACGAAATCTTATGTTGCACCATTTAAAGTAGCAGTTTTAAACTGTTGGGGAGGTTTGCGGAAATGGATGTCAAACCAGGTGCATCATGCAATATGGCACAGAGAAACTTATTCTGCAGAGGGAGTGCTGGAATGTCTGAGTGGAATGCCGTTTGATGTGGAATTTATCTCTTTTGATGATGTGAAAAAAGGAATCCCAAAAGATATCAGGGTGATCATCAATGTTGGAGATGCATATACGTCATTCAGTGGAGCTGAAAATTGGATTGATGAAGCAGTTGTAACAACGTTAAGACAGTTTGTGGATGAAGGTGGTGGATTTATCGGAGTAGGAGAACCGACAGCATATCAGCATCAGGGAAGATTTTTCCAGCTGGCGGATGTGCTTGGTGTAGATCGTGAGATGGGTTTTTCACTAAGTACAGATAAATATAACGAGAAAAATCCGCAGCATTTTATCTTGGAAGATATTGAAGGGGATATTGATTTCGGAGAAGGTACGACCCGCATTTATGCGCAGGGAGATCATTATCAGATTCTTGCAATGGATGGAGAATACAGCCAGCTGGTTGTTAATCAATACGGAAAAGGTCACGGTGTTTACTTTGCAGGATTGCCGTATTCCCCTCAGAACTGCCGTATTCTGCTTCGTGCAATTTATTATGCAGCGGGAATGGAACAGGAGATGAAACGATATTACGTAACAAATGTAGATACTGAGGTCACTGTTTTTCAGAAAACGCAAAAAATAGCTGTCATAAATAATTCAGGAAAAGAATGTCAGACAGATCTGTATATCAATGGCGATTTTATCGTAAGGTTGACACTAGAACCAGGAGAAATGCGGTGGTTGAATGAGACAATGTAACTATTGATAATTTATGAGTGGTATCATACCGTCATATTTTATAAAATAAAAAATAATAATTTTTGCAGGGAGGTATTTTTTATGAAGAAAAAAGCATTGGGATTCATGTTGGCAGCAACTATGACAGTATCTGTGCTTGCCGGATGTGGTGGGAACCAAAATGAAGGAAACACGAACGAAAAAGAAAATGTTACGAACAGTAATGAGGATACGCAGAGTGTTTCCGCAGAAACAAATGAAAATGGAGATGAAACACTTACGGTATGGTGCTGGGATCCCACTTTTAATATTTATGCCATGGAACAGGCAGAAAAGATTTATCAGAAAGACCATCCAGATTTTAAACTGGATATTCAGGAAAATATTTATAATGATATTGAGACAAAGCTGATTACAGCTGCAACGTCAGGAGATTACAGTACTTTACCGGATATTTTTCTGATGCAGGACTATTCATTCCATAAAAATATTGCCAATTTTCCTGGAATTTTTACAGAATTAACAGATTCCGGAATTGATTTTTCACAGTTTACAGAGGGAAAACTTGCAGATTCCACGGCAGAGGGAAAAAATTATGGACTTCCTTTTGATAATGGTGCAACGATTATGGCAATTCGTTCGGATATGGTAGAGGCGGCAGGTCTTACAGTTGACGATTTTAAGGATACTACATGGTCACAGTTTGAGGAACTTGCAAAAAAAGTAGTAGAGGCGAATGGAGTGCCAATGATCGCTTCCTCCGGGGGATCCGAATTACTTATGGAAATGCTGCAGTCGGCAGGAGCCTCACCAATTGTTGACGGAAAGGTTCATATTGCAGACAATGAAGCGTTAAAAAAGACAATGGAAGTTTATAAAAAATTAGTTGATGAGGGTATTATTGCCGAGTATACGGACTGGGATCAGTATATTGCCTCTATGAATGACGGAAAAACAGCAGGAGTGATCAATGGATGCTGGATCATGTCATCCATTCAGGCGGCAGAGGATCAGTCAGGAAAATGGGCAATTGTAAACATGCCAAAACTGGATGGAGTTGATGGAGCCACAAATTATGCAAATTGTGGTGGTGCAAGCTGGGCAGTATCTTCTAACTGTAAGAATACAGAACTTGCATTTGATTTCTTAAAATCTACATTTGGAAGCAGTGTGGAATTATATGATGATCTGTTGCCGAATGCAGGTGCGATTGCAAGCTACATTCCGGCTGCACAGTCTGATGTATATAATCAGGCATCAGATTTTTATGGTGGACAGGCAGTATATAAAGATATCGTTGGATATGCAGGTTCGGTTCCAGCATTTGACTGTGGTGCATACTATTCGGACATAAGAAGTGCATTGACAGATGCAATCACAAATGTTGTTCAGAATAATGCTGATATTGACGGTGAAATGAATAATGCACAGGAAACATTAGAATTTAATATTGAAAATTAAATATGTAAAGTGGTTTGTACCGGGAACAAATTTTATGTTCCGGTATTACATTAGGAGAAAATATATGGAGAAAAAAAGAAAATTAAGTCTGGAAAGAAAACATAACCTCACTGGTTGGGCGTTTTTGCTTCCGGCAGCTATATTGATTTTTGTATTTTGTTTTTATCCCATGATACAGGCGCTTATGCTGTCATTTAAGAATGGTATGGGAGATTCTGTAAGGTGGGTTGGCTTTGCAAACTATGTCAGGATACTGAAGGACAAAACATTTTTGCAGTGCTTTTCAATACAGTATTTTATTTTATCATACAGGTTCCAGTCATGTTGATCATTGCCCTTGTTCTTGCTCAATTACTGAACAATCCGAATATAAAGGGAAAAGGAATCTATCGAACTATGATTTTCCTGCCATGTGCAACATCACTGGTATCGTATTCTATGATTTTTAAGTCACTGTTTGCGCAGGATGGTCTGGTAAATCACGTTATTTCTACGATTGGACTTCCGACCGTAGACTGGTTTCAGAATGCATGGGCTGCAAGATTTGTAATTATAATCGCGTTGGTCTGGAGATGGACCGGTTACAATATGGTGTTTTATCTTGCAGGGCTGCAGAATATTGATTATTCCGTCTATGAGGCGAGTCGTATTGATGGGGCATCACCGTTTCAACAGTTTACAAAGATCACCATTCCACTGTTAAAGCCTACCATATTACTGACGGCTATTATGTCAACGTCTGGAACACTGCAGTTGTTTGACGAGTCTGTAAATTTAACGGCTGGTGGACCGGGAAAGTCAACAATGACATTGACGCATTATATTTATAACATTTCTTTTGTGGAGACACCAAAATTTAATTATGCGGCAGCACTTTCAGTGTTTATCCTTATTATAGTGGCAATTTTGTCTGCAATTCAAATGAAAGTAGGTGACAAACGTGAGTAAAGGAAAATTATGTATATCACATATTGTATTGATTTTTGCAAGTTTTTTGTCTGTATTTCCACTATATTACATGGTTTGTGGTGCAACCAATCAAAGTATTGATGTGGTCAGGGGAAAACTGTTTCCTGGAACATATTTAGTCGAAAATTTTAAGGCATTGATTGCCAATCAGAATCTGGGGCTGGCAATGATCAATTCATTTCGAAATGCGATTCTTATGACGATTATCACATTATTGGTCTGTTCAATTGCAGGTTATGGATTTGAAATTTATCATGATAAGGGAAAAGACATATTGATGAGTGTATTGTTGTTAGCTATGATGCTGCCATTTGTTGCAATCATGATCCCGCTTTTTAAAATGATCTCTTCCTGGAATCTGGTCAATAGCTGGATTGCATTTGTTTTGCCGTCTATTTCAACGCCATTTATGATTATGATGTTCCGTCAGGCGGCGCGGTCTTTCCCTCATGATATTATAGAGGCGGCTCGTCTGGAGGGGCTAAGTGAAATACAGATTTTTTTCCGGATGTTTGTGCCTGTTATGAAATCAACATATGGAGCTGCAATGACGGTTACTTTTATGAACGCATGGAATAGTTATCTGTGGCCAAAGATTGTCTTTCAAAATAATGATTCCATCACAATGCCAATGCTTGTGGCAAACTTAAAAAGCGGCTACAGTGTTGATTATGGGATGTTGATGCTCGGTGTACTGATCTGTACACTTCCGACGGCGATTATTTTCTTATGTCTGCAGAAAAGTTTTGCAAATGGAATTACGGGGGCTGTTAAATGATAGAAAAAAGATACTGCCTTACACCAGAAGAGTGGCATATGCGAAAGCCGAACTTGTTCTTGCAGAAAAGCTGGGGTTGATTGAAAACGCCGATATAGAGGCGTTGGAAAAAAGATGTGCAGAAAAAAATGAAGAGAATGCCAGGCTTGAAATGGAGAAAAAGGTATTTTACGGACCGCGCAGATATTCATTGCCGATGTATCTACAGTATGAATTGACGCGTTTCCGGTTGGATTTCGTACAGCCGACAGAAAATATTAGAAAATCAGGAATCAGTCCGGAGATTACAGAAAATCAGAAAAAAGCTTTCTATGAGCGGAATAAAGATTTATTTGGAAGATATTTTGGAGATCTTTTTTCTTATGAAGAGGTAGAGCAGATCATTGAAAAAAGATTGCGGGAGGAAGTGTATGACAGACTTGTGCAGGAAATATTATGTCGATTCGATAAACGGAAATGATACCAATGACGGTTTGAGTGAAAACAGTGCATTCGCAAGTCTTTTTGCCGTCAATAGGCTTGCACTAAAACCGGGGGATCACATATTGCTTGCGTGTGGAAGTGTTTTTGAAAAACAGTTTTTACAGATTCGTGACAGCGGAACAAAGCAGATGCCGATTGTAATTGGAAGTTATGGATGTGGTGAAGATCCTCTGATAAAGACAGACGGACAGGGAATCTGGTATCAGGATTATGGAAAAGAACTGGATTCGCCGACGCATGTTTACCATGGTTATGTTTCCTCGGCAGTACTTCTATTTGATGCCGAGTATATTATCATACAGGATATTGAGATTACAAACAGTGCGGATAAAGTGATCGGCGAAAATTATTCACAGGCAGATAAAATGGAGCGTACAGGTGTTGCAGTCGTTGCAAAAGAGAAAGGTTTAAGATGTGGAATCACACTTCGAAATCTTAAAATCCATGATGTTCATGGAAATGTTTATGACAAGCATATGAATAATGGCGGCATCTATATGACAGCATTACAGCCAGCGGAAGAAGCAATGACAGGAGTGGCAAGATTTTCAGATATCCTGGTGGAGGGATGCTATGTATATCGTGTGAGCCGTTGGGGGATCGCAGTCGGGTATAGTTATGCACATGAGAAATTTGCGGGTGCAGAACTGGATAAAAAAAGGTTTTTGAAATATGGTCATGAGAATATTGTGATACGGGATAATTATGTGAAAATGGCAGGTGGAGATGGAATAACGGTCATGTATGCACTGCGCCCGTTTGTGGAACATAATATGACCGATTCTGTGGCATGTGAGATCAATGACCGTATTTATTGCAATCCGGGCAACCGTGGTGGAAAGGTTGCTGCGGCAATCTGGCCATGGAAATGTAAAGATGCGTTGTTTCGTTATAATGAAGTGGCAGACACACGGCTGAATCAGGACGGGATGGCTTACGATGCAGATTCCGGAGATGGAACGGTGTATGAGTATAATTACAGCAGGCAAAATGAAGGCGGTTGTGTGATGTTTTGTATGCAGGAGGCCATTCATAACACATTTCGTAATAACGTCAGTTATGATGATTTAGGTGGAACCATCAGCCGTCCGAAAACCCGGATGCACTGCTTACAGATAATATATTTTATGTTCGCAAGGGAGTTCCTTTTGTGAGAAAGAATATGGATGGTGGAAACTTTACGGAAGAAAATAATCAGATCATACAGTTATAAAATCCATACCATGGCAGATCATCACTCCATCACCTGATACGGAATCTTAGTCCCCATTCCCGAACTAAAATGCAGTTCATAATCCTCCGTAATAAAAACGGCTTCTGTATTATCCAGACTTTCCACAAGCGCCATCCCGTCAGCTAAACCCAGTGCAAAACAGGTGGTCGAAAGTCCGTCGCCGTCCACAGATTCGTCCGTGATGATCGAAACACCCAGCAGTCCGTTATCATAGGGATATCCGGTAGCAGTATCTAAAATGTGATGATAGCGTTTGCCGTCCACCTCAAAATAGCGCTCATAAACACCGGAAGACACAACGGTCTGGTCGGTCACGGATACAGCGAGCATTGCAGCGCCTTCCTCGTCAAACGGACGCTGGATGCCAATATTATAGGAAGAACCGTCCGGTTTTGCACCAAGACAGAGCACATTGCCGCCGAGGTTGATATAGCCGCAGGCGGCTCCTTTTTGATTCAGGTAATCTTTCATGCGGTCTGCAATATATCCTTTGGCAATTCCGCCGAGATCAATTTTAGCGGACGGATCTTTTAAGGTGACGGTATTGCATCAACAACTACATTCTGATAGTCTACTGTCGTTAAAGCCTTTTTGATCTCATCATCAGATGGGATCATGGAGGCGTCTGTCTGATCTAACAAAGCCTTTGTGGAAATATCCCACAGATCCGATAATTTTCCAATCGTAATATCAAATTTTCCATTGCTTAGATCTCCATAATAAAGACCTTTTTTGATCAGTTCTGCGGTCTCTTCATGCACGGTGACAGGTGCACCGCCTGCTGCATTGATTTTTGACACATCGCTGTCTGCGATCGTGTTGGAAAAATAATTTTCATAAGTGTCTGCCAGAGAAAAACAGTCATCGAGCAGGGTTTCGTCTTTTGTTCCGTATAAGGTGACGGTGATAACGGTATTAAAATAAAAACCCGATTTGGAGATCGATTCGCCGGAGCCGGAAGTTTTGCCAAAATTGAGCCGGGATGGCAGATCACAGCCAGATAGCAGTAAAACCGACATAGACAGCAGTATACATAAAAATAATCGATAGTTTCGTTTCATAAAATTCTCCATTTTTACCTGATTTTCAAGGAAAACAACTTGAGTTGTCCGAACAACACTTTAGCATAAAAATAAAAATGCCACAAGTATACCATAATATATTATTTTTACTGCAATTCGTTGTGGATGTGCCAAGGTAGAACAGATATTCTCTTTTTTCCCTTTGATATTTTGAATCAGATATGATAGAGTATAATACAGTGCATATGTTCGAAAAAGCATAATCAGGAATAAAGGGGATTCGTTGGGAAAATGGACCAGAGTAGTTTTCACTTTCATGAGAAAAAAAGAGTTGTAGTTAAAATCGGTTCTTCTTCGTTAAATTATGAGGAGACCGGCAATTTGAATTTTACAAAACTAGAGCACCTGGTGCGCGAGCTTTGCAATTTAAGAAACCGGGGGATGGATGTGTGTTTAGTCAGTTCCGGTGCGATCGCCGTCGGCAGACAATCGCTTGGCATGACAGAGCGGCCACGGGAACTCTCTACAAAACAGGCATGTGCAGCAGTCGGACAGGCAAGACTGATGATGATCTACCAGAAACTGTTTGCAGAGTATAATCAGGTGGCAGGTCAGGTACTTATGACAAAAAATACCATGGTCAATCCGGTTTCCAGGGAAAATGCAAAGAATACATTTGATGAATTGTTCCGTTTAGGTGCGATCCCGATCGTTAATGAAAATGACACAGTATCTACTTATGAGATGCAGTTTGGTGACAATGATACACTTTCTGCGATCGTTGCGTCCCTGATCGGTGCAGATCTTTTGATTTTATTATCAGATATTGACGGATTGTTTACAGACGATCCGCATAAAAATCCGGATGCAAAACTGATCGAAGTGGTCGAAAAGATGGATTCAGACATTCTTGGAATGGCAAAGAGCACGACCGGAAGTGATGTCGGAACCGGAGGCATGGCAACCAAACTGACAGCAGCAAAGATCGCAACACTTTCCGGGACAGATATGATCATTGCAAACGGAGCAGATGTCTGTGTGCTGCATCATATTTTTGATGACAGCTTTAGGGGAACCATTTTTAAGGCACAGAAAAAGGAAACATTCCGTATACAGGATTTTATATTAGAAACAATCGGATAGAAAAAGATTTGTGTGAATAATAAATTTTTCATGCGCAGGAATGGAGATTTTAATGAAACAGGAACAGATTGACAGAATCAACGCACTTTACCGCAAATCACAGGCGGAAGGACTTACCGAGGCGGAAAAAGAAGAACAGGCAATGCTGCGCAAAGCCTATGTTGCAGATGTAAAAAGGAATCTTGTAGCACAGTTAAACAATATTGACATGCAGAATCCGGACGGTACCGTCACAAACCTTGGGGAAGAATATGGAAACAAGAAAAAAGCTTTCCTGATAAAAAAGAGATCCGGAAAAAACATCTTGCCATCCGAAATGCAATGTCAGAACCGGAAACGGCAGAAAAGAGCAGAGCCATCTGCGAAAAATTGCTGACCTCAGACTGGTATGCCATAACAGACTGGATCTTCGGATACTATCCGCTTGGGAAAGAGGCAGACTGCTGGAATTTCTTAAAAAAGCACTGTCCGATGGCAGACATGTCGCCTTGCCCCGTACAGGAGCAGACTGTACCATGGAATTTTATGAGATCACCTCCTTGGAACAGACCGCAGAAGGCGCATTTCACGTCATGGAACCGACCGCAGAATGCCGCCGTATAAATCCCATGGATCTATCCAACACGCAGATCACAGTGTTAGTCCCGGGCGTCGTCTTTACTCCCACCGGCAGCCGCTATGGCTACGGCAAAGGCTTTTACGACCGCTACTTTGCGAGATATGCAAAGCTAAACCGCTTTGCATTAGCTTACGAGAACCAGCTTGAACCAGAGCTGGAAGTACTTGATACAGATATAAAAATGCATCGCATTTACACGGAAACTGGCGAATATGATATAATTTGAGACTACCCAAAGCGAAACGCTCCCAAAACCTTCGACTGTTGTGAACCGGGCACCTTCTTTTAAACAGGTGCCCGGTTCACGACAACCACAGCCCGTTGCAGAGTTTCGCCTCAAGTATCGCCACAATACACATAGACTACTGCAGAGTTTCGCCCAAGTATTGCTGCAACACCGTATAAACATTTCACAGAAAGGAAAGGTATCACCATGGAACTTGAACAAATATGCCAGGGAGCCAAAGCCGCATCCCAAAAACTTGCCACATTAGGCACCAATGAAAAAAATCGGGCTCTCACTGCAGTCGCATCCGCCCTTGTCGCCGCATCCGCCGACATCATCGCCGCAAACAAAGAAGACCTTGAAAATGGCAAAAAAGAACCATATGCCGGAAGGACTGTTAGACCGCCTGATGCTAAACGAAGCAAGAATCGCCCAGATCGCCGAAGGATTGCAGCAGGTAGCCGCTTTAGATGATCCGATCGGGGAAGTCCTTTCCATGAAAAAACGTCCGAACGGCCTGATGATCGGAAAAAAACGTGTACCGCTTGGCGTGGTCGGCATGATCTACGAGGCAAGACCGAACGTGACTGTCGATGCTTTTGGACTCTGCTTTAAGACCGGAAATGCTGTGATCTTAAAGGGCGGAAGTGATGCCATTCATTCAAATATTGCGATCGTTTCCGTCATTCAAAAGACGCTAGAACAGCTTGGCATTCCAAAAGAAGCGGCATCTTTGATCGAAGATACGTCGAGAGATACCGCTGCGGCATTTATGAAAATGAACCAGTATGTCGATGTACTGATCCCACGTGGTGGGGCAGGACTGATCCGTGCGGTCGTGAATCAGGCGACGATCCCTGTGATCGAAACCGGAACCGGAAACTGCCATATTTTTGTGGATGAGACCGCTGATTTTGATATGGCGGTAAACATTATCATGAACGCAAAAACGCAGCGTATCGGTGTCTGCAATGCCTGTGAGTCGCTTGTCATCCATGAAAAGATCGTGGATACATTTATGCCGAAACTGACAGAGGTGCTGCAGAAAAAGAACGTGGAATTACATGCGGATGAGAGAAGTTTTGCTGCGGCAGAGTCGGATACAGCACTGAACAGAGCGCTGATCAAGCCTGCGGTGGAGGAAGACTGGGGAAAAGAATATTTAGATTATATGATCTCCGCAAAAACAGTTGCATCTGTAGATGAAGCAATCGAGCATATCAACCGCTATAATACCGGACATTCAGAGGCAATCATTACCGAAAATTATACCAATGCACAAAAGTTTTTGGACGAGGTGGATGCCGCCTGTGTCTATGTCAATGCATCGACACGTTTTTCTGATGGATTCGAGTTTGGCTTTGGTGCGGAGATCGGTATCAGTACGCAGAAGCTTCATGCGAGAGGTCCGATGGGCTTAGAGGCATTGACAAGCACGAAATATATCATTTATGGAAATGGTCAGGTAAGACCATAGGAAAAAGTAATAGAAATAGTGAGGAATTAACAGTTTTATGAGTCAGAAAGTTACAACAGGAGTGCGCCCGACACTGCGCATCGCAGATAAAAACCAGATCCCGGCAACTGAGCCGGAGCGTCAGTATTACTTTATGGATATCGCAAAAGAGTACTTAAGACAGCTTTCCGAAGAAAAGGGAAGTCCGCTGACTTTCCATGTTTCCACATTCGGATGTCAGATGAATGCAAGGGATTCCGAGAAGTTAGTCGGTATTTTAGAGAAGATCGGTTTTGTGGAGGAGGGCTCCGAGGAAGCGGATTTCGTCATCTATAATACCTGTACTGTGCGCGAGAATGCCAATAATAAAGTGTACGGAAGACTGGGATATTTAAACGGTTTCCAGAAGAAAAATCCGTTTATGATGATCGGGCTCTGCGGCTGTATGATGCAGGAACCGACGGTGGTGGAGAAAATCAAGCAGAGTTATCGTTTTGTGAACCTGATCTTTGGAACACACAATATTTACAAATTTGCAGAGCTGATCGTTACAGCGTTAGAAAACAGTTTCCCGGAGCATTCGTCAGGTCACGGTACATCCATGACGATCGATATCTGGAAAGATACGGATAAAATCGTTGAGGATCTTCCGGTCGAACGAAATATTCTTTCAAGTCCGGTGTCAACATCATGTTGGATGTAACAATTTCTGCAGTTACTGTATCGTGCCTTATGTGCGCGGCAGGGAGCGGAGCAGGGAACCGAAAGAGATCATCCGTGAGATCGAGCGTCTTGCGGCAGATGGCGTGGTTGAGATTATGCTCTTAGGACAGAATGTCAATTCCTATGGTAAAAATTTAGAGCAGCCGATGACATTTGCACAGCTTTTACAGGAAATTGAAAAAGTAGATGGAATAGAGCGTATCCGTTTTATGACATCCCACCCGAAAGATCTTTCCGATGATCTGATCGAGGTTATGAAAAATTCCAAAAAAAATCTGTAAACATCTGCATCTTCCGCTGCAATCCGGAAGCAGCCGTATTTTAAAGCTGATGAACCGCCGCTATGACAAAGAACATTATTTAGAACTGGTAGATAAGATCCGTGCCGCAGTGCCAGATATCGCGCTGACAACGGATATCATTGTCGGATTCCCGGGTGAGACGGAGGAAGATTTTGAGGAGACCATGGACGTGGTACGCAAAGTGCGTTACGACAGTGCGTTTACTTTTATTTATTCCAAACGTACCGGAACTCCTGCGGCAGTGATGGAAGACCAGATCCCGGAGGACGTGATCAAGGCACGGTTTGACCGTCTGTTAAAAGAAGTGCAGACGATCTCCGCAGAAAAAGCAGGAGCGCTGACCGGACAGACACTTCCGGTTCTGATCGAAGAAAAAAATGAGCAGGATGCGTCACTTGTGACCGGAAGACTCAGCAATAACTCTGTGGTACATCTTCCTGGAACTGAGGATATGATCGGAAAAATCGTGGATGTGAAACTGTTGGAATGCAAAGGCTTCTATTATATGGGGGAGAGTATATAAAATCCTGGGAAGAAGCCTTTGGCTTCTATTATATGGACGAGCAAGAATGAAGAAAAAAGATATTACTTTTTTAGTTGTAGTTTTCATAGGCTTAGCAGGGATCGCGGCAGGATTTTATCTGACACATCAGGATACCGGTGCAAGCGTGGAGGTTACAGTAGACGGAGCAATCTATGGAACTTATCCGCTTGATGTGGACAAGGAGATCCCAATCCAGAAGGACGGGAAAACGACGAATCTGCTTGTGATCAAAGATGGAAAAGCGGATGTGACAGAAGCAGACTGCCCGGACAAACTCTGTGTGCACCAGAAAGCTATTTCAAAAACAAATGAAACAATCGTCTGTCTGCCAAACAAAGTAGTGGTGCAGGTGATTGGTACAGGAGAAAGTGAGTTGGATTCCATTGCGAGATAAGAAAAAAACGGCATACTTAGGTGTATATCTGGCACTGGCACTGATCTGCAGCTATGTGGAGTCACTGATTCCGTTTTATTTTGGAATACCGGGTGTAAAACTTGGACTGACGAACATTGTTGTGGTACTGATGCTATATTGCGTTGGCACAAAAGAGGCACTGGCAGTTTCTACATTGCGTATCGTGCTGGCGGGTTTTCTGTTTGGAAATATGTTCAGCATTTTATATAGTCTGGCAGGCGGACTGCTCAGTTTCCTTGCAATGTATCTATTAAAAAGGATGAAATGGTTTGGCGTTCTGCCTGTCAGTGTGAGCGGTGGAATTTTTCACAATGTCGGGCAGCTTATTGTGGCGGCATATGTTGTCGAAAATTATAATATTTTTTATTATATGCCGGTGCTTTTATTTGCCGGGGCACTGACCGGTTTCCTGATCGGCATTGCGGCACAGGAAATGATAAAACGGATTGGAAACCGGATGGTGTAATTAGAGCTTGCTGCTCACACGATAAGTGTGGACAGCAGCATTAGGAGGATTAACATGTATTCATATATCAAAGGCATTTTGAGAGATATGGATGAGGAGAGCATTGTGGTGGAAACCGGAGGGATCGGTTACCATATTTACACAACCGGACAGACGTTCCGGTATCTGCCTTCTGTCGGGGAAGAGGTAAAAGTATATACTTATCTGCATGTCAGGGAAGATGCCATGCTGCTTTTTGGATTTCTGACCAAAGATGAATTGAAAATCTACAAGCTGCTTTTAGGTGTCAGCGGGATCGGACCGAAGGGAGCACTTGCGATTCTGTCCGTGATGACGACCGATGATCTGCGGTTTGCAGTCCTTGGTGATGATGCAAAAGCGATTGCAAAGGCACCGGGAGTCGGTACAAAGACGGCGCAGAGACTGATTCTGGAATTAAAAGATAAAATGAGCTTAGAAGACGCGTTTGAACAGAAGTTTGAAAAGACGGGCGAACCGGCAGAAAATCATGCCCAGGGCACCAAAAACGAGGCGGTGCAGGCTTTAGTTGCACTTGGATATTCGTCCTCCGAGGCGCTGCGTGCATTAAACGGCATTGAAATTACAGAAGAGACGGACGTGGAAGAAATATTAAAGATGGCATTAAAGAATATGGCATTTTTATAGAAATGTGGTGAAAAATTAAATGGAAAAAAGAGTCATTTCCACACAGGTGCAGGAAGAGGATATTAAAATTGAAAAAAGCCTGCGTCCGCAGACGCTTGATGATTATATCGGACAGCAGAAGGCGAAGGAAAATTTAAAAGTATATATTGAAGCTGCAAAACAGAGAGGCGAGGCGTTGGATCACGTACTTTTTTATGGACCTCCGGGATTGGAAAGACGACGCTTGCGGGAATCATTGCAAATGAGATGGGGACGCATCTTAAAGTGACATCGGGTCCTGCAATCGGAAAGCCGGGCGAAATGGCGGCTATCTTAAGCAATCTGCAGGAGGGGGATGTCCTGTTTGTGGATGAGATACACAGGCTGAACCGTCAGGTGGAGGAAGTGCTATATCCGGCAATGGAAGATTATGTGATCGATATTATGATTGGTAAAGGTGCAACAGCTCGTGCAATCCGTCTGGATCTGCCAAAATTTACACTGGTTGGTGCAACCACAAGGGCGGGACTTTTGTCGGCACCGCTCCGTGATCGTTTCGGTGTGGTACATCATCTGGAGTTTTATACGGTGGAAGAATTAAAGACGATCATCCTGCATTCGGCAAAAACACTTGGAGTGGAGATTGATGAGAAAGGTGCATTTGAGCTCGCGAGACGTTCACGCGGAACACCGAGACTGGCGAACCGTCTGTTAAAGCGTGTCAGGGATTTTGCAGAAGTGAAATATGATGGAAAGATATCGAAAGAAGTTGCTGCTTTTGCACTGGATCTTTTAGAGGTGGATAAGATGGGACTCGATCAGAATGACCGCAATATCTTAAAGATCATGATCGAAAAATTTTCCGGCGGGCCGGTAGGACTCGATACGTTAGCAGCGGCGATCGGCGAAGATTCCGGGACGATCGAAGACGTGTATGAACCGTACCTGGTCAAAAACGGATTTATTAACCGTACACCGAAAGGACGCATGGTAACTGATTTTGCATATCAGCATTTCGGATTGACAAAATAGTTGATTTTAACGTTGAATGTCATTATAATATACCATATATTGTGATGTTCGGTACAAGAAACAGTAAAAACTGCAGAAGACCGGAGGAGAAGATAAATGGCAGAGAAAACAAGTGCAGAAGTTGTGATCGGCGGAAAAGTATATACATTAAGCGGATACGAAAGCGAGGAATATCTTCAGAAGGTTGCAGTCTATATCAATGGAAAATTAAATGAATTTGACAGTATAGAGGGTTATCAGAGATTTCCGGCTGACATGAAGGCAACTTTGTTACAGCTTAATATCGCAGATGATTATTTTAAGGCAAAAGCCCAAGCTGAAAAGTTAGAGCGTGAGATTGAGGCAAAAGAAAAAGAAATTTATAACCTGAAACACGATCTGATCGCAGAACAGATCCAGTCGGAAATGATAAGAAAGAGATCAAGCGTTAGATACAGAAAATCGAGAATTACTGTTGAATAAGGCGCATTTGGAATCGTCATTAGAGGAGTCGCTTCTTGGGAAGATTGAGGATGAAGATACCTCAGAAAAAGATGAAACAGAACAGGAAGATACCGCTGATTAATAGTAGATGGGTACCTGTAGCAGAGAACTGCCATACAGGAAAAAGTGAGGGGACGGAGAGGTTATTTTCGTCCTTTTATGTTTTTGATGGAGAGAATCAGAATGAACAGTAATAAACGATATCAGAATATAGAATTGTTAGCGCCGGCAGGTTCCATGGAAACTTTTCAGGCCGTGATACATGCCGGTGCAGATGCAGTTTACCTCGGTGGCGGCAGATTCGGTGCACGCGCCTATGCGAATAATTTTACTGAGGAAGAACTGCTTCTGGCAATTGATTATGCGCATATTCATGGGAGAAAAGTGTATCTTACGGTAAATACATTATTTAAAGAACGTGAGTTGACAGAGGAATTATATTCGTATCTGCTGCCTTATTATGAGCAGGGATTAGATGCAGTCATTATTCAGGATATGGGGGCTTTTCGGCTGGTGCGGGATGCTTTTCCGGGACTTTCCATACATACGAGTACACAGATGACCGTGACAAACCGCTATGGTGCAATGATGATGAAAGAACTCGGAGCAGACCGTGTTGTGACTGCGCGTGAGATGTCCTTTGCGGAGATACGGGATATCAAAGATCATGTGGATATTGAGATCGAAGTTTTGTCCACGGGGCGCTCTGTTACTGTTATTCCGGGCAGTGCCTGTTTAGCAGTATGTTAGGAGGACGCAGCGGAAACCGTGGCAGATGTGCACAGCCGTGCCGTCTTTCTTATGAGGTCATGGATGAGAAAAAACATCCGGTAAAAACGGGGAAAAAAGAGCGTGACCTTTACATTTTAAGCCCGAAAGATCTCTGTACGGTGTCAATGATCCCGGAACTGATCGAAAATGGAGTGGATTCCTTTAAAATTGAGGGAAGAATGAAACAGCCCGAATATGCAGCCGGTGTGGTATCGGTTTATCGCAAATATATAGACTATTACATCAATGCATGCCTGCGCACGGATGAGGTGACTGCAAAGAAAGATTTCAAAGTAACGAAAGAAGATATACAGCATCTTTATGATTTTGGAAACCGCAGTGGATTTACCGATGGATACTATAAAAGACATAATGGCAGAGAGATGATCACACTTGATAAGCCATCACATACAAAAGGAAATGAAGCACTCTGGGAAGAAATAAAAGAACAGTATGTAAGGTCCGAAAAAAAAAGAAAAAATCAATGGAATCTTAAGATTAAAAAAAGATTGTCCTGCTAAACTGGAAGTTGCATTAAATGATATCCGGATCTCTGTGGATGGAGATGTGGTACAGGCAGCATTAAAACAGCCGCTTGCGGAAGAAAAAGTAGCTGCAAGCATAAAAAAGACCGGAAATACACCGTATGAGTTTGCAGAACTTGACATAGATATGGATGACGATATATTCCTTCCCGTACAGGCACTGAATGTGCTGCGGAGAAATGCACTTGAACGGTTGAGCGAGGCATTGACCGCACCTATGCGAAGAAGGGAGCTTCGCATAAAACAGAAATGGCGGCAGGAGAAGCATCCGGCGAAGAATGGCAGAAGGAAACGGTATCTGTGAAAAAGAGCAAAAGACAGAGAAAGGCAGCGTAACACCGTATCTTTCGGTTTCCATCGAGAATCGTTCCTGTATCACACTTTTGCTTGATGCATCTTATGTAGATGCCATTTATCTTGACAGCAGCTGTTATACCAGGGAAAATCTTTTCACAGCATTAAAAGAAGATGTGAGCCGTATCCACTCGGCGGGGAAAAAGGCGTATTATATCATGCCGGCAGTATTCCGGCTTTCTGCACTTTCATTTTATGAAAGGAATCTTTCCGGAATGAAGCAGACCGGGGTAGACGGATTTGTGGTAAAAAGCTATGATGAACTTGCGTTTATCCGTCAGAATCTGTCGGATATGGATGTGATTTTAGATCATAATCTGTATACATGGAACTCCTATGCCAAAAAGCAGTTTTGGGATAGGAAGCCGGTGCGCGATACCGTTCCATTGGAACTGAACCGGAAAGAGCTGCAGGAAAGGGACAATACACACAGTGAGATGTTTCTGTATGGCAATCTGCCGCTGATGGTGTCGGCACAGTGTGTACATGCCAATGCCGGGGCTGACCGGGGGTGTGACAAAATGCGGACAGTTATTTATTTAAAGGACCGTTATGGAAAATATTTCCCGGTTAAAAATAACTGTACGGAATGTTATAATACGATTTATAATACAGCTCCGCTGATCCTGTTCCCATATCGGAAGGAGCTGGAGAAAATGGGGATCCATGCGTACCGGATCAGCTTTACGACGGAGCAGGGATCACAGGTAAAACAGATTTTACATTTATATGAAAAAAATATTTTTGAATTGGGAAAACAGTCTGCAGGAACTGTATACAGGCGAATATACCGGTGGACACTATAAACGAGGAGTAGAATAACGGTATGGAAAATCTTATCGTGGAAGTTTCAAAATATCTGATGATCATATTGTTTGCATGTTATGCATATGAGTGTTTTTCGGCATTTCGCAGCAGGATCAGTACGGAAAAGCGGAATCATATTTTTGACAGACAGATTTTTTTAATGTATCTGATCCATCTGGATGCATTTTTAGTGCTCTATACAGTTACGGATGAAATTAATCTGATCATTCTTTATTTTCTTCAGGTAATTTTAGTGACGATTGTGATCGTTAATTATCAGTTACTGTATCCAAAAGCGTCCAGACTTGTGACAAATAATATGTGCATGCTTTTAATGGTCGGCTTTATTATGCTGACAAGGCTTTCTTACGAGAAGGCGATCAGACAGTATGCGATTGCGATCTGTGCATCCGTTATTACGATTGTGATACCGGTACTGATACGGAAAGTGCGGTCCTTACGAAGACTGACCTGGCTTTATGCGATGATCGGCATTGTCGGACTTGCTGCAGTTACCATATTTGGTTCCACGAGCTATGGTGCGAAGATCTCGGTTACGATCGGTGGCCTGTTTTCGATACAGCCATCTGAATTTGTAAAAATTTTATTTGTATTTTTTGTGGCAGGCATGCTCTATAAAAATACGGATTTTAAAACAGTCTGTATCACAACGATCGTGGCGGCAGTGCATGTGCTGATCTTAGTTGCGTCGAGAGATCTTGGAGGTGCGTTGATCTTTTTTGTCACCTATCTGGTCATGCTCTATGTTGCAACCAGAAAACTGTTTTATTTTGCCGGTGGTCTGCTGGTCGGATGTATTGCTGCAGTAGCTGCATATGGACTGTTTTCACATGTCCGTGTCAGAGTTGTGGCATGGCGGGATCCGCTCAGTGTGATTGACAACGAGGGATATCAGATCTGTCAGTCGCTGTTTGCAATCGGAACCGGCGGCTGGTTTGGAACGGGACTGTATCAGGGGTCGCCGAATAAGATACCGGTTGTTGAGCAGGATTTTATTTTTTCTGCAATATCAGAAGAATTAGGCGGTATTTTCGCAATTTGTCTGATCATGGTGTGCATCAGCTGCTTTTTGATGTTTTTAAATATTGCAATGCAGATGAAAGAACAGTTTTACAAGCTCGTGGCGTTAGGACTGGGTACAGTATATGCGTTCCAGGTATTTCTTACCATTGGCGGAGTGACTAAGTTTATCCCGTCAACTGGAGTGACACTGCCGTTAGTCAGCTATGGAGGAAGTTCATTACTGGAACCATGATGCTGTTTGCGGTAATTCAGGGACTGTATATTTTAAGACAGGATGAGGGAGAAAACAATGCGAGAAAAAAACAGCGAAAGACCGGATACGAGAGACAACAGGTCGAAGAACTCTACTAAAGACAGGAAAAAAGAAAAAGAATACAAAAAACCAGGAATTTGCAGTGATCACATATTCATTTCTGGCACTGTTTATCTGTCTGATGGGATATTTTTCTTACTTCCAGTTTTTTAAGAGCGAGGAATTTATCAATAATCCTTATAATACCAGACAGGAGACATTTGCACAGAAGATCGTGCGCGGGCAGATCCTGACGAATGATGGACAGGTGCTTGCGGAGACGGTGACGGACAGTGAGGGAAATGAGACAAGGAGATATCCGTATGGCAGTATATTTTCCCATATAGTCGGGTATTCTACCAAGGGAAAATCAGGCATCGAGTCACTGGCAAATTTTAATCTGTTACGGTCAAATACAGCTTTTATAGATAAAGTTGGAGACGAGATGCAGGGGGAGAAAAGTCCTGGGGACAATGTGGTCACAACATTGGATTATGGACTGCAGGCAACGGCATACGATGCATTGGGGTATTATAAGGGAGCAATCGTTGTATTAGAGCCTTCCACCGGAAAGATTCTTGCGATGGTGTCAAAACCGGATTTTGATCCGAACACGATTGCAGCCGACTGGGATAATCTGACCGCAGATGACAACACGGATGCAGCACTCTTAAATCGTGCGACGCAGGGACTTTATCCGCCGGGATCGACATTTAAGATCCTGACAACTTTAGAGTATATTCAGGAACATGCAGACTATGAAAATTACAGTTATACCTGTACAGGCAGTTATACGGTTGGAAATCATACGATCCACTGCTATGGAAACAAGAGCCATGGAACGCAGAATCTGCGCCAGGCATTTGCCAATTCCTGCAATGCATTTTACGCATCGCTTGGAATGGAACTTGACATCGACCAGTTTGGACAGCTGTGTAATAAAATGCTGTTTAATACCAGCCTTCCGACGGATCTGCAGGCATCTAAGAGCAGTTTTGTGTTAGATAAGTCAGACGGATCTTCGGCAATTATGGCAACTTCCATTGGACAGGGACAGACACTTGTGACACCGTTTCATATGGCGTTACTTGTCAGTGCAATCAATAATGATGGAGTACTGATGAAGCATATGTGTTAGACCGTGTGGAGAGCAGCGACGGAACACTGGTCGAGCAGTATGAGCCGGAAGAATACGGTACGCTTATGACAACGGATGAAGCAGCAATTTTAAAAGATTATATGAATTATGTGGTGGAGACAGGAACCGGTAAAAAACTGAGCGGTCAAAGCTATGAGGCGGCAGGAAAAACTGGATCAGCAGAGTATTCTACCGGTGCAGATTCCTCGCATTCCTGGTTTGTGGGATATGCACACCGGATGATAAATCCGATATTGCAATCGCTGTCATCGTGGAAAAAGCAGGTGTCGGAAGTGAATATGCCGTGCCGATTGCAAAAGAGGTTTTTGATGCATATTATAATGAATGAAATGTTGCATGTGCTTTTGAAAAGTATTATACTTATTAGCATGACAGTATTATAAAAAACCACATCAGGAGGTATTGCGATGATCGAGGCAACAAGTTGTGGTGGTGTGGTAATATTTCGCGGCAAAATATTGCTCTTGTACAAAAATTACAAAAATAAATACGAGGGATGGGTACTTCCAAAGGGAACTGTGGAAGCAGGAGAAGAATATAAGGATACAGCGATGAGGGAAGTATATGAAGAGACTGGTGTGAAAGCAACCCTGATGAAATATATCGGGAAAAGTCAGTATTCATTTACGGTACCGGAGGATGTTGTGGAGAAGACGGTGCACTGGTATCTGATGATGGCAGACAGTTATTACAGCAAACCACAGCGTGAAGAATATTTTGTCGATTCCGGTTATTACAAATACCATGAGGCGTATCATCTTTTGAAATTTCCGAATGAAAAACAGATGTTAGAAAGAGCGTATGAGGAATATCAGGAATTAAAGAAGAATAATCTGTGGGGCAGCCACAGGTATGAATAAACAAAACACATCAGAAAGATGGAGCAGGATGTATGATATGGTATAAGGATTTGTATGTTGGAGAAAGTATTGTACATAAGACAAAGAAGGTCAAATGGAAGATTATGCACAATGCCGGACAGATTGGGATTTATGTGATCACATTAGCCTCTAACACACAGAATCTGCTTGATATCATACCATCATACGAACTGATGCAAAAAGGGTATCCGAAAAAAGATATGGTGGTTGTGGGACTGGCAAAGGGCTATGATGAAGCGATTGAGGTCGCAGCATCCATTGTGGATGAAGTGTACCACAGTACCGGCACATTTGCCGTCCGCGCCTATCTTGCAGAAAAACAGGGGTAAGGAGCGTAGAATGTCAGTTATATTGCTCATATTAAAAATAATCGGCTGGATCCTGCTGACGCTGCCTGCACTTTTTCTGCTGATTGTTTTTCTTGTATTAGTTGTGCCGGTTCGTTACAGGACGGATGGAAGCATAGAAGAAAATATCCGGGTTCAGGGGAAAATGCATTGGCTGCTTCATATTCTGTCGTTTGGCTTTTCTTATAACGAGGAAGGTTTTTCTTATACGCTGAAACTCTTTGGAAAACGTATCGCTCTGGGGGAGAAGCTGGAGGACGAAGAGGAAGAACCGGATGCAGACAGTACAGACACGGCAGTGCATGAGACAAAAGCAGAGGTTGAAAACATACTTCCATCAGATTCAAAAATGCAACGGCAGGATGTCAGTGTAAAAGATGCAGCAGAAGCCAATGAAAAGAAAGATTCAAAAGATGGTACAGATACGAAAGAGCAGACGTCTATAGTACGAAAGAATATAGATGAGACAGATTCTGAAAAAGTATCGTTTGGACAGAGGATAACAAGTAAATTTCACGATATCACTAATAAAATCAAAGGTATTCGTGGAAAACTGGCAGACCTGTCCGGGCAGGCAGGAAAAATAAAGGCTGCACTGACCGATGAACATAACCGTAATAGTGTTTCTGCAATCTGGAAAGAACTTAAATATTTACTGAAACATTCGCGTTTTCGAAAGATTGACACAGAACTGAATTTTGCACTGTGGGAGCCGTCAGCGACCGGACAGGCACTTGGAATCCTTGCCATGTTTCCGGCAATCTATCAGTATGATATTGGGATTTATCCCGATTTTGAAGCAGATAAGACATATGTGAAAGGTACTTTTCTGGTAAAGGGGCACATCCGTCTCGTACATGTACTTATATCCGGTATCCGTCTGTTAAAGGAGCGTGATATCCGGAATTTTATAAAGAAATTTTTTTAAGTAAAGAAAAAGAGAAAGGCAGGTTTTTATTATGGCAGACAACAGTTTTCATACAACAGTAGAGTCCTTGTTTAAGGGGATGGACAGTTTTATCACAACAAAAACAGTAGTGGGTGATGCGATCCATATTGGTGATACGATCATCCTTCCGCTGGTGGATGTTTCATTTGGCGTTGCAGCCGGAGCTTTTTTCACAAGAAAAGAAAAATAACGGTGCCGGTGGTATGGGTGGAAAGATCATGCCGAGTGCAGTTCTTGTGATCCAGAACGGGACAACAAAACTGGTAAATATCAAGAATCAGGATGGAATCACGAAAATCCTTGATATGGTGCCGGATTTTGTAAACAAATTTACCTCGAAAAATGATGTGGTTTCTGAGGACTCCGCAGCGGATCAGACCGATGATGCCGCAAAATCAGCAGCTGGAAAAGAGATGGAGGATATCTTAAAGGATTCCGCAAACAAATAATTTTTTAAAACAGTATAGAAACGCAAAAGAAACGCATATATTATCAGTAATATATGCGTTTCTTTATTGGAGTCTGCCATGAAACGGATGCTCGGATTTGCACTGTTCTGCTTCGCAATGGGAATGCTTGTGATGATCGTCATTCACAACCGTTTCTGTGGGTTTGTGCTCATGATTTTATGTATGCTCGCAGGTTATTACCTGTTCTGCTGTGATGACTGTTAGCCGATCAGCTCTTTTACACAGGCAGCGATTGTTTCATCTTTACAGTTTGCAAAGAAGTACTCGCTGAAATGTTCGCCGCTTAAAGCACCGACTACAAGGTCACGGTCAAGTTCTTTTAAGATAGATACGAGATCGCGGTGGGTCACTTTTTTAACTTCATCTAAGATCTTTTTGTTGCGCTGTTCCGGTTCCACACGCTCTTTCGGGTATCCACCGCCGCCCGGAGCGCAGAACAGTTTTTCAAAGATATAGGTCAGATTTAATTCTCCACCCCATCCAAAGTTTTCTGCAAATGGAAGAGCGATACAGTTCCCGTCGTTGACCTGTGAGAAAAGATAAGCGTCAAGAGGGGATTCGATGTGTCCGCAGAGTACCTGTGGGAATGCGTTGCATGCAAGCATGGCGCCTTCGCCGGTTCCACATCCTGTGATCACAAAATCAGCAGCACCGGAGTTTAATAAAACTGCTGCAAGAATACCATTCTGCACGTAGGTCAGCTGATGTGTATCTTCAGCAGAGTACATGCCGTAGTTAAACACTTCATGTCCCATTGGCTCTACCACAGATTTTAAGGTGGCACAGATCATTTCATTTTTTGCTGCCTGGCTGTTTTCGTTGATTAATGCAATTTTCATGAATATCCTCATTTCTGTACTGCCGGTATATTATTTTGCCGGAATAGTGGCAGTACACCCATATTCCGGCATTGATAAAAGTTACATCAGATCTGTCATTGCAACGTCATCCATATCATCAAAGTCCTGATTTTCGCCAACCATTCCCCAGATGAAAGTATATGCCTGTGTGCCGCATCCGGAGTGGATTGACCAGCTCGGAGAGATGACAGCCTGCTCATTGCGCATCACAATGTGTCTTGTCTCTGTCGGCTCGCCCATATAATGCATTACAAGTGCATCTTCCGGCATATCAAAATACAGATAAACTTCCATACGTCTGTCATGCGTGTGGCATGGCATGGTGTTCCATACACTGCCCGGTTCGAGTTTTGTCATACCCATCTCAAGCTGGCAGCTCTCTACCTGTCCCGGAAGGATATATTTGCAGATCGTTCTGTGGTTTGCGGTCTCTAAGGAGCCGAGTTCTACTTTGTTGCAGTCTTTTACGATGACAACACCGTCCTCCGGTGTGCCTTCCGGTTTGATCAGGACAGTCGGGTAGGTCATATGTGCAGGAGCACTGTTTAAGTAAATTTTGCAGGAGCATCTGCATTTTCGCTTGCAAAGGAAATGTCCTTTGAACCCATGCCGATGTACATGCCTTCTTTGTGGGCAACATTGTATTCCTTTCCGTCGATCGTGATCACGCCGGCACCGCCGATATTGATCACACCGAGCTCACGGCGCTCACAGAAATACTGTGCGCGCAGCTCGTCGCCGGCGGTTAATTTTAAAGTTTCCTTTACCGGAACAGCTGAACCGGTGATGATGCGGTCGATATGGCTGTATACAAGTTTGATGACATCCGGCTGGAACAGATCATCGATTAAAAATTCTTCTCTTAAACGTTCGGTTGTGTAATGTTTGACATCTCTTGGAGATGCTGCAGTACGAAGTTCCATAAAAATCCTTTCCTGCGCCTTTCTGTGCGCATCACAAATATCTTAATATATGAATCCAAAACGCTGAAAATCAGGTTATTAAAGCTGCATGCATCCTGTTTTATATCTTAGCAGGTTTTTAAGTTAAATCCAAAGTAATTTACAGAGTTGTTGTAGCAGATACCTTTTACGATCTCCTCTAATGTATCATAATCTGCTGGGAACTCACCGTTTTCTACCCATCCACCGATCAGGTTGCAGAGAATTCTGCGGAAGTAATCGTGACGTGTGTAGGATAAGAAGCTTCTGGAGTCTGTCAGCATGCCGACAAAACCGGAGAGATTTCCAAGGTTTGCAAGGGAGATCATCTGATCCTGCATACCGGTCTTGTGATCGTTGAACCACCAAGCGGAACCCTGCTGGATCTTTGCGACAGCGGTGGAATCTTGGAAGCATCCTAAGATCGTGCCGATTGCCTGGTTGTCGTTCGGGTTTAAGCTGTAAATGATAGTTTTTGGAAGATTTCCGCTCTTATTTAAGAAATTTAAGAAATCTGCATCTCAGAAGATGGTGCATAGTTGTTGATGCAGTCGTATCCAGTATCCGGTCCAAGGCGGTCGAACATCGGAGTGTTGTTGTCACGTTTGCATCCATAGTGAAGCTGCATAACCCAGTTACGTTTTGTATACTCTGTGCCGACAAACAGCATAAATGCAGTCTTGAATTTTAACTCTTCCTCACGGGTAACACCTTCTCCGGAGAGACGTTTTGCAAAAATAGCTTCAATCTCATCATCGGAAGCCGGTGCGTACATTACATATTCCAAAGCGTGGTCAGATACGCTGCATCCCATGGAAGCGAAGAAATCCATACGGTTTGAAAGTGCCTTCTTTAAGCTGCAAAGGTATCTACTTTGATGCCGGAAACGTCAGATAACTGTGCAATGTAATCTAAATATGTAACTTTTTCGATATTCATTGCCTTGTCAGGACGCCATGCCGGAAGAACCTGAACGTCAAAAGAATCATCCTCTGCAATCTTTTTGTGCCATTCTAAGGAGTCGACCGGATCGTCGGTGGTGCAGATCAGAGTAACGTTGGACTGTCTGATGATGTTGCGGACAGACATATCTTTCTCTGCAAGTCTCTTATTGCATAACTCCCAGACTTCCTCGGCTGTTTTCTTATTTAAAACGCCGTTGTAACCGAAATATTTCTTTAACTCCAGATGGCTCCAGTGGAAGAGCGGGTTGCCGATCGCTTTGCCGAGAACCTCAGCCCATTTTAAGAATTTTTCCTTGTCGGAAGCATCACCGGTGATGTATTTTTCATCGACACCACAGGAACGCATAAAGCGCCATTTGTAATGGTCGCCGCCTAACCATACCTGGGTAATATTTTCAAACTGACGGTCCTCGTAGATTTCCTGCGGATTGATGTGGCAGTGATAATCTAAGATCGGTGCATCTGCTGCGTAGGAATGGTAAAGTTTCTGAGCAGTCTCGCTCTGAAGTAAGAAGTTTTCATCCATAAATTGTTTCATTGTTTTTTCCTCCATAAAAATTGTTTTAGAATAAAGTAGTTCCACGTTTGATCAGTTTGCCGGAGAAAATAGATTTTTTCGGCATTTCTTCACCAGAAAGAACTCCCACTAAGGTCTGCACTAACTGATGTGTCTGTGTTTCCAGGCGGTTGTCCACGGAAGTAAGTTCCGGAATACAGCAGGTTGTCAGCATGGAATTGTTGTACCCCATGATGGATAGATCATCGGGTACAGAAATATGATTGCGCTGCGCATATTTGACTACACCGACGGCGAGTACATCGTCGGCAGCGATCACTCCATGAAAAGGAGGGGCCTCTTTTGCAACCTGATCCATAAAGTCAGCAATTTCGTTAAACTGCTGGGAATCTCCGTCGTATTTGTGGATTCTGTTTTCTATATCAGAGATGCCATGTTTTTTTAAAGCATCTTTGAAACCGTTTAATTTTTTGCGACCACTGTATGAAATGGAATTATAAATATAGACTGGATCGGCAATCCCAGAATCCAACATAGATTCTGTTGCCTCAAACATGGTCGTATAGTCATCACATAAAGTGCTGTAAACGTTTGGATAATCGAAAGAAGCGTTTAACAGCATGATCGGTACCTGTGAGGAAATATCCTTAATGTACTGGTTTCATCTTCGGTAGTACCGATGAAGTTAGAACCGACAAGAATGATACTGTCTACTTTTTGGAAAGGATCAAATTCAGGTAATTCTGTTTGATCTCTAAATTATAACCGGTACAGCAGAGCAGTGACTCATAACCGTTTGCCTGCAGCTCCTGTTCCAGATAATAAACTGCCTTTGCGAGAAAAAGATCCGAGGAATCTGCACAGAGAATACCAATCGTCTGCAGGGAGTGGAGTCCCATGCCGCGTGCAAAAGCATTTGGTGTGTAGTCATATTTTTCAATGATATCCATGACTTTTTTCTTTGTGGAAGGCGGACCTTGTCACTGCCGTTTAATACACGGGATACGGTAGCAATCGATACACCCGCTTTTTTTTGAAATATCATATATAGTCATATAAAAAATCCTTTTATAACAAATTTGCATCCTGAAACGTTTCGGATTACATTAAATATAGAATGTAAACAAAAATGAAAGCAGTTTCATTGCTGCTGGTCTGATTATACAATATTAAAAAAAATAAAGCAATATCGGATTTTGCGAAAATAGAAAAAGTGTAGAAGAAAATATGGTGATTTTAAAGAAAAATAACAAAAATCACTAAATTGTGCAAAATTACATATTGACGGAACGGCAAAAAGGTGTAAGAATACAAATTGTAAACGCTTACAAAATGACATTGTGCAGTAATGATCCGATAAGCAGGAGGAATTATCATGGAATTATTAAACAGAAAGAAAACAGGAAAAGTGGAAAGACCAGTTAAAGTATTACAGTTCGGAGAGGGAAATTTCCTTCGTGCATTTGTTGACTATATGATCGACATTGCAAATGAGCAGGGCAAATTTAACGGGGACATCGTACTTGTAAAACCGATCGAATTTGGAAGCCTTGACAGATTCCACGATCAGGAGTGCCAGTATACCGTACAGTTAAGAGGAATCGTAGACGGTGAGCCAAAACGCATCAACCGTATTGTAACCAGCGTTGCAGATGCTGTAGACGCTTATGGTGAATATCAGAAATATGCAGATTATGCAAAACTTGACAGCTTACGTTACATTGTTTCGAACACAACAGAAGCAGGTATCGTTTATGATGATACAGACCGATTAGAGATGGAACCGCCAAAAAGCTATCCGGGCAAATTAACCAAATTCTTATATGAGAGATATAAACATTTTAACGGGGCAATGGATAAAGGTCTTGTGATGCTTCCGGTTGAGCTGATCGATGACAATGGTATCCACTTAAAAGAGTGTGTAGAGAAACTTGCAGTACTCTGGAATTTAGAAGAGGGATTTAAGACATGGTTAGATGAAGCCTGTGTATTTACTTCTACATTAGTTGACCGTATTGTAACCGGTTACCCAAGAGACGAGGCAGAGGAGCTCTGCAAAGAGTTCGGTTATCAGGACAATCTGATCGTAACAGGTGAGCCATTTGCTCTCTGGGTGATCGAGAGCGCAAAAGATATCAGCAAAGAGTTCCCGCTTCCGGATGCAGGACTTCCGGTGATCTTTACAGACAACCAGAAGCCATACAAACAGAGAAAAGTCCGTATCTTAAACGGTGCACATACTTCCTTTGTACTGGCATCTTATCTCTGCGGCAATGATATCGTGTTAGAGTCTATGCAGGATGAACTGATTTTCAACTTTATGAAAGCAACGATCTTTGATGAGGTCATTCCTACACTGACACTTCCGAAACAGGATCTGATTGATTTTGCAGAGGCAGTGATCACAAGATTTAACAACCCATATGTAAAACATGCGCTGTTATCCATTTCCCTGAACTCTGTTTCAAAATGGCGCGCAAGATGTATGCCGAGTTTCTTAGAGTACATTAAGAATGAAGGAAAACTTCCGACACACCTGACATTCTCACTGGCTGCACTGATGGCATTCTACACAGGAACAGAGATCCGTGACAAGGCTCTGATCGGACATCGTGACGGTACTGAATACCAGATCTTAGATGACGCTGCTGTATTAGAGTTCTTTGCAGCAAACAGTTCTAAGGACGCAGCAGAGTATACACATGCTGTTTTATCCAACGAGCATTTCTGGGGCGAAGATCTTACCAAATTAGCCGGAGTAGAAGAGGCTGTAACCGGTTATATGGAAGATATCCGTGCACTTGGTATGAGAGCAGCAATGGAAAAAACTTTTAACGCATAAGCAGGAGAACACTTATGAAAGATTTTATAAAAATCAATGAAAATGATAATGTCATTGTTGCCATAAAAGAACTTGCAGAGGGAGAGAAAGTCACAGTCGATGGAAAAGAATACACAGCGGCTGAGACGATCCCTGCCGGACACAAGATGGCGATCTGTGACATCCCGCAGGGCGGTGATGTGATCAAATATGGTTTCCGTATCGGAAATGCAAAAGAGAATATCAAAGCCGGTCAGTGGGTGCATGTACACAATATCAAAACAGCACTCGGCGATCTGCTCACTTATACCTACGAGCCGGTAAAAACAGAGGAGAAAAAGACAGAGGAGCGTACCTTTATGGGATTTGCACGCCCGGATGGAAGTGTCGGTGTACGCAACGAAGTCTGGATCGTACCGACTGTTGGCTGTGTGAACAACATCGCCACAGCGATGGCAAAACGTGCCAACGCAAAGGTACATGGCTCTGTGGAGGAAGTGATTGCATTCCCGCATCCATATGGATGTTCCCAGATGGGTGATGATCAGGAACACACAAGAACGATCCTCGCTGATCTCGTAAAACATCCAAATGCCGGAGGCGTGTTAGTACTTGGTCTTGGCTGTGAGAACAGTAATATCGGTGAATTAAAAAAATACATTGGTGATTATGACGAGAACCGTGTGAAATTTTTTAGTCTGCCAGGAATGCGAAGATGAGATGGAAGAGGGCGAAAAGCTCTTAGAGGAACTGATCGATTATGCTGCGGGATTTTCCCGTGAGCCGATCAGTGCATCCAAACTGATCATCGGCATGAAGTGTGGCGGCAGTGACGGATTTTCCGGAATCACTGCAAACCCGCTGGTTGGTAAATTCTCTGATATCCTGATCGGAAAGGGCGGAACAACGATCCTGACTGAGGTGCCGGAGATGTTTGGCGCAGAGACACTGCTTATGAACCGCTGTGAAAATGAAGAACTATTTGAGCAGACGGTGAACCTGATCAACGATTTTAAACAGTATTTTAAAGATAATCACCAGACAATCTACGAGAATCCGTCACCTGGAAATAAAAAAGGCGGTATCTCAACCTTAGAGGATAAGTCTTTAGGATGTACACAGAAATCAGGAAGTGCTGCAGTAAAAGGCGTTCTTTCCTACGGCGAGCGCGTACATACGCCGGGATTAAATCTTCTCAGCGCACCGGGCAATGACCTTGTTGCTGCAACTGCATTAGCAGCCAGCGGAGCACACATTGTTCTGTTTACGACCGGACGCGGGACACCGTTTGCTTCCCCGGTTCCGACCGTTAAGATTTCCAGCAACAGTACACTTGCCGGAAAGAAAAAGAACTGGATCGATTTCAATGCGGGCGTTCTTGTGGAGGATGCAGAGTTAGAGGAGACAGGTCAGAAATTATTTGACTATGTGATCGACGTTGCATCTGGTAAGAAGGTACGCAGTGAGGAAGCCGGATTCCATGATATGGCGATCTTTAAGCAGGGTGTTACCTTGTAAGGAAACGGAAAAAAGTTGTCAATCTGATATGATGGATATCTACAATAGAATGTTTGTGCAGAATTCAATCTGTTATTTCAGAAACATCCGGCAGAAAAAGTAGAAACTGGATTCTTATTGAAAGAATCTTAAACATAACACAAAAAAGGAGACAGAATTATGTCATTTTTAAACAATTTCTCATTAGAGGGTAAAATTGCATTAGTAACAGGCGCATCTTATGGTATCGGATTTGCTATCGCATCTGCTTATGCAGAGGCAGGCGCAACCATCGTATTCAACGATATCAAACAGGAGCTGGTTGACAAGGGATTAGCAGCTTATGCATGAAAAGGATCAAAGCTCATGGTTATGTCTGCGACGTTACCAACGAGGAGCAGGTGAATGAACTTGTGAAAAAAGTAGAGGAGGAAGTTGGTGTAATCGATATCCTTGTAAACAATGCAGGTATCATCAAACGTATTCCAATGTGCGATATGTCAGCAGCAGAGTTCAGACAGGTAATTGATGTTGACTTAAATGCACCGTTCATCGTATCAAAAGCAGTGATTCCGTCCATGATCAAAAAAGGCCACGGAAAGATCATCAACATCTGCTCTATGATGAGTGAGCTTGGCCGTGAGACCGTTTCTGCTTACGCTGCAGCAAAAGGTGGTTTAAAAATGTTAACAAAGAACATTGCATCTGAGTACGGTGAATTCAATATCCAGTGTAACGGTATCGGACCTGGTTATATTGCAACACCTCAGACAGCACCTCTTCGTGAGATCCAGCCGGACGGTTCCAGACATCCGTTTGACCAGTTCATCATCGCAAAGACTCCGGCTGCAAGATGGGGAAATGCAGAAGACTTACAGGGACCGGCTGTGTTCCTTGCATCGGATGCATCTAACTTTGTAAATGGTCATGTGCTGTATGTAGATGGTGGTATTTTAGCTTATATTGGTAAGCAGCCACAGTAAAAACAGATGAGATTTGTTGTGAATTGAATCATTGTCACAATTGATGCCAATGTCAGCTTTGGGTGGGAAGTGGCTGAGCCTTGGGACGTGCACCGGAACCGGCAGATTTTGTTGGGTTCCGTTGTACGGAAATAAGAGGTTCTAAGTGCCCTTGGTCTGAGTTTTGTGGCAGAGTGACGCGTGCATCCCCGGACGAGCCTTCCATGGCTCGACGGGGATTTTTGCTGCCATCCGTGGCAGCAAAACGCTGTTTTGTGACAAGGGCACTAAGAACCTCTAATTTCCTCCCAAAGTCATCACAAAATCTGCCGGTTCCGGTGCACTGTCGGCGTGCCTTAGTGCAAACACCCTCCAAGTTGCTGATGGATTTTAGATGATATTGATTGTGGCTTCACTGCTAAAGCAGGAAGCTGTTTTTTGCTGTGTAGGATTCGGGTGTCAAAAGGTGGCTTCAAGTTTTTGATTGGCAAATTGCACAAAGTCGGGTCTGTTTTGTTCCGATGTCCGAAAATAAGAAAATCTAAGTCTGCCTGAGTTAGATTACAACGGAGTGACGTGTACGTCTTAAACGCCCCGTCCATGTGGCGTTAAGACTTTTGCCGCCTCACTACAGGCATCCACAAACCATCCCAACCAGATGTCCCTGAAACTCCCCAAATAAACTTTCCTCCTGCTTCCTCATAAACACCGTTACATCCGCATCTCCAAACACCACCTCAAAATGCACACTCCCCACAAACGCATCGATCACATGCGCCCGCACATACAGAGTGTTCTCTGAAACCCACACTCCGCTGGCAGCATACCTCTGGTCATAGACGGGAAACTGTCCGCAGACAAGTTTTCCAAAACCGAAATGAATGGAACACGGTCTGCCGTGCAGTGTAAACGTAAAACATCCCTCATCATTTGTAAAATCCGCTGTAAAATCTGTAAACTCACTACTGTTTGGTTTGAACATATATCGTTTCCCCGAAACTTGTGAAGTGACCGCTGCCGTCATTGCACTATCGCCCAGAGGTGCAATCGCAAGTGAAGAGAGCACAGAAAGAAGCTCTGTATGCGTTTTTTGATCTTCCGGGAGTGGATCTGCCTGTATGAAAGGAAGAATCTCATCATACAGAGCATCATAAATCAGTTGATTTCCACCCGCAAGTCCCTGTGTGTCTGCGGTAGTGACAAAGAGAAGATCATAATCCGGAAGGTAATGGATGAACTGACCACCCATGCCGTAGCAGACAAAACCATTTTTTTCACTGCGCCAGATCTGATAACCATAGCCGCAGGCTTCACTTGGAAGAGGTGCCGTGATGCGTGTGTCAGAGAGATGGGAGGTTGCTGTTTTGATGTAGGAGGCAGAAACGAGCTGTGTTCCATCAATATTTCCATCGTGAGATAGAAGATAACCGAATTTTAACAGGTCGGATGGAAGAGCGACAAGTCCGCTTCCGCCCATGGAGACGCCAAAAGGATCTGTCAGCATGTAGGATTCACCGGAAAATTCCAAAACAGACAGCTTTTCTTTGAGATAATCGAGCATTGGCATGCCGGAAAGACGTTCTACAAGCGCACAGAGTGTATGTGCGGAGGACGTATCATAATGAAAGAGCTTTCCGGCAGGATGGGTTGGCGGCACGGTAAAGAAACTCTCTACCCAGTCACTTTTCATATCGACTTTGTAGGTCGTCGCGGCATGGCAGGTGCGCATCATGAGCATATCCCGGATCGTCATGGCTGCAATCCACGGATGTACATTTGCTGGAATCTTGTCTGGAAAATATGAGACGATCGGATCATCCAGTGATAATTTCCTTCCGCTTCCAAAAGACCGATCGCAATGGATGTAAAACTTTTACTGATCGAAAACATGCGATGCAGCGTGTCTTTCTGATAGGTGCATAGTAGCCCTCGGCAATGAGTGTGTCATGCCGCATTAAAAGAAAACTGTGCATTGGAACCTGTTTTTTTTGTAAACGATCCAGAAAGTGAAGAAGGCATCCGGATGGGATGCCAGCACTTTCTGGAGAACCTTTTTTGAAATTCATTGTAATATCCTCCATTTCTTATTAAGACTGAACACCAAGCTGCTTGGTGTAACGCCATATTTTTTCTTAAATGCACGTCGGAAAGACGTCTGGTTGTTATAACCAACTTCCAAAGCGATTTCATTGATACAGGACTCGCCTTTTTCAATCAGATGTGCCGCCTCTGTGAGCCGCAGATCTTCCAGATAGACAGAGAAGTTCACATTCATATTTTCTTTAAACATATGAGAAAAATAACTTTCTGATATGTGGAACTCGTCGGAGATCTTGCTTAAGCAGAGCGCCGGATTTTTGTAATTTTCACGGATATAAGTCACAATGCTGTCAATCAGATTATTCTTTTCGGATTTTGATGCAAAGAAATCACACAGTTTAATGCTGATATCTTCACAGAGACGGAAAGTTAACTCGTCCTGTGAAAGCATAGTATCAATTTCCGCTATCTGCGGAGTACTTTCTCCCGTATATGTAAAACGTGCTTTCAACAGAGTGTTGCGGATATCGGTAAGTAAAAACCGTAATAACTGAAACGGAAGCGAACGTTCTTCAATGTTCTCCTGGTGGATCAGATTGAAAATTTCAATCACCTGGGATTTATTTCCGCCAGTGATGGAACGAATCAGACGGGTTGAAAATTCAGCCGGATAGTAGTAAACATGGGAGTCTTTTTTCAACATTTCATATGGAAGGAAATATAGTTTTTACTGGTATACCCTGCAGCATCTTTCGCCTGTTGGTAAGATTCCCATATGTTGGTGAAGGAGCAGGAGAGACCGATTCCTGCAAAAAACCAGATCGAATACTCTTCTAGCAGTTCACTATGAAATTTTAATGCTTTTTCCTGAAGTGTGATCAGTATCTCATCGGCAGTTCCACTAAAAGGGATTAACACAGCATAAATATGTTTCTTTGGGGAACACAGATATAAGTTATTTTCATAAGAAAAAATATCTGGCCAAAAGACCGGCGATAATATCTTTCATACTTTCAGAACTTTCAGTGGAAGTATTTTCATTTGGAAAAGTATCTGCAGCAGGATCATTTTCGTAAGTTACACCGTACAATACATAATAATGAAGCGATGGATCTTCTAAATGCAGATAATTCTGGATAAATGAAAGCTCATCCGGGGTTGTGATAACTCCACTCATCAGCTGTCTCAAATAATTGTCATATAAAACAGGACGGATTGCAGCAGCTTCTTCGATTAACTGCGTATTTGCATGCAGTGTTTCCTGGAGCTGGTCATCTAATGAAGAATCGGGCGCATATTGTTGCGGACTAAAATAAATATCATGATAAGTCCACCGATGATTGCTGCAAAAAGGATCAGCAGAAAAATAAACTGATAATCGGATGGATAAATGGATTCCGGCTGTACCAGATAGAAAGTCCAGTCATTTGTTTTTGATGCGATCCGCATAATATGTGTGTCATTGTGAACACAGGTATTATTGTCATCATAGGATAAGGATAATACGGATTCGGTAAGCGTATTTAAATCTTTTTCAGATGATGTATTCTTATCTTCGGACAGGGAAAACACTGGCTGATCCTGTGCGTCGACTGCAATAATGTAACCGGTATCACCTAAAGAAACACCGCTGAAAATTTTGCGTAAGGTCTGCTCATTGATATGGAAAGCAACGGTAGCAGGAATATCTTTGTAGGTCAGTACATCCATATTTAACACATAAAGATATGCGTTACCGCTTTCGGGAAGCATAAAATCCGAAAGTGGATAAAGGGCAGAATCTTTTGTCAGATTGTTGTTGAGCAGATCATGCCATTCATTAAAATTCGCCCCGGAAGATAAATAGTTTCTTATATAATAAAGCTGTTCGGAATTGAAAGTGTTTACACTGATAATATAGCCGCTATTTCTCAGATAAACAAAATAGGTACTGAAAGGAAGCTCATTGTAGGAATACATATAAGAGGCAAGGGACTGCTTCATGGTAAGACCTGACAGATAAAAATCATTATCGTCTGTGGACTTCATCGTTGCAAGACGGTATAGTTTGGTATTCATGCTGAGCTGTCTTGTGATAGAATCCATGGTTGTGAAATTATTATCTAAAAGTGAAACGGCACTTTCAAAGGTAGACTGATCCTGATTCCAGAAATCCTCTTCAGAGCGTGTTGTTGAGACACGGTGGAGGTGTACCATCAGAAGTAAAATGATAAGTAAAAAGACACTGTATGTAATAGCAAAGCGAATCATGAGAAACGTAGTGGATTCATTTTTTGCTGTGGCATCCGCTGGTGGATTCAAATTTATTCTCATAGGTATTAAATGTCCTTTTTTCATGTTTTTTAATCGTACGTTTTCTATTTTATCATAATATGAAAAAAATACAACAAAAAATCAAAAACCCAGTAAAATCAATGGTTTGCGTAGTGTTAAAACAAATTTTGTACCCCCTGTCAAATATTGTTTCTTGCTGAAAATCCCATAAGATGGTAATGTATGAGCAAGACATGAAAGCACTTACATCAGAGCAGTGTCGAAACAAATTTTTTCCTAATAAGGAGGTTCTTATGAAAAAGAAGGTAGTATCAGTCCTTATGGCTGCCGCTATGGTAGCTGGTATGGCAGGATGCGGTTCCAGCAACACTGGTAACGCAGGAACAACAAATTCAAATGCTTCTACAAATAATGAAGCAACCACAGAGAGCGGTGATGCTTCCGCAAGCACAGCAACAGATTCTGATGTTGAGAAACCAGAAGAGATCACCATTATGGTAGATGGAACTGTTTTCACACAGGAAAACGGACAGGCAGAGTTCATTGCTAAATTGGAAGATCTTCTTGGAATGAAGATCAATGTGATCCAGCCGGATCATGATGCTTACTATGATGTAGTAGGACAGACAGTTGCAAGTGGTGACTGGCCAGACGTTATGATCTTATCTTCTACCTATTATGCAGGTTATGCAGAGCAGGGAGTTCTGTGGGATATGACAGACGCTTATGCATCTTCTGATTTAAAAACAAGACAGGATGCATACGGCAGCACAGGAGTTATCGATGGTGTAAGACTTGATGGTAAGTTATACGGTATGCCGGCAGCTCGTGGTAACGGATGTGTTACATATGTTAAGAAAGCATGGTTAGACAACTGCGGACTTGATGTTCCGACAAACTATGATGAGTATCTTGCAATGCTCGAAGCATTTACAACCGGTGACCCGGATGGAAATGGTGTAAACGGAGATACCTACGGTGTATCTGCTGCTGGTTTCATCGGAACAGAGGCTCCATATACAAACTACTTACCAGAGTTCTATCAGGATGCAAATCCAAGCTTCTATAAAGCAGAAGACGGAACATGGAAAGATGGATTCACAGAGGACTCTATGAAGAGCGCACTTGAGAGAATGGCAGCTGCTTACAAAGAGGGCGTGATTGATCCTACCACATTAACAAATGGTACATCTGACTGCCGTAACAAATTCTATGATGACAGCTTTGGTGTATTTACTTACTGGGCAGGTACATGGGCAACCAACTTAAAGACAAATCTTGAAGCAAATGGTAAAGACGGTGAGTTAGTAGCATTACCTCCGATCGCTGAAGTAGGTCAGTACCTTGACCGTGTTCCACCAGTATGGTGCATCACATCTGCATGTGAGAACCCGGAAGGCGTATTCAAATACTTCATCGAGCCGATGCAGGATGGCGGAGACGTTCAGTTCTTATGGACATACGGTGTAGAAGGCATTCACTGGTCAACAGCAGCAGAGACATTATTTGCTGGAACAGAGAACGAGAAAACATATGCGGATGGTGAGTTCCATATGTTAGAGAACCGTGAGAAAGAGGGTACACAGTACACCAAAGCCCACATTGATCCAATGCTTGCTTTAGTTGAGCTTGCAAACGATCCTCAGGAAGAATCTGTAGCAGCAGAAGCAAAAGAGTCTGCACAGTTATTCAATGATAATTGCAAAGCTGCGGATCTTGTTCCTACCACAGATGAGATGAGCGAGTACAATGGTGATTTAACAACGTTAAAGAACGAGCTGATCGCAAAAGTTGTTATGGGTGAGATCACTGTTGATGATGCATATGCACAGTTTGAGTCAAATCACGGTGCAGAGTGGTCACAGGCAATCGTTGATTCTTTAAACAAATAATAAAACTTTCCGGTAAACGGAACTAAGAACTATGATCTGTGCCCTGACTGCGGATATCCGCAGCCGGCACAGATCATGGATCACAAATTCATGTTTGATTGAAAAGGAAGAACAGATATGAGAAAAAAGTAATGAAAAATCAGCCGTAACGGCTACAACCGGTGGAAAGAAGAACCACCTGGCAGCAAAAATCTATAAATACAGAGGATTCTATCTGATGTTTCTTCCTGTATTAATTTTTGCATTAATATTCTTTTACTTACCAATGCTTGGAATCCGTTTTGCATTTACCGATTATAACGGAATCAAAGAGGCAAGTTTTGTTGGTCTCAAAAATTTTCAGAAAATGTTTTCCATGCCAAATTTCTGGACGGCATTCTGGAATACCTTACAGATTAGTATTATCAAATTGTTTTTGACAACAGCAGCAGCTGTTATTGTTTCTATCTTTTTAAATGAGATTGCAAACATTCATTTTAAAAAGATCGTGCAGACAATTATTTATCTGCCACACTTTATGTCATGGGTAGTTACCGCATCCGTCTTTACTTTGATCCTGGCACCGACAGCAGAAGGTCTTGTAAATACATTTCTTATCAATGCTGGTGTGATTGACTCCGGAATTTATTTCCTGGGTGATTCAAAATGGTGGAGACTTGCGTACTATATCATTAATATTTGGAAAGAAACCGGTTGGCAGACCGTTATCTTTATGGCAACGCTTGCCGGAATAAATACAGAGCTTTATGAAGCTGCAGCAATGGATGGTGCAGGACGCTGGGGCAAGATGAGATATATTACTTTCCCGGCTTTACAGAATACGATCCTTACTGTTTTGATCTTAAACCTTGCAAAGGTTATGAACCTGTTCGAGTCCGCATTCGTAATGCAGAACGATGCTGTTTTAGGTACTGCAAACGTACTTGAAACCTATATTTACTATCAGACCTTCAACAGTGGTGCGATTCCAAATTACGGTTATACGACAGCCGTTGGTCTGTTCAAATCTCTGGTTGGTTGTGTACTGGTACTGTTCTGCAATCACTTAAGCAAGAAAGTACGTGATGGACGCGGAATCGTCTAGGAAGGAGCAGCAGATATGAAAAGCAAGAAAAAAATAGAAGTTTTCCCGATCGTAAACGGGTTAATATTTATCATCTTAAGTTTACTGATTATCATCCCGATGTGGAAAGTATTAGTTGACTCATTCGATTTAAAAACCGCATATGGTATGAAATTATGGCCGGAGGAATTTGGTCTTGCAGGATACATTTCCGTATTCAAAAACCCTACGCTGTCCCATCCGTTAATGATTTCTGTAATCACAACGATTGCAGGTACGATCATCGCCTTGATTTTATCTACATTTGGTGCATATGTACTGATCCAGTGGGATATGCCGGGACGTAACTTATTTGCAAACTTATTACTTTTTACCATGATTTTCCAGGGTGGTATGATTCCTACCTACCTCGTATTAAAATCATTACATTTAACCAATACCATCTGGGTCGTTATCTTATTCCCGGCACTGAACGTGTATAACCTGGTATTGATGAGGAACTTCTTCGAAGGTATTCCTGCCAGCCTGTTTGAGTCGGCAACACTTGACGGATGTACGCCGATGCAGACATTTATCCGTATCGTACTTCCAATGTCAAAAGCAGCATTGGCATCTATCGGTCTTATGTTTGCCGTTACATACTGGAACGACTATACTCATTACAAACTTTACATTACAGATTCAAACCTTTACAACTTCCAGATGAAGTTAAGAAGTATCATCATGGGTAGTGATCTTCCACAGGCAAACGGTGTGCAACAGAGAACACCGTAAAGAATGCGGCGATCATTGTTATCATCATTCCTTTCATGATCGTATATCCGTTCTTACAGAAATACTTCGTAAAAGGTGTAAATATCGGAGCTGTAAAAGAATAAGGAGGAAATGTTTGTATGACGACCATTTTCTGGGCAGGAGATTCTACCGTACAATACAATGACATTCTTACATTTCCGCAGACCGGCATAGGACAGGTGATGAACCTGTTCCTAAAGCCGGAGGTGCGGGTGGAGAACCATGCCAAAAACGGCAGAAGCACAAAGAGCTTTATCGATGAGTCGAGACTGACACCGATTTATGACAAAATTACCGCAGGAGATTTTCTATTTATCCAGTTTGGACATAACGATGAGAAAAAGAATGATCCGGAGCGGTATACAGATCCACATTCCGATTACATGGTGAATCTGGAAAAATTTGTAAATGCAGCAAGAAACAAAGGAGCATGGCCGGTTTTTATTACGCCCTTAGAGCGCAGATGTTTTATTGATGAGGAACATTTAGATATCGGGGAACATACCGATTATGTGGCAGCAATGAAACAGACGGCTGAAAATTTAAATGTTCCGCTGATCGATCTTTACAGCATGAGCCGCGCGGAAATGCGAAAGGCTGGAGCTGAGAAAACCAAAGAATGGTATATGCATCTGCCGGCAGGTGTTTATCCGTCCCATATGGACGGGCTGACCGACAATACGCATCTGAAATATATGGGTGCCGTTGTCTATGCAGGATGTATTGCGAGAGGTTTAAAAGAACTTGGCGGTATCTATAAGTGATTTATTAGTGGCTTGGGAGTGATCCTTGCCATTTTGTATCAGGAAATAAAACCAGTGTTTAGGAGGATTTGAGGGTTATGTCATTATTATGGAAATCAGATCAGGAAGATGGAACTTATAAAAACCCGATACTTTTTGCAGATTATTCCGATCCGGATGTGATACGCGCAGGGGATACCTATTATATGACGGCAGTCCAGCTTTAACTATGTGCCGGGACTGCCGATCTTAACATCAAAAGATCTGGTAAACTGGGAACTGAAAAATTATGCGATCGAAAAGATCGATGAGCCGGGCTATGATCTGCCGCAGCATGCAAAGGGCGTCTGGGCACCTGCGATCCGTTACCATGAAGGATATTTTTACATTTACTACGGAATGCCGGATGAGGGTATTTACATGGTGCGCGCAAAAGATGCACTTGGGACCTGGGAAAAACCGGTACTTGTGTTAGCCGGAAAAGGTCTGATCGATTCCTGCCCGTTCTGGGATGAGGATGGAAATGCATATATCATCCATGGTTATGCGAAGAGCCGTATTGGATTTAAGAGCCATCTTGGCATATTCCGATGTCATGGGATGGAACAAAGGCGACGGGGGAGGACCATATCCTCTACTGTGGACTTAAGACACAGCCGACGATTGAGGGACCAAAGGTATATAAGCGAAACGGATATTATTACATTTTTGCTCCGGCAGGCGGTGTAAAGACCGGATGGCAGGTGATTCTGCGCTCCAAAAACATTTACGGACCGTATGAGGAGAAAAATGTGCTTCATCAGGGGAACAGTATCGTAAACGGACCGCACCAGGGAGCACTGGTAGATACGGTAAACGGCGATGAATGGTTCCTTCATTTTCAGGATCGCGGACTTTACGGACGTATTGTCCATATGCAGCCGGTCGTATGGGAAAATGACTGGCCGGTCATGGGAATCAATGCAGTGGATGGCTGTGGGGAACCATGTATCATCCATAAAAAACCAAATACCGGAATCACAGAGAAACCTTGTTACCTTGCGGCGGGAGATGACTTTTCATCGGAAAAACTCGGCTTGCAGTGGCAGTGGATTGGCAATCCGAAGGATGATTTTTATTCTTTGAAAGAGAGAAAGGGTTTTTTGAGATTATACTGTAAAAATCCATCCGGAAAAGCGGAGCCGATCCTCTGGGAGTGTTCGAATGTGCTGACGGAAAAACTGGTCTGCCCATATTTTAGAGCGTCTGTCTGTGTTGACATTTCAGCATTGTCTGAACAGGAGCAGGCGGGAATGGTCATGATGGGCGGTCACTATGCATACCTCGCAGTCCGCGTAATCAGAGGTCAGAAACGTCTGATCCTTGGAAAATCCTATGACAGTGAGGATGGAATGCGCGAGAAGGCAGAGCAGCTTTTGGTACTGCCGGAGGGACAGGAACAAGTTTATCTGATCTTTGCGGTGCGCGAGGAAGATAACGGTAGTGTATTTCATTGTTATTATTCACTGACCGATGATACGGATCCAGCTTCATGGACGGAGGTGCGGGCAGAGTTCACACCGTCTGACCATACCTGGGTCGGCGCAAAGATCGGTCTGTTTGCGAATATTGTTGGCGATAAAGAAGCCGGCGGTTATGGGGATTTTGAATATCTGCACGTAGAGGCATTAGAAGATTAATATGGGGCTTTGAGAGAATTAGAACAGAAAAATTTAGATGGTGTGATCCGGGAACTGACGGAAAATCCAACCTGTATTGATGATACGACGGAAAAAGGTGTGCCGCTTGCGTTATATGCCGCAGAACTTGGAGATTTTTCTATTGTAAAGTATATTGTCGAATATTCCAGGGCAAGTATGAATACGGTGGATGAAAATCATAGAAATATTCTGCATTATGCAGCGGCGTCCGGTAATCTGGAAATGAACCGTTACCTTGTGGAAAAAGTTGGAATGGATATTACGGCAGGAGATGGTAAATGTGTGACACCGTATCAGATTGCATATGAAAGAAAAGATGAGAAACTTCTTTCTTACTATAAAGAACGAACAGGTGCATCTTATGAGGGGATGTATCATAATCCGATACGCTGTGGAATGTTCCCGGACCCGTCTATTGTGCGTGTCGGGGTAGATTATTATATGGTGAATTCATCATTCATATTTTTCCCCTGTATCCCAGTTTCGCACTCGAGGGATCTGATACACTGGGAGATCATCGGTCATGCGATCACAGATCCACAGTGGGCGGCACTGGATGAACTGGAAGGCGGCAGAGGCTACTGGGCACCGGATATTTCTTATGATAATGGAAAATTTTATGTCACGGCAACCTACCGCCTGAATGACACAGGCACTGTGTACCGTAAACAGATCGTGGTAAGCTCAGATAGACCGGAGGGACCGTACAGTAAACCGGCGGTCATTGATGAGGATGGAATTGATCCGTCTATCTTTCACGAGAATGGCAGACACTATATGCTGCTAAACCGCGGGGCGAGAATCTTAGAATTAAACGAGGACTGTACAAAGCAGATCTCGGAGGCAGAACTATTATATTATGGGGATCAGAAACGTGCGCCGGAGGGACCGCATCTGTTAAAAAAAGACGGCTATTACTATCTGTTTCTGGCGGAGGGCGGAACAGGAGCCGGGCACCGGATCTCTGTTGCAAGAAGCAAGACTTTAATGGGCAATTATGAACGTGTCCGTATAACCCGATCATGCGTCAGATGGATGAGGGAGCGGCGATCCAGCGCTGCGGTCACGGAAAACCGGTCTGCACCCAGAACGGGGAGTGGTATATGGTGTATCTCTGTGGCAGGATGATCGGAGATGGTTACAGCATGCTCGGAAGGGAGACGGCGCTTGATCCGATCAGCTGGACGGTGGATGGCTGGCCGGTCGTAAACGGTTTAAAGGGACCTTCGGTTCTGCAGAAAAAACCGGATCTTCCGGTGTGGATGCCGGAAGAAGAGCCGGATATTGGCTGGAACCCAAAATGGATGACACCACGTGCACCGGAGCCGGAAGGAATCCGTTTTCTCTCATCAGGAATCCGTATCAAAGGGAGCCGTTTTCCACTCAGAGATGTGGCTGCTAAAAATATTTTATTGCAGAGACAGACTTCGTTTTGTTTTACTGCGGAAACGGAACTTGTGATACCGGGACTTACAGGTGGTCAGGAAGCAGGTTTAGTCTGTTATTATGACGAAAATACATGGGTGTGTCTTGCAGTCTGCAGGGAAAATTCTTATTATATCCAGGTAAAAGAACATATTGGGGATAAAGATGTTCTGCATGAGAGACAGATGCTTCCATGTGATTGTTCAGGGAAAAAGATCAGCCTGAAAGTGGAAACAGAGTATTTAAAGCGGCGTTTTACTTACCGGCTGCAGGGGGAAGAAAAACATATAGCAGCAGAGATTGCGAATGTTTATTATCTATGCGATGAAGGAATTCATATGGGTAAGCGCTTTACCGGGGCAATGACAGGTATTTATGCGGTTGCCGGAGAACACAAATTGTATGCAGATTTTTTTAATTTTATTTATCAGGATATCGAAGCATAAAAAAAGTCAGTATCAGAAAAACGAGGGAGACAAATGGAAACAAAAAGACAGGAAGATATCAGAAAACTTATGCAGATGCCGGAAGAGGCGATTGCTTCTCTGAATGAATCAGAGGCAGACCGGCTCGGAAGACTAGCAGTCATGTTTTATAAAGAAACAGGAGATGGAGTATATAAGGAGAAAGCAGAACAGATCCGTGCAGCGCAGGGCGAATTGCCGGAGGATATCTGTGCCATGCCTTTTTTTATGGAATATGAAACGGTATGTGGGAAAAAAGAGCGGTACAATAAGATCGTTGACCGGATGGAAGATGAGGCGTCAGCCGGATTTGCCGATGCAAAAGCAAGAAATGCATATTTAGCAGCCTGGTGGATGTGATTGATGGAATCAGTTTTGAGATTTATGAAAAATACCGCACTTTGACCGCAGTTTATAAATGCGTATTAAAGGATGCGTTAGCTGAGGGAGAAGAAACAACGGAACTTGCCTATGCCATATTAAAGGGCTGCAATATTGGAATTTTGCTGAAAGAAAAATATGCAGAAACAGGTGCTTTAATGGCAGGGCATCTGAAAAATACGGGCATGACAGATCAGACGGAATATCTGTCAGACATTACAGCAAGAACAATAGAACAATATGATCTGCTTGCGATGGAACAGTCGGAATAGGGAGGAAAAGAGTCATGGAAGTAAAACTGATTATGAAATCTGCCCGCAATGCGGTCATTGAAATTGCAGATGGTGGAATTTACAATACAAAAGAAACATATCATGTTCTGCTGAACGGTGAAGAGGTATTTTCAACGGATACGGTTATAAATTCATTGTTTGATTTAAAACCGCAGACTTCCTATGAGGTTTCTGTAAGAACAGCAGATGGTACCGAACTAGGAACGGTATCGTTTGTTACAGCATATGAATTTGTCACATTAAATGTCCGTGATTTTGGTGCTACAGGCGATGGAAAACAGGATGATACGAAGTTTATACAGGCAGCGATCCTAGCCTGTCCGAAGGAAAGCCGTGTGCTTATTCCAAAGGGAAGCTATCGCATTACCAGTCTGTTTTTAAAAAGTAATCTGCGCCTTGAGCTTGCAAAGGGAGCAGAACTTATCGCAGATACAGACAGGGCGGCCTATCCGAAATTTCCTGGTATGATTGAAAGTTATGATGAACAGGGTGAATATAATTTAGGAACGTGGGAAGGAAATCCATTACCGATGTTTGCCGGCATCATCACCGGACTGGATGTAGAAAATGTATTGATCTACGGAAGAGGAACGATAAATGGACAATGCTTCAAAAGAAAACTGGTGGAAAAATCCGAAAGTCAATGGTAGGAGCATTCCGCCCGCGTCTGTTTTTCTTAAGCCATTGTCAGAATGTGACACTTTGTGGTGTAACTTTCAAGAACAGTCCGTCCTGGACACTGCATCCGTATTTTTCAGATAACCTGAAATTCTACGGACTTACGATCAACAATCCAAGCGATTCGCCAAATACGGATGGCCTGGATCCTGAATCATGCAAAAATGTAGATATTGTCGGTGTGAAATTCTCACTTGGAGATGACTGCATAGCAGTTAAGTCTGGTAAGATCTATATGGGAAAGAAATATAGGACACCTTCTGAAAATATCCATATCAGACAATGCCTGATGGAAAATGGTCATGGTGCAGTAACAGTCGGAAGTGAGATGCTGGCGGTGTCAAAAATCTGGTCGTGGAAGAATGCCGGTTTTACGATACAGACCGGGGACTACGTATCAAGACACGCAGAGGACGGGGAAAAGATGCCGTTTTAGATCAGATTATTTTCCGGAAAATCGATATGGATCAGGTTATGACGCCGTTTGTGATAAACTGTTTTTATTTCTGTGATCCGGACGGCAAGACCGAGTTTGTCCAGAGCCGTGAAAAAATGCCGGTAGATGATGGTACACCTGCGATCTTAAGACTTGATTTTGAAGATATTAAAGCCCAAAACTGTCATGTGGCAGCTGCATATTTTGATGGACTGCCGGAACAGAAAATTGAGCAGATCATTATGAAAAATATTACAGTGACATATGCTAAGAATCCGAAATCCGGCGTTCCTGCCATGTCTTCCGGTGTGGAAGAGTGTACAAAGAAGGGAATCTTTGCGCGCAACATCAAAGAACTGGTATTAGAAAACGTGGAAATAGAGGGACAGGATGGAGAACTTCTTGTTACAGAGGGAATTGACCATTTCGTGCAGTAGAACAGAAAGAGGAAAACATATGCAGTTAGGAATACGTTTACATGATATCAAAAAAGCACCACTTGAGGAGCGCCTTGCAATCGCAAAGGAGCAGGGGTTTTTGTGCGGACATCTGGCACTCTCAAAAGTAATCACGGAATATCCGGTGGATGATGGGGCACTGACTCCGGGGTATGCAATGTACTTGAAAAAAATATTCGCAAAAAACGATCTTGATATTGCCGTACTGGGATGTTATTTAAACCTTGCAAATCCAGATGAAGGACAGCTTGCAAAGATCACACACCGTTATCTGGCGCATATTCGGTTTGCATCACTGCTTGGCGTCGGGGTAGTCGGAACAGAGACAGGTGCTGTCAATGAGGCATATAAGTTTGAGGAAAAAAATCACTCGGATGAGGCGCTGGATATTTTTATACAGAATGTGAAACCGGTGATTTCCTATGCAGAAAAAATGGGCGTTATTTTTGCAATCGAGCCGGTGTGGAAACATATCGTATGCAATCCGAAGAGAGCGCGGAAAGTGCTTGATGAGATCGCGTCTCCAAATCTTCAGATCATTTTTGATCCGGTCAATCTTTTGGATATCAGCAATTATCAGAACAGGGATGTGATCATAGAAGAAGCGATAGAGCTGCTTGGAGATGATATTGCAATGGTCCATATGAAAGATTTTGTGGTGCAGGATGGGAAACTGGTGTCAGTCGCTGCAGGAACAGGTGAGATGAACTATGAGAAGATTATTCGTTTCATTAAGGAGAGAAAGCCGTATATACATGTGACGCTTGAAAATACAACGCCGGAGAATGCAGTACAGTCTAAAGAATATATTCAGGGATTGTATGATTCGTGCCGGATTTAAAAGAAGTTTTTTAGAAAAAAATCAGGCTGGGAAGAAGTAGGATTGCATTCCTGTGATATAAGATGTAAAATAAAATTGATAATATAAAAAAGAGGAGAATAAAAATGTTAAGAAAACAGACAAAAAAGATTTTAGTTGTTATGCTGTTTGCGCTGACATTAGTTCTTGTCGGAAGAGTTGATGCGAATGCACAGACTGCTGCACCGGCAGGCGTGAAACAGGTAAAAGCGGGCAGCAGTTCTGTAACAGTGCAGTGGAACGCTGTTATGCAGAATGATATCTGCTATTATTACCGCGTCAGTGATGATGCAGGCTTTAAGAGCAATACCACCAGAAGCAAACGTAATTATAATGCATCCGAAAGTTATATTTCCGGTCTTTCTGCGGGAAAGAGTTATTATGTCCAGATCGGAACATCTACAACAAAATCATCCAGTGCACCGGATGATACTGCATGGTCAAAAGCGATCGAAGTTGTGACAGTTCCGGAGCAGGTGGTATCGAATTCTGTAAAACAGACCGGAGCAGGCACGACATCCATTTCGCTGAGCTGGCAGGCTGCTTCCGGGGCAAACTGTTACAAACTGACCTGTTATCAGAGTGGAACGAGCGAAAACAATGCATCAGAGATTGTTTCCAAAAAGAACAGTGTCAAGATCACAGGATTAAAGAAGAACAGTCGTTATCAGGGACATATTTATGCAGGAAGAACAAGCAGTACAGGTTATACCGCATATGCAACTTCCGGTGGTTATTATTCAAATTCAGCAGTGACACCTACTAAGATCACAGGTGTAGAGAACACGGCTTTTTATCCGGCATCAAATGCTGCATATTTTGAATGGAAAAAAGCAAATGCTGCAAATGGTTATGAATATATTATTTATGACAATTCCAAAAAGAAAATTTATTCGGGCTCATGTACTTCAAGTGCCTCACTCCGTGTTTCTACAAATAAATTAAAAAAAAGAACAGTTTTACCAGATCAAGGTAAGAGGTTACGTTAACTTAAGCAATAACAAGAAAGCATATGGTGAATGGTCTGACGTACTGTATTTTGCAAAGGATCCGTCTTACAAACTGTCTGTAAAGACTTCCAAAAAAAAGATTCAGTTAAACTGGAAGAAAGTGAAAGGCGCATCAAATTATACGGTATATATTTCCGATAAACAGAACTCTGGTTACAAAAAGGTTGGAACCTATAACAGCAAAAAGACAAGTGCAACTATCAGAAAATTCGGGAAAAAGGCATTAAAGAGCGGAAAAACTTATTATGTAAGAATTGACGCAAGTAAAAATGTAAAGGTAAATAAAAAATCAAAGACTTTCAAGAATACGCAATATTATACATGGAAGGTTAAGGTAAAATAGGAAAAAGGAAAAATCCAAAAAGACTGGAATGCAGATCCGGTCTTTTGGATTTTTTGTTTCAGTGGAAAATCCAGACACAAAAAACTGCCATATCAAATCGGATACGACAGTTTTTTCAGTGTTCAAAATTAAGCTCTTTCAACTTTGCCGGATTTCAAACAGGAAGCACATACATATAATTTCTTAGGTGTTCCGTTTACTTTACAGCTCACACGCTTGATGTTTGATTTCCACATTCTATTTGATCTTCTATGAGAATGGCTGACATTATTTCCGAAATGAGCGCCCTTTCCACAAACTGCACATTTTGCCATAGTTTTGCACCTCCTTGTAATTCACTAAGTCTGCCTGTACTATCAGACTCACAACATGTTTATTCTAACAGATTCATTTTTATATTGCAAGCAAATTTTAAAAAAAAATATTAAAAATAGTAAACAGGACTAGGAATTTTGGTAAAAAAGCGGTTATAATAGACAATAAACTAGCGTTAATATGGCTTTGAAAGGAGCAGGAACGTATATGAATGGACATATGGATACCCAGTTGGGAAGAGTTTCAATAGACCCGGAAGTGATTGCAACCTATGCAGGATCTGTAGCTGTAGAGTGCTTTGGAATCGTAGGTATGGCTGCAGTTAACATGAAAGATGGTCTGGTGAAGTTACTGAAAAAAGATTATTTGACACATGGTATTAATGTAGCGATTGACGAGGATAATAAGATTACGATCGATTTTCATGTGATCGTATCCTACGGCGTCAGCATCAGTACGGTTTCCGATAATTTAATAGAGACGGTAAGATATAAAGTAGAAGAGTTTACCGGACTGGAAATCAAAAAAATTAACATTTACGTTGAAGGCGTGCGTGTAATTGATTAAGGAGGACATAGAAGGTGGAAATCACTACGATAAATACTGAGCTTGTGGCGAAGATGTTTCTTGCCGGAGCAAAGAATCTGGATGCAAAGAAAGAATGGATCAACGAGCTGAACGTATTCCCGGTTCCGGATGGTGATACCGGTACAAATATGTCAATGACGATCATGTCAGCGGCAAGAGAGGTAAGTGCTTTGGAAAAACCAGAGATGAAAGCATTGGCAAAAGCTATTTCATCCGGTTCTTTAAGAGGAGCGAGAGGTAACTCCGGTGTTATTCTTTCACAGTTGTTCCGTGGTTTTACAAAGGTGATCGCAGAATATGATGAGATCAACGTACAGATTTTATCAGATTCTTTCCAGAAGGCCGTTGAGACAGCATACAAAGCTGTTATGAAGCCAAAAGAGGGAACAATCCTGACTGTGGCAAAAGGCATGTCTGACCGTGCGTTAGAACTTTGTGATGATACAGAAGATCTGGTATATTTCTGTGAAGAAGTCATCAAGGAAGGTGACCGCGTGTTAGATCTCACACCGGAGATGCTTCCTGTTTTAAAACAGGCGGGAGTTGTGGATTCCGGCGGACAGGGTCTGATGCAGGTTATGAAAGGTGCAATGGATGCACTGCTCGGCAAAGAAGTGGATTACACCATCGAGGAAACTCAGGCGGTGAAAAAGGCACCGGAAAGTACAGGAACATCCTACAATATTGAAGCACAGGCAAATCAGGAGATCAAATTTGCATATTGTACACAGTTCCTTATTATGCTTGATACGCCGATCACACTGCAGCAGGAGAATGAGTTTAAGTCTTATCTGGAGACGATCGGTGATTCCATTGTTGTTGTCGCAGATGATGAGATCGTAAAGGTACATGTACATACCAACGATCCAGGACTTGCAATGCAGAGAGGACTTACCTATGGTTCCCTGACAACGATCATCATTGAAAATATGAAGTTAGAGCGTGATGAGAAGATTTCCGCCCTGAAAGAAAAAGAGATGCAGTCAGCCGGCATTCCGGAGGAAAAAGAGGAAAAACCGGCAGAACTCCAAAAGAGATGGGATTTATTTCCGTCAGCATCGGTGAGGGAATCAACGAGATCTTTAAAGGTCTTGGTGTCGATTACATCATTGAGGGTGGTCAGACCATGAACCCAAGTACCGAGGATATGTTAAATGCCATTGAAAAAGTAAATGCAAAGACGGTATTTATTTTGCCAAACAACAAGAACATTATCCTTGCGGCAAATCAGGCAGCATCCCTTGTGAGGATAAAAAGATCATTGTCATCCCGACAAAGACGATCCCACAGGGTATTACTGCGCTGATCAATTACATTCCTGACAGTACACCGGAAGATAACGAGCAGCGCATGAGTTCTGAAATCTCCATGGTAAAGACCGGTCAGGTTACCTATGCAGTCCGTGATACGGTGATCGATGACAAAGAGATCAAACAGGATGACTTTATGGGTATCGGCGATTCCGGTATTCTTTCCGTAGGACAGAATTTAGAGCCGACGGTTATGGATATGATGAAACAGTTAGTCGATGAAGATTCTGCAATCGTCAGCATTTATTACGGTGAGGACACGAAGGAAGAAGACGCCAATGCACTTGGTGAGAAGATCGGAGAGGCATTCCCGGATGTCGAGATCGAGGTTCACTATGGCGGACAGCCGATCTACTATTATGTGATTTCAGTAGAATAAGAATGGAGTAAAAATGGATCGCAATTCCCCTTTAAGAGAAATTAAAGGTGTCGGCGCCAAAACAGAAGAATTATTTCATAAGATAGGAGTATACACCGTAGGTGATATACTCCTTCATTATCCCCGGACATATATACAGTATCCGCAGGCAAAACATGTGGATGAGGTACTCGACGGGGAACAGGCGGCGGTTCTTGGACGGATCACAAGAACACCGGTAGTGCGGAAGTGCGCACCATGCAGATCACAGTTACGACGATCAGTGAGATGGGAGCCTCCTTAGAGCTGGTATGGTACCGGATGCCTTATATGAAAAATAATTTAAAAGTCGGCAGCACTTACATTTTTTTATGGAAAAGTCAATAAAAAGAATGGAAGACTTGTCATGGAACAGGCAGCAATGTTTACCGAAGAACAGTATGCTTCCATGGAACAGGTGTTTTTGCCGGTATACACACTGACAAATGGGCTTTCCAATAACCTTGTCACAAAGACGGTGCGTGCGGCACTTGGAGACGAACATTTGTTTATGGATTATCTGCCGCATGCCATCCGCGAGAAACACGGTCTTTGTGAGTATAATTATGCCATCCGCCAGATCCATTTCCCGGAGGATATGGAGACACTCATTACTGCGAGAAGGCGGCTTGTGTTTGACGAATTTTTCCTTTTTATTCTAAGCATGCAGTATCAGAAGGAAAAGCACGTTAAAGAAAAAAACGAGTTTGTTTTTGCGGAAGATGATTTTACAGATGAACTGATAGAGCAGCTGCCTTATGAACTTACCAATGCACAGAAAAAGGCACTTGCGGATGTAAAACGCGATATGCGTTCCGAGACGGTCATGCAGCGTCTGATCCAGGGTGATGTAGGTTCCGGTAAAACGATCGTTGCGTTTCTTGCGATGGCAGATACCGCCCACAATGGCTACCAGTCTGCAATCATGGCACCGACGGAGGTGCTTGCAAGACAGCATTATGAGTCCTATCAGAGCATGTGTGAACAGTTTGGACTCCATATTCCGATCGTGCTTCTGACAGGTTCCATGACGGCAAAACAGAAACGCCGTGCATATGAGGCACTAGAGGTTTATTCGAATGCTATGATCATTGGGACACATGCGCTGATTCAGGAGAAAGCAATCTATCAGAATCTTGCGCTCGTGATCACCGATGAACAGCATCGTTTTGGAGTGCGTCAGCGGGAGACTTTTGCCGGAAAAGGAACAGAGCCTCATGTGCTTGTCATGAGTGCAACACCGATCCCGCGTACTTTGGCAATTATTATTTACGGTGATCTGGATATTTCTGTGATTGATGAAGTCCCGGCAAAAAGACTTCCAATCAAAAACTGTGTGGTTGACCGGAGATACCGCCCCAAGGCATATGCTTTTATCGAACATGAAATACGGGCGGGACATCAGGCATATGTGATCTGTCCGCTGGTGGAAGAGAGTGAAAATATGGAAGCGGAAAATGTCACCGATTATGCAAAACGTCTGCGGGAAGAACTGCCGGAAGACATTGTGATCGGCGTTTTACATGGGCAGATGAAAGCAGAGCAGAAAAATAAGATCATGGATCAGTTTGTAAAAAATGAGATCCAGGTACTTGTTTCCACAACGGTTGTCGAGGTCGGGGTCAATGTGCCGAATGCGACGGTCATGATGATCGAGAATGCAGAACGGTTCGGGCTTGCACAGCTTCACCAGCTAAGAGGACGTGTCGGAAGAGGAGATGCCCAGTCGTATTGTATTATGGTCAATGCCTCAGACAGCAAAAATTCCATGAAGCGGCTTGATATTTTAAATAAATCCAACGATGGATTTAAGATTGCAAGCGAAGATTTAAAACTCCGCGGACCGGGAGATTTCTTTGGGATCCGCCAGTCCGGTGAGATGCAGTTTTTACTGGCGGATATCTATCAGGATGCGTCTGTATTACAGCAGGCATCTGAGGAGGTGCAGGATCTGCTTGCGACAGACCCGGAACTATGTGAGGAAGAAAATATAAACCTGCAGCACTATCTGGAAATTTTCTTTGAAGATCAGAAGAGCAGGCTCAATCTTTAAAAATTGATTTTATGATAGATTTCATTTACTTACTGTCTGTAAATTGGAAATAATAATACGGTTACAAAAACGGGAGCTTTCCATAGGAAAGCTCCGTTTTTGTGTGCCCAAAGGCATAGATCCTTGCGGATCATAGATCTTAGTGGCTCGAAGAACCGTCATTTACAGCAAAAATTATTTGCAGCAAAATTATTTGTGGCAAAATTATTTGCCTGACATCTGTCTCTCCTGCGCCTCGATCATTTTCTTAACCATATAACCGCCGACAGAACCGTTCTGTCTGGAAGTAAGGTCACCGTTGTAACCGTCCTTTAAAGGTACGCCGATCTCGCTTGCTACCTCATATTTGAAACGGTCTAATGCACTTTTTGCTCAGGAACTGCTGCTCTGTTAGATGAACGACTTGCATAATAGTTTCCTCCTTTAGTGTGTGATACATCTTTTGTTTTATAAGGTATCATTTGTATGATTTGAACAAACGCCGCGTTAATCATAGGTTCCGCGCGTTTGTACTTTGCTGCGGTGCTTTTGATCACGTTTTGTTTTGTTCAGTGATAGTATGTGAAATATTACAGCAGCTAAACATGCATTTTTTGTCAAAAAAGCAAGTAATATCCGCAACAAGTGATACATAAACTTTAAATTTTCGGTGCAGAATGAAAAGGCTGTTTGCGACAAAATATTTTAGTGAATTATAATAAAGTTTGTAAGCACTTACAAAAAAATATTTACAAACTGGATTATATAAGCTATGATAAGAGTAAAGTGATTTGTGTGAATCAGCTCATAATACAAGGGGACAAAACACACGGGAGAAGGAGAAAACAGTATGGATAAGATTGAAAAATACATCGATGAACTTTTAGAAAAGAGTACGCCGGATCGTCCAATCTGGAACATTGAAAAGATTTTACAGGGGAAAAAATCAACCTGGAATTACATCGATGGATGTATGATCAAGCAATTTTAGAGATGTATGCCATCACAAAAGATGAAAATATTTTTCATTTGCGGATCATTTTATTGACTGCAAGGTCATGGAGGATGGTTCGATCGAAGGATATTCGGTGGAAGAATTAAATATTGACAATGTAAACGCAGGTAAGACGTTGTTTGAACTTTATGACCTGACAGGAAAAGAGAAATACCGCAAGGCAATCGATCTTGTTTACAGTCAGATCCAGAAAATGCCTCGTACAAAAGAAGGAAATTTCTGGCATAAAAATATTTATCCGAATCAGGTCTGGTTAGACGGCCTTTATATGTGCCAGCCGTTTTACATGGAATATGAGACGCGTTTTCATGACAAAAAAAATATGACGATATTTTTTCACAGTTTTTTAATGTGGTAAAGAATATGCGCGATCCAAAAACAGGACTTTATTATCACGCATATGATTCCTCAAGAGAAATGTTCTGGTGTGACAAGGTAACCGGTCTCAGCCAGAATTTCTGGCTCCGCGCATTAGGATGGTATTCCATGGCTCTGCTCGACACGTTGGACAAAGCGGATGCATCTGTCGGGGAACCATATGAGAAAATGAAACAGATTTTTGTGGAGCTGATGGACTCTATGTTAAAATATCAGGATGAGAGCGGTATGTGGTATCAGGTTGTAAATGTCGGCGGCATGGATCGCAATTATCTTGAGACAAGCGGAAGCTCGATCATGGCATATGCACTGTTAAAAGGTGTGCGCCTTGGATTCCTTCCGGAAAGTTATCGTACCTATGGCGAGAAGGCATTTCACGGTATTTGTGAGAAGTACTTATCGGAAGATGAGAATGGTGAACTTCATTTAGACGGAATCTGTCTGGTTGCAGGACTAGGCGGTGCGAACAGACGTTCCGGAACTTTTGATTATTATATGTCCGAACCGGTCGTTAAGGATGACGCAAAGGGCGTTGGTCCGTTTTTACTTGCTTATACAGAGATGAAACGATTGGAAATGTAAAATAAATCAGAACATTTGCCGGCAAAGGAAAAAGGAGCAGATATGAGCAGTAGTAAACAAACAAAATTTAGTGGAACAAAGGCAGCAGGCATAAGTATTCTTGCACTTTGTCTTCTGGCATTTTCGCAGCTTTTGGCACTTCTGATCGGAAATATGCTGGTGGCAGGCGGAATGTCAGCGGTGACAGGAAATATTTTCACTGGAATTTTATATGTGGGTCTGGTACTTGGAGGAGTCTTTCTGATCTGTAAAAAAATGTTAAAAATACCAATGGCAGATTTTAAGATCGGGAAACCGGATCTGTATCCGTTTTGGATCATCGCCGCTTTTGCAATGCCACTGTTGGTGATTCTGATATACCAGTTATTTGCAGGAACGTGGCAGCAATCAACCTTAGAAGCAGAAACATTAAAACAGCTTGTTGCCGGAAGTGTTGCATATTTAGGATTGGCAACTGGAATCGTGGAAGAAACGGTATTCCGCGGAATTATTATGAGTTCGGTGGAATATGCATGGAACCGGAAAATTGCAGTGATCGCTCCATCTGTCCTGTTTGGCTGTCTGCATATTGAAGAAGGAATGAGTATTCCCGGAATGATCCAGGTAGTGATAGCAGGAAGTCTCGTTGGAATCCTGTTTTCTCTGGTGACCTGCTATACCGGAACGATCTGGTATTCCGCACTCATGCATGGAATCTGGAATTGTCTGATGATCGGAGGACTGATTCATATCGGATCTGCGGCAGATAGTGCGGTCTGGTATAATTATGTTCTTGATACCGATTCTTTTCTGTTGACAGGTGGAGATTTCGGTGTGGAATCTTCTGTTATTTCCATAGCAGCGTACCTGATTTTTGCAGTGATCGCATTTTTGTTACTGCAGAAAAAGGAAAGAAGCGTAAATTACTCAATCATTGTAAGCGAAAAAAACGCAGTCGTGAATCGTATAAAAATTCACGGCTGCGTTTTTATGATAATGGTTTGGTTCGCGAAACGTGTATTCTATTGCTTACGATGATAGTGTTTTGCATGCAGGTCATGGCGTATTGGATTATTGATTTATTCCACCAGTGTCAGACCGGAGATATCCGGGTGTACCGTCAGTGAGAAGTTGGTGTAATATATCACAAAACCCGGAGCACTTCCGTTTGGCTTTTTCACATTTTTCTTCTGGAGATAATCGATCTCGATCTTGTCACTGTCTCTGCCGCTGGAATAATAACCGGCAAGTTTTCCTGCCTCCTCAAACATACGGTCCGGCAGATCTGTCTCGTTATTTGTTTTCACAACGACGTGGGAGCCGGCATTCCTTTGGCATGGAACCACCAGTCGTTTCCGGTTGCAAATTTAAATGTCAGTTCTTCATTCTGATAATTATTTTTTCCGACATACATATGATAGCCGTCTGAGGAAATATAATGGAACGGTTTACTTTTGATCTTTGCTTTTTTGTCAGTGCGTTTCCGCTTAATGTAGCCATATTCCACCAGTTCTTCCTTGATCTGTACCAGATCGTCCTCGGTCAGGGCGATATCAAGAGATGTGGCAATGCTCTCTAAGTGGTCGATCTCAGATTTCGTTTCTTCAATCAGGTCGGTCAGTGCCTCGTAAGTACGTTTTAATTTTCCGTATTTATCGAAATATTTCTGTGCATTTGCTTTGGCGTCTAAGGTCGGGTCAAGAGGAATCTTTACGTTTTCGTTCGTATAGTAATTAAGCGCTTCCAGTTGTTTTGCACCTTCCTCTAAATCGTAACCGTAGGTGTGGATTAGTTCACCGTATACTTTGTATTTATCCCTTTTTTCTGTATCTTTTAACTGTTTCTGCTGGAGCTGGTATTTTTTACGGTTACGCTCTAACGCAGTGGACACAATTTTTCTTAAGTCGACAGATTTCTGGCGGATGCGCGTGTAAATATTTTTGGAAGCATAGTATTCCTCCAGAACTTTGGAAATCGAATCGTATTCCGTCATGGTATAAGCATTCGTGTCAGCATGATCCGTGTTCTGCATAATTTTTTGATCCAGAGCAGTGTGCACATATTCGGACAGACGAAAACAGGAAAAATCGATCGGTTCCCTGCCGCGCATGATGATGTTTGGACAGTAATTGTGATTTCTGACATCATCCATCATCCATGAAAAGTTATGGAACAGATGTTTTTTGCCGTCTGCATCGAGCGAATCTACCGGCATATCTCCGTCGATCGAAGCACGGTAACAGATCTCGTTTGCAATCACAGGCTGATCCCGGTAAAAGAGCCATAAATTGCCTTTGTGATGGAAACAGGTTTTTTCATGACAGATTCCATGAAAACTTCTTCTGTAACTTCAAGCGGATTTAATTTGTCCTCCTGCGTGGCTGGAATGCAGTAAGCCCGTCCCGGAAGGACCTCACGCACGGAACTCATCATGGAGGATACATGCTTGATGCTGTCAATGATCGTGCCGTCGGAGCTGCAGAAAATAATGTTACTGTGTTTTCCCATCAGTTCCACGATCAGTGTTTTCTGGCACAGATCACCCATTTCATCGAGGTGCTCGATATCAAAACGAATGATACGTTCCATGTGAGGCTGGTAAATTTTTATGATCCGCCCGTTTGCAATGTGCTTGCGTAACAGCATACAAAAATTTGGTGCTGTCAGCGGACTTGGTTTGTTTGTTTCTGTCAGATACAGAAAAGGCAGCGAAGCACTCGCTGACATGGCAAGACGGAACTGCCCGTTACTTCCTTTTAAGGTAAAAAGAAGCTCGTCGTTTTCCGGTTGGGCAATTTTGCTGATCTTTGCATTTAAAATTGTTTGATTCAGTTCATATACAAGATTGGATATTACTAATCCATCAAAAGCCATTTTTAGATCTCCTTTCGGAATGTGTTTCCACGGATTTCCCGCAGAATGATATTATAACGGATTTTTAGCATAAAAACAACGCTGTTGGGATGTTTATTTGTTGACACATTATGATGAAACATATATAAATATTGCATAAATTCATTTGAATACAATAACTTGTCAAAAAGGTCAGAAAACAGATGAAATAATCAAAAATAACGATGATTTTGATAATTTACATGTCTGGATAGTAATTATTTTCATTGGCAGATATTGTATTTGAAGATGAGGTGCAGTGCGTGAAATTGGGAGAATGAGAAATGGAGGATTTGCGTATGGTAAAACAGAAAAAAAAGTATTGTGTTAATGGCAAGAGTGCTGGTGTTAGCATTGCTGATCGGTGTATTTGCATCTGTTCCGTCAGAGCAGACATTTGCAGCCGCAAATAAGGCTCTTCGTTCAAAAGTTGTATTCAATGGAGATAAAGAATCTGATGAAGCGTGGATGAATAACAATTATGTTATGCAGGCAGGTTACAAAAAAAGCTTCAAAAATAAAGAAAAATATGAAAATGTCCGCAAAAGTGTATGTTCCGGCAGCAGCCTTAAAAATGAATGGAGATACCGTACATGTGGATGCGTGGATAGGTCTGGAAAATAGTAAAAACGGTAATTATGTTGGGGATATCCGTACAAAATATACGGTAATGCTGATCAAAGATGGCAAAAAAATGCGTGTCGCACTGTGGGATCCGGCGAAGGAAAAAGAGTGTAAACCTGGGAAAACAGCCAGCTATAAAAAATCCGGAAAATATTATGTGATCACGATCAATGATATGCCGCTGGAAAATGTTGTTTATAAGGATGAACAGACATCGAAAATTAACACAAAAACGAAATATAACCTAGGGCAGGGGATCGGTGTCATAGGCACCTGCTCAAGGACCAGCGGATATGTATATGTGGATGATTTAAAGATTTCAAGAGTGACTACGCAGAAGATTACATTTAATAAAAAAGACTATAAATGGTACAGTGGATGGCATTTGGATAAAAATTATTCTTTAAGGGTTATAACTATTAAATAATAACCTGTCTGTAAAGAAATAAAAGTATGGCAAAAATGGGAGCTCGAATCGAACTTCCATTTTATATTAAAAATAAATTACAAATATAAAAATAAAATTAAATAAATGAAAAGGTCTTTTTTTTTTATAAAAAAAATTTGCTATACTAAATTCGTATATGAAAGATTAAGACATCAATACAATCTTGGTATTCTATATGTCGGTTTTATAGGTAAAGACGGCATATCTGAAACAATCTTTTTTATTCATTACAGATACTTTTAAGAATATTCCATGGTAATGAAAGTGAAAACTGTGCTTTTATCTGCACTATACAAGAACTGTACCTTGACAAATAAATAGGAAGATATTCGATCAGAGAAAGTTGCTTTTCCATTACATGACGTTTATAATAAAGAAAAGGAAAACAGATATAGTATACTGATCAAGGCAGCCGAAAGGACGGCTTTACCACTTAGATCTGCTCCGAGATTCGGAGAAAGGGGTGGTAGCATGGTTACATATAGTGATTTATTCACATTTGTTATTATGATATGTGCCATCATAACGCTTGTCAGAAGTGTCAGAAATGATACCCATGATAAGACAAAAAAATAACCGTCCAGCTCCCTGACAAGATCTGACGGTTATTTCTTGTAACTAATCAACTTGTTTCACCGGAGCAGATAGGTATTTGCTTATCACCCGGCTGTCTTGATAGGTATATTATAAAAGTTTCCAATTCGTTTGTCAACGTCGTAAGTAAAAGAATCAAAAATAAAAGATAAAGGAGAATCGAAGTTATGAGAGAAAGAAGAAACCGGAAAGGAATGAACACCGCAAAGGTGGCAGGATGGAAAAAAGCAGTCGTGCTCATGCTTGCACTTATCGTGTGTATCAGCAGCGTTGTAGTACCGCAGCCGGAAGAGGTATCGGCAAAACAGGCAGCATATCTGGATACTATGGCAAAGATAAGCCCAAAAATCAAATCGTGTTTGCAACATCGGATGATGCCAAATGGCATAAAGCAAATGAAGGCTGCTGTAATGTTTCCAAAAACAATGGAACATACAATCATTATCACTGCATGAAAAAGAAAACTGTTTATGCAGGAGAGAAGTTCACGATTGTTCCGGTTGCCATGTTTAAAAATGGAGTGGTGGTAGGATCAAAAAACAGTAAAGACGGTATCAAATCCGGTGAACTGAAATACAAATCCTCGAACACCAGCATTGCAACAGTAAATGCAAAGGGTGTTGTGACTGTAAAGAAAAAAGGAAAATGTAAAATCACTGTGACATCCATCTATGATTCCAAGGTAAAAGGAACATTGAGTCTGACTGTAAGCAAGGGAAAGCAGAAAGCAAAGATCACTTTAAAAGAGAAAAAAGCATCCATCGTTGTCGGAAAGACAACCACTATCAAAGTAAAATCCTTTAAAGGGATCAGCAATAAGAACATTGCCTTTTCTTCCAGTGACAAAAAAGTTGCAACGGTATCATCCAAAGGAAAAGTAACCGGCAAGAAAGCAGGAAAGGCAACGATCACTGTAACTTCCCTAATCAACAAGAAAGTAAAAGCTGTGTTTAAGGTAACCGTAAAAACGGCGGATATGATTGATACGGACTATTCCGAAAAAGGAAAAGGTAAGATCGTACTTGCAGAAAACAGTGTAACTTTATATCCGGAAAAATCTTTCCATAAGATTTATGATCATTGTGGAGATGCAGAGACTCTTGAATATTATACAGAAGATTATAGTAGTCAGGATCATTTTATTGGAAAACAGCTTTTAGTGCAGAAAGAGAAATACGGACAGGCACAGATCAAAGTAAAACGGATCACTGGTGTAAAGAACAGTGCTGTTTCCTATAAGTCCAGCAACACAAGTGTTGCAGCTGTTTCTTCCACCGGTTTTGTGACACCGAAAAAGGTGGGAACTGCAACGATTACAGTTACGTCAAAAGCCAATAAGAAAGTCCAGGCGAAATACAAGGTAACGGTTAAGAAAAACGACATGGTGCTGGCAGTTGGATTTGATATGTACGATAATATCAAGTACTATGTGAAGAAAAATGATGATGGTACGATTGAATATAGATTAAGAGGAGTAGCAACTGAATTTTCGCGGCAGATAAAAAAGTGGCAACTTCATGTGATTATGCGGATGCTATTGCAAGCAATAATAAGATTATTATGTCTAGTAGCAATGAAAATATCTTAAGAGTAAAGGATGAATCCTATCTTCAAGCTATAGGAAAGGATCAGCTATTATTACCTTAAAAACAGCTGATGGACGTTGGAGTTATTCATGGAAGGTAACTGTTAGTGACAAGACAACATCATTTGCTGAATATAGGACAGGATGTACTACAGGAGCTGATAGAGATAAAAATGCAGAAAAGGATGGTTTTGTAACAAAACTTTAAACAGCAAGGAAAATTTAATAAAGTAGATGGCAGTCTATTATAGGTTGCCACAGAAAAGTGAACTGCTTGGCATCTGATTACCTTGCAGTTCATTTTTTATTATTACGGTATTTTCAAAATGAAAATATAAACTACACATGACAAAAAAGTCGAAAGGAGATTTATGAGAAACAGGATAACACAATTAAGCAGATTTTTACTGCTCTGTGCAGTAATGTTTCTGGTCACCATGATCCCACAGAGTGTGAAAGCGATCACGGTAGAAGAAGCAGGAGAAGTTTATATGACGGATTCACAGGCGGGGGCAGGACAACCGCTGTATGGACGGTTGAATATCAACTATACCGGAAATACGAACTATGATACATGGTCTAACGATATTGTTACAAACTATAACACCTATGACAGTAAAAAAGACCAATATAAAGCTGCAGAAACGGTATTGAAAAAAGCAGACAACTCCGTGATTGGAAAGAAGATCAAAAACAACAGATCTGCAAAGCTGACAAAATCGTCAGGTGGGGATGGAACAGTACGGGCTGCATATTTGGTATGGCAGGCAAGAACAAGTGTAGACAGATCGACGACAGATGCAGCTGCTTTGGCAAAATCAGAAATCGCCTTTGTACTGCCGGATGGATCGGCAAAACTGATAAAGGCACAGTATGCAACTTATGATAACCGGTCGATCGATTATATAGATCAAAAAAAGGAAAATGGAGTAAATAAACAGTACACTTTTGTCAATATGTATGCAGATGTAACAGACATCATTAATAAAAGCAGCAAGATCTATGGAACGTATTCCGTATTCAACATTCCGTATTATGAACATATCGGTGGCGGTGAGGGCGCCGGAGGATGGCAGCTGATCGTTGTGGAAAACTGTGATATAACGGTTCCGATGAGAGCAGTACGTCTTAGAATGTCTGCGGATTTTAATATTGATGATGTTTCAAAACACGATGGAGAATGGGTAGAGAAAGATATCAAGACCGGAATGGTCACAAAAGTGAAGTCAAAGGCATATAAGGCGAATGATAAAGAGCCGTTAACTGGACAATATCTGACGATTTTTGTGTATAGTGGGAACACGGCAGTTAATCTGACAAAACTGAATCTGTATGCACAGAAAGAAACTGAAAAGTTTAATAAAAACAAACGGATTTTCGGACTTTCAAAGGAAGTGAGTCCATATTTATCGATTAATGGAGAGCACTGTACGATGAAGTAACGACGACAAGGGGAGATTTGGTTGATTTTACAATTCCCAAAGAGAGTACACAGCCTGCCTATGCAAATGATAAATACACGCTGCAGGCCAATACAGGGGATGAAACGCACTGGGTTACCATGTTTGTGACGGGTATTGCGGTAGATATTTCGGATAACTTTGCAGAAGGAGCTCAGGTTACGACAGTAAAAAGCCCGACAACAGTTACTGTTTCACAGAAGATTACCAATAAGACGCTGCAGTCTAAGACGGGATATTACAATGGAAAACTGGTTGTTACATTAGACGAAGCATTAACTCCGACGAATACAAAACCAAAACTCACGGTTTATAATAAGGAGCTGATAAAACAACCACAATTACAGGCGTTTGGAATGCAAAAGAGCATACCGTAACGTTTTCAGTAGATACACAAGGTGAAACAGCTATTGGAAAAAGTAAATTTGTAAATCCAAGCAAAGGAAGTTATATTAGTTACAGCATCGACTGTACATATGAAAAAAATTCCGGAAAAGAGGAATTTAAGAATGGATCTAAACTGTCCGGAGATCTAAGATCGCAAAATGTTGCAACAGGTACTACCATTGATGACATATTATCGGAAGAATCGACAGGAATTCCAATTTATGTACTCACTGTCAAGATCGACAAAACCACGGTCAATAAAGCTGTAACACAGGTATTTAATAATGGGACGGCGATCACTGGTGCCGGTGGCACAGTAAACAGTAGCAGCACGGTATCTGGTGATTATTACATGACATCGTATGAATTGCCGTGTAATGCAAACATTGTTTCCACACCGACTTTTAATACCGGCTGCGTGTTCAGCATGTGGACGGATCTCAATGAAAAGACTGGTGTTTCGACAAACTGTAAGGTTACATCTGATTATGTGAATGATAAAACCTATGCCTATGAGAGAAGCATGCCTGCTTATAACATGACCTTAACTCTTACCGGAGTGTTAGATGAAGCTGTTTATACCGTTCGTCACTGGAAACAGAAAACAACGGGCATTGCTTCCACACATGATGATAAAAATTACGAACTTGCCGAAACAGAGACGAAAAAAGCACAGATCGGAAGTAGAATAACGCCTGCAGTAAAGACATACACCGGTTTTGACAGCCCGAAAACACAGACGAAAGCGGTAACTGCAGATGGAAAGATGGTCATTGATTATTATTATGAAAGACATCTATATAATGTAACATTAAATGCCGGAACCGGCATAGAAAAAACGATCGGAGCAGGACCGTACCGTTACGGCCAGAGCGTAACGATCGACGCCAATGTAAAAGAAGGCTATCACTGGCTGAACTGGACTGGTAATTATACCGGAGGTTCCAGTGGAGACCAGACCGTGGATACAAAGAAATTTACATTCACAATGCCATCCGCAGACGTTACAATGACAGCCAGTGCAGAAGCAAATAGATATACGATCCATTTTGATCCAAACGGCGGAGCCGGACATATCGATGATATTGAAGCAACGTATGATACCGATGTAACGCTGCCGGATGTATGGAATGCAGACGGAACAGCAGCCTATGTGAAATATACACTGGATGGACAAAACGTGACAGATGGTGTCATTTCCGGGGCAATTCCAAAAGCAATGATGGCAGGATATGAAGAGGAAGAAACGGAAGAAATCGAAGATACTGAAGATCCGGATAATGCGGAAGACCCAGAGGGTGCCGGTAATTCAGAGGATGAGGATTCCGAAAACAATGGAGATGATTCGGATGCAGGTAATTCAGATGCAGACGCACAGGATTCCATGGATGAAGCAGGCAATGCAGAAACTGCAGACAACTCTGATGAATCAGACGAGGCAGAAACTGCAGACAACTCTGATGAATCAGACGAGGCAGAAACTGCAGATAATTCTGATGAATCAGATGATACAGACAATCCTGATGTAACAGACGATACGGATCAGAATGAAAAAGTTGCCGTGACAAAAGAGAATAAAGATGATGCCGAAGATATCGATGCTTTCAATGACTTAGAGGAAGAAAACATCGAGGAAAATAAGAAAGCCGAGGAGCCAAAGAAAAAGGTCTACGCATCCGTATTTATGGGATGGTCCTTAGAAGATGGCAAAGACACCTTTATCCCGCAGTGGAAAGCCGGAGATGCCGTTCGGAACCTTGTGGCAGAAGATGGTGGAGAGATCACACTTTATGCTGTCTGGGACGACTGCCCGTGGATTCAGGCACAGGATCTCTATTATACCTTAGAGCAGGCACAAAGCGGTTTTATCACGGAGGAAGAAATCTTGAGTCATGCAACGGCGACCGACCGGGAAGATGGAAGTCCGATTTTACCGGGAACCAATCCGGCACCGAGTGATCCGGAAGTTTTCACATCCTTCACGATCCCGGACTACCAGGCAGAAGAATTTACAAATCTGCAGCATGACTTTGCCACATCCGAGAATTTAACCGTGGTAGACCATGTGGGAAACACTTATGTGAAACAGATCATGGTGCATGTGACCGATACCACACCGAAAAAACTCACACAGATGGATCTGACCGGAGTTACCCGTTTCATCAACAGCAAATATTATAACAAATCGTTTGAAGAAGGCGGACTTGAAGATAATTCTATCTGGAAAGTCGATCCGGAATACAAGGCAGCACTGGAAAGCGCATTAAATAACATGGATCATGATACTCCGGTGGAAACCTATGTATTTTCAAAGGAAACGATCAAACAGATGAAACAATATGTGGAAACTCACGGAATTGGAAACAGCAAAGAACCGGATGCGTTGAATAACTTCTATAATCAGTTCCTTGCACCGAATAGGAAATAGATAATAAAACATCAATATTTCCCTTTACAAATTCTTTTGCAGAGCGTAAATTAGAGAGTGCTGGAATCATTTCCCGGCAGTAAAAATATGGAGGTTTACAATGGCAAAAGAATTGTTAAAACGAAGCGAAGTAAAAGAAGAATATACATGGAATTTAAAAGATATGTATGCGTCCGATGAGGATTGGAAAAAAAGATCTGGATGAGATTGACAAGATCCTGGATGAAATCGGAAAGATGGAAGGTAAAGTAGCTGCTTGTGCGCAAAATCTGTTATTTGTATTAGAACGCGCAGCTAAGGCAGAGGAAAAACTGGATTATGATTTTAATTATGCAGAGCGTCTGTTTGATGAAGACCAGAAAAATACGGCACATCAGGCAATGTCCCAGAAAATGTATTCTATGCTGACGAAGGTGTCAAGCCAGACTGCATTTATCGTTCCGGAGATCCTTGCAATGGATGAGGCTGTTCTGGAAGGATACTATAAAGAACTTCCAGAGTTAGAACTTTACCGTAAACAGATCGAGGAAATCGAGCGTACCAAGGCACATACACTTTCTGCTGAAATGGAAAAACTGGTAGCGATGACAGGCGATATGGCGGAGACATCCGGACAGGTATATTCCATCATCAACAACGCTGATTTTGTATTCCCGGAGATCAAAGATGAAGATGGAGATACAGTGAGACTGTCCCATGGCAACTTTGTACCATTTGAAGAGTCTGCAGACCGCCGTGTGCGTAAGGATGCATTTGAGGGATTTTATGGTGTGTACAAACAGTATGCAAACACACTTGCTGCATTATATAATGGTCAGGTAAAACAGCAGGTTTTCTATGCAAATGCGAGACACTATCATTCAACACTGGAAGCCGCAGTGGATGCTAACAATGTTTCTCCGACTGTTTATCATAATCTGATCGATACGATCAATAAGAATATGGATAAAATGCACCGTTATGTACGTCTCCGCAAAAAATGCCTTGGCGTGGACGAACTGCATATGTACGACGTTTACACACCAATGATCGCAGATGCCGCAAAGAAGATTTCTTTTGAAGAAGCGAAAGAAACCGTGTTAAAGGCATTAGCACCACTTGGGGAAGAATATGTCGCAAAGGTAAAAGAGGGATTTGAAAGCCGCTGGATCGATGTTTATGAGAACGAGGGAAAGAGAAGCGGAGCTTATTCTGCAGGGGCTTATGGTTCACATCCATATGTGCTGTTAAATCATAATGATACCCTTGATAATATGTTTACGCTGGCACATGAAATGGGACATGCGATGCATTCCTATTATTCAAATTCCAGTCAGCCATACATTTACTCCCAGTATAAGATCTTTGTTGCAGAGGTGGCATCTACCTGTAACGAAGTGCTTTTAATGGAGTATTTGCTGAAAAATACAACTGATAAAAAGGAGCGTGCATATCTGCTCAACCATTATCTTGACAGCTTTAAGGGACTGTTTACCGTCAGACTATGTTTGCTGAATATGAAATGTTAAGCAATAAGATGGTGGAAGAGGGAGAGAGCCTGACCGCTGAGACGTTAAATAAATTATATTATGACTTAAATTGCAAATATTTTGGACCGGATATGGTATCAGATTCTGAGATTGCCTATGAGTGGGCTAGAATCCCTCATTTTTATTACAATTTCTATGTATATCAGTATGCGACAGGATTTTCTTCCGCAGTTGCACTGGCACATGGAATCTTAAAAGAGGGAGCATCTGCAGTAGAACGTTATAAGAAGTTTTATCCGGCGGATGTTCTGCATCTCCGGTAGAACTGCTTAAAATTGCAGGCGTGAACCTTGAAACACCAAAGCCAATCCAGGAGGCACTGGATGTATTTGGGGAAGTGCTTGATGAAATCGAGGCGCTGCTTGCCGAATAATGAATAACCGGTGGAAAATTGTGGAATACTATATCTATACAAGAACAAAACAGGAGGATTTTGTTTTGAAACAGGTAGAAGTATTGATCGATGCACCGGAAAAAGCAAAGAAGCTGTGTCATATCTTAAGTGGCCATAAAGGAGCGTTTGACCTTGCAAAAGGCAGATATACCGTAGATGGAAAATCAATCATTGGAGTCTGTACGATGGATCTGTCAAAACCTCTGACACTGACCATACATGAGGAAGATGATACTGTGATGGAGGAAATCCGTGAATTTGTGGTAAAAGGAAGATAACACATTTACCGGAAAACACGGGACTGTAAATAACCGAATAAAAAGACAGTAACAATCGAAAGTAAGTTGTTACTGTCTTTTTTGTTTTGTGCCTGTGGCAGTTTTTCTGTTAAAGATAACATCGTATTTCTTTGGCAAGATTTTCCTCAAGATGGATCAGTTCTTTGCAAAATCCCTGGGCCTGTTTGTCCGCGGCCGCATACTGATTATAATAGCGGCAGAGTGATTTGACACCCATATTGCAGCCTTCGGTCAAAAGATCAGCACACACAGCATCACTTTCCTCAACTGCTAACTTGGCATTTGTTTTCAGCCAGGACATTCCCTTTGCAAGCGCATTCGGTTCTTTGACCGGATCATCACATTTTTCTAACTGTGCATGGATCTCATTTCCAAGACGCTCGTGTTTTTCTTTGGATGCCATGATGACATTTTTGAAATCTGCATCCGAAATTTTATCACAGATCTCATCCATGGAATAAACAGCCATTTTTGTGCCGGCATTACATTCCCGCAATAATTTTACAGTATCTCCGTTTGACATATAGAATCCCTCTTTTTCATGATTTTTATATTCGCAATAGATAGAATGCGGAACATGCATTCTGTTGTTTAATATGTCTTGAAACAGAATGAATTATGTATTGTTTCAGAAGTACAAAACATTTCTTTGAAAAATAAAAGCAGAAAACTTTACATGATTTTAAACATGTGTCTTGTCATATGTAATGATAAGTGGTATACTACGAAAAGTTTCATTAAAAATCTGAAATGAATGGGCAAAAAATTTGAGAGAGAGTTAAGAGGGCGTATGATAAGTTTGGAAGAATTAGAAGAGTGGAAAAAGAAAAGAGATGCCGTGATCCTGGCACATTATTATGTAAGACCGGAAGTCAGGCACTTGCCGATTACATCGGAGATTCTTATTTCCTGAGTAAAAAGGCAACAGAGCTTGCAAATAAGACGATCGTACTCTGTGGCGTGACATTTATGGGCGAGAGTGCAAAATTGTTAAATCCGGATAAAACAGTACTGATGCCGGATCTTGCTGCGGACTGCCCGATGGCACATATGGTAACAAAAGAAACCGTACAGGCCGCGAGAGACCAGTACGATGACCTTGCGGTCGTGTGTTATATCAACTCGACACAGGAGATCAAATCGTGGTCGGATGTCTGTGTAACTTCTGCAAATGCGGTAAAGATTGTAAAAAATCTGCCGAATAAACATATTTTATTTATCCCGGACCGGAATCTGGCACATTTTGTCGCCGCAGCGGTGCCGGAAAAAGAATTCATTTACAATGAAGGATTTTGTATTGTACATGAATTTATGCAGGTAGAGGAATTGCTTGATTTAAAGGCGGAGCATCCGGATGCAAAAATACTGGTTCACCCGGAATGCAATCATAAAATTATTGAAATCGCAGATTTTATCGGATCGACAAGCGGAATTATCAATTTTGTCGGGGAGAGCAGCGACAAAGAATTTATCATTGGCACGGAGTGCGGTGTTCTTACAAAATTAAAAGAGCGCAGACCGGATGCAGAGTTTTATTTCCCGGAAACAACACCGACCTGTGTGAATATGAAAAAAATCACGCCGGAAAAAGTGCTTCATGTGTTAAAAACAGGGGAAAATGAGATCCATGCAAAACCGGAAACGGAAGGCGCTGCAAAAAATGCGCTGGCAAGAATGTTAGAACTTGCCGGAAAATAAAAGCAACATGTGTTAAAACGGAATTCGAAACATTTCCGATGGCGGCACAGAAATGAGGTCAAATATGAAAAATCTGTATTATGATGTAGTGATTGCAGGATGTGGTGTGGCAGGACTTTATGCGGCTTTGAATCTGCCGGAAGAAATGAATATTCTGATGCTTTCAAAAAAAGATTTGGAAAGCTGTGACTCCATGCTGGCACAGGAGGAATCTGTGTACTGCGGGATGAATCTGATTACGATTCGTACTTTGAAGATACCATGCGGGCTGGACATTATGAAAATCGAAAGGAGAGCGTTGATATTATGATACGTTCCAGCCGGGATGTGATCAACGACCTGTTGAATTTTGGTGTCCGTTTTGCAAAAAATCCGGATGGAAGCATTGCCTATACCAGGGAGGGAGCTCATTCCCGGCCGAGGATCTGCTTCCATGAGGATATTACCGGAAAGGAGATCACAACGACACTACTATCACATGTAAAAAAAATGTTCGAATGTGACCATCTTAGAGTATACGACCATGACAGATATTTTGGTGGATGATGGCAAATGCACCGGTATGGCCGCAGAAACAAAAGAAGGTGAAACGCTGCATATTCATGCAGACAATACAATTATGGCAACCGGAGGAATCGGGGGTCTTTATGAGCATTCCACCAATTTCCCAATACTGACCGGTGATGCATGCAGGATCGCAAAAGAACACGGTGTGGAACTTGAACATATGGACTATGTACAGATCCACCCAACCTGCCTTTACAGTAAAAAGCCTGGAAGGAGTTTCCTGATCTCGGAATCAGCAAGGGGAGAAGGCGCAGTTCTTCTCAATCACAAAGGAGAACGGTTTGTCAATGAACTTCTACCGCGTGATGTTGTGACAAAAGCAATACAGGAAGAAATGAAAAAAGAAGGTGTGGAGCATGAATGGATCTCATTTGCACATGTTCCAAAGGAAATCATTTTGAAGCATTTTCCGCACATTTATGAAAAATGTCTCGAAGAAGGGTATGATCTTTTAAAAGAACCGGCGCCTATCGTGCCGGCACAGCATTATTTTATGGGCGGTGTCCATGTGAACCGCGATTCTGCGACAACGATGCCAAATCTGTATGCAGTCGGGGAGACGAGCTGCAACGGAGTCCACGGAAAGAATCGGCTTGCAAGCAACAGCCTGTTAGAGAGTCTTGTTTTTGCAAAACGTGCAGCAGTAAAAATACAAAATGAAGAGAAAGGAAATGAAGATCATGAATTTGAATCCAATTACCATGCAGCTTGTTGCTGATAAATACATCCGTCTTGCCTTAGAGGAGGACATTCACAGTGAGGACGTATCCACAAACGCAGTGATGCCGGAATACAGGGCCGGAGAAGTGGAACTGATCTGTAAACAGGACGGCGTGATCGCCGGACTTCCGGTATTTGAACGTGTATTTACCATGTTAGATGCGTCCACAAAAGTGGAGTGGGCGAAAAATCAGGATGGCAGGGAAGTAAAAGACGGTGATGCTGTAAAAAAAGGACAGCTCCTTGCGACGGTAAAAGGTGACGTGCGGGTTCTTTTATCCGGAGAGCGTACAGCTCTTAATTATCTGCAGCGTTTAAGTGGTATTGCAACATATACACATCAGGTTGCACGGTTATTAGAGGGCAGCAGCACAACATTACTTGATACAAGAAAGACAACACCATGCATGCGTATTTTCGAGAAATATGCCGTATGTGTGGGAGGCGGACAGAATCATCGTTACAATTTATCGGACGGTGTTCTGCTCAAAGATAATCATATTGATGCGGCAGGCGGTGTAAAAGAAGCTATTCTTGCTGCAAAAGCATATGCTCCGTTTGTCCGTAAGATCGAGGTAGAGACAGAAAATCTTGACATGGTAAAAGAAGCCGTGGAAGCAGGTGCGGATATTATCATGCTCGATAACATGACACCGGAACAGATGTCGGAGGCAATCCGGCTGATCGACGGCAGAGCAAAAACAGAGTGCTCCGGAAATATCACAAAAGAGAATATCAAAACGATCACAGCACTCGGAGTGGATTATGTTTCCAGCGGTGCCCTGACACATTCAGCACCGATCTTAGATATCAGCCTGAAACACTTGAAAGTAACAGATTCCCTTCAGTAACGCTTGTAAAAATAGACAGATTCAGCTAAAATAAATGCAGAGTCAAAAAGGAGAGGATCGCAAATGGAAAAAGAAATGACCGGAGCAGACAGAAGAAAAGAAATCCTGTCTATGATACGTGATACAGATACACCGGTATCCGGCACGGCAATTGGAAAAAAAACCGGTGTCAGCAGACAGGTCGTGGTGCAGGATATTGCACTTCTCCGCACACAGGGGTATCCGATTATTTCTACTGCAAGAGGTTATCTGCTGGATGAACCAAAACAGGCAGTCAGGATATTTAAAGTATGCCATACCAATGAACAGGTGGAGGATGAACTGACTACGATCGTTGATCTTGGGGGATGTGTGGTCAATGTCATGGTCAATCACCGCGTTTATGGGAAATTAGATGCTCCGCTAAATATCAAAAGCAGGCGAGATGTGCAGAACTTTATGGATGATTTAAAGACAGGAAAATCGACACCACTTCTCAATGTGACGTCCGGATATCATTTTCATAAGATCAGCGCTGAGAGTGAAGAAGTGTTAGATGAGATAGAGGAAGCACTCAAAAAGAAAGGCTATCTTGCGGAATTACTTCCATATGAACAGTAAGAAATTAAAAAAACCGGGATATTGACTTGAAATCAAATTCGCTTTATAATAAAATCACTTATGCATACGAGAAAGAGATGAAACCGTGATGCATAAGTGATTTTTACGTGACAGGATATTTTGCAGAAACGGAGAGAAATATGATAAAAAGTATGACCGGTTTTGGCCGGTGTGAATTTGCGGATGAGAACCGCAAGTTTACGGTAGAGATAAAAGCCGTAAATCACCGTTATCTCGATGTCAATATCAAGATGCCTAAAAAGCTGAATTTCTTCGAGAGTGCGATCCGTACGCTGTTAAAAGAGTATATGGAGCGCGGAAAGGTTGATATTTTTATCAACTGCGAAGATTATACGCAGGACAATGTTTCATTAAAATATAATGAAGCACTCGCAGCCCAGTATTTGACTTATCTGAACAGTATGGCAGAGAAGTTCGGACTTGATAATGATATCCGTGTGAGCACGCTTTCAAAGTACCCGGACGTGTTTACGATGGAGGAACAGGGCATAGATGAGAAATCTCTGTGGCTTGGACTTGAAAAAGTGATCCGCGGTGCGGCAGAGCAGTTTGTGGAGAGCAGGATCAGGGAAGGCGAGCATTTAAAGAAAGATTTATGCGAGAAACTTGATGGCATGTTATCCTATGTGGATTTCATTGAGGAGCGCTCCCCTGTGATCATGAAGGAGTACAAAGAACGGTTAGAGGCTAAGGTGGCAGAACTGCTAGGAGACCGTCAGATCGATGATGCAAGAATTGCGACGGAGGTAACGATCTTTGCAGATAAGATCTGTGTTGATGAAGAGACAGTCAGACTGCGCAGCCACATTAAGAGTACCAAAGATACCTTGGAAGCTGGTGGCAGTGTGGGAAGAAAACTTGACTTCATTGCGCAGGAGATGAACCGTGAGGCAAATACCATCCTTCTAAGACGAATGATCTTGCGATCTCTGATATCGGTATCAGTTTAAAGACGGATATTGAAAAGGTCAGGGAACAGATCCAGAATATAGAATAGGGACGGGTGGTATATGGCAAAGCTGATGAATATTGGATTTGGCAATATGGTCAATACCGATAAGATTGTCTGCATCGTATCTTCAGACTCCGCACCGGCAAAGCGTATGGTGCAAAAAGGCAAAGAACAGGAAAATCTGATCGATGCGACACAGGGACGCAGGACCAAAAGCGTCATTTTTACAGAAAACAACAAAATCATTTTATCAGCATTGCAGCCGGAGACGCTTGCCGGCAGATTTAATGGCAATGCCACAGAGGTATATGATGATACGAAAGAATAGAGGAATCCTTACCGTGGTATCTGGATTTTCCGGTTCGGGAAAAGGAACCATCATGAAAGAATTAATGAAAAAATATGCTGACAGCTATGCACTTTCCATCTCGGCTACGACGAGAAATCCAAGACCGGGTGAAACGGATGGTGTGGAATATTTTTTTCCGTACAAAAGAACAGTTTGAGCAGATGATAAAAGACGATGCACTGATCGAATATGCGCAGTTCGTCGGCAATTATTATGGCACGCCGAAGGCATATGTGGAAGAACAGTTAGAGGCAGGAAAAGATGTCATCTTAGAGATCGAGATCCAGGGAGCATTAAAAGTCAAAGAAAAAATTCCCGGATACATTGCTTTTGTTTGTGACACCGCCGAGTGCCAAAGAGTTAAAAAACCGTCTGATAGGCAGAGGAACCGAGACGATGGACGTGATCGAGTCAAGACTTGCAAGAGCCGTTGAAGAGGCGGAGGGAATTGAGTCCTATGACTATCTGGTAGTCAATGACGTGTTAGAAGACTGTGTGGAAGAAGTTCATCAGATCATTCAGAATGAACATTACCGTGTAAACCGTAATGAGTCAGCCATACAGGAAATGCGGAATGAACTAAAAGCATTTTCAAAATAGTCTGTCCATGAAACAGATAAAAATCTGTAACATAAATATAAGAATCTAAGAGCGGGAGACCGCCATATGCGCAATGCGCAAAGAAAGGGGAATTATCATGATACATCCATCTTATGTAGAATTAATGAAAGTAGTAAACGACGGTGTGGAAATTGGTGAGGAGCCGGTTGTAAACAGCCGTTATTCCATTGTGATTGCAGCTGCAAAAAGAGCACGCCAGATCATTGCAGGAGATGAGCCGATGGCAGAGAAAAAAGTGTGCCCGAAACCATTATCCATCGCAGTAGAAGAACTTTACGAAGGAAAGGTAAAGATTTTACCGGAGACATCGGATGAAGAATAATTTAAAACTTTTATTTGTATCACTTGGATGTGACAAGAATCTGGTCGACACAGAGTTTATGCTTGGCATGTTAAGAGATGATGGAATCGAAATGACAGATGATGAGCAGGAAGCAGACATTATCATTGTCAATACCTGCTGCTTTATCAATGATGCAAAAGAAGAAGTATCAATACGATTCTTGAGATGGCAGAACTGAAAAAAAGAAGCCAGATTAAAGTCTCTGATCGTGACCGGATGCCTTGCACAGCGTTATAAAGAAGAAATCGTAAAAGAAATCCCGGAAGTGATGCAATTCTTGGAACGAATTCCTATGAGGATATTGTAAACGCAGTGCATCAGTCCTTAGAGGGCAAACATTATGAGAATTTCAAGACCTTAGAGGGATTGCCGACACTGCACACCAAACGTTCTGTGACAACAGGCGGACATTTTGCTTATTTAAAGATCGCAGAGGGATGCAACAAGCGCTGCACATACTGCATTATTCCGTATATCCGCGGAAATTACCGCAGTGTTCCGATGGAAGATCTGATCGAACAGGCAAAAGAACTGGTTGCTGCAGGAGCAAAAGAACTCATCCTGGTGGCACAGGAGACCACACTCTACGGAGTTGATCTCTATGGTGAAAAGTCACTGCACCGTTTATTAGATGAGTTAAACAAGATCAAAGACCTGTTCTGGATCCGTATCATGTACTGTTATCCGGAAGAAATATACGAAGGTCTGATTGATGCCATGATCCGCAATCAGAAAGTATGCCATTATCTGGATATCCCGATCCAGCATGCAAATGATACCATATTAAAACGCATGGGACGAAGAACGAGTAATGCAGATCTTGTAAAGATCATTACGCATCTGCGTGAACGCATTCCGGACATTACACTGCGTACGACGCTGATCTGTGGTTTCCCGGGTGAAACACAGGAAATGCATGAGGAACTGATGCAGTTTATCAATGACATGGAATTTGACCGTCTTGGTGCTTTTACCTATCACCGGAGGAGGGAACGCCTGCTGCAGAGTTTACCGATCAGGTGGATGAAAATCTGAAAAAAGACTGGCAGGCAGATGTCATGGAATTACAGGAAGAGATTATTTTTGATAAAAATGAGACCATGAAAGGCAGAGAGTTATACGTTTTCATTGAAGGGAAAGTGAGTGATGAAAATGCTTATGTTGGAAGAACTTACCGTGATGCACCGGATGTAGATGGTTATATTTTTATTAATACAGATGAAGAACTCATGACGGGCGATATCGCGAAAGTACGTGTGACAGGCGCCTATGAGTATGACCTGATTGGAGAATTGATCTAGCAGTATTTAAAATTTATTGTGCAGAAATGGAGAGTGTAAATTATGAATTTACCAAATAAACTGACGGTAATGCGTATGATATTGATTCCGTTTTTTGTTTTCTTTATGCTTGCTCCGTATTTTGAAGGTTATGGCAATTATATTGCAACAGCTATTTTTATCATTGCAAGTCTTACCGACATGCTGGATGGAAAAATTGCAAGAAAGTACAATCTGGTTACTGATTTCGGAAAATTTATGGATCCTCTGGCAGACAAGCTGCTTGTATGCTCTGCAATGATCTGTCTGATTGAGAAAGGACAGCTTGCAGCCTGGATTGTCATCATTATCATTGCGAGAGAATTTATCATCAGTGGATTTCGTCTGGTCGCTGCAGATAATGGAATTGTAATTGCTGCAAGTTATTGGGGAAAATTTAAAACGGTTTTCCAGATGCTTATGGTGATCGTGCTGATCTTAAATATTCCGAATTCGTTCTTTGCAGTGCTTGGCACGGTTCTTACATACATTGCTTTGGCGCTGACAGTCGTATCACTGATCGATTATATTGCCAAAAATAAAAATGTTTTAAAAGAACAGAAATAGGAGAATAGCAGTTGGCTGAACATGTATATGATTCCAGTGATTCCTGTACCGGCAAAAGTGCAGTACAGGAACCGCTGGAATATTCCATTTATGGTTTGTTAAAAAAATATCAAATTACAATTACAACAGCGGAGTCCGCCACGGGTGGGATGATCGCGTCCACGCTGATCAATGTTCCGGGAATCTCAGAGTTTTTTACAGAGGGGTATGTGACATATTCAAATGAAGCAAAAGTTAAAATGATACATGTTGCACCGGAAACAATCGATACCTATGGCGTGGTAAGCAGTGAAACAGCGGCGGATATGGCTGCTTCTGCAGCAAAAACGGCTGCAACAATGGCGGCAGTATCCGTGACAGGTGTTGCCGGACCAGATGGGGGAACGAAAGAATGCCCGGTCGGGCTGGTGTTTATCGGCTGTTATCTGAATGGAAAGACAGTGACGGAGCGTCATATGTTTTCCGGCAGCCGCATGGATGTAAGAAAGAGCGCCACAGAAAGCGCACTTTCCCTGTTAAAAAAATGTATAGAAGAAACGTATGCAGTGTGAAAAATCCATATAGGAAGATATTTTACACTAGAAAGGCATGGTTATTAGTATGAGAATTATTGCAGGAACAGCGAGAAGCCTTCCTTTAAAAACGGTAGAAGGACTTGACACCAGACCTACCACAGACCGTATCAAAGAGACATTGTTTAATATCATACAGGATGAGATCCCTGGATGCTATTTTTTGGATCTGTTTGCAGGAAGCGGACAGATGGGACTTGAGGCAGTCAGCCGCGGTGCGCAGTATGCCGTTTTTGTCGAAAATAATAAAAAAGCTGCTGCATGCGTGGAGGACAATATCCGCTTTACCAAGTTTACAAAAGAAACAAAATTATATAATTCGGATGTTTTATCAGCTTTAAGAGCGATGGAAGGAAAATACCGGTTTGATATCATTTTTATGGATCCTCCCTATAAACAGGAACTTGAATATGATGTACTTTCTTACCTGAAAGATTCTTCGCTTTTAAAAGAAAATGGAATCATCATCGTCGAAGCATCGTTGGATACAGCGTTTGACTATTTGCCGGATATGGGATTCACATTGAAACGATTAAAGACGTATAAGACAAATGAACATGCATTTATCATCAAAAATCAATAGAAAAAATACATGATCCATTTGTATGGGAGGAACCTATGAAAAAAGCAATTTATCCGGGAAGTTTTGATCCGTTGACGTTAGGACATTTAGATATTATAGAACGATCTGCTAGAATTGTGGATGAGCTTGTGGTCGGAGTACTTAATAACAGTGCAAAAAATTCGTTGTTTTCTTTAGATGAACGTGTTAGTATGATTAAGGAGATGACAGATTCCATGCCAAATGTTACAGTGACAAGTTTTAATGGTCTTTTAGTCGATTATATGAGAGAAATCGATGCAACGATCATTGTAAGAGGACTGCGCGCTGTAACAGATTTTGAATATGAACTTCAGATTGCACAGACAAATCATGTGGAAAATCCGGAAGTGGAGACAATTTTTTTTGACAACCAGTCTCCAGTATTCTTATTTAAGCTCTACAATCGTGAAAGAATTTGCATCTTATGGAGGAGATTTATCCAAGTTTGTGCCGGCACGTTTTATAGACCGGATATATGATAAGTATCAGATTAAAAAATAAGGAGTGGTTACTATGGCCAGCAGAATTGAACAGATAATAGACGAGATTGAAGACTATATTGACGGCTGTAAGACACAGGCTTTTGCACCGTCTAAGATCATTGTAAACCGCGAAACTATGGAAGAACTATTAAATGAACTCCGCAGCAAGACACCGGATGAGATTAAACGTTATCAGAAGATTATCAGTAATAAAGAGGCAATCTTAGCGGATGCGCAGGCGAAAGCGGATGCAATCATTGCACAGGCACAGGTAAAAACAGATGAACTTGTCAGTGAGCATGAAATTATGCAGCAGGCATATGCACAGGCAAATGAAGTTGTTATGATCGCAACCAAACAGGCTCAGGAAATCTTAGACAATGCAACAAATGACGCAATAATATCCGTATGGGTGCCATGCAGTATACAGACGATATTTTGAAAAATTTAGAGAGTACAATTTCACATGCCATGGATTCTTCTAAGGCAAGGAGTGATGCATATATGAGTACTCTGCAGGGATTTCTTGATGTTGTTACAACGAACCGTGCCGAATTGAATCCTACAGCAGACATACAGGAAGAAACGCAGACGGATACACAAGAGTTACAACAGACCATGCCAGAACAGCAGTAATTAGGGTCATAAGCAGTTTAAAGATTCCATATTTTTTGATGGAAAGACCGGTTCCTTTGATCATCGAACTGGTCTGTGCCAGACCGGAACATCCGCCGAAGGCAGTAAAAGTCATGGCAAGTAAATAACGGCAGGCAGGTGTAAGGGGTGACTGGCTGGCAGCTTTGATCCCGTTTGTGATTTCTGTCAATCCGGTGAGCATCAGTTTTGTGGTTTCTGGCAGTGGAAGCAGCCGGAACATGGAAGATATCATGGAAAACAGCATAATATAACCTCCAAGTCTGGTTAGTGTTTCGAAACCGTTCATGATGCCGGCGTCTATGATTTTAAAATTTATTTGAGATCCAGATGCTGGCTTTTTGTATGTGGTGGAGTGGTTTGATACTGATTGCTTTTTCTCTGTAAAGAAAAAGAGCAGTCTACCGGCAATGAGAGGCGGCAAAAATATTACCAGATAGCTGAGTGGTATCAGGGAAGGCATATGAAGTTCCTGGCAGAGAATATAGCTGCTGATAAATACAGGACTGATGTTGTTTGTCACCATAAACAGTATTTCGGCTTCCTGATATTCTAACTGCCCGCATTTTAGCATTTCAGCACAGTTTTTGCTTCCCATCGGAAAGCCGAACAGAAAACCGGACAGCAGCACAAAAGAGCCATTTCTGCTGGCTGGTAAGATCAGACGTAGAAGCGGATAGAGAAGTTTTACAAGATATCCGGTAAAACCAGAGTAGATCAGGATATTGGATAAAATCGCAAATGGCAGCAGAGAGGGAAGCACCCGCTCATACCAGAGAACCAGCCCGTCGGCTGCTGCAGTTACTGCGTCCTGCGGGAAAAATAAAATATAAACGATAAAAATAAGGATACACAAGAATATTAATTTCTTTTTCATATTAGAATATATGAGAAACAGGAGGCATCTATGAAGAACAAATTAAATTTACCAGAGTTAGAATCCAAAAAAGTATTTGCATATTTTGAGGAGTTGGCAGCAATTCCGCATGGTTCAAGAAATACCAGACAGATCAGCGATTACCTGATTTCTTTTGCAAAAGAACATGGTTTAGAGTGCTATCAGGATGAGGCAAACAATGTTGTGATCATTCAGGAGGCATCTGACGGATATGAAAGTGCAGACCCGATCATCATGCAGGGACATATGGATATGGTCTGTGAGAAGGAAAAAGGCGTGGAGATCGATTTTGAGAAAGACGGTCTGGAGCTTTATGTAGACGGCGATTTCTTAAAAGCAAAAGGCACGACTTTAGGCGGTGATGATGGTGTTGCGGTTGCTTATATCCTCGCAATTATGGATTCACCGGAGATTGCGCATCCAAGACTTGAGGCTGTGATCACGGTTGATGAGGAGATCGGCATGCTCGGAGCAGAGGTCATAGATCTTTCCATGTTAAAAGGCCATAAGATGTTAAATATTGATTCCGATGTGGAAGGACATTTCCTGACAAGTTGTGCTGGCGGTATGACTGTGGATACTGTGATCCCTGTCACATGGCAGAAACAGCAGGGATATGGCGCAGGACTGACTGTGACTGGCTAGAGGGGGGCACTCCGGCAGTGAGATCGATAAGGAACATGCCAATGCCAATATCCTGATGGGACGTGTGTTAAAATATCTTTCCGACCGAATGGAACTGGCGGTTGTATCACTTGCAGGCGGCTTAAAAGATAATGCAATCCCGCGTGAGTGTGAGGCAGAGATCGTCATTCCGGAAGAGAAAAAAGCAGAACTTTCCGATTATTATTACAGAACTGGAAAAGATTTTTAAAAAAGAGTATGCTGTCTCAGATCCGGCTGTCTGCATTGAAATAAAAGAGAATGGAACAGGGGAGTATGAAGTATTATCTTATTCTTCCATGACAAAAGTGATCTTTTATCTGCGCAATGTGCCAAATGGCGTGCAGCATATGAGCATGGTAATGCCTGGACTGGTAGAGACTTCTTTAAATACCGGAATCATGAAACTGACAACAGATGGCCTGGAGCTGACCGCATCTGTGCGAAGCAGTGTCTCCACAAGAAAAGAAGAATTAAAAGATAAATTAGAGTATCTGGCTGAATTTTTAGGCGGTGAGATCTCTGTAAGCGGGGATTATCCGGCATGGGAGTACCGTGCCAAGTCTGATATCCGTGAGGGAATCAGTGTCGTATACGAAGAATTATTCCACGAGGAGCCAGTGTTTGAGGCAATCCATGCAGGACTTGAGTGCGGTATCTTATCCGGCAAGATCGCAGATCTCGACTGCGTTTCCTTCGGACCGAATAACTTTGATATCCATACACCGAAAGAGCGTCTCAGCATTTCTTCTACCGAAAAAGTATGGAAACTGATTGTGGAATTTTTAAAGAGAAGTAAATAAAAACGTTTGTCATAAATTTAATATTGCAAAAATAAGGGAGTACGGACTGGTCTTATGAAAAAAAGTCAGATTGTGGCTGCTTGTGTTTTTATGTATGATGGCAGTGTTTCAGGTACTTTTGACAGAAGAACTTTTAGAGAGTGCACACAGGAGAAACTGTTTTTCTTATGAAACGGCATTTCGCAATCTGCGGAACCATAATCTGACAAAAGATCAGGTCAATACCTTTTTTAACAATGCCGGATCCGATATGGAAGGGTTTTGTGAGCTTTTGACGATGTATTTTGCATCGGACTGCCAGATGACAGATCCTAAGCTGTTGAAGAAACAGGTCGCAGATGCAAAAAAATATCGTGGCAATGAATTTACAGAGATAAACGGATATGTCAAAAGCGTCTGGTGTGACCTTTTGTGTTTTCCGGTGGGAAAGATCGCAGGAAAACTGGAAGATAACGTTGTATTTGAAAATAGCTGGATGCAGAGCCGGACTTTTGGCGGCGACCGCGGACATGAGGGAACCGATATCATGGCATCGGAAAATGTGCGGGGCATATATCCGGTCTACAGTATGACCGACGGCGTTGTGGAAAATATAGGCTGGCTCCGTCTTGGCGGCTACCGGATCGGAATCCGGAGTCCGTCCGGTGCATATTTTTATTATGCCCATCTGGCGGAGTATGCAAAAGACTTTCAGATCGGTGAAACAGTATCGGCGGCACATTTCTCGGCTTTATGGGTGACACCGGTTACAGCGATGTGGAGGGCACGACCGGGAATTTTGCAGTCCATCTTCATATGGGAATCTATCTGAATGATAAAGATGGAACAGAGTTTTCGGTAAATTCCTATCCGATGCTTTCTTATTTATGGGAAAGACAAGGAGGCGCACTTAGGTGAACCGCCATTTTTCGACAACATCATTTGCAGCATAATTTGAATATTATACAGATATAGTAAATAATGGCTATTGATATAGTAAGATTTTAGAGAATGGAGAGAGCCATGCGGCTGGATAAATTACTGACCGAACTCGGCACAGGAAGCAGAAGCGAAGTAAAAAAATATATCCGATCAGGACTTGTCACGGTCAACGGGGAAGTTGTAAAGAAACCGGAACAGAAAGTGGATGAAAAAAAAGATACGGTCTGTTTTCGGGGGAATCCGTTAACATATACAGAGTATGAATATTATCTGTTTCACAAACCGGCGGGATGCGTGACTGCAACGGAGGACAATCTGCACCGGACAGTCATGGACTATCTGACTGACACGCGCGCCATGACCTCTTCCCTGTGGGGAGACTTGACATTGATACAGAAGGACTGCTGCTCATCACAAATGATGGAGCATTAGCACACGATCTGCTCAGCCCGGCGAAGCATGTTTCGAAGGTTTACTATGCAAAAATCGACGGTCGTGTCACGGAAGAAGATGTTAACCTTTTTGAAAATGGGGTTGACATAGGAGAAGAAAAGCCTGCAAAACCGGCACTTTTAGAGGTTTTGCATTCGGGTGACAATTCGGAAATCAGGTTAACAATTACAGAAGGCAGGTTCCATCAGGTAAAGCGGATGTTTGAGGCAGTGGGAAAGAAGGTTACTTATCTAAAACGTGTGGAGATGGGATCACTGGTGTTGCCGGATGAACTTGCTCCCGGGGAATACCGTCCACTGACCGAAGAAGAATTACAGGAACTGCGCCGACACTGACAGGCAGACAGAAAAAAAGAAAACATGCAGATGCAGCTTAGATATCTGTGCTGTCTCTGTGCAATATACAGAAATGAGGATCAACATGAAAAATGGTTTTTTACCAATCAGCAAAGAAGATATGAGAGAGGCTGGTATAGACCAGCTTGATTTTGTTTATGTGTGCGGTGACGCTTATGTCGATCATCCATCGTTTGGACATGCCATCATATCGCGTTTATTAGAAGCACATGGCTATAAAGTCGGTATCATTGCACAGCCGGACTGGCATGACAAAGAGTCTATTAATATTTTAGGAGAACCGCGGCTCGGCTTTCTTGTCTCTGCAGGAAATATGGATTCCATGGTAAACCATTATTCTGTTTCTAAAAAGAGACGCCAGAGCGATGCGTTCACACCGGGAGGCGTGATGGGAAAACGCCCCGATTATGCGACGGTTGTCTATTGCAACTTGATCCGGCAGACATATAAGCACAAACCAATCATCATCGGCGGGATCGAGGCGAGTTTAAGAAGGCTTGCGCATTACGATTACTGGTCGAATAAATTAAAACGTTCCATCCTGTTAGACTCCGGTGCAGACATCATTTCCTATGGTATGGGCGAACACAGTATCATAGAGATCGCAGATGCTCTGGATAGCGGGTTAGATATCAAAGACATCACATTTATTGACGGAACGGTTTACAAGACCAGAAAACGTGAGGATATTTACGATGCAATCGAATTGCCGCATTATGAAGCACTGCTTGCGGATAAAAAAGAATATGCAAAAGCTTTTATGTGCAGTACAGCAATACGGATCCGTTCGTAGCAAAACGTTTGTTTGAAACGTATGACGGGAAAATGTTTGTGGTACAGAATCCGCCATCAAAACCTCTGACACAGAGTGAGATGGATCAGGTATATTCGCTTCCTTACATGAGAACTTACCATCCATCTTATGAGGAGGCAGGCGGTGTTCCGGCGATCGAGGAGGTCAAATTTTCCTTAGTCAGCAACCGGGGCTGCTACGGCGGCTGCAGTTTCTGTGCACTGACCTTCCATCAGGGGCGTATCATCCAGACCAGAAGCATGAATCGATTTTAGCCGAGGCAAACCAGATCGTCTGGGAACCGGATTTTAAGGGATATATCCACGATGTCGGAGGTCCGACTGCAAACTTCCGTGCGCCGGCGTGTGACAAGCAGCTTACCAAAGGTGTCTGTCCGCATAAACAGTGTCTGTTCCCGCAGCCTTGTAAAAATTTGAAAGTAGACCACAAAGATTATCTGTCGCTGCTCCGGAAATTAAGACAGCTCCCGAATGTGAAAAAAGTTTTTATCCGTTCCGGTATCCGTTTTGACTACCTGATTTACGATGAAGACCGCACGTTTTACGTGAACTTTGCGAGCACCATGTCAGCGGTCAGCTGAAAGTTGCACCGGAACATATCTCCAATGCGGTATTGGAGAAGATGGGAAAACCGAGCGTGGAAGTATATAAAAAGTTCGTGAAGGCATATAAGGACATGAACGAAAAGCTTGGCAAAAAACAGTACTTAGTGCCATACCTGATGTCCTCCCATCCGGGTTCTACTTTAAAGGAAGCAGTAGAACTGGCTGAATTTTTGCGCGATCTTGGTTACATGCCGGAACAGGTACAGGATTTCTATCCGACACCTTCTACGATCTCAACCTGTATGTATTATACCGGATTGGATCCACGCACGATGGAACCGGTTTATGTCGCTGTCAATCCACATGAAAAAGCGATGCAGAGGGCGCTGATCCAGTACCGGAACCCGAAAAATTATGATCTGGTGGAGGAAGCACTCACAAAGGCTGGCAGAACAGACCTGATCGGATTTGACAAACACTGCCTGATCCGTCCGAGAAGAGAACATTCTTTTGATCGAAATGGTGCGAAAAATGACAGAGGAAACAATTCCCACAGAAGCAGTTCAAAAAATGACAGGGACAATTTCCACAGCAAAAACAGCGTGAAAAATGACAGACGGACGGTCACATCCGGCAGCCGTAAAAAGATTACAGCGTCTGGAAATAACCAGCAGAATACTGGCGCCAAGAAAAAAAAGACGATCCGCAACATCCATAAAAAGAAATAGAAAGAAAATTTTATGCGTGAATTTAAAATCAATGAAAACGAAGCGGGACAACGCTTTGATAAATATTTAAAAAAGCTGCTTGGCAATGCGCCGGGCAGCTTTATATACAAAATGCTCCGAAAAAAGAATATTACTTTAAATGGAAAAAAGGCAGACGGAACCGAAAAGTTGAATCAGGGCGACGATATAAAACTGTTTTTTTCCGATGAAACCTTTGAGAAGTTCAGTGGAAGCGGCACACCGGATTCTGAATTCGAGGCACTTAAAGTACTTTCGAGGGAGTTTACATCAGGAAAACGGAAACTTCCGGTTGTTTATGAAGATAAAGATGTGATTTTTATCAATAAGCCGACCGGCATGCTTTCCCAGAAGGCAAAACCGGAAGATATTTCCGCAAACGAATATATTCTTGCATATCTGATCGCGAAAGGGGAACTGACGGAAAGTTCTTTCCGTACCTTCCGCCCATCGATCTGCAACCGGCTTGACCGCAATACATCAGTCTGTTAGCTGCCGGAAAGACCTTAAAGGGACTTCAGGAGATGGCAAAAGCCTTAAAGGAACGTTCGGTTCAGAAATATTACCGCTGTATCGTAAAGGGGACGGTAAAAGAAGCTTCTTATCTGAAAGGTTATCTGCAGAAAGATGAATCGTCCAATCAGGTTTTGATCCGCAGGACAAAACCTTCTGAGGGAGAATGGCTCCCGATCGAGACGGAATATAAACCGATTCGCTGTATGGGCGGTTACACGGAGTTTGAAGTTCATCTGATGACCGGGCGATCCCATCAGATCCGTGCGCATCTTGCGTCTATCGGACATCCGATCATAGGAGACTATAAATATGGAGATTCTGGAGTTAATGTATATTTTAAGAGAAATGCAAGGATAACGTCACAGCTTCTTCATGCAAGCCGCTTTGTATTTGAGGACGGCAGGGAGATTACGGCTCCATGTGGTGCTGAATTTGAGCGGGCATGGAATGTGATCGAAAATTTATAAACCGATGAATGTACATTCTGTCATGTGCATGTTTTCAGACTATAGTGTTCGAAAAAATTTGGAATAATTTATTTTTATAAAGGAGTACCATCATGGCAACCTGGAACTCAAGAGGACTCAGGGGTTCAACCTTAGAGGAGTTCATCAACCGCACCAATGAAACTTATTTGACAAATGGCCTTGCACTGATTCAGAAAGTTCCAACGCCGATCACACCCATCAATATAGACAAGGCAACAAGGCATATTACGCTGGCATATTTTGAACAGAAAAGTACCGTCGACTATATTGGCGCCGTCCAGGGAATCCCGGTGTGTTTTGACGCAAAGGAATGTGCGACAGACACCTTTCCGCTTCAGAATATCCATGAACATCAGGTAACATTCATGGAAAACTTTGAAAAGCAGGGGGGAATTTCTTTTTTTCTGATCAGTTTTACCGCAAGGAACGAATTTTATTATCTGCGCCTTGCAAAGCTGTTGGAATTTTGGAACCGCGCAAAAGAAGGTGGAAGAAAAAGTTTCCGTTATGAGGAATTAGAATCCGATTATTTCCTTCCGAAAGGAAAAGCGGTACTGGTTCCTTACTTGGATACGCTGCAAAAAGATTTGCTGGCAAGGGATTGACATTCCCTTTGTTTTCCAATATAATAAACAGCAGTTTTATGTGGTAGCAAGGTAGCACACTAAAGTGCAAGAGAAAAATGTGTGCAGGGACGGCAGAAAAATCACTTATCACATAACGTCCCGGAATGGAGATTTGATGAAAAGACAGTTATTACATACACCTGAAGGTGTCAGGGATATTTACAATGACGAATGCGAGAAAAAGCTGATTTTGCAGGATGAATTATTAAAAGTACAGAAACAGTACGGTTATCACCCAATCCAGACACCAACATTTGAATTTTTTTGATACCTTTGGCAGAGAGATCGGAACCACACCTTCGAAGGATCTGTATAAGTTTTTTGACCGGGAGGGAAATACGTTGGTACTTCGACCGGATATTACACCTTCCATTGCGCGATGTGCCGCAATGTATTTTGGTGAGGAGAAGATGCCGATCCGTCTCTGCTATATGGGAAATACATTTTTAAACAACAGCAGCTATCAGGGAAGATTAAAAGAGAGCACACAGCTTGGCGCAGAGCTTTTAGGCGATTCCACGGTAGATGCAGACGCGGAGATCATTGCCATGGTGATCGACTGCCTGAAAAAAGCAGGATTAAAAGAGTTTCAGCTTTCCGTCGGTCATGCAGAATTTTTCCGCGGTTTGACAGATGCGGCAGGGTTAAAGGAAGAACAGGAAGAAGAACTTCATGACCTTATTTCCAACAAAAATTATTTTGGTGTAACGGAGTTTGCTGAGACGCTGAGCTTAAACGATAACTTAAAGGCTCTGTTTGGAATGCTCGGCAATCTGTATACCGGATCTGACGAATTGCAGACGGCAAAGAAATATGCATCTGAATATCCGCGTATCTTAGCCGCGATCGAGCGCCTTGAGGAGTTACATCAGGTTTTAAAGATCTATGGCATTGATAAATATGTCTCCGTGGAGCTTGGAATTGTCAGCAATTATCAGTACTATACCGGCATCATTTTTGCGGGATACACGTTTGGAAGCGGTGAGCCGATCGTAAAGGGCGGCCGTTATGATGAACTTCTGACTTACTTTGGAAAGGAGTCAGCATCCATCGGTTTTGCGATCGTTATTGACCAGCTGATGGCAGCACTTTCCAGACAGAAGATCGAAATTCCGGTACAATATCAGAACGAACTTATTATTTATGATTCGAAAATGCGCAGTGAGGCGATCAAAAAGGCGATGGAGCTGCGTACTGACGGCAGAAATGTGGAGCTGATGGCAAGAGATATCTCAAAGACCGAAGAAGATTATCGCACCTATGCAAAGCAGAATCACTTTGTGAATGTGACATTTATGTAAGGAGACGGATACGATGGAAGAGATGAGATATTTAACCTTTGCCCTTGGGAAGGGAAGACTGGCGAAGAAAACTTTAGAGATGTTTGAACAGATCGGCATAACCTGCGAGGAGATGAAGGACAAAGATACCAGAAAACTGATCTTTGTAAATGAAGAATTAAAACTCCGTTTTTTCCTTGCGAAGGGACCGGATGTGCCGACATATGTTGAATATGGTGCAGCAGATATTGGTATCGTTGGAAAAGATACGATCTTAGAGGAAGGCAGAAATATTTACGAGGTACTTGATCTTGGATTTGGAAAATGCCGCATGTGCATCTGTGGACCGGAAAATGCAAAAGAGCTGTTAAACCATCATGAACTGATCCGCGTTGCAACCAAGTATCCGCGGATTGCAAAAGATTATTTCTATAATAAGAAACATCAGACTGTGGAGATCATCAAGCTGAACGGATCAATCGAGTTGGCGCCGATCGTCGGCTTATCTGAAGTTATCTGCGATATCGTAGAAACCGGCTCCACCCTGCGTGAGAACGGTTTGTCGGTGTTAGAGGAAGTTTGTCCGCTTTCTGCCCGCATGGTAGTCAATCAGGTGAGCATGAAGATGGAAAATGAGCGCATTACAAAACTGATTTCCGATTTAAAGACCGTCATATAAGATAACAAAAACCGTTTGCCACAGCAATGTTTTGAATACAGACGGAACAGATGTTTTGAAATGGAGGAGAAGTATGCGAATTATAGAACTGACAGAAGAGGCAAGAACAAATATACTGGAAAATCTTTTAAAAAGAAGCCCGAATTCCTATGGTGAATTTGAAGGCAGAGTAAATGAGATCATAGAAAATGTAAGGGCAAACCGCGATGCAGCGATCTTTGATTACACAAAGCGTTTTGATGGAGCTGACATCAACGCAGAGAATATCCTTGTGACGGAGGATGAGATTAAAGAGGCCTACGAAAAAGTGGATGAAAAACTGCTTACGGTGATCCGCAAGGCGCTGGTAAATATCCGCAAATATCATGAAAAACAGCGCCAGTATTCCTGGTTTGATTCCGAGGAGTCCGGCATTATTTTAGGACAGAAAGTGACTGCCTTGGAAAAAGTCGGCGTTTATGTACCGGGCGGAAAGGCAGTTTATCCGTCCTCCGTGCTTATGAACATCGTTCCGGCAAAGGTTGCGGGTGTAAAACTATCGTTATGACAACACCTCCCGGAAAAGACGGAAAAGTCAATCCGGCGACCTTAGTTGCGGCAAAAGAGGCAGGTGTGGATGCAATCTATAAAGTCGGCGGTGCACAGGCGATCGCAGCGCTGGCATTTGGTACGGAAAGCGTTCCAAAGGTAGACAAAATTGTAGGTCCTGGTAATATCTATGTTGCCCTGCAAAGAAAGCCGTATTTGGTTTTGTAAGCATTGACTCCATTGCAGGTCCTAGTGAGATCATGGTGTTAGCAGATGAAACTGCAAACCCGCGTTTTGTTGCAGCAGACCTTCTCTCGCAGGCAGAACATGACGAGATGGCATCTGCGATCCTTGTTACAACGAGCAGGGATTTAGCGGAGCAGGTATCAAAAGAAGTGGAAGGTTTTGTGGCACAGTTATCCAGAAAAGAAATCATTCAGAAGTCTTTGGATAATTATGGTTATATCTTAGTGGCAGAAAGTATGGACGAGGCGATCGCGACAGTGAACGAGATTGCATCCGAGCATCTTGAACTTGTCACAAAGAATCCATTTGAGACGATGACGAAGATCCGCAACGCGGGAGCAATTTTTGTCGGGGAATATTCCAGTGAACCATTGGGTGATTATTTCGCCGGTCCAAACCATGTGCTGCCGACAAACGGAACTGCAAAATTTTTCTCACCGCTTAGCGTGGATGATTTTATCAAAAAGTCAAGCATTATCTCTTATTCAAGAGAGGCATTAGAGCCGATTTATAAAGATATCGTACAGTTTGCAGAATGTGAACAGTTAACGGCGCATGCAAATTCAATCCGTGTACGATTTGAAGACTAGAGAGGAATGTGGTAAAATGGAAAGAACGGCGGAGTACATACGAAAAACAAAAGAAACGGATATTAAGATTAATCTGAATATAGACGGAACTGGTAAAGCGGAGATTGACACTGGGATCGGCTTTTTTGATCATATGTTAGAAGGATTTGCCAGACATGGTTTTTTTGATCTGGATGTCAAAGTGGAAGGGGATCTTGCCGTGGACTGCCATCACACGATCGAAGACACCGGAATCGTGCTTGGTAATGCGATCCGCAAAGCGTTAAAAAATAAAAAGGGCATCAAACGTTTTGGAAGCTGTATTTTGCCGATGGATGAGACACTGGTGCTCTGCGCCGTGGATCTCTCCGGCAGACCTTATCTTGTTTTTGATGGCGAATTTACTGTGGAGCGGGTAGGGTATATGGACACGGAGATGGTTAAAGAATTTTTCTATGCCGTTTCTTATGCAGCGGGTATGAATCTGCATATCCGTGTATTGTCCGGCGGCAATAACCATCATATGATCGAAGCAATGTTCAAGGCATTTGCGAGGGCGTTAGATGAAGCAACCGGCTATGATCCGCGTATCACGGATGTGTTGTCCACAAAAGGCAGCCTGTAGGAAAACTTGCGATTCCTGCAGAAATCTGTCTTAGGTATATATCACAAAAGAAAAACGTGTATGGCTTGTTAAGAAAATGCAGGAATGGAGAGTTTTTAAATATGGAACACAAAAATATTGTTGCCACCATTTACTTAAAAAATGGACAGGCAGTAAAAGGCATGGATAATTTTGAACCAATGGGCTGGGACGTGATCAGTCTGGCACGTCTTTATAATGACAGCGGTATCGATAAAATCATCATTTTGATCTCTCAGACGATGACGAAGAACACGAGAAGAATATCCATACCATCAAAAATATCAACCGCAATGTCGAGATCAAAGTCTGCGCAGGTGGAAACATCAGCCGCTTTGAGGATGTCAAGAAGTTTATTTATGCCGGATGCCTGCAGGTTATTGTAAACGGTGCAAAATCAAACAGCATGGATATTGCAAGAGAGGCGAGCGACCGTTTTGGAAAAGAGCGCATCCTTGTTTCCGTGGCAAATGTTGATTTTGTATTCAAACATCAGGAGGAGATGCAGGAGCATTTTCACGAACTTCTGGTTTTAAACACCAGCGTTTTGACGGCAATCGAAAATATTACAGACGTTCCGTATGTCGTATATTTTGAGGAATGCGATTACGAGAAAATTATTGAGACCTTAAAACGCGAAAATGTACGCGGAATTGCCGGATCTTTTTATCAATGATCCTGAGACAGATATCATGGAAATGAAAGCACAGCTCTCTGCAGGCGGGATCAAGATGGATAATTTCGAACCGGCATTAAAATGGGCAGATTTAAAGAAAAATTCGGATGGCATGGTTCCGGTTATTGTGCAGGATTACCGCACGGATGAGGTTTTGATGCTTGCCTACATGAACGAAGAGGCTTTTGAAACGACGATCAATATCGGAAAGATGACCTATTACAGCAGAAGCCGCCAGGAGTTATGGATCAAAGGTATGACATCTGGACATATCCAGTATGTAAAGTCACTGACCGCAGACTGTGATTATGATACGATCTTAGCGAAAGTATCACAGATCGGTGCAGCCTGCCACACCGGAAATGTTTCCTGTTTCTTTAATGAGATCGTCAAGAAGGAGTATATGGAGAAAAATCCGCTGAAAGTATTAGAGGATGTCTATGCGATTATTTTAGACCGCAAGGCAAACCCGAAAGAGGGGTCATACACGAACTATCTGTTTGACAAAGGACTCGATAAGATCTTAAAGAAGATCGGAGAAGAGGCATCAGAAATCATCATCGCAGCCAAAAATCCGGATCCGGAAGATATCAAATATGAGATATCCGATTTCATGTATCATATGATGGTGCTGATGGCGGAAAAGGGAGTTACGTGGAGGAGATCACACAGGAGCTTTCACAGAGGTAATATACGAAGGACATTTACAGGCAGAAATTACTTGTAAATGTCCTTTTGCAGGTTCGTCATGAATAACAAATATTTATGAAAGAGAGATTACAATGATACCATTAAAAATAGAACACTGTTAAAAGGCCGCGTGGTTGAACATGATCGGGTAGAATATAAAACAGGATGGAACCCAAATGATATCATTCATTCTATTTGTGCTTTTGCAAATGATTATGACAATACAAACGGTGGATATATTGTGATCAGTGTAAAAGAAGAAAATGGGATGCCGGTATTTCCTTTAGAAGGGGTACCAAAAGAGGATCTGGATTCCATCCAACAGGAAATTTTTCAGTATTGCAATCAGATCGTTCCAAGATATATTCCGAGAATGGAAATCATTGATTATCAGAATTCCGGAATTTTTTTGATTTATCTTTGGTGTTCTGCTGGTGACAGTGGTCCATATCAGGCGCCTAAAACTGTTTATCTGGAAAAAGGAATGAAAGCGGATAAAAATTTGAAATACTGGATCCGTCCTGCATCACTGACTACGGATGCAAAACAGGATGAGATTTCAGAATTGTTTGATAAATTTAATTCCGTTCCGTTTGATGATCGTGTAAATCGCAAGGCAACAATTGATAATATCAGACATTACTCCTTGCCGAAGAAGTCGCCGATGAGACAGATACAGAATTGGATATTAGAAATATCGGGGTTTTAATGTTTGCAGAACATCCGGAAAAATTTATCCCAGGATCATACATTGAGTTAATCCGGTTTAATACAAAAGAAGCAGAGGCATCCGATGATTTTATTGAAAAAAACCTTTACAGGTCCTATCTGGAAACAGGTTCAGGATGCATTAGATTACATTAACACAAATGTTATTGAAGAAAAAGTTGTAAAACTTCAGGGGCAGGCGGAATCAGAACGATTTTTTAATTATCCATATAATGCCCTTGAAGAGGCACTGGTAAATGCAGTTTTTCATAAATCATATCGTGAACAGGAACCTGTTGAAATCCGGATTTACGTCGACAGTATCCAGATACTCAATTATCCGGGATTGGCAAAATGGATTAATCTTGAGCGATTTGCCGAAGGCAGGATCAAAGGCAGAAAATACAGGAACAGACGGATTGGAGAATTATTTAAAGAAATTGATTTGTCAGAGAAAAAAGGCACAGGTATTCCCCAAATATTACGTGAACTTAAGAAAAAAGGTTCTCCTGGACCGGAATTTGATATGGATGATGACAGAACATATTTGAATACAATTATTCATATCCGCGATGGATTTGATAAAAATGAGATTATGTCCGAATCAATGTCCAAATCAATGTCCGAATCAATGTCCAAATCAATGTCCGAATCAATGTCCGAATTAGAAATTGCCAGAATACAGGTAATATTACAATATCTGACTGTTCATGATACCATTAACAGTGCAAAAGCGGCTGAATTACTGGATGTAGAGAAAAAGACCGCAAGCCGGCTGATTGTCAAAAGCTGAAAAAGTAGAAGTTCTGATCAGCAAAGGCAAAACGAAAGATAAAGTTTATATGAAAAAATAATTTTGGTATAATCAGATAAAATCCTGAAAATGAAAATTGGAGACTCCATGTTTGAAAAAATAAAACAACTTATGACTGGTAATCTGTCAAAAGGCGGCAGGCAGGTCTACATCGATGATCTGCGCGTCATAGCGACCGTATTTGTGATCGGGGTGCATACAGTCTCACTGGCTGCACGATGACAGAATACGGAAGCATCCCATTCCGGGTGCTTACCATCTTTAATTTTATATTTTTGTCCTGCAACCTGCTTTTTGTCATGTTAAGCGGAGCATTATTGCTCCCGGTAAAAAATGAATCGATCGGCAATTTTTTCCGGAAACGTTTCACAAAAGTTGCAATTCCGCTGGTTGTCTATTACATTCTGTATATCGTGGCAAAGGAAGGGCTTGTCTGGCTGAGACCGGACCACTGGATTCTGATGTTGAGGCGTATTTTAACGGGGGCTCCAATGGAGGCACCTCATTTCTGGCTGGTCTATGTGATCATCTGGCTGTATGTACTGACGCCGTTTATGCGGTATATTGTACATAATATTCCCGATACCGTATTGTCGGTGTGATAGGGGTCGTATTTGCAATTTGTGCATTGGACACCTATCTACCACTTTACGGAATCAACTCTGTGTTTGGCATTGTGGTGGATTCTTATGCGGGCACTTTTTTACTTGGATATTTTCTTTCTGAAAAATGCAGCAGAAAGGTAGAAAATTTTTTCATGTTTACAGGATTTCTATCATTTATTGAAACCTGTATGTGGATCTGGAACGGAAATGATTATGTCAATTATATTTATCAGAATTCGCCCACAATGATGTGTTTTACGGCAGCTATCTTTTTGTTGGTAAAGCGCCTTGCGTCCCAAAAAACAAAAAGCAGTTTCTTTGTGCAGTGGATCAGCCGGTACAGTTATTCTATTCTGCTGATCCACTGGGGCGTACTTCATTTTGCGGTCAAACAGGAACTGCATGTCAATGTGCTCGGCGGTGGCATTGTCGGCGGCTGTATTGTGATGATGGTACTGACTCTTTTTATCTCAGCAATCGGTGCAATGATCCTTGACAATACGCTGCTGAAATGGCTCCAGAAACCTTTTACAAAAAAGCAGAGACAGAAATAAAAATACAAGGTATGAATTTGTCCATAGATTCATAAAATGATATCAAAAATCAGAATAAAAAAACGATGTTTACTTAAAAATGGTCGCTGGTATACATAATATTTTTATGGTAAACCAGTGTCAGGACACAGAACTGCTGTATGAAATCAGTCATATAATTTTATGCAGATGGACTGGCACAGAAATGGAGTGTTCTATGGACAGACAGACAGTCGAACGGCGCAGGGAATATGTGCAGAATATCCGCAATTCTTTTTATGAGGAAAACGGGATGCAGAAGAGAGAGACCAGAGAGGTGGATGATTCTGCGACGGAATGGGGCTTGCGGCAGCACTGAAACTGCGCATTTTTTTATCTGTATGTATATTTGCAGCTTTTTTAGGCTGCATGTATACCCATACGGATTTGTGTGGTTACAGCACGCAGACGATCACAGAAATGATCTGTGATAATCATTATTATACAAATCTGAAAAATTATGTTATGATACATTGAGCGCAAGTGAGTCAACATACATGTATGATTGACGAACGGCGAAATTTGAGCGCGAAAGAAGAAATGGAAAGGATTTTTTTTAAATGACAAAATTAGCTTTATCCGATGAGATACTGATGAAGATTGATAAACCGGCGCGCTATATCGGTAACGAGTTAAACAGCGTGGTAAAAGAGAAAGATACGGTTGATATCCGATTTGTGATGTGTTTCCCGGATGTTTATGAGATTGGAATGTCACATCTTGGTATCCAGATTTTATACGATATGTTAAATAAAAGAGAGGACGTCTGGTGTGAGCGCGTCTATTCCCCATGGCCGGATCTGCATGCAATTTTAAAAGAAGAGAATATCTCGTTATTTTCTTTAGAGTCGCAACAGCCGGTAAAGGATGCGGATTTCTTGGGAATTACGATACAGTACGAGATGTGTTATACCAATATCTTACAGATCTTAGATCTAAGCCAGATTCCAATCGAGGCAGCAGACAGGACGGAAAATGATCCGATCTTAATTGGCGGAGGTCCATGTACCTATAACCCGGAACCGATTGCGGAATTTTTTGATCTGTTTTATATGGGAGAAGGCGAAATTTCCTATGATGCACTGCTGGATCTGTACAAAAAAATGAAGCAGGAAGGAGCTTCGCGCAAGGATTTTTTACATGAGGCCGCAAAGATTCCTGGTATTTATGTACCATCTTTATATGAAGTAAGCTATAAAGAGGATGGAACGATCGCCGGATTTGAACCGGTGTATGAGGATGTGCCACGCACGGTCACAAAACAGATTGTTACAGATATGACGCAGGCAGTTTATCCGGAAAAACCGATTGTACCATTTATCAAGCAACACAGGACCGCGTGGTTCTTGAGATCCAGCGAGGCTGTATCCGTGGCTGTCGTTTCTGCCAGGCGGGTATGGTCTACCGTCCGACACGTGAAAAAGATGTGGAACGTTTAAAAAAACTTGCGTACCAGATGTTAAAGTCAACCGGACATGAAGAGATCTCTTTAAGCTCTTTAAGTTCTTCCGATTACTCACAGTTACAGGAACTTGTGACATTTTTAATTGAGGAATTTAAGGGAAAAGGTGTCAATATTTCTCTTCCATCTCTGCGTATCGATGCATTTTCCTTAGATGTTATGGGAAAAGTGCAGGATATCAAGAAAAGCAGTCTGACCTTTGCACCGGAGGCTGGTTCCCAGCGTCTCAGGGATGTTATCAATAAAGGTCTTACAAAAGAGGTTATCTTAGAAGGTGCCGGAATGGCATTTGAAGGTGGCTGGAATAAGGTAAAGCTTTACTTTATGTTAGGGCTTCCGACCGAGACAGAAGAGGATATGAAGGCGATCCCGGAACTGGCAAACGATATTGCGGTACGTTATTATGAGATTCCAAAAGATCAGCGGAATGGGAAATGCCAGATCACAATTTCAACATCGTTTTTTGTGCCAAAGCCTTTTACACCGTTCCAGTGGGCATCCATGCATGACCCGGAGGACTATATTGCGCGTGCGAAAGTTGTCAATGACACGGTAAAAGAGCAGTTAAACCGTAAAAGCATCAAATACAACTGGCATGAAGCTGATGTGACGGTGTTAGAGGGTGTATTAGCACGCGGTGACCGCAAGGTCGGAAATGTGATCCGCACGGTTTATGAGCGTGGCGGCATATTTGATGCGTGGTCCGAATATTTTGATTACCAGAGATGGTTGGATGCATTTGCGGAATGTGGCGTGGATATGGATTTTTACACCAAAAGAGAGCGCTCACTTGATGAAGTATTTCCATGGGATTTCATTGATACCGGCGTGACGAAAGAATTCTTAAAACGCGAATGGCAAAATGCCATGGAAGAGAATGTGACTCCAAACTGCAGGATGCGCTGCTCCGGATGTGGTGCCGCCCAGTTTAAAACAGGGGTATGTATGGCAGAGCGTTAAAAAAGATATTTAACGTTTTACATGAGATACTTAATGTGAAAGAAGAAAGGGTTAATGTAAGGTTGACATTATGATAAAGATAAGGATTAAATTCCGTAAATACGGTGTGATGCGTTTTATCGGACATCTGGATATTATGCGTTATTTTCAGAAGGCAATGCGCAGGGCAGAAATTGATATCTGCTACTCGGAAGGCTTTTCCCCGCACCAGATCATGTCTTTTGCGGCACCGCTTGGTGTCGGAATCACCAGTGATGGAGAGTATCTTGATATTGAAGTAAATTCTACCAGATCAAGCGAAGCGTCTATTAAGGCACTGAATGATACCATGGTGGAAGGTGTGGAAGTCACAGAGTATGTAAAGCTGCCGGACAATGCGAAAACAGCAATGTCCATGGTTGCAGCGGCGGACTATGACCTTTTCTTTAAAGAAGGGTATGAACCGGCTGCAGACGTTAGAACTTTTGCAGATGGCATCCGTCAGTATTTTACGGAAAAAGAAGAATTTCTGATCACAAAACAGACGAAAAAAAGCGAAAAAGTCATGGATTTAAAGCAGCTTGTATATGCATTTGATGTGTCAGAAAGAGACGGCAGACCGGTATTTTATTTAAAAGTATCCACAGGAAGTACGGATAACCTAAAGCCGGAACTTGTACTAGAAGCAATGTTTCAGGCAATGGGATATACTTATGACCAGAATGCGATCCAGATTCACCGCAGGGATGTCTATGCCATGGATCCGGCAGGAGATGGATTTATTTCCCTTGGGAAAATGGGGGAAGTGATCGGGTAATATGAACCGTTTTATTATTACAACAACAGAAATCGAAAAAAAGAATACCGCATTGCGGCACTCTGTGATGCCAGACAAAAACTGATCGAAGTGACCACGGAATCCATGACCGGGACATCTGTGCTTGGAAATATTTATATAGGCAGGGTAGAAAATGTTGTAAAAAATCTGAATGCTGCCTTTGTCTGCATCGCACCGGGACAGAACTGTTACCTGCCGCTGCAGGAGCTGAAAAATCCTGTTTTTACCAAAAAACAATCAGAAAAAAAAGCAATTTGTGCAGGGGATGAACTTTTTAGTTCAGGTGGTAAAAGAAGCATTAAAGACGAAGGATCCTTCCGTAAGTACGAACCTTACGTTTACCGGAAAATATGTGATCCTTACGACTGGAAAACGAAAAATCGGTGCATCTTCCAAGCTGCCAAAAGAGAAAAGAGAAAAACTGTTAAAGATCGTAGAAGATTTTCTTTCAGGCAAAGAACAGATTCCATATGGTGTGATCGTCCGTACCAATGCTGCGCAGGCATCAAAAGAGGAACTGCTTTTGGAATTGGCACAGCTTGAGGCAGAAGTTCAAAAAAATCATCTCAGGCGCAAAATATTTGATCCGCTATTCTCTGGTACATAAAGAGGAACAGCCGTGGCAGAAGATGTTAAACGGACTTTATGAAACAGAACTGGGGGAAGTGGTGACGGATGACAGAGAAATCTTTGAGACAATCTGTAACATGTATGGTGTCGGTGCAAAACAGCTTGTAACCGGGGGCAGTGTGAGATCAGGTAGATGAAATACTCACCGGACATGGTCTTAAAATCCGCTATTATGAAGATGAAATGGTTTCATTATCTGCACTTAGCGGGATCACATCACAGCTTCACGATGCATTGAGGGAGAGAGTATGGTTAAAGTCAGGTGCATACCTTATTATCCAGCCGACGGAAGCTCTGACGGTAATTGATGTAAATACCGGAAAAAACATTGCCAAAAAAGAAATGCAGGAAAACTTCCTTAAAGTAAATATCGAAGCTGCAGAAGAAATTGCAAGACAGTTAAGGCTGCGCAATATTTCAGGGATTGTCATTGTTGATTTTATCAATCTGGAAGCAAAGTCGGCAGAGAGTGAACTTTTAAATGTTTTTGGAGCGGCACTGAAAAAAGATCCGGTACCAACGCAGATCGTTGAGATGACAAAACTCGGTCTTGTTGAGGTCACGCGGAAGAAAATCAAAAAATCACTGCGGGAGAGTTTGTCCTGACACAATCTGGAACATTTTACGGACATTTGAGTATCATCAAAATTAAGAAAGTATAGAGAGAATAAAAATGAATTTAAGTTTTATTGAGATTTTAAAAGTAATTTTTCTTGGAATCGTGGAGGGAATCACGGAATGGCTCCCGATCAGCAGCACCGGACACATGCTTTTAGTGGACGAATTTTTACAGCTAAACGCAAGTGATTCCTTTAAGGAAATGTTTTTTATTATCATTCAGCTTGGTGCGATCCTTGCGGTTGTAGTCCTCTACTGGAACCGGATGTTTCCGTTCCAGTTTAAGGATAAGGCGAAGCCTGTGATAAGAAAAGATATTTTTTCTTTATGGTTTAAAGTAGTGGTAGCATGTATTCCGGGAGCGGCTGTCACAATATTATTTGACGATTATATCGAAGCACATCTTCACACACCGGTTGTGATTGCGATCGCTCTGATCTTTTATGGTGTTACCTTTATTCTGATTGAAAACTGGAATAAGACAAGAGAGCCAAAGATCAAAACACTTGCGGATATTTCCTACCAGACTGCATTTATGATCGGATTGTTTCAGGTTCTTTCCATCATTCCTGGAACTTCACGTTCCGGTGCAACGATCATAGGTGGACTGATCATCGGTGTCTCCCGTGTAGCTGTTGCGGAGTTCACGTTCTACCTTGCAGTTCCGGTTATGCTCGGCATGAGCCTCTTAAAACTCTTGAAATTTGGATTCGCATTTACCGGGGCAGAGCTTGTGATCCTGGGAGTTGGAACAGTGGTTGCGTTTCTTGTCTCCATTGTTGTCATCCGCTTTTTGATGTCCTATATCCGGAAACATGACTTTAAGGTATTTGGATGGTACCGTATCGTGCTTGGAGCGCTGATGCTGGTTTATTTTGCTTTCAGATAAAAATATTTTATAAATTTGTAAAAAATGGTTGACGTAACAAAAAATATATGCTAAAGTAACGAAGTATGCCGCACAGTGAGGTCTGAAAGTCCGTCTATACTGTATCAATCACAGATAGAAGGCACCATAACTGGCGAGTAATGATAATAGGAGGTGCCATATGTACGCAATTATAGCAACAGGTGGTAAACAGTACAAAGTATCCGAAGGCGATATCATTACCATTGAAAAGCTCGGAAAAGAAGCTGGTGAGAAAGTAACTTTTGATCAGGTTTTAGCTGTATCTGACAACGGTATCAAAGTTGGTTCTGATGTAGCAAACGCTTCTGTAGAGGCTTCTGTCGTAAAAGAGGGCAGAGGTAAAAAAGTTATCGTTTACAAGTACAAGAGAAAGACTGGCTATCACAAGAAAAACGGTCACAGACAGGCGTTTACACAGGTTAAGATTGAAAAGATCAATGCGTAATCGACAGGGAAAGTTGTTATGACAAAGATAACGATTTTCAGAAACCGTGACAACGAGTTTTTAGGCTTTGAGTGTCTTGGACATGCCGGATATGCAGAGGAAGGCGAAGATATTGTATGTGCAGGGATTTCCGCATTGGTCATCAATACGGTAAACAGTCTCGGCTTATATACGAAAGATGCCTTTTCCACTGATTCGGATGAGGAGACAGGAAAGATAAGCTTATCGTTTTCTTCCCCGGCAGGACATGATGCCGATCTACTTATGAAGTCATTGGTTTTAGGTTTGCAGGGAATACAAAACACTTATGGAAATGATTATATCATTCTAAAATTCAGGGAGGTGTAAGACATGTTAAATATGAACCTTCAGTTTTTTGCTCATAAAAAGGGAGTTGGTTCTACAAAGAACGGTCGTGATTCCGAATCTAAAAGATTAGGAGCAAAAAGAGCAGACGGACAGTTTGTAAAAGCTGGAAACATTTTATACAGACAGCGTGGAACAAAGATTCATCCGGGCGTTAATGTAGGTATCGGTGGAGATGATACATTATTTGCTTTAACAGATGGTATCTTAAGATTCGAAAGAAAAGGAAGAGATAAGAAACAGGCTTCCGTTTATCCAGTAGCTGAATAAGATGTACTGTGGACCCGACTATGAACACCCATCACAGATGGCACATCCATCGCAGATGGATGTGATAGCCGGGTTCTATTTGTATTAAGAATGTGACAGGTAATTCACATGTATTCAAAGTCAGGTTGAACCCTGCTTTATGTACGTGTTTTTGTTAAATTTGAGGTAGAAAAATATGTTTGCAGACAGAGCAACAATTATTATAAAATCAGGAAAAGGCGGGGATGGTCATGTCAGTTTCCGCAGGGAAAAATATGTGCCGGACGGCGGTCCGGATGGCGGAGACGGCGGCCGCGGGGGTGATATCGTATTCGTGGTCGATGACGGTTTAAATACACTTACCGACTATCGTCACAGAAGAAAGTTTGCCGCACAGCCGGGAGAAGAAGGCGGAAAACGCAACTGTCATGGAAAGAACGGCGAGGATCTGATCTTAAAAGTTCCGGCAGGAACTGTGATCAAAGATGCAGAGTCCGGAAAAGTAATTGCTGATATGTCCGGTGACAACCGCAGACAGGTGATCTTAAAAGGCGGCCGCGGCGGTCTTGGAAACCAGCATTTTGCAACATCTACCATGCAGGCGCCGAAATATGCACAGCCGGGTGGAGATGCCATTGAACTGGAAGTAAAATTGGAATTAAAGGTGATCGCGGACGTCGGTCTGGTCGGTTTTCCGAATGTTGGAAAGTCAACGTTATTGTCAAGGGTAACCAATGCACAGCCAAAGATCGCCAATTACCATTTTACAACCTTACAGCCAAACCTTGGTGTCGTAGACTTAGATGGTGCGAAGGGATTTGTCATTGCCGACATTCCGGGACTCATTGAGGGGGCATCTGAAGGTGTCGGACTCGGACTTGAGTTTTTGCGTCATATTGAGCGTACAAAAGTCATGATCCATGTGGTCGATGCAGCCGGAACCGAAGGACGTGATCCAATCGCAGATATCCGTGCTATCATGAAGGAATTAGAGGCATATGATCCGAAACTTTTAGAAAAGCCGCAGGTGATTGCAGCAAACAAGATGGATGCGGTGTACGGTGATGAGAATGAGATCGTCCAGTCTTTAAGACAGGAGTTCGAAAAAGACGGAATCCGTGTATTCCCGATTTCTGCAGTCAGCGGAAAGGGATTAAAGGAGTTGCTGTATCATGTTCAGGAGCTGCTCGATCACTGCGACAGCGAGCCGGTGATCTATGAGCCTGAATTTGATCCGCACTGCGATTCTTTAAGGATGAGCCTTATACGATTTCACAGGCGGTAGATGGAGCATTTGAGATTGAGGGACCAAAGATCGAAAAAATGCTTGGTTATACCAATATCGATTCTGAAAAAGGATTTTTATTCTTCCAGAAGTTTATGAAGGAACAGGGTATTTTAAAAGAATTAGAAGCCCAGGGAATCGAAGATGGCGATACTGTGCGTATGTATGGATTTGAATTGATTATTATAAATAATAAGAAACTGATGTGATATTAATGGCACTGGGAAACGGTGCGGAAATGAGGAATGTTATGGCATTAACAAGTAAACAGCGTGCATACCTTGGCGGATGTGCAAGCACGATGGATCCGATCTTTCATATTGGAAAAGCAAGCCTTACACCGGAGATCATTACAGCGTTAGACGAAGCATTAGAAAAGAGAGAGCTGATCAAGGTGGCTGTATTAAAAAACTGTATTGATGATCCGAGAGAGATTGCTGCAGTGACTGCAGAGCGGACACGTTCTGAGGTTGTGAAGGTAATTGGAAAGAAGATCGTTTTATTCCGTCAGGCGAAGAAAAATACCAAGTACGAACTGCCGGGCTGATATGGAAGATGCAGAGTGCAGGATGGACAAAAGCATTTAAAGAGGGTAGGCATTTTAGGCGGTTCTTTTGATCCGATTCATAAGGGACATTTAAATATTGCGCAGAGTGCGTATGAAGAATTTGCATTGGATGAAGTATGGTTTATTCCCGCCGGACATTCTCCGAATAAAGACGAGAAAAAAATGACAGCGGCAGATATCCGGGCGGAAATGACAGCTCTGGCTATCTATGATATTCCATATTTTAAACTTTCACGAATGGAAATCGATGCAGAGGGGACAAGTTATACTTATCTGACACTCACAAAATTAAAAGAGGCTTGTCCGGATACTGATTTTTTCTTTATTATGGGGGCTGACTCCCTTGATTATTTAGAAAAATGGTATCATCCTGAAATTATCTGTGAGAAGGCAGTTATTTTGGCTGCAGTACGTGATGATATGGATTTGTCGGAGGTTGAGAAAAAGATTTCTGCCTTAAAACAGCTATTTCCTGCTGAAATCTATCCAATCGAGGGTGGAAAAACAGATATTTCATCCAGTGAGATCCGTGCGGCTTTAAGACGCGGAAAAACAGATATTTCGCTGATTCCGCCTAAAGTACTGGCATATATTCAGGAACATCTTTTGTATGAGGAGGATTAGATGATAAGACATGCAATTATGTCTGCGCAAATCTGACGGCAGCATCTCTTCGCAATAAGCTGGTCTGAAATGGAGATTATCATGGAATTAAATGAAATTCGAAAAAAGTTAAAAAAAGAACTGGATAAGGGGCGTTATGAGCACACGAAAGGTGTTATGTACACTGCGGGCTGTCTTGCCATGGCACATGAGTATTCCATGGAAAAGGCAATGCTTGCAGGATTACTTCATGACTGTGCAAAGTGTATCCCAAATGATCAGAAAATAGAAATGTGTGAAAAAAATCACATTCTGATCAATCCGGTAGAATATAAAAGTCCGTATCTGCTGCATGCAAAATTAGGGGCATTTTTGGCGGAAACGGTATATGAAGTATCGGATCCACAGATTTTACATGCAATCAAAGTGCATACGACCGGTGAACCGGATATGAGCCTCTTAGACAAAATCATTTATATTGCGGATTATATTGAGCCTGGGCGGGATAAGGCAGAAAACCTTCCCTATATAAGGAAGATCGCTTTTGAAGATCTGGATGTCTGTATGGCGGAAATCCTGCATGATACGCTGGCTTATCTATCCAGCCGTGGTGGAAGTATCGATGCAACAACAAAGATGACCTATGATTTTTACCGTCAATACAGGAAAAAACATGATTGATGTTTCAAGTTTAAACATGCCTTTCCGGTGTGGTGTATGAAGCCATTGCCGGGAAAATAAACAAAAATAATAGGAGAGTGTAGATTTATGACTTCAGCAGAATATTGTAAAATAGCAGTGAAGGCACTGGAAGACAAGAAGGCAGAGGATGTGAAAGTAATTGATATCCGTGAAATTTCACCGATTGCAGATTTTTTTATCATTGCAGATGGAATGAACCAGAATCAGATTCAGGCAATGCGTGATGCGGTAGATGAAGCTTTATATAAGGCAGATCTTAAAGTACGGCAGGTGGAAGGCAATCAGTCTTCTACATGGATTCTGATGGACTATAATGATATCATTATCCATATTTTCTCGAAAGAGGACAGACTTTTTTATGATCTTGAGCGTATCTGGAAAGATGGGAAAGAGATCAGTGTGGATGAACTGTAAAAAATAGTGATATGTTTTGTAAATAGTTTTATGAACATAAACGGAAAAGGCAGCTGATTGTTAACATGAAAATCAGCTGCCTTTTCCTTAATTTAAAAATCGCATAATACCGAATACTTTACCAAGAATCGAACATTCATTCACAATGATCGGATCCATGGTATCATTTTCCGGCTGCAGGCGAAAGTGACCGTCTTCTTTGTAAAAAGTTTTTACGGTTGCGGAATCATCTACAAGCGCAACGACAATATCTCCATTCTGTGCATCTGATTGTTTCTGTACAAGAATCTTATCACCGTTAAATATTCCGGCATTAATCATACTGTCCCCTTTTACCTTTAACATAAACGTTTCTGCATTTGGCATAAACTCAGTAGGAATCGGAAAGTAATTTTCGATATTCTCAACGGCAAGCAGCGGCTGACCGGCAGCTACCTGACCAATGATAGGGACATTTACGACTTCACGTCTTGTTAAGTTGAAATTGTCATCAATGATCTCGATGGCACGTGGTTTTGTAGGATCTCTTCGGATATAACCATTCTTTTCAAGAGTCTCAAGGTGTGAATGAACAGAAGAAGTTGACTTTAAATGAACTGCTTCGCAGATCTCACGAACTGCAGGCGGATAACCTTTGTTTAAAATTTCCTGTTTGATATATTCTAAAATTTCTCGCTGCTTACTGCTGATTTTGCCATATGCCATAAAGTGCCTCCTATTATACGATAAAATGTATTTTATCAATCTTGTAAGGGGATGATTCTGCCCTGTATTTATTTTATCATAAAACAAATGAAAATGCAAACGTATATTCCGAAAATTTGTTCGATTTTCCACTTGACAAACAAATGTTCGTGTATTATGATACAGATATACAAACAGCTGTTCGTAACAAATGTTCGCATGTGATGGAGGGTGTTTATGAGAAGCAGAAGAAAAAGCGGGAAAAAGCAGAAATCAGTTTTTTTGATCGCATTATCAATGGTACTATTTATAATAATGTGTTCCGCATGTTTTGGTACGATCCGGGCACAGGCGGCTGATGAAACCAGTGCCTATAAATATTATACCAGCATACAGATTACCCCGGGACAGACGTTAAAAGACATTGCAGGGATTTATATGACCGATGATTATAAAGATACCTCAGCTTATATAGAAGAGATATGTATGATCAATCATATCTTTCCGGATGATATTCATGAGGGCGAATATCTGACAGTGCCATATTATTCAGCAGAATATTTAAAATAGGTGCCCAAATAGCAGCGCAAAACAGCAACAAAACAGCAACAAAACAGTAGTCTGTGGGGATGTTGTATTTTTCTTCAAAATAAGCTATAATAATTATATTCGGCATAAAAATATCCCGATGGAAGTGGTGATATTCAGGGTATATGCCAGGTACGGAGGATAGCGTTGAAGATATGTTAAAGTTTATTTATGTAATTCTTATGAACCTTTTCAGAGCACCATATATGATTCCAAAGATGCATAAGGAAACGGATCATCCTGAAAAATATTCAGAAGAAGAGCGATATGAGCTTGCGCGCCATGTGATTCGCCTTATGAAAACGACTGGTGGAATTAAGACGAAAGCATATGGTCTGGAAAATCTCCCGTCAGAGGGCGGCTATATGATGTATCCAAACCATCAGGGAAAGTATGACGCACTTGGTATTATTTATACCCATAAAAAACCGTGCTCTATCGTCATGGATCGTGCAAAATCCAATACGATCCTCGTTCGGGAATTTATCGATCTGCTGCAGGGAAAACGTCTTGATAAGAAGGATGTAAGGCAGGCGCTTACAATCATTAATGAAGTTTCAGAAGACGTTAAAAAGGGGAAACGTTATATCCTTTTCCGGAAGGCGGGTACGATTTCAATAATCGTAATAATGTATGCAATTTCAAGGCCGGTAGTTTTAAAATTGCTTTAAAGACAAAGGCACCGATTATACCGGTTGCCTGATCGATTCCTATAAGGTTTTTAACAGTTTTAATCTGGGACCTGTGACAACACAGGTACACTATCTGAAACCTATTTTATTTGATGAATATGGTTCATTGAAAACACATGAGATTGCAGAACTGGTACAGCGCAGGATTCAGGAAAAAATTGACAGTATATTGTTACCGGAGACATAATATATGAAACAATAGAATGCATCTTCCATGAACATTCTATTGTTATGAATTAGAAAAAGTGTTATATGATATAAAATGTCATATAGCACTTTTTTAATAATACACAGAAATCAGATCTCACGTAATTTGACATATTTCGCAGCACTCCGGCGTCTTTCATCTTCAAGTGCAGCATAGTGCTTACGGGTAGTATTGACATCTTTATGTCCAAGAACATCGGCAACCAGATAGATATCGCCGGTTTCGCGGTAGAGGATGTACCGTAGGTACTCCGAAGTTTATGCGGCGTAATATGTTTTAAGGTTGTTACAAGCTTGGAATATTTTTTTACCATATTTTCCACGGATCTGACACTTATGCGCTTGTTTTGAAGTGATAGGAAGAGCGCATTGATACTTCCGTCGGCTGCAGTGATTTTCTGGCGTTCCACCATATAATCCATGAGAGCTCTGCGGACTTCCTCTCCAAAATATACGACAACTTCTGCGCCACCTTTGCGGTGGATTTTAATGCCGTTATTTTTAAAGTCAACATCTTCCATATCGAGGCCGACACATTCAGAAACACGGATACCGGTTCCTAAAAGAAGTGTCATCATTGCCAGATCCCGGATTTTTGTCTTCTCATGATACTGTTGCTGTCTCGCAGTAAGATTCTCGCCAGATTCCACTTCGTCAAGGAGCTTTGCCACCTCATCGACATCCAGACGGATAATATTCTTTTCATGTATTTTAGGCATGTCTACTTTAACAGTTGGATCATCTTCAATCAAACCATTTTTGTAATAATAATGATAAAAGGAGCGCAGGCAGAAAGTTTACGCTTCAAACCACCTTCGTCATTGGTGTGTTCCGTTCCGTCTTTTTCGTAGTATTTTAAATAAGAAAGATATTCCTCAATATCCATTGGTGTAATTTCATTTAAAATAGAGATTGGAAAATCTGTAATATCCATTTTAGCACAGACCGGATTGGTAGCATGCAGGTAATCAAAGAAACACCCGATATCATATGCGTATGCAATTTTTGTCCTGGAAGAGCTTGTTGCTTCAATGCCAATAAAAAAACTGTTTGCAAAAGGGTGGCAGTGTTTCTAATAGTTTTCTTAACTTTACTTCATTCTTTACGTTTATTGTTTCATAATATGCTTTTTCTTTCATTGTGATCTCCAGTTTGTGGGGGATTTTAAAAAAGTAACATAAGGCTTAAATTGCATTATTGGTACCGGACAGCCATCCTTGTATATTTCCGTTCTGGATTGCATGAAAAAGTTTCGTCTTAACCCCCGGATTGTCTATATTTAACTGCTGTATCAGTTTCTTTACATATTCGCGTTTGGTATTACCGTCCATCGGACATGGATTTTTTACAACAGGAAGCTGATACTTATTCCGGAATCCTTTTACTTCTGCCTCAGATACATAAATCAGAGGACGGATTATGGTAAGATCAGAATCTTCCATGTAGGTTTTTGGGGGAAATACATAAAAGCGTCCCTCAAAGATCATGGATAAAAATGCTGTTTCAATCACATCATCCATATGATGTGCATATGCCACTTTATTACATCCGAGTTCTTTTATCGCCTGATTCAAGGCACCTTTGCGCATTTTTGCACATAAGGAACAGGTGGGTTTTTCATTTCGTTCTTCAAAGAGAATCTTTGCTATTTCTGTATTTACGATATGGTATGGGACGTCAAGATCATGACAGAGTTTTGAAACAGCTGTAAGATCAAAATTTTCATAGCCAAGATCTACGGTCACAGCTACCAGATCGAATTTTTGGGGATAAAAGCGGCGCAGACACTCAGTGCATATAAAAGTGTAAGAGAATCTTTGCCTCCGGAAATACCAATGGCGATCTTATCGCCGGACTCAATCAACTGATAATGATCAATTGCTTTTCGCGTGTAGCTGTATAATTGCTGTAATTTCATATGCAGGCCTCCTGAACTTTCTTTATTATACAATATTTTAAGGCAAAGGTATATTAATTTTTAATCCGGATGATGCAGGATAAAATTATTACTTTTTTTTGTTTAATGTGGGAAAGTATATGCAAATTGTTAAAAATATGTTAAATTTATAGTAGGATTTATGGTTATGAAATTTGGTATAAAAAATGGATTTGAAATTATGAAAAAAGGAGTAGATATGGATCATGAAATTTATAGTACAACGCGTAAGTTCAGCCGCATGTCGCGTAGATGATGAGGTAACGGGCAGTATTCAAAAAGGTTTTATGGTACTGATTGGCATATCCGATTCTGATACGAAAGAGATTGCGGATAAAATGATAAAAAAACTGATCGGACTTCGTATTTTTGAAGATTCTGAAGGAAAGACAAATTTATCATTGAAGGATGTGAATGGAAGTCTGTTATTAATATCACAGTTTACCTTATATGCAGATTGCCGGAAGGGAAACAGGCCATCTTTTACAGATGCCGGTAAACCGGACATGGCAAAAGAACTTTATCACTATATTATTGAGAGCTGTAAAAATCAGATTGCAGTTGTAGAACAGGGGGTTTTCGGAGCAGATATGAAAATATCCCTTGTGAATGACGGACCTTTTACGATCATTCTTGATTCTGATGAACTCATACGATGAAAATCGTAAGAATGGTTGATTTTTTTGAAAGGAAAAAGGAAAGGAGGAAGATGATTTTGGAATGCTATTTGGCATAACAGGATTTATGCTGGGTGGTATACGGTTTATTTTGATTGGAATTATTTTAGTATAATTTTTATATGGTATAAATGTCAGTGCGGGGAACGGGCTGATCCGCCCGGAAAGTTCTTTTACTTACAGGTTGCATGTGGAAACAATGTAAAATCAGAGGCTGTTAAGACCAACATTTTTATAAAGTCGAAAGCATCCAGATTCATTGGTACTGATACAAAAGTCAGCGAAAATTTCAAATTTGGAAATGGAGTTGGTTATACCGTACCGGGAGATGTTCCAGTCATTGGCGGAACAGCAAAGAAGAACCTCAGGAAACGGATGAAATGGCTTCTGAGAAAACAGTCGAAACGGAAGAAGCAGTAACTGAGAAAGTTGAAACCGAGACGGAAGAAATAGAAGAGATTCAGACGGAAGAAGCAGAAACTGAAACCGAAGAAACCGAAACCGGGGAAATTGAAACTGAGGAGATTGAAACCGAAGAAGTCGAAATAGAAGAAACTGAAATTGAAGAGACTGAAACGGAAGAATCAAAAGACAGACACAAGAAGTCTGTTAATTTGAACACGACAGAGCAGATTAAAGATCTTGCCGGAAGAATTGAACTTGCATTTGCAGTATTTGACACTACCAACAATACATTTACCAACCAGCAATTTATAAAACGTCCGATGGAATTTACCATATTGTATTCGGGTATTATGATCTCAATGATGCGGATGAGTTTATCCTTGCTTACCAGGAAACTGTTGAAGCAAATGACCTTGTATTGGAAAATGTGAGCGCCAGCGAACAAAATTATGCAAACGGCAGGCAGACAGCGACAATTTCCGTTGGAAATGAAGGGGTGAAAGATGCATCAGGATTTACTGTTGATGTATATGAGGATGATGACTGGATCGATACCGTGGATGTAATGAAAGTATTGCTTCAGGAGAAGAAAAAGAGATTGAAATTACATTTTCAAAATCCGTATCGAAAGAAGTGCAAACATACAGGTTTTGTGATCAATCAAGATGAAGATCGCAATACAAAAAAATAATGAACAGGAAATTAAACTCGGATATGCAGATGTTTCGCTAAAAACAACGGAATATTATCATGATAATATCATTGATGTGTATGCACAGATTTCTAATCTGACAGCACGAAATGCAGATGTGGAACTGAAAGTATACGAAGATTCGTTAGATGGAGATATTGTTTTCCAGAGAACGATCAAAGATGTCACGAATGCAGATTCTGTTGTTGTTCCATTTGAACTTGACAGAAGTAAAATGAATGTTACTCCGGGAAAAGACAAACTTTATATTGTTAAAGTTACAACAGAAGATGAAGTTTGTACGGGAGATAACCAGTACTTATTGTTGTTACCGACATTAGAATCAGAAATAACAGGTGTTCAGATCTGTGATGGAAGAGCAAATCTGACTTATGATTATGACACAAATAAAAATAAGAGTTATCAGCTGACAGCAACAACTACACTGACCGGAGTAAAAGCAAATGTAAACTGGAGCAGTTCTAATAATGCGGTGGCGACAATAGATGCTTCCAGTGGCAATTTAACAATCAAAGGAACAGCCATTATTACTACGAAAGCAGATGACTCAGCAAAGGCAACGGTGACAGTAACAGTAAAGTCCGTAGATAAAACGGCACCGAAAAATGTAAAGGTGAATTCTGTAAAAGTAGATAGTGTTACCTTAAGCTGGAATGCGCTTACTGCTGTTTCAAATAAAGGAAAATTTACAAAAGTTTCTACCGTTAAAAACGCGAAAAAAACAACTTTCCTTGATAAAAAAGTTTCTTCCAATGTAACTTATTAGAATATCTGACACAATAAGACATCCAGACCAAGATTAGTGGAGTCAACGTGAGATATTGCGGGAAACCCCGATTCTTCAAGGGATTCAACGAATTTATAAAAGAAAAAATGAGAAGATGTGACAACGATTTTGAGAAAATCGAGTGTCATGTCTTTTTTATGGAGTTATCCACAGTTCTGTGGAAAATAAAAAGGACAAACCGCCTGGAAGCATTGGTTTTTAGCCATTTGTGAGCGATTGTCCTTTTTAAAATATTTGATTGGTTGGTTGTAAGATGATTATATCAAGTGTAAGTGATGGTGTAAATAGTTTAAGCGTTATAACGTGGCGTTACTGCGTTACAAATTTTTACTGTATATTTTGAAATGATTCTCGGAAAGGCTTGAAAAATGGGCGTTACAAGTAAAAACGTATTCAAAAAAAGCCGTTACAGAGCGTTACTGGTTCCGCTAATTCAAGAGAAAAAACGGATTTAATCAATAAGACAAAATTGCACATTACTAATGAGTATGTCTGATTGACCTATTTTAGCGGATTTCTTGCATATTTAAGGAAAATGATTCCCTAAAAACCAATAAGACAAAAATATCTAGATTTATGGGTTATAAATAACCCATAAGAAATAAAAAAATTAAGCAATTTCATCTATGTCATTTCCGGATCTGGAAATTGATGATGTTACTTCCGCTTCTTTTGATTTCTGTGTGCGATTGTATTTCAGTTGCACCATCATTAAAATTTCCTCTTGATCATCGTCTGGCAAGTTTCTAAATTGTTCCAGAAGAATACGTTCGGAGTCTCGTATATTAGAGTTACTTGAAGACTCTGATATATGAGATTTTCCTAAAAGAATATAGTCACAAGAACATTCTAATACTTTTGATAGACCAATAAGAGCAGAAGACGATGGAAGAATTTTTCCATTTTCTATATCACTGAGGTTTCCAGTGGATATGCCAACAGCATCTTTTATTTGTTTTCCAGTTAAATGCAACTCTTTTCTACGGTTTTTAATTCGTTCTCCAATCATTAAATCCATAAGTCCTCCAATCTCTAAAATAAGAAAAACTCTAATAAACGAATAAAATTATTGACAAAACTCGTATATCAGAGTAAACTTGTTTTAGGGTTAAAAATAAACCAATCCAAAAATAACATATCCCAGTGATTTTCTCAATCAAAAACTATCGTTCGATAGGGGAAAATCAAATCGAAAGCTTGAAAATCCATTAGAGGAGCAAAGCCCCTCCAATGGCTGCAACATCATCAGATGATGCAATAGGAAATTGATTCCTTTTGTGGCGAAACCACTTTAGTCATGTGGTACTTACGAGAATCAGAATAATTCTTTGGTAGGGAACATTCAAATTCGGAAGTAACACAATCCGCTTCGATTTTAGAGGAAATTTGTTTCCATCTAATATTGAAGTTATCAAAGGAAGTAACCACAGGAATCACCCCCTTTCAGGCTTTTATCTAAAAAACCTAGTAGCATTGTAACACATACACAGGGATGCGACAAATGAAAGTTCCACACATGTGTGCATCCGGTATTCATAAAAATTTCTGCATAGGGTCTTTTATGAAAGATTACTGGTGCAGTGATGAACAGGGAGGCGATAAAAGTTGATTATCACAGACAACAGCATGGAAGCATTGGTTTGTCTGAAGGAAAGAATTGACAATGAATTAGAAAATGTCAGAGAAAAGAGTATGGAACTTCAGGAGAAAGAAAGTGAACTCCAAAGGGAAACTGACATACTGGAACAGATGATTGAATGTGCGGAGGTGAAATATCGATGAAAAATGGAAAGCTCCCGACACGGAATCAAAAAAATATAATGAAGTCCCACGGACTTGATCCTGAAAAGTATCTGGTAGTAAAAAATACCCAAGAGATGATGGAAGTGATCGCAAGATCAGACCTGAAGAAACGGGAAATGTATGGCACTAAGCTAAGAACAAGAAAACTCCATAAAGTATAAATTGAAAGGTTGGTTGTGTGAAAAAAGAAAGAGAGGTTTCCGGTAGAACGAAAAGTATAACACAGGTAGGTGATGGCATGAAAGCGTCAGGAAATAGAAACTACTCAAAGCTTGGAAAGCAGATCAAGAAGAAACTGATTGATAATAACATGACGGCTGCACAGTTGGCGGATGCGCTTGGTACCACGCCACAGTATCTGAATAAAATTCTTCATGGAGATCGAAGCGGCGAGAAGTACATTGAGAAGATTAGAGAAATATTAAATATAGCAGCATGAGAGGAGTGGAATAATGGCGGATGCATATGTGACACTCAACGAGGCTGCAGAACTGGAAGGTACAACTTATGCAACCATGCAGAGAAGGGTTCACCGAAATCCGGAGAAGTTTCTTATTGATAAAGAACAGAGGGAAACTGGTGGAAAAGAAATGATAATGGTTGCAATTTCATCCTTATCTAAGAAGCAAGAACAGCCTGGAAGGAGAGGGAAAAGCTGAAAGCGGTTGCGGAAGCTCCGGTTCAGGAAGCGGATCAGGCGGGGGAAACTCCGTGGTACGTTGAGGAAGACATTGACTGGTACATTGAAAATCGAAAAGAAGACTGGTATAAGGCGATGGAGCTTGGAAATATTGTCAGGGAGTTCCTTGAGTATGACGAAAGGGGCAGGACTGAATTCGCTGAAACATTTGCACAGGAAAGACTTGGCAAAGGGAAAAGAACTCTATACAGATATACAAAAGCATATCAGGAAGCATCAGCATGGGCGGATAAAATGCACAAGCAGGATGGTGGTAATTATGATTTCTTCAAGGTGCTCTGCTTATGCCGGAAACCGAAAGAAGCGGGAACATTTCCAAGCTTCACTCCTGAAGTAAAGCAGGTAATAAAAAATATTTGGTTCAATAAGGAATTTGCCCAAAATCAGGGCACAAGAGAAATGCTTTATGAAAAACTTCAGGCAATAGCAAATATCAATCATTGGGAGAAAATACCATCCTATCAGTCTGTTGCTCGCTATATTAGTCATTTGATGAATGATGAAGGAATGAGAAATGCCTGGTATCTTGCAAGCCGGGGTGAGCGTGAATATAAAAACAAGGTCATGGTAAAGTGCGAACGAAATACCAAAGATCTCAAGGTCATGCAGGTGGTAATGGGAGATGAACATACATTTGACTGTTGGGTTGCATATACACATCCAAACGGAAAAGTGACAGCCATCAAGCCTCATCTGGTGGCATGGGTAGATATTAAAAGTAGAAGGATTATTGGAGATGTTATGTGTAAGGATGCCAATAGTGACATTTTAAAACAATCGCTCCTGAAGCTTCTATATAAAGATGCGGGAAGTGTTCCACAGTATATCTACATAGATAATGGTAAGGATTATACAGCCAGGAATATGACCGGTTATGCGAGAAATGACAGACAGAGAATGGAATTTGATGATACCACAAAGGATTTTACAAATCGATTGGTATTGAAGATTATCACCGGGCGCTTCCATATTATGCATGGACAAAAGGACAGATTGAGAGATTTTTTGGAACTGTATGTAATAAGTTCACAAAATGGTTTTCAAGTTACACAGGAACACTCACAGGTTCAAAGACATTTGCAAAGGTTGATAAGGATATTAAAAGAATGTTGGAACGTGGGGAACTTCTCTCGATGGAAGAGTTTTTTGAAAAATGGACTCAATGGCTGCATGAAGTATATGAAGTCAAAGAGAATGGAGCACTTAAGAAGCAGGGAGAACAATTCAAGACACCGAAGAGCTGCTTCGAAAATTCTGAGAAATATTTCAAAGCATGTCCGCCGAAGAGCTATGCAACTATTCTGATGATGAAATCGGAGCGGAGATTTGTAAGAAATGTTGGTATCAAAATTGGAGATTTTACATACAGATCAGACGATTTATGCGACTACATCAACAGCTATGTGGATGTGAAATATGATCCGCATGATATGGCAACCATCTATGTATTTAGGGATGGAAAGCAGGTATGTGAAGCTTATTCACAGGAACTTATGGTATTTGCATCAGAGAACGGAGTGGAGCAAAAAGCTCTCAAGGAACATTTAGGAAGACAGAAGAGACAGCTTAAGAAAGATAAAGAGACCGTTCAGGAGGCAAATGTATCGTTTACAGAAATGAATGAACAGTATGTTGGGTTTAATGAGACCACAGGCGGAATTGAATTGATGATTAGTGGAAAATCTGATAGGCAGTCTGGAAAGGTCATTGCAATACCAACGGACAAGACTTACCAGAATGGATTCAGAGGAACATCCAGGAAGGATGAGCCTGAAGAGGAAAATGAGTACATCAATCGCAAGGCAGAGGAAGCTCTTAAAGCGTTAAGAGCATTGTAATTATCAATATTTTTGACAAAAAGGAAGGTTGGTTGAATTATGGAAGCTTTAGCACAGAATACTTATACAATGGAAAAAACGCTCCGCGAGCGTGTGATCGAAATTTTAAAAGAACTGAAAATGAATAAGGCAGAGCTTGCGCTTAGAATGAATTTCTCAAGATCAGCAGTGAGTCAGTATCTGAATGGAAAGTACAATTCTAATCCGGAAGCACTGGAAGAGAAACTCACAGAGTTTGTGAAAGAATATGAGGAACATGTCAAATCAGAAACAGAAGAGGTTAAGGCTATTGGCAGAACAGTGTCAGGGGTCAAACCAAAGATTGCATACTTTGAGTCAAAAGATTATATACAGACGATTGGTGTCTGTAAATCCTGTCAGGAGAATATGGCACTTGGAATCATTGTTGCAAAATCAGGATACGGAAAGACACATGCCCTGAAGAAATATGCAAAGATGCCACGGGTTGCCTATATCGAATGTGATGACACAATGGCTTGCCGGGATCTGGTCGAGGCTATTGAGATCCAGATTGGAATGCCAAAGGGATCTGGTGGAACAATATGGAGCCGTGTGAACCGGATCAGAGACTTCTTCAATGCAAATGAAGGATACCTTCTTATTATTGATGAAGCGGATAAACTTATCAATAAATACACACAGAAGAAGATGGAGATTATCAGAGGAATTTTCGACCAGTCAGACGTTGGTATTGTAATTGCCGGGGAGCCAAGACTGGAAGCAGAAATCAAAGGAAACCTTGCACGTTTTGCGAACCGCATGGATTTTTATTATAAGCTGAAAGGATTGTCACCGCAGGAAGTCAAGGATTATATGGAAGGCTATGATGTAGACGATGCTGCCATGATGGAATTTATCAGCAGAGCAACGAATGCACAGACGGGATGCTTCAGACTACTGGATAGAACATTGAACAACGTGATCCGTATTCTGAAAGAGAATGGGCAAACACAGATTACGATGAAGATTGTCAATCAGGCATCCAATATGATGATGTTGTAAAAGGTGGTGGACATATTGAAGAAACGGATATTTTTACTTGTTACTGTATCAGCCATCCTTATTCCATCTGCATCAACAGAGTGTGAGCAAGGAGAACTGGATGCAAGATATGAGTGTTGTGCTGAAACAGATGCATCCATAGAAGATATTGTGTTAATTGCTCCGGATACTGAGTATGAGCGGAATCAATGCGGGTGGATGCAGAGGATACATGGATTGCCAAGGAATACCAGAAGTATTGTGAGACGATTGGACAACAGTATAATATCTGTCCGGAGCTTCTCATGGCAATGATAGAGCAGGAAAGTTCGGGCGAAGCTAAAGTGATAAATGAAGCGGGAGATACAGGACTCTTGCAGGTCAATGCAAAATGGCATCGTGACAGCATGGAAAAGCTCGGGGTTACTGATTTGACGGATGCTTATTCCAATATACTGGTGGCAACGGATTACCTTGCACAGTTGTTTGAAGAGGAAGGGGATGACCTTTACCTGGTACTGATGAAGTACAACATGAAACATGACAGGGCAGAAGAATTGTATAACAACGGTATCTATTCAGAATATGCGACCAAGATATCTCAGAGAACATGGGAACTGGAAGTGCTTCATGAGCAGAGAGGAGAGCAGCCATGAGAAGGCAGATTATTTTGGAGATTGAGGAAGAGGGAACAGAGAATATTGTTGCTGATATTATTGGAATGATGCGGGATAAGGTGGACATGAACTGCGAGTTAGAATCAGTCAGAAAATTCTTCCGGAAAAAATTTCCGAGGAAAAAGAAATAAAGATTCCTGTATTTTTTCAGAACAGTTGTATGCGTCAGCAGGGGAAGGAAATGGGAAAAGCCATTTGCAAAGAGGAGAGAGGAGTGATGATTCATGGCTAGTCCAACAATCAAAATGTTGTGGGGACTTGCGAAGTCTCCGGAACTTTCAATGACGGATGAGGAATTGCATCTTTTAGTGTCTGCCCACACGGGAAAAGATAGTATCAGGGCACTGAATAAGAGGGAACTTGGAACAATGGTCAGTGTACTTCAGAATATGAAAGACTCTTCATCCAAGGGAACTAGAAACAGACAGAGGCGGTCAGGTAATGTTGCAACGGCAAATCAGCGGAAAAAGGTCTATAAGCTGACAGAGGAACTTGGGTGGAGCAAGAAGGCAAGGGTCAATGGACTTTGTAAGAAGATGTTTCAGGTGTCCAGTGTGGAATGGTTGAATTATCAGCAGTGTTCAAAATTGATTGAAGCATTGAAAAGTATGGTGGAAAGGGAAAAAGTGAAGAATGTTCAGGGAGAAAAAGGAGAGTAGACTTCTAATTGTTCTGAAAGGTGGGAAGGTTGAATTTCAGGCTACTAACATTGATATGGTAGAACTTGCCACCATGTGCGGAGCATTGGAGCAGCTTATGGGTGTGGAAGCAATACGCAGAGGAAAAAGCCTGGATGATGTGAAGGACAGTATGCTTGATATTCATTTTGCAGCTATGCGGACTTTATCTGAACAGATTATCAGGGAAGAGGAGGAGAATAGTGACAGCTAAGAAAAAAATGAACAAATCAGAGCGGAAAATTCGATCTGATGTGAAAAAGGATATGCAGAAAAAAGGTTTAGTTCCACCGGACAAGCCAAGGCTGAACAGGAAGAAGTATATCGAGGAAGCCAGGGAGGAATGGAACGGTAAGGATGTGGAATATTATGGGTGGGATATATGGTTGAACGCAGCCATCTCTTATATGCTCTTGCGTACGGATCAGCACCTGCGTGTTTCTTCTGAGGCGGTAGGGGTAGCGAAGACGCTGAAGCTTGCAATTCGACTCAAGGAGTTCCATGACAAGCTGGAAGCAGAGGAAAGGACTTCCTACACAATAAGTGAACAGTATGATTATATCAGGGACATCTTAGATGCCTAGAAAGGAGTATCAGCTTCATATGAGTATAGCGTATAAAAAAATAACGAGCCACGGCTCAATCAGCATTCCAGTAGCAATGAGAAGAGAAATTGGTCTTCAGGGCGGAGATCCTATGGAAGTATCACAATCTGGAGGGGATATTATTATCAGACCATATACGCCAAGATGTGTGTTCTGTGGAACCACGGAAGGAGTAAAGAAGTTTGAAGGCAAGGGAATTTGCCGAATGTGTGTAGAGAAAACTCTTGCAGTTATGAAAGGAGAAAATAACTAATGAGGATATATGCAGAAATGAATAATGCACAGTTGGTTACCACAGCTGTGAAGCTCGATCAGAGCCAGAAGGAATATAAAAGTAAACTGGATGCAGTCAAAGCCGAACTTCAGGGCAGAGGTCTTCGAATCATTGAAGACCGTAATGTAAAGTTTATTAAGTTTTTTTCTTCGGATGGAAATGTTTCTGTCATGGATAGTCAGCAGATTGATGTTTTGAATCCTGACAAATTGAAAAAGCTTCTTTCAGAAGGAGTCTGGGAGGCAAAGGTAAAGGAAACAACAGAAACTAAGTATAAATATGATCCAGACTGGAACAGATGCTGAAGGCAATTTTTACCGGTGACTATACATTTGAGTACACTCTTGAATCGTTTTTGGATGAAATGTCTATAAAGCCGGATGCAAAACAGAAAAAACTGCTTATCAAAAAGCTGAAGGGTGATTATGTGAAGGACAAGCAGACGCTTGTGAGTGTATTTGGATATCCGAATGAGGATGCTGCTCCGGATTTTGATGTGGAGCTTTACTATATTTACAAAATTAAAAATGGAGAGCTTATTAAAGCATTTCTTCCGGAGGATGGTCTGGATCAGACGATAGAAGCTATTAAAAAGTGTCTGATTGTAGATTCAAAAACAAGCATCACTATTGATTATGACAAAGAATAGGAGGAAACAGTCATGGACAAATTTTTCAAGCGAGGCAACAAAAGCAGGTTTTCAGGAGCCTGAGAAACCAGTATCTGAAATGACTGAGGAAGAACTGAAAAGATTCAGAGCATCATTTGATCCGGATATGATGGGATTCGATGGGACTGAAGGAGCAGATGAAGAGGAGGAGACGGAAAATGGCAAGTAAACCAAAGATTAATAAAATGATTACGAAGGTTAACTTTAGTGATTCGAACAGATCAGCCGGACAGATCAAGTATCTGGTAAAGCATTTTGTAGGAGCTACTGGTGGAGCTGAAGCAAATTGCAGATATTTTTATGATACATACAGAGGAGCATCTGCCCATTTCTTTGTAGGTCATAATGGTGAGATATGGCAGTGTGTAGAGGAGAATGATACAGCATGGCATTGTGGAGCAAAGACCTATAAACATAAGGAATGTAGAAACTCCAATTCAATCGGTGTTGAACTTTGTGTCAAAAAAGATGCGAATGGGCAATGGTATTATACAGAGGAGACAAAGAAAGCAGCCATTCAGCTGTTTGCTTACCTCATGGACAAGTATGGAATTGATGAAAAACATGTGCTTCGTCATTATGATGTTACTGGTAAGATATGTGGAGAACCTGATGTTCGTTCCGGCAATAAAGAGTGGAGTGCTTTCAAGAGTGCTATTTCATCTTATGGAAAAAGAGCAAATTCCACGTCCAGTGGAAGTCCTTCAGAAAGTTCAGCTTCGAATGGATCGGCAGCTTCTTCAGGAGTTCCATTTAAAGTTAAAACAACCTGTGATGTGCTGAATATCAGAGCAGGTGCTGGAACGAAATATAAAGTGAAAGGGCAGATTTGCGAGAATGCATCTAAAAAAAAATGTATATACCATTGTAGAAGTATCAAATGGATGGGGCAAGTTAAAGAGCGGAGCCGGATGGATTTCACTGGCATATACGAAAAAGGTATAGAGAGGTTGGTTTGAATGAAAGATGAACTGTTAAAGGAATTGATTGATGAGACCAGGATGGAGGACATAGCGGAACGTTATCAGGAGATTGCGAAAATCGTTGGAGTTCAGAAGTTCGTGGAACTTAGCAATTACGCACGAGGTGATGAAATATATTTTCCAAAGGTTGAGAACGTAGTCAGCCCTGCAAGGAACAGGCGAATCAAGAAAGAGTTTAATGGTTCAAATGACAAGGAACTGGCGGACAAATACAACTTGACTGTTAAGCAGATATGGAACATCCTGAAGGATGAGCCGCCTGTCGGTCAGATGACCCTTGATGAGCTGTTTAATGGGAAGTAGATTGTCGGCATAACTGGTCTAGTGATACATTCAATGCATCCGCTAATTTGATGAGCGTGGAGACTCTTCCGTCTCCACGCTTTTCTAAATCTTCAATAGTGCGGACTGAAACACCAGAGAGGCGTGACAGCTCCGGAACTGACAGATTTTGTGACTTTCGTATTTCTCTAAGGTTCATAAGTGCCTCCTAAAATAAAGTGCGGTAAGTGCAGCCAGTAGAATGACCGGGAGCATAAACAACAGGATACGATGATGAGACCAGTAGTCTCTCTTAACAATTTTTTCATGTTGTATTCTTGAAGGAATTGTGTTATTTTTAAGTAAGGGAAGGGGCTTTCGCCCCAACCACTACTTTGTTAAAGAGTAGATGATGAAGAGTATCACACCGGCAAGTGAAGATATCTTCCAAGAGAGCTTGATGAGTTGGTCGAACAACTTGTTGAGCTCTTTTATTATCTCCGTCATCTCCTTGATTTTATCCCTCAAGTGTATCACCTCCTTACAAGTATATAGTACCACGTAATTACGTGGTTGTCAACAGAAAATGCCGATTTTATGCGGATTCTTGAGAAATTTCCCGGAAAATATTATCCTATAATGCTTCCCCTAAACACTCCGAATATAACACTCTATAATCAGGTCATGACTTAAAAAGTCATGACCTTCTTTTGTTGCCCTGACAAGGAGAGTGATATGTCTATGACAGAATTATTGACAATGATCGGGATAGAGAATGTGACAAAAGCGGTGACTGCTTTACTGATTTTTATCAGTGTATGTGCCATTCTTACTTCACTGGTCACAGAAGGACTGAAGTGTGTTGAGAAAATTGACAGTCTTCCAACCAAGCTTGTGTGCTACATCGTGGCAATCGCACTTACTACACCAGTGATGTGTGCGATGATGGCATTCATGAAAATGCCGATTGAGTGGTATATGGTTTTTGGATCGTTCCTGGCTTCGTTCGTAGTGGCGAAAGTCAGTATGAGCGGATGGGATGATGTGAATGAACTCTTTAACAGGCTATTCAGAGTTAAGTAAGGCGGTGGTCATATGGATTATATGATTACCTTCTCGGATGTGATGGCAACTGTTATCACATTAGGACTTGGTGTTATTGGATTCTTTATGAAGCGTTGGATCAGCGACGTGGAACAGGGGAACAAGGCACTGCAACAGGCACTAGAAAATACAACAGATTCGCTGAACGAAAAAATCGAACAGGGCAACAGGGACATTCAGGAGAAGATTCAGAAGAATGATGAAAAGGTGAATGAGCGAATCAACAAACTGGAAGAAAATACAGGTAAGGACATCCAGCATATCAAGCAGGAGATCAATGATATCAAGGGTGACTTTGCTACAACCTTCGTGCTCCGTGAGGATTTCTTTCGGTCAATGAACGGAGTGGAGGACAAGATCGGTAAGATAGACAATAAACTTGACAGACTGCTCTTGATGGGAAAAGAAAAATAAGCGAGCGAGGTGAGGAAAATTGACAGACATGGAACAGGCAGAAATTAAACAGAACAAAGCAATCCGGGGATATATCATCAGATGTCTGGTAAAAGGATTCAATAACACAGCACTGACCAGACAGATTTCTAATTCGATGATGGCGGCTGGTCTCATCATTTCGCCAGACATCAGCAAGTATCTGGACTATCTTCAGGGAGCAGGATACATCGAGTTTACAGCTGAAAAGGTCACAGCCTACACAGCTTATGCAAATGATGCAGTTATCAAGCTTACCAAAGCAGGAGTTGACCTTGCCGAAGGAACAATTGAAGATGCAGGAGTTGATATTTAATGGCAAAAAAGAGGACACGGACAAGAGTATCTTCAAAGATCGATGAGCTCCCTGAGGCATTGAGAGTGAAAGTGGATGTGATGCTTGCGGATACATCCAATACTTATGAATATATCAGTCAGTACCTGAAACAGGAAGGCTATGAGATATCCAAGTCAAGTGTTGGAAGATATGCAATGCGGTCTAACACCGCAACACAGAGACTGCTTGAGGCACAGGTACAGACCGAACAGCTCATCAGAGTTGTAAAGGACAATCCGGATGCAGATTATACAGAAGCCGCAATCATGCTGACCATGAATGGATTGGTCAATAAGGTGGCAACCGCAGAGGAAGAGTTCCAGGAGATGCCTCTGGATAAAGCAGGTCGGCTCATTGCTTCGCTGTCCAGAACAAAAGTATATAAGGACAGAGTAAGGCAGGATATGAAAAAGAAAGCGGATATTGCTTTCAAAGAAATGGAAACAGAAATGATGAAAGTCATCAAGAATGACCCACAGTCAGCGGAACAACTGAAGGACATTCTGACAAGAGCGAAGGAGAGGATGATGGAAGATGATTGATCTTGACGATTGGATCAGAGAACTGGATGAACAGCCGGACAGAGAAATCATTGACCATGCTGCATATCAGAAACAGCTATTCAGCGAATATGTTATCCGGAATGATGACAACAAGGAAAAACGCCAGGAACTTCTAAAAAGGTTTAAGAATGGGGAAACACTTTCCGGAGAAAAAGGACTTCGAAAGGAACTTGCTGCATTTGATCTGGGATATTTCGGAAGGGCTTATTTATCCCACTATTTTGTGAGAAAGTCACCTGCTTTTCATGAGGAACTGGATGCTATATGGGAAAGCGGAGTTTTGAAATCCAAGAATCCGTTGAAATATGCAAAGGAAATATCAAGGATGAAAGGTTCCAGAAATGTCATAGCTGCACCACGAGGACATGCTAAGAGTACGAACTTGACATTTAAGGATTCGCTCCATGCTGTAGTGTACGGATATAAGCATTATATCTTCTGTTATCCGATTCTTCTGAACAGGCAGAGGGATTCTTGGATGAAATTAAGACAGAACTGGAAGAAAATGCAGATCTGATTGAGGATTTTGGAAGCCTGAAAGGTGAGAAAACTTGGAGAAGTAACGGTATTCTCACTAAAAATGACATAAAAGTGGAGGCTATTGGTTCTGGAAAGAAAGTCCGTGGTCGAAAACACAGGAACTGGCGACCGGATCTCATTGTTCTTGATGATATCGAGAATGATGAAAATGTAAATACACCGGAGCAGAGGAAGAAGCTGAAATCATGGTTTGAAAAAGCTGTGTCAAAGGCAGGAGATACTTATACAGATATCATGTATATCGGGACGGTTCTTCATTATGATTCTCTTCTTAGCAATGTCCTGCGGAATCCAAGATATCATGCAAAGAAATATCGGGCAGTTATTTCATGGGCGAAGAATCAAAGTTTGTGGGATGAATGGGAGTCTATATACACGAATCTGTTGAATGAGAATCATGAAAATGATGCAAAGACTTTTTTTTGAAGCACATGAAGAGGAAATGCTTGAAGGAACAGAAGTTTTGTGGGAAGACAAATTATCTTATTATGACCTGATTGAAATGAAAGTGACAGAGGGCGAGGCTTCCTTTAACAGTGAGCTTCAGAATGATCCCATTGATCCTGATAATGCAACATTCAATGAGGAATGGTTCGACTGGTATGAGCCGGAACTGATGGACTGGAAGAGTTCGGAGTACATCTTCATCGGATCGAATGACCTCACTGGGAAAGAACAAGAAATCAGATACCAGTGCCATTATCAATCTTGCATTGTCAACCAGGACTGGATACATGTATGTTGTGGATGCTTCAATTGAGAAGCGGAAACCGGACATCATAATCGAGGATGTGTTTGAAATCAACCGCAGACTAAAGAGAGATTATTCAAAGGGATTCTACAAATTTGGAATTGAGACGGTACAGTTCCAGTATTTTTTCAAGGATGTCATGGCACAGAGATCAGTGGAACAGGGAGAGTATCTTCCAATTGAGGAGATACAGAGCTTGTCAAACAAGGTTCTTAGGATTGAAGCCCTTCAGCCGGTTATCAAAAATAAGTATCTCAAATTTAATAGGGAGCACAAAACACTGATTAAGCAGCTGACGGAGTTCCCAATGGGAAAGAATGATGATGGACCTGATGCGCTTCAGATGGCTGTACAGCTTGCACAAAGCATTAAAGGAATTGTCACAAATACCAAATATAAGAGTGTTATTAAAAGAAAGTTTCATATTGGTAAAGGTGCCTATTAGGAGGTAAATGGAATTGGCAAAGAAGAAAAAGAAAAGCATGAAAGAACAGCCGTTCAAACCAGAAGTAGACACTGGGATTGAAAAACCAGTCAGGGGGATGCTGGCAGTTGGAGATGTAAACGATAAATATTCCACTTATCCATCTAATGGACTGACACCAAGAAGGCTTGCAAGAATCTTTAGAGCTGCGGATGGGGGAGATGTATTTGAGCAGATGGAACTCTTCGAGGAAATGGAAGAGAAGGATACACACCTGTTTTCACAGCTTCAGACAAGAAAACTTGCTGTCACTGGACTTGACTGGGAAGTTCAACCGTTCAGTGATGATGAGAGAGACAAGGAGATTGCGGAGTTTATTAATGAGCAGCTGAAGGGAATTGAGAATCTGGATGCCATATTCATTGACATGCTCGATGCCATTGGTAAGGGGGTGAGTGTCATGGAGATTGAATGGGGACTGGATTCAAACTTGGCAAATATTATCGAAAATATTGAGTATGTGTACCCGAAGAAATTAATTTGGGATTTTCAGACAGATGAAATGAAAATATGCACAAAAGAGTTCCCGTCAGGAATGTCACTTCCGGAAAATAAATTTGTGGTACATAAGTACAAGGCAAAGTCGGGACATACGAGCAGGGCAGGAATCCTCCGTGTTGTTTCATGGATGTATTTGTTTAAAAATTATGATGTGAAGGATTGGGTGGCATTTTGTGAAGTGTTTGGGATGCCGCTCCGACTTGGAAAATACAATGCGGCTGCTTCGGATGATGATAAAAAGGCTTTAATGGAGGCAATTTACAGTCTGGGAACTGATGCAGCCGGAATTATACCGGATTCCACCATAATTGAGTTCATTGAAAGTCAGAAAACAACAAGTGTTGAAATTTATGAGAAACTTGCAAGATACTGCGATGAACAGATCAGCAAAGCTGTTTTGGGACAGACACTATCATCTGATTCGGGAGGATCTTATGCACAGGGGAAAGTCCATAACGAGGTCAGACATGATCTTACAGTCGGAGATGCAAAGGCATTGGCTGTGACAGTCAGGAGAGACATTATCAGCCACTGGTAGAGTATAACTTTGGATATGACGCGGATGTTCCATTTTTTACTTTTGACTGCCAGGAGGCAGAAGATCAGAAAGAAACAGTAGAAATTTATAAGACATTGGTTTGTGATATGGGACTTGAAATACCAAAGAACCATATATATAAAAAATTTAACATACCAAAACCTGAAGACGGGGAAGAGGTTCTCAACCCAAGACTTGTAACAGAGACAAGAGAGCCGTATCTGCCAGAAGATGAAGGTGATGAGAAGAGTCTGAAGGAGGAAATCGGACAGACAGAGCAGGAACAGATTGATTTAATGGCAGTTGAAGCGCAGAAACAGGCAGAAAATGCATTTCATGAAATGCTGAAGCCTATTCTTAATATGCTTGACAAAACGGATGATCTGGAAACGCTCAAGGAAGTGCTGAAGGACAAAAATGAAATCAAAAAGCTCTATGAGCAGATGGATTCACCAGAACTTGAAGATATTCTTCATCAGGCTATTTATCTGTCAGAACTGTTGGGAAGGAGCATGGAATGAAAAAAGCTGAATATGGACTCACAGGTGACTTCATATTCAAGGAGGCTGTTGAGTTCCTGAAGAAAAAGATACCGCTGAAATTGGGGGAATATAGAGAAATCAGTGATGAGTGTAAGGGAAAGGCTTTTACAGTATCAGGATACACAAGCCTTGAAGTGCTTCAGAAATTTCTTGATGAGCTGACAGAGGCTTGTGAACAGGGGAAGACAAAGAAGGACTTTATGGATACCATGAATGACTTTCTGGAAAGGAATGGATACGAAGGATTGAATCCCTTCAATGCAGATGTGATCTTCAGAACCAACATGCAGACTGCTTATAATGCAGGTCATTATAAAAGCATGACCAATCCTACAACCAAAAAATTGAGACCCTTTTGGAAATATATCACAGCAGGAGATGGAGAGGTCAGAGAATCACATGCACAGATGGAAGGAAGGATATATCCAGCAGATGATCCTATATGGGATATCTGGTATCCACCTAATGGGTTCCGGTGCAGATGTACAGTAGTAAGTCTGACAAAAAGTCAGGCGGAAAGGGAGAAAGAACATATCAGCAAGGGTCTTCCTTATAATGTGGATCATTCCACAGGAGAAATCCTGTACCAGTTTCCAGATAAAGGATTCTCAAATAATCCTGCAAAAGATAGCTGGAAACCGGATCTGACAGGAATAGATTCCAATTTGAAGAGTGCATTCAGGGAGAGACAACAGAAAAATAATGCCAAAACAGGATAAGCTGTTTTGAGCAAATTGGTATCTGCTATGGTAGGAATTTCCATTAAGGAATAGAAAACACCGTTATAACGCGTTATAACGCTATCAGAAAGGCAAATAAAGAGGAGTTGATGATATGAACAAAATTATTGTGTGTTCTGGCAACACAGTTGGTGTTGTCGGGGTGCCAAAAGAAATTAAGATTCTTCCTCTTGGTCTCGTCCATTCGCAGAAAGGGGATTTCAGAGTGGATGATGAGAGTGTGGAACTGATAAGACAGCAGTTTAAAGATCGAAAGCTTGATTTAGTAATTGATTATGAGCATCAGACGCTGAAGGACATTCAGGCTCCTGCCGGTGGATGGATCAAAGATATCTATAAAGGTGATGATGCTGTTATAGCTAAGGTTGAGTGGACACCAAGAGCTGAAGAGTATTTAAAAAACAAAGAGTATAAGTACCTATCACCTGTTGTAATGGTGAGAAAAAAGGACAGAAAAGCAATGGCAATTCATTCCGTTGCCCTGACCAATACACCAGCTATTAATGGAATGTTTCCTATGGTGAACTCCATTGATATAAATAATATTAATGAAAACGAGGAGGAAATAAAAATGGACTTAAAAGAGTTAGCAGTTATGCTTGGACTTCCTGAAACTGCAACAGAGGATGAAGTGAAGGAAGCAATCTCTGCTGTAAGAAAAGCCGTTGAGGACAAAAGAAAAGCGGATCAGCAGAAACCCGAAGAGAAGATGGGGCAAAATGTAGATAAAGGCGAGCCTGGTTGTGAACCAGTAGCAAATTCGATTGTGCTTTCCCTTCTTGGTCTGGAGCGAATGCCAGGACTGAGGATGTAGCAGCTGCTGTTATGGCATTGAAGGCAGGAGGAGCTGATGCAGAAATACTTGAACTCAAAAGAGAATTAAAGGAGCGAAATGCAGACGATCTCGTTCAGATGGCACTCAAAGATGGCAAGATCACAGCTGCACAGAAGGAATGGGCAAAGGCATATGCTCTTAGTGATAAAGAGGGATTTAAGTCCTTTTTGGATAAGGCTCCTGTTGTGGTTCCGCAGGGCAGGCTTGATTTAAAAGACGCACCAAAGAGTGAACAGATGGAATATGATACCGCCATCCTGAAGAATTGTGGTATCTCTGAAGAGGATGTTAAAAAATATTTTAAAGGGGAGGCATAATTCATGGACAGAGCGGGAAATGAAAAACTTAATGTAATGGGATTACAGATCCCGGTAGCAGCAAATACAACAATTACAGAGGCTTGTATGGTAGCAATTAATTCCGACGGATACGCAGTGGAGGCTTCAAAAACCGAAGGTATTAAGGTGGCAGGATGCGCAATGAGATATACAGAGAACGCAGGTGCAGACGGAGAGGAAATGGTTCCGGTAAGAAGAGGGGCTTTCGTCTGGAACAATGACGGATCAATCGAGAACACAGATATCTTGAAGGATTGTTATGTATCAGATGCACAGACAGTAACCATCACCGCAGCAGGTTCCAGCAAAGCAGGAGTGATCCTTGCTGTTGAGGACGATGGTGTCACAGTAGAAATGTTATAGGAGGAAAAGAAATGTTTGTAAACCAGGCAAATTTGAGAGGGCTTAATGTAACGTTTTCAACCGCTTACAATAAAGCCTTTGACGGAGTAAAGACCAATTATGAGAAAATTGCAACAACTGTTCCAAGTACAACGGCAGAGACCGACTATAAATGGCTCGGTCAGCTGCCACAGATGAAAGAATGGGTTGGAGAAAGGGAAATCCAGAAGATGGCTGCGTACGGATACAGCATCAAGAACAAAAAGTTTGAGATGACTGTTTCTGTTCCGAGAGATGATATTGAGGATGATCAGTACGGAGTATATACTCCATTATTTTCTAACATGGGAGAAGCAGCCGCAGAACATCCGGACACCCTTGTATTTGAGACAATGAAGAAAGGATTCACAGAAAAATGCTATGATGGAAAGCCATTCTTCGCAACAGATCATCCGTCAGGAGAAGGTGGAAAGACACCAACAAGCAATATGTCACACTTGAAACTTTCTACAGATTCTTATGAGGCAGCACGTACTGCAATCATGAGTGTAACTGGAGACAAGGGAAAGAGTCTCAATCTGGTTCCTGATCTTCTTGTGGTAGCGCCTGCAAATGAGAAAATGGCAAGATTGATCCTCAAAGCAGACCAGATTGAAGGAACAACCAATGTATATAAGGATACAGCGGAATTATTGGTTGCGACTGAACTTGCAGACAAACCGGATGCATGGTTTCTCTTATGTACCAATAAATTCCTGAAGCCGTTCATCTTCCAGAAGAGAAAACCAGTGGAACTGACGGCTTTAACAAGGAATAATGATGAAAACGTGTTCATGAGGGATGAGTTTGTCTGGGGAGCTGATGGACGTTCTAATGCAGGGTATGGTTTCTGGCAGATGGCATATGGATCGGATGGAACTGCTCGGGGATAGATGGTGAGATAGGTGGCATATTGTACCGTTGGTGAAGTGCTTGATATGTTGAAAGCAGATATGATGAATGTCATCATTGGAGATGATTATATCGAAGATGAACAGGAGAGAATCAAGTAATTACTCCATTAGCAGAACAGGCTGTTGGCGATGCTGAAGCTGAAATTGATGGATACTTGGCAAAACGGTACAAAGTGCCATTTGTAAAAACTCCGCAGGTCATCAATAAATTTGCGAAAGATATTGCCCTATATAATTTGGTATCCAGGAAGGGCATTGATGAGTCAGAAAGAGAGAAAACATATCTGACAAGATATAATTCAGCAATCACCTTTTTGACGAAGGTCGCAGAGGGAAAGATAGACATTGGGGTTTCCGAAAAAGCATAGAGGATGCTGCAAAGAATGGATTTTCCATGAAGAACGCAAAACGCCTGTTCACTAGAGAAAGCATGAGAGGTTGGTGAGAGTATGTCTTCTATATCAGTAAGACTGGAAGAAGATACAGATCAATTGCTTGAACGCCTAAAAAATATTCAAAATGTGGACAAGGCAGGAATTATGAATGCCATAGCAGAGGGACTTAGAACGTCTACAGAAGAACGGTTTCAATCACAGGAGACGCCGGAAGGAGTTAAGTGGAAGGAGTCTCACAGGGCAAGAGAAAAAGGTGGAAAAACATTAATCCGTACATCCGATCTCCGAACATCTATTAAAACAGAAGCCGATAGTACGGGACTTGCAATAGGAACAAATTTAATTTATGCGGCTACCCATCAGTTTGGAGATGAAAGAACTATCCGGGCAAAAAATGGAAAATATTTAAAGTTTAAAATTGGGAATAAATTTGTGAGTAAGCAGTCTGTCAGAGTGAACATCCCAGCAAGACCATTTTTAGGAATTAGTGAAAAGGACGATGAAGAAATCAGAGAGATTTTGGAAGATGTTGTTAGGGAGAACTGATGAAAAAGGAAAGAGATTTTATCGTGGAAAAGTTGCAGGAAGCGGGAGTTCATGGAAAAATTCACGATTCACTTAAAAGTTTAAAAAATTGCAACGAAGTCCATGTGGGGGCGGTACTTCGATCAGGAGAAGCGGGTTTCTCGTTCCAAGTCAAAAAAAATATATGAAGACCA